>Ga0209048_10001361_pt1 | contig 25306 bp, 23 predicted proteins | sample FrelakmetCRP12CR_FD_187146 | JGI IMG/M metagenome (GOLD analysis project Ga0209048, IMG submission 187146) | Freshwater lake sediment microbial communities from the University of Notre Dame, USA, for methane emissions studies - CRP12 CR (SPAdes)... | ecosystem: Environmental > Aquatic >... | reverse complement strand
GTGGTTGAGCTGCGAGATGGTGCGCGCCTCGCGCTCGAAGCGGGCGCGGACCTCCGGCGTGGCGGCAAGATGCGGGGACAGCACCTTGATGGCGACGTCCCGCCCGAGGCGCGGATCGTGAGCGCGATAGACCTCACCCATCCCCCCGGCACCGAGCGGGGCGAGGATCTTGTAGGGACCGAGCGTCGTGCCCATGGCCAGCATGGGCTCTCTCCCAACGGGGGCCTGCGACGGGAAGAGGCCAACCACACCTGGCTCCAGACTACAGGTCTCCGCAGTCGGGTCAATAGCCTCGCGGATGGCTCCAGAGGCGGGTCAGGTCGCTCGTCCCCGGGTGCCGGGCCGACCTCCTCCACAGCCGTGAGCTCCGGCACCGCCTCCAGGAGGGCCTCCGCCACGCCGTCGCGGAGCGTGCTCGCGAACTGTGAGCATCCCCGGCACGCCCCGGTCAGTCGTACGTACGCCGTGCCGGCCTCGATGCCGACGAGCTCGACGTCGCCCCCGTGCGACACGAGGTACGGGCGGACGGCGTCGAGGACCTGCACGGCCCGCATGGCCAGCGACGGCCGCACGATCCCCGTCCGGGCCAGCACGGCGTGGACGGTCGGATCGTCGACCAGCTCGAACAGGAGTCGCCGGCCGTGCTCGTCGACCCTCAGGGCCGTGACGATGCACCGAAGCGCATCCGCGTGGACCGCCTCCAGCGCGGCGGCGAGCTCCCCGGCCACCCGCCGGGGTGCCTCGTCGAGGCGGGCGACGGCCCGTTCGGCGCGGTCGACCCGGCCGGCGAGCTCGTCGAGCCCGGGACGGGCGCGGTCGACGACCGTCACCGGTCCTGCTCCGCGTCCCGGTGGGCGGCGATCTCCGTCAGATGGGCGTCGACGGCTGCGACGGCGTCGGGGTCGCCGTTGCGGGCGAAGACGGCCCGGGCCTCCTCCAGCTTGGGCACCGCGTGCTCGAAGATCCCCAGGTGGGCCAGGGCGTTGGCCTGGTTGGCGAGGACCCGGGCGTACCCGAGGGGGTCCCGTCCCTCCGAGCGGACGCCGAGGAGCTCCTCGTAGAGGGTCACCGATTCGGCCAGGTTGTCCTCCCGGTGGCGGGACGGGAGGTACTGGAGCGCGTTCGCGAGGTTCAGCTGGGTGCTGGCCCATCGCCCGGGGTGGGTCTCCGGCCGGTAGACGCGCAGGGCGGCCCGGAGGGACTGCACCGCGACCCCGAGGCGGATCTGGTCGCTCGCCTGCGTGGCGGGCAGGGCGAGCAGCGCCAGGGCGAGGTTGGCGTTGGCGAAGGCGAACGCGTCCGGATGGCGCTGCTCGGTGAACACCTGCAGCGCCGCCTCGTAGTGGCGAACGGCCTCGAGGAGGCGGACCCGCTCGCCGTCCGCGAGGACATGGCTGGCGACCGCCCGCTGGAGCTGCAGGCCGGCGCGGACCTCGACCACGGCGTCACCCGCCAGCAGGTCGATGGCCTCGTCGTACCAGGCGAGGACCTCGGAACTGGGCCCGGCTCGGTGGTGGACGGTCTCGGCCAGCGTCCCGAGGGTCCGCCCGGCCAGCGCCGGGCTCACCGGCCGGGCCGACGCCACCGCGGCCCGGAGCAACTCCGTGGCCATCGCGACGTCACCAGCCTCCAGTGCGGCACTGGCCTGGGCGGTCAGGACGAGGGCGGCGAACTCGCCTTCCAGGCCCTCGCCGTCAGGCGGGTCGTCCAGCAGCCCGACGGTGAACGCCACCACGTCGACGAGGGCGGCCGCCTCGCCCGCCAGCCCGGGCCGGAGCGAGGTGTAGGCGTCCAACGACGGCGCCAGCGCGAACCGGTTGACCGGGGCGAGCCGGTCGCTGGCGTCGGCCAGGGCGAGCCGGGCCCCGTCGACGTCGCCGGCCAGCGCCCGGTCGATGAACCCGCAGCCGGCCGGCCAGGAGGGCGGGAGGTCGCCCCGCAGGAGCGCCGAGCGGACGTCCTCACCGCCCGGGACGTCCGGCACGACCAGGTATCCGGCCGGAAGGTCGGCGATCCCGACCGGCTGGGGGCGGTCGACCAGGGTGGGTGACGCGTCGAGCAGGGCCATGGTCACGTCCTCTCGGGGGCGCCGACGGCGGCCTCGCGCTCGGCCGCCCGCTCGATGACGCGGGCCGCCAACTCGGCCTTCTGCCGGCTCGGATAGGTGGCGAGGCGGTGGCGGACCGCGCCGTCCGGGAAGAACACGGCCAGCACCACGGTGAACTGGCCATGGTCCTCCTCGACGGACGCGCTGGCGAACAGCGCCTCCCGCCCGGGTCCGGTCACCATCGCGCCTCCTCGGGCCGGTGCTCGGCCAGCAGCCGGTCGACGAGGCGGTCGGTGGCCGCGTCGACCGCCGGCGTGAGCGGGGCACCGAGGTCGAAGCCGCCCGCCTCCACGAGGTACACGACAACCTCGGCGGGGTAGTCGTCCTTGAGCAACCAGCGCCCGAACGCGAGGGCGTGGTCCCACCGGAAGCTGTGCAGGTTGATCCCGTCGAGCGGCGGGAGCTGCTCGACGTCGGCGCCCTCGAGGCGGTAGAGCGTTCCCGGCTCACCGCCGCTGGTCACGGCGTCGACGACCACGACCCTCCCGGCGCCACGCATCCGGAAGGCGACATCCATCCCGCTGGTGCCCCCGTCGGCTACCTCGACGCCGTCGGGGAGCCCCCGGTCGAGAAGCCGTCGGACCAGCACCGGGCCGACGGCGTCATCGCCGCGCAGGAGGTTGCCGCATCCGATCACGAGTGTCATGCCCACTCCGATCACGGTCTGATGGAGGGTGGTGCCGGGGCTGGCATGAAGCCCGGGCACCACCCTCGAGGTGACCGGCCCCCCGTCGTTGCCCGGGGGCCGGAAGGACGGTCGTCTACCCCATGCCGTTGACGGTGAACCGGGACAGCTCCCGGCCGGACCTGCCGTCGTAGGCGTGCACGGTGCAGACGATGCAGCTGTCGAAGCTGCGGGCCACGTGGCCCAACTCGATGGGATCGTGGAGGTCCGCGACAGGCGCGCCGATGAAGCCCGTCTCCATCGGCCCGCGGTTCTCGTTGACGTCCTTGGGCCCGATGTTCCAGGCCGTCGGGGTGATCACCTGGTAGTTGGCGATCCGGCCGCCTTCGAGGACGATCCAGTCGGCCAGGGCGCCCCGGGCGGCCTCGGTCGCACCGAAGCCCTTGCCCGACTCGGGCTCGGTGGGCTTGAGGTAGTACCGGTCGTGGAGGTCGATCTGGTCGATCCAGCCCCGGGTGAGGCGGTAGTACTTGGCCGCCTCGTGGAGCCGGGCCAGGACCCGCAGGAAGATGCTCGGGCCGATCTTCTCGTGACAGTCGCGGATCAGCGGGTCGTGATCCTGCCAGGCCTGCCGCTCGGGGTTCCCCGCGACCATCTGCCGTGCCAGCGGACCGACCTCCAGCGGTACCGACCCCAGGCCGGGGATCTCGTAGCGCGGGGCCTTGGCCCAGGTGTACTTGCCCTGTCGGCGCCCGTCCTCGGGATCGATCGGGTCGGTGACCCCCTCCCACGGGTGAAGCGAGGCGCTGCCCCGGAAGAAGGAGTGGGTGTGGTCCTCGCGGACCAGGGTGTGGTCGAACTCGTGGTCCCGCCCGTCGGCGAACACCCCGCTGCGGGAGATCAGTGCGTGGTTGCGCCTTTCGATGGTCGGCGTCGTGTACTGCGACGGCTCGAAGAACGTGCCCATCGCCAGGTAGTGCCCGGGGCCGGCGCCGTACGCGTCGAGACCGATCTCGCGCGCGTAGCGGATGAAGAACCCGAGGTCCGAGTCGCGCTGCGCCTGGTTCTCGTCCACCCACTCGAGGATGTCCTCCCAGGTCCGGTTCTCCAGCCATCGCTCGTAGGCGCAGCCGAGGAGCCTGCTCTCCAGCCACTCCTGGCGCCAGAAGTCCAGGATGGCGACGGACCGGGTGATGTCGGTCAGGGTGGGAGCGCACATGACCCCACCGGGGATCATGAACGACGAGTGGGGCCACTGCCCGCCGAAGATGGCGTACACCTCGACAGGCTTGCCGGCGGTGACGACGCCGTGCTCGTAGCTGGTGCCGACGAACGGAGCGAATCGACGCACCGCCTCGTCGTATCCCTGGGCCCGGGCGTACTTCTTGTTGACGAGGTCGATGGCGAACAGCGCGTAGAACCAGCGGGGGATGCTCTGCATCGTCTCGCAGGCCTGGGCGATGTTGCGGACCAGGATGGCGTTGGGTGGCAGCGTCGTGCCCCACGCGGTGTCCAGGGCATAGCAGGCCTTGGTCAGGTGGCTTCCCCCGCAGATGCCGCATATCCGGGGCGTCATGATGAGGCCGGCCTGCGGGTCCTTCCCCCGAAGGATGATCTCGAAGCCGCGGAACATCGCCGCCTCGGTCCAGGCCTCGGTGACCACCCCGTCGTTGATCGTGACCCGCAGGTCGAGGTCACCCTCGACGCGGCCGAGGGGGCTCACGCTCAGGTCGATGGTCGGCTTCGGTTCGGTGACGGTCATCAGCTGTCTCCCCTCGATCAGACGACGAACATGTCTTCCTTGGCCCACTGCGGTGCGGAGATCCGCGCCGCCGCGGCGGCGGCGAGATAGGTCAGGGCATCAGCCCCGGTCGGCAGGTCCCGCGGGATCACGCCGCTGACCTTCTGGGTCTTGAAGACCGTTCCGGGCGCCAGGTCGTCGAACGGGAACTGCGGCTCCGTGCACCCCAGACAGGGCATACCGGCGCGGGTCTTCGACGACTGACGGTTCCACAGGATGCGGTTGCACGACGAGTGGGTCATCGGTCCCCGGCAGTTCAACTCGTAGAACAGGCACCCCGTCCGGGTGCCCTGGCCGAACTCCATGGTCGCCTGCTTGTACTCGAAGAAGACGTTGCGGGTGCAGCCCGAGTGCGTGAACGTGGTGAACAGCGTCGAGGGCCGCTGGTACTCGTCGAGCGCGAGATCACCGGCCCGGCCCGTCGCCACCGCCATCACCACCTGGCTGATCCAGTCCGGATGTGCGGGGCACCCCGGGATGTTGACGACCGGGAGCCCGGCCTTGCTCTTCCAGTCCGCCCCGAGGAACCCGCCCTTCACGTCCCGGTGGAACTGGAGGCCGGTCGAATCGCTCGGATTGGGATCCACCGTGGGGAGCCCGCCGAACGCCGCGCAGTCCCCGACGCCCACCACGATGCTCGCCTGGGCGGCGAGCTCACGGATCCAGTCGGTCATGGGGCGGCCGCAGAACATGTCCATTCGTCCGGTCCCGTTCGGGCCCCGGATCACGGTCCCTTCGATGACCAGGATGTCGAGCGGCCGCTCGCCGTTGGCGCAGTCGTAGATCAGCTTCTGGGCGGCTTCGCCGAGCTCCACGCCCAGCGAAGGATGCCAGATCAGCTCGACGCCGAAGTCGGTGAGCAGGTCGATCACTGTGGGCTCTTCCGCGTTCAGCAGCGAGATGGTGTTGCCGCTGCAGGCGCCCGCCTGCAGCCACAGGAGCGTTGCCATGCGTCCCCTCCTACGGGTCGGTGATCGGTTGGGTGTCGGCGTCCCCCGCCAAGGACCGCCGGAAGGCCGCCAGCTCGGTGATCAGCTCGTCGATGCCGGCGCCCGTGCGCGCCGAGGTCTCGACGATCGTGATGGCCGGCGCGACCTCGCGGACGTTGGCGTGGGCCAGGGCACGATCGAACTCCACGGCGTCGGCCAGGTCGATCTTGGTGATGACGGCGAGGTCCGAGGAGTTGAACAGGTGCGGGTACTTCAGTGGCTTGTCCTCACCCTCGGTCACCGACAGCGCGACCAGTCGGGCGGCCTCGCCGAGATCGAAGCCGCTCGGGCAGACGAGGTTGCCGACGTTCTCGACGAAGAGGAACTCGATGTCCTCGAGCTCCCAGCCCTCGAGGTGAGCCTCGATCATGTCGGCCTCGAGGTGACACATGGCGCCGGTCACGATCTGGCGCACCGGCGCGCCGCTGCGGGCGAGGCGGCGGGCGTCGTTCTCGGTCGCGCAGTCCCCCACCAGGGCGGCGGGCCGACGCCCCGCGGCGACCAGCCGCCCCAGCAGCACCTCGAGCAGCGCGGTCTTGCCGGTCCCGGGGCCCGAGACGATGTTGACCGCGCAGGTCCCGGCATCCACGAAGCGCCGGCGGAGAGCTGCGGCCAGGACGTCGTTCTTCTCGAGGATTCCCCGGCGGAGCTCAACGACACGCGCCGGCATGGCTCTCCTCCCGGAGGGTGATCGACACGACCTCGAGCTCGCGCCCCCGCACGACGTCGGGCGTGGGCACCCCGCAGGCCGGACAGCGGAAGCGCAGCGGTTCGGCGAGGTCGGACTCCCGACCACAGCCACCGCACCGGACGGCCACCGGCACGGCCTCGACCAGCAGACGGCCGCCCTCGCACACGGTCCCGGCCGCAGCCACGTCGAAGGCGAAGACCAGGGCGTCGGGCACCACGCCGGACAGGGCCCCGACCCGTACCCGCACCTCGTCCACCGAGGCGTCCCCGGCGGCCCGGGCGGCCAGGTCGACCACGGCGCAGGCGATGGAGAGCTCGTGCACGGGCTCAGGCGCTCCGGGCCGTGGACGGGGTGTCGGGCAGCTCGACCCTTGTCATCGTCCGGCCGAAGACCTTGGCCATCTCGATCACGAAACCCAGACCCCGCTGGACGTCCTCGTCCCGCAGCGCCCTGAGCAGGCCGGTGACCCCCACGCGGGTGTTCTTCGCCTGGGCGGATTCGAGGCCGGCTACGAGGGCGGAGGCCGCCTCGCTCAGCACCGCCACGGGCCTGGGCTCGACGATGCCCGACTGAAGCACCAATTCGATGGCGGGGGCGGCGGCCGCCAGGGGGGGAATGAGCGTGGCCAGCTGGGAGGTGGTCGTCCGCAGGTCCATCCCGGTCGCCTTTCCGGCCGCCCGCATCTCGTTCAGGGTGTCGGCCATGGTGTCGCCGATCACCACCCCCTTCCGAGCCAGGCCGTCCAGGCCATCGACCAGGACCGCCAGCAACTCGATGTTGTCGAGGAGCGAGTTGAGCGCCGACGCGGTCAGCGGGTCGTTCAGGCGGGCGACAAGATGCTCAAGCTGGCTGCGGTCCTCGACGACCGCGGCACGGGAATCAACCATCGAGTGCCTCCCCCTGCCCACGTCCGCTGGGCATGTGCCGGAGCGTCCCGTCCAGCCCGCCCGGCTCGTCATCCGGGACGCTACGCCGGGGTGGGATCGCCGCCCAGGGGTCCAAAGTCCCGAATGCCGAGGGACCTTCGCCTCTAGTCAGGGACTCTGAACGCTGGCTGTCCTCCCGGCGGTCGGCCGGCCCTCCGGGACGACGACCGCCTCGGCCGTCGGCACGGACCGCGACCCGACCACGCGTCGACGCCCTAGATTCCGGGCCATGAAGGTCCGCATCGGCGTGGGCACGGGCGGCTCCCTGCCTCCCGACGAGCTCGGCACCGTGGCGGACGCCATCGACGAGGTCGGGCTCGACTCGCTCTGGCTGTCCGAGGTGCTCACGGCGCCGGTCCTCGATCCGCTCGTCGGCCTGGCGTGGACCGCCGCCCGCAACCCCAGGGTCAAGCTGGGGACCACCATGCTGCTTCCGGGGCGAAACCCGGTGCGTCTGGCCAAGGAGCTCGCGAGCCTCGACGCCCTCTCCGGCGGGCGGCTCCTCGTCACGTTCGTCCCCGGGCTCACCGGCCCACCCGAGCGCGACGTCATCGGCGTCGCGCCGGCCGGTCGGTCGGCCGCCATCGACGAGGTCCTCCCCCTGCTCCGTCGGCTGTGGGCGGGCGAGGTCGTGAGCCATCACGGGCCGGCGGCGAGCTTCGACGAGGTCACCCTCTCGCCGCTGCCCGTCCAGCAGCCCCTCGAGCTGTGGCTCGGTGGGATGGCGCCAGCCGCGCTCGAGCGCTGCGGCCGATTGTCCGACGGCTGGCTACCCTCCCTCTGCACCCCTGCGGACGCGGCTGCGGGCCGGTCCGTGGTCGAGGGGGCTGCCGACCGGGCGCACCGGGCGATCAGCCCCGAGCATTTCGGTGTGAGCATCGGCTACGCCCGCGCCGCCCTCGATGACGGTGCCCGACGCGCCATCGCCGTGCGCAGCCGGGGACGGGACCCCGACGAGCTCGTGCCCGTCGGGATGGGCGCGCTCCGCAGCCTGATCCGGCGCTTCGTGGACGTGGGGTTCTCCAAGTTCGTGGTCCGCCCGCTCGCGCCACCGGCCTCCTGGCGGGCCGAGCTCGAGGAGCTGGTGGCGGAGGTGGGCGACCTCCAGACCTGACCTGCGGCACGGCGGGCGGCAGGCAGCAGCCGGCAGGGCACGACCGGGGCACGCCGCCGATGGACGGGCGACTCGGCCGGGCTGGCGGTCAGGCCGGGAAGAACTCGTAGAGATGGACCCCGTTGTCCCCGTACGAGTCGGTGAAGCGCCCCGCCGTCACCGGGATCACCCGGCTCTCCCCGAGGACGGCGACGAACCCGTCGAGCCCTTCCTTCATGGCGAAGGTGGCCGTCGTACCTGCGGGTGCCACGGAGAGCAGGTAGAGCTCCCCGCCCTGGTACTTCTCCATGACGTCGACCCGGCTCGGGGCCTGGACCGTCACGTCCCCGGTCACGGTGTCGGTGTTGAGGACGGACGCGAGCGACTCGACGCGTGCGTCGGTTGCGGTCATCTGCGCCCGCATCGGCGGGTCGGTGGTGCAGTTGTCGTAGGTGAACCCGCCCACGAACGAGTCGGCGAAGTAGTAGTAGCCGCTGGCCCCGTGGATCAAGCCCGTCCAGATCTCGGCATTGACCTGGGCGGGGGTGGGAGCGCGGCCGCCAGCCCCGATCCTCCCGCACTCGACGCCGAACCAGGGGGCTTTGGTGCCGCTCGACCAGGAGAGGATGTGGTCGACGCCGTCACCGATCACGGTGACCGGCTGGCCGTTGGCGACGGGGTAGTCGTCGAAGGTGCAGATGTCGCACGCCCCCAGGTAGCCGTTCGGCGGCTGATACGCCCCTGGAGAGGTCGGGAACCCGGCACAGCTGGCCGCGTCGTCCTGGGCGACGGCCTTGAACAGGTTCAACGCGACGGGGTGGGATCCGTCGCGGGCGGCGTTGTACTGGGCGACGAGCTGCGAGGCCGGGACACAGGGGTGCCCGGACCACCGACCGTCCGGCTCGTCGGCTCCGAGGAGGGTCCCCTGGACCCCCGAGGACGCCCGGGGACCGGCGGCGTCCACCGCGACGAGGCCGGCGGCGGTGACCGCCTGGTAGTTCTGGTCGTCCACCCCCAGGTAGGTGTTGATCCCGACGCTCTTCAGGTCCGGTGCCGAACCGCCCCGCTGCTTGAAGATCCCGATCGGGAAGAAGGCCTGGCCGCCGAGCGCCCCGACGGACCACGGGTTGTGCTGGAAGGTGCCGGACGCCGGGACGGACCCGGTCCGCTGCTGGGACGGCGGTGGATTCGGGTCCGACGGCGCAGCCGACCCTGGCGGGGAGGACGGCCCGGCGGGCGTACCACCGGAGATGGTCGTGGGCCCCGGGAAGGAGAAGGTCGGCAGGGTGGACGGGGACACCGAACCCGTGGCCGGCGCGGTCCCCGGCGACGTCAGGCCCGGCCAGAACCAGAACGTGGGCAGGGTCGCGGATGGCACGGTCGCCGTCGGCGCGGCCGGCGGAACCGGGTACAGCCCGGCGAAGCTCGGCACCCCGGCCGTCGTCGTGGCAGCCGGGGCCGGGACCGGCGGCGCGACCGGGGACGGGACCGGCGGCGCGACCGGCGGCGTCGTGGGCACGAACACGACGTCCACCCAGTAGTTGCTCTGGAACCACCCCTGGTCCGGGACGGCGTCCTGACCCTGGTAGGTGTAGACGCCGTTGGGACCGCCCGCTCCGTCGGGCAGGGCGTGGAGCGGCCCGTTGGAGATCCCGGCGGCCAGCCCGCCGGTGTCGTCGGCATAGTGGCCGGCGTCCGTGTGGTACGAGGCGACATAGGTCGTGCCCGGCGTGACCGCGACGGGGTCGGCGAGGTCCAGCTGCTGCCATCCCGAGTCCATCTCGTCGACGAACGCGCCCGACGCGAGGAGCCTCCCCGACGCGTCCCGGAGGTGACCGATGTGGAGGCCGGTGTTCGCCCCCGACTTGTAGAAGCGGATGGCCGTCACGACCCCTGCGACATCGGTCCGGAACCTGACCCCGACCTCGGTCGGATTGGGATCGGGATCGGCCTCGACGATCGGGCGCGCCGACGGGTCGAACAGCGACACCCCAGCGGCGCCGGCCGCCCCGGGCGTCCTCGGGCCCGGGCCATCGCTGGAGAACACCGGTGACCCGACCCCAACCACGAGACCGGCGACCAGGACGAGGGTGGCGATGAGCGGGGTCCGTCGGGACTTCGCGACGCCGTTCTGGCGGAGAGGTGCTCCCGTTCGCACGCGCCACATCCGGTCGGGCAGGGGTCAGGACGTGCCGACTCTAGTGACCGTCTCGCCCGCGCCGAAAGGGCTCCGCGCCCCGGGGGCCCCGATCGCGACGCGTTGGGTGAGCTCTCGGGGGTGCTTTGAGCTGGCGTGCGCCACCCAAGGTGGCCGATATCGGCCCAGACCGCCCCACCTGGTCACCGGGAGGTGTTCGCTGGCGCGCCGCCCACCGTTCACCTCCGGGGGCCACCCGGGGTGGCGGCGACCGGGCGGCACGCGCCGCGGCCCGGCACCGCCGCGAGGCGGCGGGCTCCCGGGTGCCCCGCGTCGGCGATCAGAAGTCGCCCGCCAGATCGCGCTGGCCGGCGTCCGACGACGACGCCGCGTGCAGGAAGATGGCACGGGACATGAGGGTCGGGTCGCCCGTCGCCCGGGTCCGGTACACGATGGCCCGGAGTTGGTGCACGTCGGCCGATCCCGGCTCGGCGAGCGCCGCGTGCTCGACCAGGTGGGACGCGAGGCGCAGCTCCCCGACGTCGAGGAGCTCCCTGGCCCGGGCGAGCACACGATCGACACCCCCCGCCAGCGCCACCCACTCCGTCGCCTGCTGGGCGCGCGGTGCGGGAAGCAGGTTGTCGGGCTCGCCGTCGTACCAGCCGCCGTAGCGGCGCCAGACGTTGCGCACCAGGAACTGGGGATGGTCGTAGACGGCTCGCAGATAGGGCAGGGCACGAAGGTGGCCGGGCACCTCGACGGCCTGGAGCACGTGGTCCAGGGACTTGCCCTCGTTCATCAGCGCGAGCGTCTGGTCCTCGAGGCTGTCGAGGAGCTCGGCGGTGTCGAGCAGCGCCCGCTGGATGCGGTCGGCGCCGAAGATCGGGAGACCGTGCCCGCACAGCATGATCTCGGGACCGAGGGCGGCCATCTCCCGCAGGCTGGCCGCCCAGTCACTGACGTAGCGCTGCACCTTCTGGGGATTCCCCGCGTTGGGGAGGGCCCAGATGAACAGGTCTCCGGGGTGCAGGATCCGGCGCTCGGGCACCCAGGTCCACGTGGCATCGTCGGTCTCGCCCCGGGCGTGGCACAGCTCGAAGGTCAGCTCGCCCTGCCGGAAGGTGATCCGGCGCTGGTAGGTCACGTCCGGGTACCGGAAGTCGCTCGGCCACCGGAACGACCTTGCAGCCTCCCGCGTCGTCCGCGTCCCGGTCGCCGTGAACTCGCCGAACTGGCGGGCGTTGATGGCGGAGTTCCAGCCGTTGGTGCGCTGGTAGCGGTCCAGGTGGTGCGGCAGCTCCTCGTGCCCGTAGACCACCGGGCGGGCCCACCCCTTGTCCCTGGCCTCCGCGTCGAAGCGGAGGGTGCCGAAGATGTGGTCGACGTGGTGGTGGGAGAAGACGGCGGCCGCCAGCCGGTCCGCCGGCCGCCACCTGCGCGTGGTGTCGTAGACGTGGTCGACGTCGAAGAAGCCCCCGGTGTCGAGCATCACCAGACCGTCCCCCGTGTCGAGGGCGTTGACACTGGCGACGCTCTTGAGCACGAGGACGCCGTCGCTGACCTCCTCGGCGACCCGACCGAGGGCAGGCCGCACCGGGTGGTGCTCGGCTGACGCCAGGTCCTCCTGGCCGTTCCAGTGGCGCTCGGCCAGGTCCCGGATGTCCCCCATCGACGCCTCCCCCCGCTCGTCCCCCGTCTCTAGCAGACCGGTCGGGCACGGGTGGCCCCCGTGCTCCCGGCCTCCGTGATGGCAGGCTGTCGGCGTCGGTGCGTTCGGGGGAGGTTGGTGCGCATGGAGAAGCTGGCCTACGAGCCGTTCGGCCGAGCGACGTGGCGCGACCCCTTCCCGCTGTACGCGGCCCTGCGCGAGCACGACCCCGTCCACCACGCCCCGGCGATCCGCTGCTGGGTGCTGACCCGATTCCAGGACGTGTTCGAGGCCGCCCGGGACACGGCCACGTTCTCCTCGGCACAAGGCCTCACCTTCCGCAACGAGCGCGAGGCCCTCGGCCTGCATCCCACCATCGTCATGATGGACCCGCCCGACCACACCCGGTACCGCCGGCTGGTGTCCAGGGGCTTCACGCCACGGCGGGTGGCCGAGCTCGAGCCCGAGCTGCGGGTCTTCGCCCGCGGCTGCGTCGACCGCCTGGCCGAGCTGGGCCGCGCCGACCTCGTCGCGGAGCTCGCCCGCCCGGTGCCCTGCTGGGTCGTCGCCCACTACCTCGGCGTGCCCGAGGCCGACCGGGGGCGCTTCGAAGGCTGGACGCAGGCACTCGTCTCCAGTGCCCACGGCCGGCCCGAGGACGCCGGCGAGGCCCTCATGGCGCTCTACGGCTACTTCACCGAGCTCATCGACCGGCGGCGACGGGAGCCGGGGGACGACCTGATCACCACCCTCCTCGAGGCCCGTCCCGAGGGGGTCGGCCTCAGCACCGAGGAGATCCTCGGCTACGCGTTCGTGATGGTCGCCGGCGGCAACGACACCGCGACCGGCCTCATCGCCGGGTCGGCGGAGCTGTTGACCCGGAACGTCGCGCAGCGCCGTCGGTTGCTCGACGACCCGTCCCTGGTGCCCGGGGCCGTGGAGGAGTGCCTGCGGCTGACCTCGCCGGTCCAGGGGCTGTGTCGCGTGGTCACCCGGGACGTCAGTGTCGGCGACACCCTCCTGGAGGCGGGGAGCCGGGTGCTGCTCTGCTACGGAGCCGCCAATCGCGACCCGAGGGAGTTCGGCCCGGACGCCGAGTCGTTCGACGTGTCCCGCACGACCGAGCGTCACCTCACGTTCGGGAGCGGCGCCCACCACTGCCTGGGCGCGTCGGCGGCCCGGCTGCAGGGACGGATCGTCCTCGAGGAGCTGCTTCGACGCTGCCCCGACTTCACCGTGGACCCCGAAGCCGGCACCTTCGCCGACGGCTCGTTCACCCGTCGCTACGACACCCTCCCCTTCTCGGCGAGCGGCTGAACCGGCGTCGCGACCCGCGACCGGACCGGCGACGTGGCCGCCCGGACCATCCACGCCACCGCGGGACCCGGTCACTACAGTCCGACCTCGACCGTCTCGCTGCTGCGTGGAGTTGGGGAGTCGCATGATCCGACCGGGAAGCCGGCATCGAACCTTGGCGACAGTGGCCGCTGCCGCAGCAGCGGCCACGGTGCTGTTGTGGGCCGGGCCGGCCACGTCGGCGGAGGTCGCCGGCATCAGCCTCCGTCCGGCCCAGTCGGATCCCCACGATCCGACCACCCTGTCGGTCTTCAAGCCCACCGTGGCGCCCGGCAGGAGCTTCCGCAACGAGGTCGTCGTCACGAACGGCTCCGGCGCCACGGTCGACCTGCTCGTGTCGCCGGTCGACGGCATCACGGCCGCCGGGTCAGGGGTGGCCTACGCAACCCGCCAGGATCCGGTGAAGGAGGCGGCAGCCTGGGTGCACCCCTCCGTGTCCGAGCTGCGGATGGCGCCGCACAGCACGTCGACCGTGCCGTTCACGGTCAGCGTGCCGCTGAGCGCCCCGCCGGGCGACCACATGGCCGGCATCGCGTTCGAGGACGCTCGCGCCCCCACCTCGGGCCCGGCCCCGGCGACCGGCCCGACCCGCTCGGTCATCGGCGTACTGGTGAAGGTCAGCGGTAGTCCGGTGGCCTTCCACCTGCACCTCGACCATGTTCAGTTCGTCCCGGCGGGCGAGACCGGGACCGCATCGGTGGTCGTGACCCTGGGGGATGACGGGCTCCTGCTCGGCAAGCCTCGCCTCGCGGTGACGATCGACGGTGCAAGCGGCTACCACCGGACCATCGACCGCCAGCTCGACACCGTCCTGCCCGGGGACACGATCGACGTCACCGAGCCGTGGCCTGACGCCCTCCCAGCCGGGGACTACACGGTCACCGCTCAGGCCGGAGCCCGTCCGACCGGCGCGCCCGCTGGCCTCGCGGCGTCCACCCTCACGGTGCGGGACACGGTCCACGTCGGCGAGGCGATCCCGACGGCCGCACCTGCCACGACCGCTGCGCCCCCGACCACGGCTGCGGCTGCGGCGCCCCCCGCACCCGCTCCCGTCGCCGCCGCCGGCCACCCTGCCAACCACCGGTGGTGGCTGCTCCTGCTGGCCGTCCCCGTGGTGCTGCTGCTCGGCATCCTCGCGGCGCGGCGTCGCGCCCGGCGTCGGCGGCCGCAGCGGCGCCGGCACGCGATCGGGCGCCATCCGCAGGCGCCCCCCCGTGTCGCTGCTCCGGCGACCGAGGTTGCCCCGGCGGTCGACGTTGCCCCGGCGACCGATGCGGTCCAGCAGCCAGATGCAGGCCCCGAGCCGGTCGTGGTCCTCGAGCCTCACGCCGCTCGGGAGCGGCCGTCACAACGCCCGGTCAAGGAGCTCTCCGGTCACGGCGCCGGCCGCGGCGGGGCCTGACCCCACTTCGACCACCCGGCTCCACTCGACACACGAGCCCGCAGGCCGCCACCGGACGGCCCAGGTCCCCACGTCGGAGGACCCCCCGTGCGTCCCACGGCGATCCGGCCAACGCACGACGGTCGGCCGTGACCGAAGGCGTCAGGTCGTCGAAGTGGCGAGCTGCGCTTCGCGCTGGCGGGTGGTCGAGTGGACCGGATCCTTGTCGAACTGGGGCAGCACATGCCTGCCGAACACCTCGTAGGACTCGACGGCGTCGTCGAGGCTGACGTCGGTCGAGAACGTGCCGAACGCGACCTGGTCGGCGCCGATGCGCTCGTAGCTCCTCAGCGTCGCCACCGCTTCGTCGGGGTCACCGACGGCCATCAGCCCGTGCCGGATCGCTGCGTCGAGCTGCTCGGCGGTGACCTCGGGCGGGACGGCCGGCCACCGCGGCAGCGAGGCGGCCTGCGGGAAGCTGTCGAGGTACCGGGCCAGCAGCGCCGTGTGGTAGTTCCCCCGGTTGGCGAGGAAGCAGTCGCGGGCCCGCTTGCCGTCCTCGAGCACCATCATGTCGGTGGTCACCATGACGTTGTTGTTGACGTAGCCGCCCACCGGCTCGGCCTTCTCGATGGTCTTCTTGTAGGTCTCGATGAGCGGCGCGAGCTCCCGCGGGCTCGCGAGCGAGAAGCACAGCACTCCGATGCCGAGGCGTGCCGCCTTCTCGAAGGTGCCCGGCGAGCCGGCTGCGACCCACAACGGCGGGTGTGGCCTGGTGTAGGGCTTCGGGAGCACGGGGCGCCGAGGCATCGTGAAGAACCGGCCCTCGAAGGGCCCGTACGGCTCGTCCCCGAACATCTTCACGATCTCCGGAAGCGACTCGTCGAACATGTCGCGGGTGACCTCCATGCTCGGGATGTCGAACCCGAGCACCTCCTGGGACGAAGACCCCCGACCGACCCCGAACTCGAACCGGCCCTGGCCGAGATGGTCGAGCATCGCCACCCGCTCCGCGATCCGGGCCGGGTGGTTCACCTTGGCGGTGATGTTGAAGATCCCGGAGCCCAGGTGGATGCGCTCGGTCTTGGCCAAGACGTACCCCATGTACGACTCGCTGTCCGACAGGTGCGAGTACTCGTCGAGGAAGTGGTGCTCGCTGCACCAGCAGTACTTGACGCCGACCCGGTCGGCGACCTGGACGAGGGCGATCTCCTCACGGAGCACGTCCTGCTCGGTCCGCTCCCCCCGCCGATGCGACGGGTGGTACATGGCGACGAACATGCCGAATTCCATGAAGGCCTTCCCTTCTCGCTCGGCCCCCACCCCCGAGGCCGCTCCTGACGCCTCCTCAGGTGTCGTGCAGGCAAGCTACACCGGGCGATCGAGCCTCCTCCACCGGTCCTCGCGGCCGCCCACGGCCCCGACGCTACGGTGGCTGCGTGCTCAACAGGCTCGACGACTACCCGATCCACCAGCTCCCCGCGCCCGTCGCCCACACCGGCACCGCCGACCGCAACCACTACGACCGCTACTTCTTCAACGGGTACCTCCCCGACGGTGAGGTGTTCTTCGCCGCGGCGATGGGCCTGTACCCGAACCGGCGGGTCATCGACGCTGCCTTCAGCGTCGTCCACGACGGCGAGCAACGGAACCTCTACGCCTCGGGCCTCGCGCCCGTCGAGCGGACCGACACCCGGGTGGGCCCCGTGCGGGTCGAGGTCCGCGAGCCGATGCGCACGATCCGCGTGGTCGTCGACGACAACGAGTTCGGCGTCGGGGCCGACGTCACGTTCGAGGCCCGGGCGGTGGCCATCGAGGAGGAGCGCCAGACCCGTCGCTACGCGACCACCACGGTCATGGACGTGACACGGTTCACCCAGTCGGGCACGTGGTCAGGCTGGGTCGAGTCATCCGGCGCCCGCATCGACCTCGACCCGGCCGTCGCCCGAGGAACCCGGGACCGCTCCTGGGGCGTCCGCCCGGTCGGGGAGCCCCCAGGGGGCGCGCCGATGGCCGCCGCGCCGCAGGTGTTCTGGCTCTGGGCCCCCCTCCACTTCGACGACCTCTGCACCTACGTCGCGGTGTTCGGCGACGACGACGGGGGTCTCTGGTACCAGCACGCGCTCGTGGCGCCGGTGCGGGCGAGGCCCGACGACCCCACTGTCGACCCCGGGGGCATCGCCGAGCTGATGCGGTCGGTCGAGGTGGACGTCTCGTGGGAGCCGGGCACCCGCCGATCACGAGGGGCGCGGATGACCCTGCACCCGTATCGGGGCGGGGCCCGCGAGCTCACCTTCGAGCCGATCACCACGTTCCAGATGTGCGGCATCGGGTACCAGCACCCGACGTGGGCCCATGGCACCTGGCACGGCGAGTCGGCCGCCGGCGGCGACTCCTGGCGTCTCCACGAGGTCGACACCACCGCCCCGCACAACATCCACATCCAGCAGCTGTGCCGGGTCCAGCTGGACGGGAGACCGGGATGCGGCGTGCTCGAGCAGCTGGTCATCGGCCCGCACCGCCCGACGGGCCTCACGGGGATCCTCGACCCCTTCAAGGGCTGACGGCCCGTCGGGCCGACCGCCGGCTCGACCGCTGGACCTGCGGCTGCACCGCATCCGCCCCACGCGGCCGGGGCCAGGGGCGCGACGCACCCACAGTGCTAGGGACAGGACCCCCCCAACGGGCCGGGGCGCCCGCCGTCGCTCGCCCACTGGCGATCGATGCCCGAGATCGTCAGCCTCGCCAGGATGTCGATGCCGGCCGGCGTGAAGTGGAACCCGTCAGCCATGCGGATCCGGACCTGCTGCCCCTGGTCGTTGGGTAGGTAGTCCGTGTAGCCCCCATCCGGTCCGGTCACGACCCGCCAGTCGACGAACCCCGTCCCCGGGCCGCAGAAAGCCAGCGACTGGTACACCTGGTTGACCCGGGGGATCCGCACGTCGATCGGCCCGTAGAAGCCGTTGGTGTGAGCGGGAGGGCCGAGCACCCACAGGACGGCGGCGCCCCTCGCCGATCCGATGGCGCTCGCGGTGACGGCCAACCGCCGCCACTGGGCGTAGAACGCCAGGCTGTCCGGGTCGAGCGGGTGACCCTCCGGCCCGAGAAGGGGGGCGTCCGTGGGCTTGGCGCCGCAGCACGACTCGAGCACCACCACGTCCGGGTCGAAGCCGGTCACCGCCTGCTGCAGCTGGCTCAGCCAGGCCGCCTGCCTGGTCAGCATCGACTCGCCCGGCGCACCGACCACCTCGGCCTGCACGCCGGCGGCCAGCAGCCGGCTTGCGAAGGTGGGAAAGGCCTGGTGCACGAGGGAGTCGCCCATGAACAGGACCTTGGTCAGTGGCGGGACCGGAGTCGGCGAGGACCGCGCGAGCGGTGCGGCGACGGCCGAGGCCGGGAGGACCACGGCGTGACGTGGCGCCGCCGCCACGGCCCGGCCGGCGGCCTTCCCGGAGACCACGAGTGCGACGACCACGATCGCCGCCGGCACGACCGGCGCCAGGGCGAGCATCGTCCTCGAGGGTCGCCAGCGACGCTGGCGGATGGGCTGCTCCAGGTATCGGTGGGACGCCCATGCCACGACACCGGTCGCCGCCAGCCGCACGACGACGAGGGCAAGGCCGTGCAACCGGGTGCGCTCGCCGTCGAGCAGGAGGAACAGCGGCCAGTGGTAGACGTAGACGCCGTAGCTGACCCGTCCGAGGGCGAGGAGGGCCGGCCACCGGAGCGCCCCGCCGACCGATCCGGGCTGCAGGGCCCCCACGATCAGCCCGCACGACAGCGCGGCCACGACCCACAGCCCGCCGCGGTAGAGCCAGCGGTCGCCCTCGGCCACCGTCGTCCACAGGACGAGCGTTGCCGTCATGGCGGCGACGCCCAGGGCCGCGAGGGGACGCGACGAACGCCTCGGCCGTCCGCCGACGGCGGGGAACCGGATGGCGAGCGCGAGGAGGACACCGGCGAACAGCTCGAACATCCGGGTGTCGGTCCCGAAGTAGATGCGGTTGGCGTCGGCACCGGGCCGCAGCAGCAGCGTGACGCCCGCCGACGCCACCATCAAGGCGCCCACCGCGGCCGCCAGGCGTGCCCGGGACGCGCGGCGCCTGGTGACGACCAGCACCAGGACCGGCAGCACGAGGTAGAGCTGCTCCTCGATGGCCAGCGACCAGTAGTGCAGGATCGGCGACGGTGCGAGGTACCCGGCGCCGTAGGCGCTGTGGGCGAGGATGAACCGCCAGTTGGCGATGTACAGGACCGCAGCGAGCAGGTCACCGGGCAGGTGGATCAGCTGCTCGGGGCGACCCGCCAGGGCGGCGAAGACCAGCGCCATCGCCATGCCCACGTAGGCGGCTGGCAGAAGCCGCCGGGCCCGGCGACCCCAGAACGCCCCCAGGCCCACGGACCCGGTCGCCTCCCGCTCCACCAGGAGGAGGTTGGTGATCAGGAACCCGGACAGGGTGAAGAAGAGCGAGACCCCGAGGAAGCCGCCCTTCATCCAGGACAGGCCGAGGTGGTACCCCACCACGGCAGCCACCGCCAGCCCCCGGAGGCCATCCAGACCCGGCTCGTGCGGCAGGCCCCACCCGGGCGCCGCGGCGGGCTCGGCGGCGCGCGCGGCGGCGGTCTCTGTCCTCCGGGTGACCCCCGTCGTCTCGGTCGTTGCGAGGTCCGTCACGTCCCGTGTCCTACCGTCGCAGTCCCCGCGACGCCCCTTCGGTCGGCTCGAACGGAGGGTACCCCGAGACGGGGCGGGCCCGCCCATGAGGTCGAGCGGTGAGGGGGCCCTGGGGCTGAGGGGCCTGGGGCCGGGCGGGGCGCTCGCCGCACGGGATCGTCGATCCCCCGTTAGCGTGGGGCGGCGTGGGGTCCGCTGGGGTGGGAGCCGGAGGTTCACCGGGGCCTGCACCCGAAGACCCGGCGGAGACGGGCGACCATGAGCCGGACCCTCGGCTCCGCTACGCGAACGAGCGCACCTTCCTGGCCTGGATCCGCACCTCGCTGGCGCTCGTGGCCACCGGGCTCGGCATCACCCAGCTCCTCCCTGCCTTCCGCGTCGCGGGGGGACGGCGGGTCGTCGGGCTCCCGCTGATCGCACTCGGCACCTGGGTGGCCGCGGCGGCGTTCCGTCGCTGGGAGGCCAACGAGGGAGCCATGCGGGCCGGGCGGCCACTGCCCCCGTCGCGCATGTTCGTGACGATCGCCGTGGTCGTCTCGGTGGTTGCGGCCGTGGCCCTCGTGCTCGCCGCCCTCGGGAACCCCAACTCGTGACCGATCCCCCGACTGGGGGCGACGAACCCGTCCCCGGCCCGGGGCCACCCGCCCCACCGTCCTCGGGCACGGGGCCGCCACCTGCCCCCGACGGGGCGACCGAACGCACGGAGCTGGCGTGGAGCCGGAGCTGGCTCGCACTCGTGGTCATCGGCCTCGCCCTGCTCAGGAGGATCGGCACCCTCGGACGGGACCGGACCGGCGTCGCCCTGGCGGTCCTGGCCCTGGCGGCGGCGGCGGCCCTTCTCGGCACCGCCTACGACCGCCACCGGCGGGATCGACCCGAGCCATCCCGGACCGCCCTGCTGCTGGTGTCCCTCGGCACCTCGATCATCGGCGTCGTCGCCTTTGTGATCGCCGCGACCAACGTCCGCTGACCGCCGGGCCGACCACCACCACCACCACCACGGCCGCCGCCGCCGACCAGGTGACCCCCTCGCGGACAGCGCCGACCGGGTCGGCGGCGTCGACGATCAACCCGGTCGCCAGGTCATCCCGGCTCGGGAGGTACCGATACAGGCGATGGACGTGGTCGGATGCAGGCCTGCGGGCCGGCAGCGGGCTTGAGGCCTGCAACGTCGAGAGGCATGCTTGTTCGTTTCGGACGGCCGGACAGAGACGGCCGAGGGAATGGGGATTCACCGTGGGCACCAACCAACTGACGCCGCCGTTCCATTTCGATCGGGCCGCCCTCGCCAGCCTGGCCGCGGAGATCGCTCCCGGCTATGCCACGGCTGTGCCCTTCCCGCACGTGGTCATCGAGGGCCTGTTCCCCCAGGCCATCGTGGACCAGCTCGCAGCAGGCTTTCCCGAGGTCACGAGCGGCGCCTGGCTCCAACGCGACGACCCTCGGGAGCGGAAATTCTCCTTGGACAGAGAGACGGACCTTCCAGAAATCGCCCGTCAGGTCATCAACGAGTGCAATTCACAGGTCTTCCTGGAGTTCCTCACCAACGTCACCGGCATCGAAGGGCTCATCCCCGACCCCTACCTCCTCGGCGGCGGACTCCATCAGATAGCGCCGGGCGGGCTCTTGGGGGTGCACGCCGACTTCAACTTCCACACGACGATGCTCGTCGATCGGCGGCTGAACATGATCCTCTACCTCAACAAGGACTGGCAGGAGGGCTGGGGCGGCGGACTTGAATTGTGGGACCGGAACATGAGCCACGCCGTGAAGGTGATCGAGCCGACCGCCGGGAGATGCGTCATCTTCAGCACGACCGACTTCAGCTACCACGGGCATCCTGATCCGCTGGCCTGCCCTGCCGACCGTTCGCGGAGGTCGCTGGCTCTGTACTACTACTCGAACGGCCGACCGCCCGGCGAGGTCGACCCGACGCGAAACAACACCCGGTTCGCACCACGGCCGGGGGAGGCCTGGAGACGACCGGCGGCCGACTGGCGAAGTCGGGCCCGTCGCTGGGTACCCCCCGCTGTCGCCGAAGGCGTCACGCGGGTCCGCCGCCGCTTCACCTAGGAAGCGATGCTGATCGTGTCGCGTGGTCGCCGAGGGCGCGGCCGAGCACCTCCGGGTTCCACCCCGCACCCTCGGGCCTGGGGGCGGCCGTGGCACGTCCCGACCAACCCGCCGATGTCCCAGCACCAGGCCGTCGCCGAACTCGCCCGACTGGCGGGGGTCACGGAGCCGAAGGTCACCGCGGTCCCCCCGGTGGGCGCTGCGCGCCGCCGACCCGTTCTCCCTCTGCTCCAGGAGCTCGACGAGGTCTCCCAGCAGTTCGAACGACCCTTGGTCGTCGACTCCTCGGCATTCAGCTCCGTCTTCGGGCTCGAGCCGTCTTCGGGCTCGAGCCGACCCCGATGGACGAGGCCCTCGGCCCGACCGTCGCCTGGTGGCGGACCACCACGGGGCAGAAGGGGTGAGCCCGGGCCGCCCCGACCGGCCCGCGCCGGGGCCTGAGGGGGCGACCCGCGGCCCCCTCAGGCCCCGCCCGCCGCCTCGTACGCGTCGAGGATCGCGCCGGATACCCGGCCCCTGCTGCTGACCTCGTAACCGTTCTCCCGGGCCCATTCCCTGACGGCCGCGACGTCCGTCGTCCGACGGGCGGGCCTCCTGCCCCTGGCAGGGCGCCGCCCGCCCGTCGCCTTCCGGGTGGTCGTCGGGGTGCGCCGCCGGCCGGCCGATTGGCGGGCGCCGGTCATGAACGGGCCGAGCTTGTCGTTGAACTCCTTCAGGTGCTTCTCGCACAACTCGATCTCATAGGTCTCGGCGCCGACCGAGAACCGGAGGGTCTCAACCGCCTCCGTATTGTCGTTGTGCACGTCGCACGTGAGGATGACTTTCTGGCCCATACGGGGGACTCCTTCCGAGTAACCACTCCCGGCGGTCGAAGGAATGGATTCGACGATGGTGCTCGATGGATCTGGAAGCGTCCACGACGCTCCAATGCCGCGCGCTGTTCGGAGAATTTATCGCTTCGCCGGCCAAATTGCACGCGGACCTCATCGGCGACTCGAACGGAGCCAATGGCGGCGGGATCGGCTGCCACGACCCCCGGGTCTTCAGTGCGCTCCGCGCGCCACCCCTCGGGCCGGGATCTGGGCAAGGATGAACGCCTCGGCGGCGGCGGCGTGCTCGTCGGGCAACCGAGACGACCGTCGACCCCAACGCCGACACCCCCGATCCGCTGTGAGGCCATGAGACCGCCTTCCTTCCTGCACGCAGCCCCCCGACCGATCCGCGTCCTCCGTCGCGCAGGGGGTCTCGCCGTCGTCGTCGCCCTGGTCGCAGGGTGCTCCGGCGGCGGCAACTCCTCCACCAGCTCGGGCAAACCACCCGGCGGGGGCGCCACCCGGGGCTCGGCGCCACCCGCGGTGAAGACCGTGCCGAACATGCCTTCGGTCGTCGACCCCACCAACGTCTACAGCGAGACGATGGTCGGGAAGCTGAGCGCGGCGGCCAAAGCGGCCCGCCCGCTGGTCTACGTCCCCGACCACAGCACCAACAACATGACGGTGATCGACCCTGCGACGATGAAGATCGTCACGGTGGTACCGACCGGACTCAGCCCGCAACATGTGATTCCGTCCTACGACCTCAGCCGGCTCTGGGTCGCCAACAATGCCGACGGGACCACCAAGGGAAGCCTCACCCCTGTCGACCCCACCACCGGCAAGACCGGCGTCAACGTCGCGGTCGACGACCCCTACAACCTCTACTTCACCCCCGATGGCGCCTATGCCATCGTCGTCGCCGAGGCGCGTCACCGCCTGGACTTCCGCGATCCCAGCACCATGGCCCTGAAGTTCTCGATCCCGGTACCCACATGTCCGGGCATCAACCACATGGATTTCTCGATGGACGGGCGCTACCTCCTCACGACCTGCGAGGACGCGAACAGCCTGGTGAAGATCGACTGGGTCAACCGGACGGTCCTTGGAACCCTCAAGCTCGGCGGCCAGTCGCTCCCCCAGGACATTCGCCTCTCGCCTGACGGTCGTACGTTCTACGTGGCCGACATGCAGGGCAACCGGTTGATCCTGGTGGACGGCGAGAGCCTGCAGATCACCGGGACCGTCGACCTGGCGGCGACGGGTGGCCTCGGCGCCCACGGCCTCTACCCCAGCCGGGATGCCACGCGCCTCTACGTCGCCAACCGCGGGTCGGCAGTCCGGGGCAGCGGCGCGGCCCATGCCAAGGGCAGCGTGTCCGTGGTCGACTTCGCCACCAACAAGGTGCTCGCCAACTGGCCCGTGCCCAACGGCGGAAGCCCGGACATGGGCGGCGTCAGCGCCGACGGGACGCAGCTGTGGCTCAGCGGCCGCTTCGACAACGAGGTCTACGTCTTCGACACCGTCGCCGGGCGGCTCATCACCCGGATCCCCGTCGGCCCCCGTGGCAGCGAGCCGCACGGTCTCTGCGTCTGGCCCCAGCCTGGGCGCTACTCCCTCGGCCACACCGGCAACCTCCGATAGCAGACGGGCTCCCGGCCCTCCTCGGAGCAGGCTCAGTGGGTGGCCGATGTCGACGGGGTGGCCGATGTCGACGGGGTGGCCGATGTCGACGGGGTGGCCGATGTCGACGGGGTGGCCGCGACCGGCGGGGGGACCGGACCGGAGGTGGCCGGCGTGGTCGGCCGCGGGGCGGTGGTCACCGGGACACGGATGTAGTCCACCGTGGCCGGCGGTTCGGGCCGCACGAGGAGATAGAGCACGAGGGTCACGACGAAGACCGCGACCAGCGCCACGGTGGACCGGCGGAGGTGTCTGCGCATCACGCCGGTCCCGGCTGAGCGGGTGTGAGGAAGCCGGACGGGACCGTGATCCCCGCATCCCTGAACGCCAGCGTGATCCGGGACCTCAACTCCCGTCCGACGTCGAACTGCTTCCCCGGCTGGGTCCGGGCCACCACCCGGATCTGCAGGTGGTCGACGTCGATGCTCTCGACGCCCATCACGGTCGGGGCGTCGAGCAGCAGGGGTCGGAGCGCGGAATCGTCGAAGGCCTCGTCGCCGATGGCCCGGAGGATCTCGGTCACCCGGTTGAGGTCGGCGCCGATCGGCACCGGGACGTCGATGACGGACCGGGCCCAGTCCCGGGAAAGGTTCGTCACCTGGCGGATCTCGCCGTTTGGCAGGATGAGCACCTCCCCGTCGGGCGTCCGCAGCCTCGTCACCCGCAGGCTGATCTCCTCGACGGTGCCGACCACCCCGCCCGTGGTGCCCGGTGCGGCGATCCGCACCACGTCGCCGAACCCGTACTGGCGCTCGGTGATGAGGAAGAACCCCGACAGCAGGTCCTGGACCACGCGCTGCGCGCCGAAGCCCACCGCCACACCCGCCACCGTTGCCGGCGCCACCAGGCTCGTCAGCGGGATGTTCAGCCGTTCGAGGACGAGCAGCGCGGTCACGAAGTACACGAGGACCACGACCGTGCCGGTGACCACCTGGATCAGCGCATGGCGATGCTTGGTGAGCTCGGATCGCACGACGACGTCCGACTCGCCCGCCCGGGTCTCGGCATCGACGCGATCGGTGACCCGGGCGCCGAACCATGTGATCGCGCGGGCCAGGAGCACCGAGCCCGTGATCAGCATGATGATCTCGAGCCCGTTGCCTCGCGCCCATCGGTCCACGTCGTCGAGCGTGAAGGTGCCCACCACACCTCCATCTTCGCCAGCCGGGCGTCCGGGCGCATCCCCGAGCCACGAGCGGCTCGCCGGTAGGGGGAGGCCGGGGATCGCCGCCATGCTCCCGCCTGGGCGGGCGGTGGCCGGCCGGGCGTCGGGGCCGGCCGGGGGGCGGGGGGACCGGGGGGGCCGGCC
>Ga0209048_10001360_pt1 | contig 25313 bp, 13 predicted proteins | sample FrelakmetCRP12CR_FD_187146 | JGI IMG/M metagenome (GOLD analysis project Ga0209048, IMG submission 187146) | Freshwater lake sediment microbial communities from the University of Notre Dame, USA, for methane emissions studies - CRP12 CR (SPAdes)... | ecosystem: Environmental > Aquatic >... | reverse complement strand
CGAAGCCGGCCGTTGGATATGTCCATGAGCCCCCGGGGCACCGTAACGCTAATCGACATGCTGTCGGGCTCGTCGGACTGATGGTCCTTGTTGGGCCACCATAGGCTGGCTCCTGTTCCCTGGCACGTAACCACTACCCAGGGATTTCCGGAAGAATCTTTCGTCCATGTGAAGCCGCCTGCCCACGGGGGCATCTTCGCCACGACCGGTTTGCCCGAGTATTCTATCTTGAGCCGGTGGAGAGTGTTCTTTGCAAGAAGCGCGGGAAGCCGCACGAATACAGCGTTAGAATCCCGCTCATAATCGCAGCTTGCAGCATCATCCAGCGTAATATTCCCTATCTGCATGTTATTAAATAGATCGATCTGCATCCTATCAAAGGCCGAATCGACCTTAAAATATAGGGTGTTTGACCCCCCTATGGCCTGCACAGAGGGATCCACCCTGACATCCAGGCTGTAATATTTCACATCATAACAGCTGCGCAGGGGCGTAAGCATGCCGCGTAATGTGTCGGCCCTCGTGAAAGTATAGACCTTCCGGTCGGCGTCGACCTGAGAGAAAATTATGCAGTGACTTAAATTTGCAAACAGAAACAACAACACCAGGTTCCGTTTCATAAGAATTTTCCCCGTTTTGAAAACAGAAATCTTTATATTATAATCCCCTGCAGAGCCATATTTTATCACACTGCCAAATACCTTTTTAAAACGTTTTTTGGCAAAATAACGGATTTCCTGCATGGCAATGAGTACAACATAAGGATTTTTTTTATAAGGTTCAGGCCAAAATGGTTTCAAACATTTTAGAAAAATTTCCGCGCGTACGGATTTCCTCTCTGCCTACACCCCTGGAGAAACTCGAAAACATTTCAAAAGATTGTTCTGTCAATGTCTACTGCAAGAGGGACGATCTGACCGGCTTTGCCTTTGGCGGAAACAAAACGCGGAAGCTGGAGTTCCTGATAGCGGATGCGATCAAAAAGGGGTCGGATTCTCTGGTAGCCGTCGGTGCACTGCAATCTAATTTTTGCAGGCTTGCAGCGGCAGCCGGAAAATTTTACGGATTAGAAGTCCACCTCGTTCTAGGAGGAGTCAGGCCGGAAAAGCCGACCGGAAATCTGCTTATCGCTAATCTGTTCAGCCCCAGAATCCACTATGTTGACTCGGACGACTGGAACGTATGGGAGAAAAAGGCCGAAGATCTGATGATGCGTCTGATTTCAAAGGGGCGGAAGGCTTACCTTTTGCATATCGGAGGTTCCACCCCAATAGGCGCCTTGGGATACCTCCAGGCCGCACTTGAAATTTTCGCCGACTGCAGGCGTCTGGGGATCTCAATCGGCACGATCACACATGCGTCCTCCTCTGGGGGAACACAGGCCGGGCTTATTGTCGGGAAAAAGCTTAGCAGATGGCCCGGTAAGATTATCGGAATGGGGGTCGCTAAGAGTGCAGATACGCTTAAGGCGGATATATTCGAGCTTGCCTCCAAAACCGCAAGACTGGTCGGCTGTTCAGTCGAGAGTAAGGATGTAATAGTCGACAATTCCTACATGGGCGCGGCTTACGGGGCAAGGACAATGAAGTGCGAGTCGGCCATGAAACTTTTCGCTGAAAGGGAAGGGCTGGTTTTAGACCGCGTGTACACGGGAAAAGCCGCCGCAGGACTCCTGGATTATGTCAGGCAGGGGCAATTTTCCAGCGGTGAGAATGTTCTCTTCGTTCACACGGGAGGGAACACGGAGATATTTGCGTGAAATCAGATCTCCTTTCGAGTCGCAGTTAAAATCCGCCTTTTCCCCTGTAGAGTCTGAGAGGCTTTTCGAGTTTGACCCTGAGAACGCTCATGTATTCTTCGCCTGCAGCGGGGGGGACTTCAATATATACCAGACCCGGCACCTCGCTCCAGGAAATTTTCCCGACAATTTTGTATTTAAGGTTTTGATTGCCACCGATCAACCTCACGCTTTCTATTTTGCTGTTCAATCCCTTGATGACAATATTCCCGCTGGTCTTTCCCGGCAGGAACAGATATAAAACAGTGGAATCTTTCGCTAGCGTAGAAGGACCGTAGAAATGTCCTGCCGGCATCCCGGCGACTGTGCCGAAAATTGCCTCCTGGTGCTTGTGAGTCCACTTACCCAATTCCGAAAGGATGTTCACCTCCTCTTCCGGGACTGTACCGTCTTCCCTGGGACCTATATCCAGGAGCAGGTTACCGCCCATGCTGATGGCGTCCGCAAAAATCGTGATGATCTCATAAGGTGTCTTGAAATTCGTATCGGGACCCTGGTAGCCCCACGAATCGTTCATTGTCATGCAGAGTTCCCACCATTTCAGGTTGGGACGTGTTACAGGAAAATTTTGTTCAGGCGTGTCATAATCGCCATACCCCTGAAGCCTTCCGTTTATAATGGCCCTCGGATTCCTGGAAAGTATCATGCTCCGCACTTCTTGGGCCTGCCACTCCATCGCGGAATGTTCCCAGTCGCCGTCAAACCAGTAGAGATCCGGATTAAACCTGGTGATTAGCTCATTAATCTGGCCATGGCAGAACTTTAAAAATTTATTCCACCGCACGGTGTCTTTGCCGGCATCATAGCGGGAAGAATCTCTCAGAAATCCAGGATAGTCCGGATGGGACCAGTCGATGAGTGAAAAATATAAACCCGTTTTGACACCACTGTTGCGTAGGGCTTTGACGAATGGAGTCAAAACATCGCGCGCCGCGGGTGTTTTCCGGGGGATGCTCAATTGATCCATCTCGGTATCCCACAAAGCCACGCCGTCGTGGTGCTTGGATGTGATAACAGCATAGCGGGCACCGCTCCTTTTGATCAAATCAACCCAATAATCCGGACGGTACTCACGTGCGGTGAATCCGTCCAGCTGTTTCATATAATCGGCGTATGATATCTGCCGATTGTGAAAAGACCATGATTCGCCGATTCCTTTTACCGCATAAATACCCCAATGAATGAAAATACCCAGCTTTGCATCGGCAAACCACTGCATCTTGGAAATTGTGTCGGCTTTACCCTCCTGACCTGGCTGTCCATGACAAAGCGCCGTAATAAAAAAACAGGCAAGTAGCTGAATATACTTGGACTTCAGGCTTGACATGGTTTTCTCCTTTCGATGACTGATTTCAGGCGCGTTGACCGATTCATCTTCAATAAATTATCCAGCCCGGCATTATTTTCAGCCTTGAGACTTTCCCGGCTGTTTCATTTCTATCGGATGCCAGATCTGGCCGCAGCTTTTTTTTATGTTTGATTTTCATTGCCTTCTAGGAAATTATCGAAATCCCTTTAACCGAGAAGAGGTGAGGACAATGGTGAATCATATGTAATTGCAGGTATAACGTTCTTAAAGCAGGATAAATCCCAGAAAATCTCATCCCCTCAAGAATTTATTAAACAGAAAATCCGTCAAAAGGTAGCGACTTTTAGGCCAAGTGTCAAGAGATCTGAAATTATTCGGCCCTCTTGATTCCGCCGCACAATATAATTATCTTTTAGATGATAAAATTCTCAAAAAGCTACCATTCTACGACATTCAAGAATTCATGAAATCACTGGGTATTTGTATCGGAGCTTCCACCATAAAGACCGCCGAAATTGACGGCAATCTCCGTATAGGGAAAACTTTTATCCGGAACCATGAATGCAATCCAAGGGCCGCACTCAGAAAAATCCTGGAATCTCCCGGATTTGAAGATTATTCATATGTGACGCTGACCGGCAGGAAATTCAAAGACCTTGTCAATTTGCCCGTTATTACGGAGCCGGAAGCTACAGAGCGCGCACTCAATTACTTACTGAAAAATCAACCGGGAAGGTTTAATGCCCTCATCAGTCTGGGGAGCGAAAATTTTATACTGTACGAGCTGAATGAGCGGGGAAGCATAATCAACGTAAGGACAGGCAATAAATGCGCTTCGGGAACCGGCGAGTTCTTTTTACAGCAGATCAGGAGGATGGATTTAGCCGTTGAGGAGGCGATCGGGCTTGCCGAAGGAGCGGAGCCCTACTGCGTTGCAGGGCGGTGTTCCGTATTCTGCAAAAGCGACTGCACGCACGCCCTGAATAAGGGAGTACCGATAGGCCGAGTATGCGCCGGTCTGGGAAACATGATCGCGGAAAAGATACTGGAACTTTTAAAATCTATGGAGAGGAAAAACATACTCCTTGTCGGAGGTGTTACCAGAAACAGCTATGTAGTAAGCAAGCTCAGGCAGAATATCGGGAACGTTGTAATTCCTGAAAATGCCCAGGTTTTTGAAGCCCTGGGCGCGGCCTTGTACGCCTTTGAGAAGAAGAAAAAATCAGAGGCATCGGTATTGATCAAGGATGAAAAGGCTTCTTTCGGCAGGCTTCCCCCGCTGAACAAATGGAATGATCTGGTGGAATTCAAAGAGCACGCAAATGCAATCGCCGAAGACGGGGACGAGTGCATAATCGGCCTGGACGTGGGTTCCACAACCACAAAAGCTGTCCTCCTGAGAGCAAATGATGACAGGGTGATCGCCTCCGTTTACCTGCGTACGAACGGCAATCCGGTGCAGGCATCCAGAGAATGTTACCGGGGGATATATGAACAGCTCGGCGGAAGGTGCGTGAAAATAACCGGACTGGGGGTAACGGGCTCGGGCAGACACATTGCTGGCCTGCACGCCCTCACTGAAGGCATAATAAACGAGATAATCGCCCATGCAAGTGGCGCCGCATTCTTTTCGAAGGAAGTTGACACCATAATCGAAATCGGCGGGCAGGACGCGAAATACACCCACCTCGTGAACGGGGTGCCATGTGACTATGCCATGAACGAAGCTTGCTCGGCCGGAACTGGCTCTTTTCTGGAGGAAGCCGCAAAAGAAAGCCTGAACATAAACTATCTCGACATACAGCATGTCGCACTCCAGGGAAAGAACCCTCCAAATTTCAACGATCAGTGCGCCGCCTTTATAAGCAGCGACATTAAAAACGCATCGCATGAAAGCATACCCAGAAGTGACATCGTCGCGGGCCTGGTTTATTCCATATGCATGAACTATAATAACAGGGTAAAAGGCTCAAGAAAAACCGGAGAGAAAATTTTCATGCAGGGGGGAGTATGCTACAACCGGGCGGTACCGCTTGCAATGGCGGGACTTTTAAACAAACGGATAATCGTCCCTCCGGATCCGGGTCTTATCGGCGCGTTCGGAGTAGCGCTTGAAATAAAAAACAGGCTCAGGAGCGGAGAGATTGTAAAATCGGAATATTCCCTTAAAGAGCTTGCCGAGAGGGAAGCCGAGTACGGTGAAAGTTTCGCCTGTCCGGGGACAAAGGAAAACTGCGACCGGGGATGCCATATCAACATCATAAAAATTAAAGGCAAAAACTATCCGTTTGGCGGCGTATGCAATAAGTATTACAATACCATCCATCACCTCCGGATTGACCCGGAGCCCCTTGACCTTATTGCAAAGAGGCAGGAGCTCGTATTCCGAAAAAACGGATACACGGCCTCTAGGACCGTAGGCATACCAAAATCCTTTTACACGAACATATTATTCCCGTTATACTACAGCTACTTTGCGGAACTGGGATACGATATCCTCCTCGGAGAAACTGTAGACCCTGAGGGTGCAAAAATGACCTCTTCCTCCTTCTGTTTTCCGGCGGAAATTGCCCACGGCATGTTCATGGATCTAAAAAAGAAGAACCCTGATTATATCTTCCTGCCTCAGATAGCAGAACTGCACGTCGAGGGAAACAATTCAAGGGGGAAGGAGCATAACTGCACATGCGTCCTCGCCCAGAGCGAACCTTACTATATCACGAGTGCATTCAGAGATATCCGATCCAACTTGTTGTCCCCAGTGCTCAACTTTTCCGGAGGGCTGGAGAGCATGGAAGATGAATTCATAAAAATCGGCAAAAAGCTGGGTGCCGGCAGGGATAAATCCAGACATGCGTTCACATGCGCGGTCGCGCACCAAAAGGAATTCAACGATAAAAAGAAGGGCCTGGGAGACCGCCTGCTCAAGGACCTACAGCAAGACAGCTCAAGGACGGGGATTGTGGTTTTCGGTAGGGCCTACAATGCATTCGCGGACGAATCAAATCTCGGCATACCCAAAAAATTCGCCTCACGGGGCGTTTACGTCATACCTTTCGACTCCCTGCGGTATGAAAACGAGGAATCAGTCGAAAACATGAACTGGGCTATCGGCCAGGAGATATTGAAGGCGGCAAGGGTTGTCAAGAGACATCCCCAGCTATTCGGGGCTTATATCACCAACTTCAGCTGCGGACCGGATTCCTTTCTGGTGGGCTATTTCCGGGACATAATGAAAGCCAAGCCCTCTCTGACGCTGGAGATCGATTCACACAGCGCAGACGCCGGGATAAATACCAGAATCGATGCGTTTCTTGACATAATTTCAAGATACAGGAACCTCGAAATAAAAGAAGCACCCCCGTCAGATTTCAGGCCCGCCACACTCAGCTGGGTCGGAGGCAAATACCATTACATCTCCAGCGACGGAAATGAATACCCGGTTAAAGATAATCGTGTGAAATTAGTTGTCCCCTCAATGGGCCGCACAACGACCGAACTCGCCGCGGCCGCCTTCAGGGGCATCGGATTTAACGCAGAAGCAGACAGGGCTCCGGATTTTAACACGCTTATGATCGGCAGGGCCAACACATCCTGCAAGGAATGCCTTCCGCTGATACTTACTACAGCCTCTTTGCTGGAAACCGCGGGCAAAAGGAGAACAGCCGACGAGATGCTGCTTTATTTTATGCCGACCGCGCCGGGAAATTGCAGGTTTTCCCAGTACTATGTCTTCCAAAAAAAGCTCATCGAAAAAAAACAGCTGAAAAATGTAGCTCTTCTCACGCTGACTGCCGAGAACAGGTACGCCGGCCTGGGAAACGTCGACCAGATCACGATTTTGAAGTCGCTAGTTGTGGCCGACATAATGGACGATATCAGGAATGCGCTTCTTGTGCTGCCTGTTGACAAGAGAAAAGCCGAGGAAATTTTTAACGGGCAGATGAGCAGAATAAAAACGAGTTTCGAAACAGGGGGCAAAGACATATATGGCATTCTGAAGGAAACGGCAGCGGAATTTTCAAAGATAGATCTGAAATATCCCTTATCGGAGGCGAAGAAGGTTCTTCTGACGGGTGAAATATACGTCAGAAAAGACGAGTTCTGCTCGCAGGAGGTGGTCCTGAGACTTGCGAAAAGGGGGGTTGTAGTAAAAAGAGCCCCCGTGCTGGAATGGCTTTATTACGTCGATTACATAGTGAAAAATTATTTAAAGCCCGATTTTAACCTTGGAGAAAGGACCGAACTTTTAATAAGGAATATGCTTCACCACAGGATTGAGAAGAAGATCAAAGGAATTATGGCGGCAAGCGGGCTTTACGAACACGAACTCATCGACATGGAAAAAATAATAGATACGGGAAGCAAATTTATAAACCCCGCCATGACAGGAGAGGCGATAGTTATCATCGGAACGTTCTTTCGCGAAATAATAAGGCAAGTGCACGGTGTGATTTCTATCGGACCTTTTGCCTGCATGCCGACAAGGGTGACGGAATCCATCCTCAGCCATGAGTCGAACGTGGCGGACAACAAAAGAGTGGAATTCCTGGAGAACATCGGGTATTTAAAAAAATTCGATTCTCTTCCTTTCCTGTCTGTGGAAGCGGACGGAAACCCTTTTCCGCAAATAGTCGAAGCAAGAATTGAGGCTTTTACTCTTCAGGTGGAGAGGCTTTACTCCGCAATATCAGGATAAAACCCTAATTTTCGGTGCCCTTAAATCACTTCCTGGGCACTTACGTGTTCTTATTGAACTCCCTTTCGATATCGAGCCCTGTCAGAGATTCATCCAGATATTTACTCTTGTCGATGTTCATCCAACGTTCGTTAACGCGGCGCCGGCAGATCCTGTGGATGTTCAGCAAGTTACGCACAGATATGTTGTCCGTCGTGCTGTTTTTACCGCCGGATCCGCAGCTCAGCGTGAATGAAGTGGTGAGGGTGTTGAACATTCCTCCCAGCGCCCCCTGTGTGGAGGGCGTATTAACCAGAATGCGGGCCACATCAACGGCATTGGAAAAATACTCGATACGCTCGGGGCTGTTTGAATAAATTACGGCAGTGTGGCCGATTCCCCCGAAGCGGTTAATCTCGACGCAGCGTTCTATGGCGTCCTCGAAGGTCTCCTCCTTATAAAATGCCAGAATCGGAGCCAGGATTTCCGCGGAGAGGGGGTAATCCCGCGAAACGCCTTCAAGCCTTGCCATGAGTACCGAGGTACCTTCAGGGACTTTAATGCCTGCCATCTCGGCAATTTTCCCGACGGGCTGGCCGACAACTGCCGCCGCCATCAGCCCCCTGGCTTTATCATAGGCGACCCGGCTTACTTTTTCGATTTCTTCAGGCGACAGAAAATACGCCCCCTGCCTCCTGAACTCCGCGATCACCTCTTCCGCTATTATCTTCCTGACTACGACGGCCTGCTCGCTGGCGCATACCGAACCATTGTCGAACGTCTTGGACACGAGTATGCTCCGTACGGCGAACGGAATGTCTGCGGTTCTGCCTATGTACACGGGCACATTGCCTGCCCCCACCCCGATAGTCGGCGTTCCAGAGCTATAGCTTGCTTTGACAAGCTCGCCGGTTCCGGTCGCAAGTATCAGAGCCAGTCCGTGGTGGCTCATAAGTTCCTTGGTTTTCATCATGTTCGGCTTTGAAAGCCACTGGATGCAGTCCTCGGGCGCACCCGCCTTCAACGCCTCCTCATAACAAGCCCGTGAGACTTCCGCGACACAATACTTTGCAGCCGAGGTGGAACTTAGAATCACCGGATTCCGCGTTTTCATCGTTATGAGTATCTTGAAGACCGTGGTTGATGTTGGATTTATCACGGGGATAAGCGCCAGGATGGGGCCAAGCGGCTGCGCCAGCTCGATTATCCCAGAAAATGAATCTTCAGAGATTATCCCGACGGTCTTCTGCCTTTTTATGCCTTCGTAAACCAGCTGTGTCGCTATCACATTCTTAATCACCTTGTCTTCCCAGACGCCGAGGCCTGTCTCCTCGACAGCCATCTTTGCGAAGCGAACGCGGCTGTCCATTGCAGCATAATATACCGACCGGACGATATCGTCCGTCTGCTTCTGGTCCAGTTTTTTAAATGCAGCGGCAGCTTTACGTGCCCGCCGGATAATTTCGTCTGCACTCGCCATGTTCAGCACTCCTTGCTGTTACCTGATGTTCCGATCACCACAAATAACGATAATTTGAAAATATGAATCGCGTTTTATAGAGTTCAGCCTGATATCCATTGATTCTGATTGATTGAATAAGCGACAAAACAGCCGGCTGAATAGGTGTGTATACCTTGAGACCGCAGCCGGGGATTTTCACCGCTTGCCTTCAAAGGTCAAAAAAAATCCCGCCACAATACATGACGGGATGTTTTGCGTGAGCAGTATATTTATGGCCTTGATTATTTCGCCGGAGATTGTTTTGCAATCACTTTATCGGCAATCTTTTTGTAGGTTGCCTGCGGAATAATCTTTTTCTTCACAAGATCGTTTTTCCCCTTGTAAGGCCTGCCGTCTATGATCTTCTTCGCATACGCGTCACCGATTCCAGGAAGGGCCATCAATTGTTCGGCAGTCGCGGAGTTAAGATCAATCAGCTCACCCGTGGCTTCCTGCGAGGCTTTCGAAGGAGGAGTTTTCGCTTCCTGCTGGACAGCAGCTGTCTTGGCTTTCTTGCCCCCCTTTGCGCCCGATTTAGTTTGCGCAAAACTGAGTGACGCAAGAACTCCACACGCCAGTGCAACGATGAGCAAGCGCCTTGATAGATCGCTTAATTTCATAACTGTGCTCCTTTATAAAAGATTCCGTATAAATAAACCGGGTTTCTATGATACTTCTGAATCTACAAAAAAATAGTAAATATTCAAACTATTGATTTTTATGCAAAAAATATTTATTAATAACCAAAACGAGACATCCGGATAACAACCCAAGGAGGAAACAAAATGGCACATACATATGATGAGCTAAGTAAAATGACCGTCGTCCAGCTGAGAGAGATCGCGGACGGAATCGAGCATGAGGCGACCAAGGGGCATAGCACGATGCATAAGGAAAAGCTGCTGCCCGCTCTCTGCATCGCACTCGGCATCGAAGCCCATGTACATCATCAGGTTGTAGGTCTTAACAAAGACCAGATAAAAGCTGAAATACGCGGCCTGAAAGAGAAGCGTGCAGCGGCCATCGAGAGCCATAACGGGGAAGAACTCAAACAGGTACGGCACAAAATCCGCAACCTGAAGCGGTTGCTCCGGAAATCCATCGTGTGAGCCCGGCCTTAAGTGAAACCGCATCAAGGCAGAGCAGATAGATCGAAGCATGATCTATAGACTTGCTGGCCGTGCAGAAACTTATTTTAAAAACATCATCTTCCTAACATCATGGAACGCCCCCCCACCGTAGGGGATGGCGGTCATTTTACAAAAGTAAAATCCGGATGAGCTGTTTGCCGGTTTCCAGACAGCCTGGTATCTCCCGGGAGGCAGGACCTGATCCGCGAGGGTCTGTACAACCTGGCCGAGAACATTGTGCACCGTTATCCGCACAAGACTTTGTTCTGGTATGCTGTATATTATTGAGGTTGACGGATTGAATGGATTAGGATAATTTTGGGATAGCTCAAAATTTTGTGGCAGGTTATCCGGAGCGTTTGCCGCATAATTAACATCCAGATCCATGGCGGCTGTCCAAATCTGGTATAATCCTGAAAAATCGTCCATCCAGAAAGCATGTATCTTGTTGCCGGCTGTGACAATTGATATATGATCCCCCTGATAGTTGGAGGATCCCCCGAAAATTGATTTCGGCTGGAATCTATGTCCGCTGATCGGGACCTCGCTCCAGAGGTTGCCTCCGTCCGCGGAACGCGCCAGAAAAACTTCAGCAGAGTCAGACGATGTGTTCCTGTCGTCATAATAAATAATATTTATCCCGCCGTTTGAATCGACTGCCATGGTGGGAAAATACTGTATATTGCCGTTATTCAGGGAATCCTGGTTGACTCTTATACCTGATGACCAGATCTGGCCGCCGTCGGTCGACCTGTGAAATATTATGTCGGGATCGCTTCCGGCTGGAGATATATTTTTCTCTGCTGTAACGATATAAATCCATCCGTCCCGCAGTCCTCCGCTGTTGTCGACATCTATTTCGGGGAGTCCGTTCACCCTGATATTGTTTTTTTCAGGAAGCGTGCCGGCTATTCCGTTCATGTCAAAAATATTCTCAGATACAGTCCAGGTCACGCCCCCGTCAGATGAGGACGCAAAACCGGCGAAGTCTTCATTAAAGGGGGAGGCGCTCGTCACCCCCGACCAGCACGCATAAACCTTGCCGTCCCGTCCGGTTCTGATGGATCCCCCGGAACAGCGTGCAGGCGGCGATTTATTAATCACCGCAGCTTGTGTCCATGTCGATCCGCCACTGGTGGAATACGACACAACTACGGGAAACGGAGAAACAAAATTAACCCAGGCCGTATATATTCTTCCGTAAAAGGGGCTGGACCGGCTATTGTCGATAGTTGTCGTCCCTTTGTCTTCTGGCTGTTGGTTTGTAATCGTATATGCATTAGACCAGTTTGTTCCCAAATCGGTGGAATAATGACTGTATACCCCCGTAAAAACGGAGCCGATATGCGTCAAAATAAATCTGCCCGTGGAATCAACGGCGACCCCTGGATCTCCGCCATGGTTCATGATCAAGGCTCCTTTGCACGTGTCGGTTCCCGACCAGTTCTGGCCGCCGTCAGTGGAAACATACACTCCCTCGCTCCTGAATCCGTTGCCGGTGTTAATGGTCACCGCACTGGCAAACATAATCAGCGGACTGACGGGGCTCACCGCAACGGAAGGCTCGGTCTGCGTTACGGGACTCGGGAATATTCTGAAACTTTCGTGCGAGGAATCCACCTGCGTTAAACAAAACTGGGAAAAAACCAGCGCCATCAGCAGAACAATTTTGATTTTCATTTCACCGGTTTTAGTACTTACAGCTGAGTTTAAATCCGGCGTAGATGTTCCGCGGTTCGCCAGTTTCGTAATACCTTCCCAGATAATCGTTGATGTTGATGAACCCCGCATATCTTCTGTCGAAAATGTTATTTACTCCCGCATAAGCCGTCAGACTAAGAAATCCGCTCGAAAAATTGATTCCGGCCAGCACATTGCCGTAGAAATACCCGGGGACACTCTCTGAATTTTCGTCGTTCACGAACATTCTCGCTATGTAGTCACAGTCCCACTGCAAAAGACCCGAGGTGCTTGCCGATATCTCGAATTCATAATTCAAAATCAGGTTCAGGATATGCGCGGGAACCGAAGGCACCGTATTCCCCTCGTAGTTTTTCACAGTGACACCCGAGGGATCATAGACATTTGCGACATATTCCGCATACCTAAATCTTGTGAATATGTAATTGGTCACAAGCTCGATTCCCTCAAACGGCTCGCTTTTTATTCCTGCTTCCAGCCCGGTCCTCGTGGTCTTCCCCGCATTTCTGAAATATGTCTTCTGTCCGATAATATATGGAATAATTTCTTTGTTTATCACGTAATGAAAAAAAGTGACATCAAAAAAAAGCTTTCTGCTAAATTCAGATTCGGGGTTGAGGATGTTCCCTTTGATTCCGATTTCGAAATTATTTGAGTTTTGGGGGTCGATATCAGGATTGATCGAATATCTGATATTAGACGACAACGGGGTGTTTGCCAGTTCGCTGAGAGCCGGGTAATCGTAACTCAGGCCGTAGGATGTATATAGAGCCACGGAGGGAACGAATTTATAATTCAAGCCGACTTTGGGGGTCAATTTCTGGAAGGTCCTGATTGTATCCGTGTAACCATAAGGAATGAAAATATCCCTTGTGAAGATATTCCTGTCGAACCGGCTTGACAATAGAAGATCAAGCCTGTCGGGAACTATGGCGAAACGGTTTAGAAGATAAAACCCGACGTCACCAAGACTTTCATTGTATTCATTCTGAACTGAAATCCCCTTATTGCCGTTTATATTCTCAAAATCGGTTATAGGCCCTGATTGGCCCGCGTAATCCATTCCGAGAGTAAGCACATCCTGCCGGTTAAGGATCTCAAACTTCCCGGAGTACCTCAAGAACGACCCGAGCGAATACCTTGTCGAAAATCTGTACAGCTCGTCATCCGTTTTTTCCAACTCCTTTATGCCGCCGTACCCGGTTATTTCAATCTCATGGTTGCCCGATTCTCCGAATTTCGTCTTGAACCTGACGGCAAGCCTCCCTTTTTTTGTGATCCTTTTAAAGTCCTGGGAGACCGCCAGCGGATACGCCTGGAACGGGTCAGCTTCAAATTCAGATTTTGTCAGCGAGCCGGGCAGTTTGTTCAGACCGTTGACGAAGTTGCCCAGGACAGTCAGACTGGTTTTGCCTCCTAGGTAGGCCTCGTAAACCGTGTTGATTAAATGCTGGTATTCGTTGCTGTGCTCGCGGTATCCGTCCAGATTTCTGTAGTTGTAAGATAAAAACAGCCGGTTTTCATCGTTGGCCAGGCCCAGTTTGAAACCGTTCTGCCTGAGACCGTTCTTGCCGGTCTGATTGTTCAGTGAAAAATAATTTTCCAGGAAATACAAGTCCGAAACAAAATTAATGACTCCGCCGGGGGCGTTCGCATATAAAGAGGACAGGTTGCCTTTGACAACCTCAACGCTCCCCAGGGAAGTGAAATCGACAGCATCTATCACAGTTTCACCGTCCGGCTCGGATTCCGGTATGCCGTCCTGTAGGATTCTGACACCCCTGACCCCCGAATTGGACCTCGTGCCGAAACCCCTTATTGAAATCCTGAGATCGTGGTTCCCGTACCTCGACTGCAAAAACAATCCGGGGACATCTGCCAGGACGTCCTTGGCCGAAACCTTTTTGCCGTAGGACAGCTCTTTCTTATCGACTCTGAAAACGGAGTAGGGTATGTCTATAATTCTTTCGACAGTTCTCGTCCCGGTTATCACCACACCCTGGATTTCGTACGTTAAACTGTCCTCTTTTTCCCGTTCCTGCGCCGTACAAATATTTATCTGGAGGAATAAAAGGGCTGGAAAAATGTAAAGGAACGCCCTGCTTTTCTTACTATTGATTTTTAGAGAATCCATGAGTTAGAAGCGTCCGATCTTTCATTGACCCGCGAGGGGATGACCCGGATCATAATTACTTGGATTTTGGATCTCAAACCGGTAATAATGGCAAGCCCTGCATCCTGATCCCCCGAATATCCCGGTGCGCCTCAATTCAACAGGACCTGTCAAAATTCCGCGCCAGCCTGTTTTTCTACCGATCATACAGAAGTGATTTTGATCTGCTTAAAAGGTAGGTACATTAAGATGAAATGTCAAGCCGCGTATAGACCAATTTACGTATACTTTTTGACAGCTTAGGATTTGCCAAAATTTAGATACCGGAAAAGCTTTAAAACGCCTTCATATCTGGAAGTGCACTTCTTTAGATTCTGTTCGGGGTGATTCAAGACTCGCGCAAGCGAAAGAGATGCCGGCACTCCGCCCCGAGAGGCAAAATCTTCCGTTGCATAATTTACGCCCCTCCGGCTCCTATAATTCCCGTATCTTCCTACTTTTCATCCAATATTCTTCTCACCTCGAGGATGCTTGTGGCGGGGAGATTGCATGTGAAATTTTCGCATATGTATGCCGTGGATTTTCCGCCGCTCATGCGCACGGTTTGAAGATAGGTATTATAATGTCCCAAATATTTTTGCCCTTCGCCGCCATCTGCAAGCAGGATAATCTTGTTCGGAATATACCGGCAGTGCACCTCACTCACCATGGCGCGGGTAAGAGGATCACGTGGGGCACCGGCAATGATGATCTGCTTATGCTTGGAAATACTGGATTCTATGGCAACCAGCATCTGAGCGGCGGATCTGGGCGATTCAAGGATTCTGCCGCCGAAATGAGCGATCGATCTTTCAGCCATCTTCCGCCACTGGATCTTATCCGTAGCTTGTGAAAGTCTCAGCAGATTCATAATTGCAACCGAATTGCCGCTGGGCTCGGCCCCGTCGGCCCATTCCTTTGTCCTGACAATAATGGACTTATCGGATCCGGATATGTCATAAAAAGCCCCAGCCTTTGTGTCGTAGAACTTCTCGATCTGCGTTTGCGTCAACTCGATCGCCATCCTCATCCAGTTGAAATCCAGTGAAGCTTCGTAAAGGTCGAGCAAACCCTGCGCGAAAAACGCAAAATCCTCCAGATGGGCCTCCAGGCGCGCATCTCCCTCGCGGAACCTGCGCAGCAGATTCTTATGGCCGGGATCGTAGAGACGCTTCAGGATAAAATTCGCTGAATTAACAGCCGCATCTAAATAACTCTTATCCCCCAGAGCCTGGTGGGCGCGTGCAAAAGCCGAAATCATCAAACCGTTCCAAGACACAAGTATTTTGTCGTCCGTGTGGGGCTTCGGCCGTTCCTGACGCTTTTTAAAAAGCTTATCTCTTGCCCGTCCAAGAGCAGCCTGGGTCTCGTTCTCAGACAGCCCGGCGTGGCTTGCCGCCTCCGGGACACTGCGTGCGCGGTATAGAATATTTTCCCCGAAAAACTCCCCGCGGGGCCCTGCGGGGACATTCCCCTCGGGTCTGACTCCAAAACAATAACAGAACACCTTGGATTCGTTCGGATCCAGCACACCGTCGACCTCCTCCTTCGACCAGGTATAAAACGCTCCTTCCTCTTTTTCAGCCGCCTTTGAAAAATCGACCGTACTTTCGGCATCCTGCGCCGAAAAGAATCCGCCTTCGCGGTGCGTCATTTCCCTCAGCACGTAGGCCAAGATTTCCCGGACCATACATTCAAAAAACCGGTCGTGCGTAATCTGGTATGCGTCCACGCATACGCTTGCCAGTTGCGCCTGATCATAAAGCATTTTTTCGAAGTGCGGCACGTGCCAGCGTTCGTCCGTGGAATAGCGGTGGAATCCCCCGCCGATGTGATCGTAGATGCCTCCCTCGCTCATGCGTTTAAGTGTCTCAAGGGCCATGTCAAGCGATTTTTTGTTGCCAGTCCGGCCGAAATAACGAAGAAGAAAATTCAGAGAGACCGGTTGGGGAAATTTTGGAGCGCGAGAGAATCCCCCATTGACGGCGTCAAAGCTTTTTGAAAATTGCTCAAAACCCATGTCAAGGACGTCCGGTCCGGGGGTGACTTCCTTTCCGGAAGAAACGGATAATTGGGCCAGAAACTCCCCCACACGCTTGCTTACGCCTAAAATGTTCTCCCTCTCATTTGTCCATGCTTGTTGAATTGCGGCCAAGAGCTCCGGAAATCCGACCCGGCCATACTGGGTTACCGGCCCGATATAGGTTGCACCGTAAAAGGGCTCCAAATCATGGTTTAAAAACATGGACATCGGCCAGCCGCCGCTCTTCGTCATAACCTGGAGTGCCGCCATGTACACCCTGTCGACATCGGGTCTTTCTTCGCGGTCAACCTTGACGCTCACGAAATATTTGTTCATGAGTACGGCAATGGTGTCATTCTCGAAAACCTCCCTCTCCATGACATGACACCAGTAACATGTCGAATACCCGACAGACAGAAATATGGGCTTATCCTCTTCACGCGCTCTTTTAAACGCATCATCCCCCCACGGGTACCAGTCCACGGGGTTGTACGCATGCTGGAGAAGATAAGGGCTTTTTTCGCCTATCAGGCGGTTTGCCTTTTTCTCTGGCGGATTTTTCATTTCATCAGAGAATACCATAAAGACCTTTGGTTGCCGTTCGCAAAAATCCCGGGCAAATTCTGTATATCGTAAATTACCGGTAATAAAAATAACCGAAAAAGCGGGATACCGGAAAACATCTTTGATTCACACCTGAAATATTACAAGTTACAGCTACCCCCCAAAAAAATGTAACAAAAAAAGAGAGCCCCCCGTTCGCCGAATAACAATCTCAATATACAGAATAAAAAGTGAAGTTTTGCCGATCTGATGAGTTTACAAATCAGGAAGCGGGAGGTAATAATTCTCGAGTATCAACTGGAGAAAGATTCCAGCTATCGCATGTCCGCGCAATTGCCCTCTCAGGGTCCCTCCCTGAAGAAGGCAGCCCGCTGAGAGATGGATTTCAGGTCATTTCCAGATAAGGATCCAACAGATCGCCACATAAAACTGATAAAAAGCGGCATAAATATTGCCATGGTGTAGAAAAAAGTTGAAATTGTTCCGCATTATTTCGAAATTTCACCTTCAATAAATTGTACTGGAATCACGCGAAAACGAAAAGGTCAAAGTATCCGAACTGCTGCCTAAGGTGCCCTTTGCATTAAAAGACGCCCTATTTTTCACTCAACTACAGGGGAACCCCCATGAAAAAGTTGAACATTGTCCTGATATTTATCATCCTGAGCTTCCTGCATCTCGAGGCCCAGAGGCTCACATATCCGACAACAAAAAAGGTCAACCAGATCGATAAATATTTCGGAGTTGAGGTCGCAGACCCTTACCGCTGGCTGGAGAACGACACATCGAAGGAGGTTGCAGAATGGGTCGGCGAGCAGAACAAAGTAACCTTCTCTTATCTTGAAAAAATACCCTACCGCCAGAAAATAAAGGAACGCCTCACAAAAATATGGAATTACCCGAAATACACGGCACCATTCAGGGAAGGCACAAATTATTATTATTATAAGAACGACGGTCTCCAGAACCAGAGCGTGCTTTACATGCAGAAAAATCTCGACTGGGAGGCTGAAGTATTTCTCGATCCTAATAAATTCTCCGCGGACGGAACGGTTGCGCTGGGCGGGACCGCATATTCAAACGACGGAAAATATTTCGCATATGCGGTGTCGCGCAGCGGTTCTGACTGGAGGGACATCCATGTGATGGACGTGGAATCGAAGCAGAAGCTGGGTGACGAGATCCGCTGGGCAAAATTTTCCGGCATGGCATGGTACCGCAGCGGGTTTTACTACAGCCGCTACGACGCACCCTCCGATACAACAAAAGCATATTCCACAAAAAACGAATTTCACAAAGTCTATTATCACGAACTCGGAACAGCGCAGGACAAAGACGTTCTCGTCCACGAAGACCGGGCGCATCCGCTCAGGCTGTTCGGCGCCGGCGTCACCGATGACGAGCGCTTTGTAATCCTTTCCGCCTCCGAATCGGGCTCCAAAGGGAACGCCCTTTTCTTCCGCGACATGGACCTGAAGGATAAAAACTTTGCTCCGATAATAGAGACATTCGACGATATAATTTCTGCGATAGACAACATCGGCAACAAGCTTATTCTTTACACCACCCGTAATGCCCCGAACGGGAGAATAATTGCTGTCAACTCGAAGAATCCCGGCGAACAGAACTGGAAGGAGATTGTTCCCGAAAAGCCAGAGGTTTTAAGCGGGGTAAGCTCCGCCGGCGGCAAATTATTTCTTACGTATCTGAAAGATGTGACCCCGCGCCTGTACGTCTGCGACATGGAGGGTGTCACCGAGAACGAAATAAAACTGCCGCTCCTCGGTATGGTGAGCGGATTCGGAGGGAAAAAAGAAGACACTTTTGTGTTCTTTACCATCACATCCTTCACCACGCCGGCGAGCATCTACCGGTACGACATCAAAACAAGGCAGATTACGCTTTTCAGAAAACCTGCGGTTGACTTTCCCGCCGATGATTACGAGACCAAGCAGGTGTTCTTCAAAAGCAAGGACGGCACACGCGTTCCCATGTTCATCGTCCATAAAAAGGGCATCAGGCTGGACGGCGATAATCCTACGCTCTTGTACGGCTACGGGGGATTTAATGCAAGCCTCACCCCGTCGTTCAGCGTGGGCAGGCTCATCTGGCTGGAGCAGGGAGGGGTTTACGCCGTAGCGAACTTGAGAGGTGGAGAGGAATACGGGGAAAAGTGGCATCTGGGGGGAACCAGGCTGAACAAACAGAATGTTTTCGATGACTTCATCGCAGCTGCCGAATATTTAATCGGAGAAAAGTACACATCCAGGGCAAAGCTGGCAATTCAAGGAGTTTCCAACGGGGGTCTTCTGATAGGCGCGGTCGTCAACCAGCGGCCCGATCTGTTCAAAGTCGCCCTTCCCCAGGTGGGTGTCATGGATATGCTGCGTTTTCATAAATTCACCATCGGGTGGGCCTGGATCGATGATTACGGTTCCAGCGACGACTCCCTGAACTTCAGAAACCTTTATGCCTATTCCCCACTGCACAACCTCCGGGAAGAGACGGCATACCCGGCCATACTGGCAACCACGGCGGACCATGACGACAGGGTGGTGCCGGCACATTCCTTTAAGTACATTGCAACAATGCAGGAAAAGTACCGGGGAAGCAATCCTGTCATAATCCGTATTGAAACAAAAGCAGGACACGGCGGCGGGAAACCGACTTCAAAGATAATCGAGGAAGCCGCCGATATCTATGCGTTCACTTTCTATAACTTGGGCCTGACTCCTAAATACTGATAAAAATGCCATAAAATGGAAAGCAGGCAGAGGGGAGCGCAGGTAAAGCAAACCTGTTTTGGATGATATGATTAAAGTTTCCCGCCGGGTGCCTTAAAAGGATCGGACTTGGTGAGATTTAACGGCTATACAACTCTATCGTTCTGATGCCGGCGGCGAGTGGGTAGAATCTGAGCGTGGCGGGTTTCCCGCGGGGTTTAAAAATGAAAGGAAAGCTTCCTGCCTCCGCCTGTCATTATTAACATCGAAATAGAACGGCTTGAAGTATCCGTAGTCCTGCTCGACCTTTTCACGCGGATAAGAATGCATTTCCGCAATATAAGAATCCAGGTACTCGGGAAACCGGTTAAACCTGACTCCGGGGAATGCCGCCAGCCCTGACATTATAGCGTTATCATATACGATGATTTTTGCCAGGATGGAATCGAACACGACAAGATTCAGCACCAACTGCCCCGGCTCTGTGGGAGGATCGACCGGCCCCACGAAAAAATGTATCCTCTTTTTCATCAAATACTCAAGAGTAGCCTGCTTTTCATGTCCCGGCCTTCCGCGTTCCCTGATGGCGGTATGCGCGATCGATGTGTCGGTTAATCCGGCACTGGCTTCCATCGCGTAGAAAGGATCGGCGTAATACATCAGCATGAGCCCCCCCGCCCAGAAGGCGACGCGGACATCCCTGCCCTCAAAATATTTATGGAGAACGGCTCCGTGCGACTGCGATTGTTTGAGTGTCTCCCCGCTGTAATAGCGGGCTTCATCCGCCACGTAGCCGACCACCGCGCCATTCCCGAAAAGATCAAATCGAAAAATTGTAGCCACTACAACGACAGCCACGAGCACCAGATGCACTACGCGCCCCGTCGCTTTGTTTATCAAATGCTCGGTCAGGAAGTACATCATCGGCGTTATCGGGACAAAGAACCGCGCGAACATGAAATCGCCGCCGATCCTGATGATAAAAAGGAGGTAACCGAGGATAAAAAGCAGGGAGAGGAGAACCGGACGGGGACGGCCTGCACCGGCCCTCAATTGATCCTTCACCCATGGCAGGGGATTGTTCAGGCCGGTAAAAATTTTCCGGTGCCGCCAGATCAAAACGATGCCAAGGAGAGCGGTCAGTATAAAGACATAATAGGTCTTGAAATACATAAAAGTGTATGTGAGCCCCTGGCTGTAGTAGGGCAGGTCAATGGACTTTGCATAGAAAGTGTTGGGGAAAAAGAATCCGTAGTAACTATACCTCCATATCCAGTAAGGCAGGAAGATGAAGAATATGGGAGCCCCCAGCAGCAGAAAGCTCTTTACAGGCGACTTTGCCGCAAGAAGCAGATAAACAGCCCCCGCTGCAGCAAAGATAACACCGTCGGGACGCGTCATCATTGCCAGCAAAAGCAGCAGACCCGCGCCAAAATAAGACCTGGGGGATCCCCCGGTGAGAAGAGCCGCAAATGCGGACGATACCAGGAAAGTGAAAAGTGAAGTCTCCATCCCGCTGGTGGCATACGCATTGAAATCGCGGTGAAGGGAGAGGGCGATCGCAGCCAGGGGTATGAGAAAAAGGTTCTGCCCGAGAGTACTGCGTAGCTTCCAGCTCATGCAAGCGTAAAGAAGCAGGGTTAGAAGATAGAAAACAATCCCGAGCACCATGGAAAACTGCACGGGATCGAAACCCATTTTCATCCCCGAAGCGATGATAATGGTCCAGAGAAAATTCGTGTAACCTTCCACCCTTTCGCCTGCGTTATAGACCAGGCCCAGCCCGTTTATAAGATTTTTTGCATAGCGGAAAGACACGAAGCAATCGTCATTGACATACTTGAGGGAGTATGCGTGGAGTGCACCGGTTATCAAGGCGGCAAGGGCAAGGCCTATCAGCAGATATATGGCTTTTCGGGGGGGGTAACTCAATGCGGATTCCGTTGTCATGGCGGCCCAGGAGGGCTTGATGGTTAGTTTGTGGGAAAATTATTGTCTATTAATACAATCTCCTTCTGAACCTCGCTCGTAACCTCGGGCACACCTCCCTCCCGGATGAACACATTTATTTCTGACCTTACAGCCATCTCCCCTTCAAGGTAAATGCCCGGCTCTATTGAAAAGCAGGAACCGGTCATCAATTTCCTGTCATCTCTTGTTTCAAGATTGTCAATATTCACCCCGCTTCCGTGCCCTTCTTCATCAATGGAGTGCCCCGTGCGGTGGACGAAATATTTTCCGTACCCGGCCTTCTTCACAATATTTCTCGCGGCATCGTCAACTTGCCAGCCATAGCAGGGCTGGCGTTTTTCGAATTTATCCTTCACAAATTGAACTGCCGTATCACGTGCCTGACTTACAACTTCGAATATCCGGCGGTATTTCTCCGGGGGCGTGCTCCCTATGTAACCGACCCAAGTGATGTCGTAGTAAATCGATCCCGGGGTGTTCCTTTTTGCCCAGAGATCGACCAGGAATGTATCCCCGATTTTAAAAGGACGGGCATTCTCAGGGCTTAGTTCGAAATGCGGATCCGCGGGATGCTCGTTTGTACCCACAATCGGAGGGCTGTCCGCAATGAGCCCCTCCTCGGCGAAACGCCTCACGATGTACTGCTGCACATCATATTCAGTTAAGATCTTATTTTCCCTTATAGCTTTCCCTATCTGTCCGAAAGCCTCGGCCCGGATTCGGTCTACAAGAAGCGCTGCCTCTTTATGGGTTTTGTACCCCTCACCTCCGATTACCGATAAACAGGACTGCACCAAACCTGCCGAGGAAACAACCTTGTGACCGAAACTTCTGACAAGCTCCACTGTCCCGGCATCGGCAAATGAAACAGTCGGGACGTTGTTTTTCGGGGAATACTGCATGGCAATTTTCTTTTTCGACCCGAGAATCTTACCCAAGAAGCCGTGGAGCTCCTTCCAGGAGACATAGACATTCCTCCTTCCCGGCAGATCGTCCAGCTTCCCCTTTTCGACTGCTGAAACCAGCTTCTTCGGTTTGCCCCTGGAGGGAATATAATAGAACCACCGCCTGCTGTTCGGTTTCTTAAAATCCAGCCCTAGTATTTCATAGGCTATCCGGTCGCGGTTGTGAAAGTCACAGAATAGCCATCCGCTTATTTTTTCGTTCCGCAGGGCTTCCTGAATTTTCCTCATTTCCATGTTTATTTCCTTATAATCAGAAACTCAAGTATCGATGAACCGGTCACAGGGAATTATCTACAGAAGAGTAAAAACCAAAGCAAGCCACCGAAACAGTTAAAATATAATATTAACAGATAAAATATACCAATCTGTCTGTATCCCGGTAAACATCATACTGAAGACCAAAGGAGGAGTAGGCTGACTACGCCTAAAAAAGCCTTATATTGTCACCTTCTGAGCAGATCGTTTACATTATTCAATTGAACGAGATTAAATTTTGCATAATATGCCAAGAAAAACAGCATAAAGCCGTTATTGCTTATTTAAAAATTAATCAGGAGATTTTAATTAATAGTGCGACCTGCGGCAGAATAAATTGCAAAAATGTCTGTAATTGCATTATTTTCATATTAAGGATAAAATTGTCTTAATTGCCACAAACAAATCGCTCCGGGACAGCCGGGAACCAACGGAACTAAAACGGGGCAACAAACTGTTTATAATGTTATATTATGAAAAATCCAACAAACAGATACGGTCCAAATCAATCAAAAGGCAACATAACGTGGCTAAACAACTACATGAGGAGGAGGAACCTTTAAATCAAAAGATACGGTTTTGTACGGCATGCGGTGACGAACTGGACGATTTTTGTTTTTCCGATCAAGCCGAAGACATAGAGTCGCTCAGAAAAAGACACGCCAAGTGCAAGGAGACAGGTAAATTTGATGGTGATGTGTGCGCAAGAATTTTTATCGCGCAACAAGCTGGTATTGAGTAATATACTGCGGGGTCATATCGTTTAACGGGTCCGCGGGGATGGTGTTACTGTTTTAGTTAACTGAATAATCAATCAATTAAGAAGGAGTTAGGTTATGAGACCCAAAATGCTTGGCGTACTGGCTGTGCTAGCCCTGATGATGGTCACGCAATCATTCACATTGAACGCACAGGAAGCTAAGAAGAGCGGCAAGAAGAAGGGGATGGCCACTTTTATGGTCATTGCACCGCACACCCAGGAAGAATGCCTTAAGGCCTTGGATGATATGTCCTCCGAGTCTCCCAAAATGTTAGCAAAAATGTCTTTCGGCTGCATGTCCGGCGATCATACGGGTTATGCAAGCGTTGAAGCTGAAAACGTAGAGGCCGTTAAAAACATGCTGCCGGCCGCAGAACGCGAAAAGGCAAAAATCATCAAGGTCGGAAAGTTCAGCCCGGAAGAGATAAAGAAATTGCACGAAAAGATGTAACCGGACCGATCCAAATCATATTTTCCTGTAATCGGAGTAAATCCCGACCGGCTTGACCGGTTGGGATTTTTTTTACTGATTTGGCTTTTTATCCCCCTCAGGCCGGGAATCAGCACATCATGTGTCCCCATCAATGCGCCTGCCGGTGCAACCATTTGTTCCAGACCTGAGGATCAGAGAGCATTTTTATGAAAACACCTCCGACAACGGAACGGGCCTGAAATCCCACCTGCCTGGCGGTTTTAGTCTCATACCAATCGGAGAGCGGAACCCTGTCGGGCGTTTTATCCGCGAAATCGTAAACTCTCGAGATCATTTCTTCAAAATCCTCTTTGTTTTGCGCCAGAGTTGCAGTCCAGACAGTCCAGTCCAGTTTTGTATAATCCTTCCGGCAATCCAGGGGCAAACCGTAACTGTTTTGCTTCGACATGTAATACCGTATTTCCTTGCGGGCTATATCCTCGGAGAACAGATTGAGGCCCAGAATCCTGTCCCACACTAAATTGTATTTCTGGCTCCATGTGCCGGGTATGTCGAAAGCCAGCCGGTAGTGGTCTCCGTCGTCCGCCATCTGTTCCCATTTGCGTGCGAAACTCTCGGCCGTTTGCCTGTACAAACCAGCTTCTTTCGTCCTGCCCGACATTTCGCAGAGCTTTGAATACGAGCCCAGTGCAAGAATTGCTTTTAACGAAAGGTTTACATTATGGGCAAGGTGACCGGCAAAATCATCGGTGCACAGCTGGTTCTCGGGATCCAGCCCTTTTTCCTTCAGATAACCGGCCCATTTTTCCAGAGAAGGCCAGTATTTCAGGGCAAAATCAGCCGATCCTTCCGCATATGCAATCGCATAAGCAAGAATCAAGAGGTTTCCGCATTCCTCGACGGGCATCTGATTTTCAAGGCCCCCCTCTCCCCCGCCGTAAACCTGGCCGTTGGCGCATGGGTATGTTCCAAGGTCATGCGGCGCAAAAGGAAAGCGCCAGCGTTTCATCGCGGAATACTGGAACACAGGCCTCACAGACGCCTTCAGCAGATCGACATTGAACAGCAAAAATATCGGAGCGGCCGGATATATGACGTCAACGGTGGATATGCAGCCGTTGCTGAAATTCTCTTTGGGAAAGAGCAAAGGAGTACCGTCGATGTCGGCGGCGAGTTTATGCGCGGCAAAGGCCTGGCGGTAGGAGAGCGATGCGAGCTTTTCATATTTTTCTCCTCCGGCTCTCTTGAAGTCGGCGGTGACCTCGTCATCGAATTGTTCGCATTCTGATTTTATTTTCTGGAATTCTTCCGCAGACTTCTCAAGCAGGTCCCTGGCACCCAACCCCGTTG
>Ga0209048_10001359_pt1 | contig 25314 bp, 18 predicted proteins | sample FrelakmetCRP12CR_FD_187146 | JGI IMG/M metagenome (GOLD analysis project Ga0209048, IMG submission 187146) | Freshwater lake sediment microbial communities from the University of Notre Dame, USA, for methane emissions studies - CRP12 CR (SPAdes)... | ecosystem: Environmental > Aquatic >... | reverse complement strand
AAGTCGACGCTGCGGTCGATTCGCCAACGCGACGCATTCACGTTGTCAGTGCAGGGGCTGCGGCACGAGCTACCCGGCGAGGGGCCCGGCGCGCAGCGCGGGGATCGACCGCAAAGCGAGTCGACGCTGCGGCCGACTCGCCAACGCGACGCATTCACGTTGTCAGTGCAGAGAGGCCGCGGCGCGGGTATCGTTGCGCTTGCCTTATTCGCCCGTGGGCTTCTTCGGCCAGTCGTCTTCGTCGACCAGAATGCGTATCACCCGCGTGCGCTTACCGCCCGCGTACTTCTCCATCTGCACCAGCACCGGATAGAGCTCGCTCAGTTTCGCGCGGGCGGCGGCTTCATCGTCGAAGACGAGCAGCGATCCGCTGTCGTCGCGGACGTCGTGCCAGAGCCCGTTGTCGGCCTGGACCTCGATCTTGAATTTCTGCGGCGCGGCCATCGCGGCTCGGCCGTCGTTAGCGCCCTAGTTCCTGCAACGCGCGGATGCGGTCCTCGATCGGCGGGTGCGTGGCGAAGAGTGCCGCGAAGGCGCGCGTGTCGGTGATGCCGAACCCGTTGAGCGATTTCGGCAGCTCGCCCGCCGGCAGCCCGCCCAGCCTGGCCAGCGCACGCATCATCGGCTGTGGCGTTCCAAGGTACTGCGCGCTGCCGGCATCGGCGCGGAACTCGCGCCGGCGCGAAAACCACGCGACGATCAGGCTCGCCAGGATCCCCAGCAAAAGCTGACAGACGATCATGGTAATGAAATAGCCGGGGCCGGTGCCGCGCTCGGTGCGAAACACGGTGCGGTCGACGACGAACGCGACGGCCCGCGCCAGGAAGACCACGAAAGTGTTGACGACGCCCTGGATCAACGTGAGCGTCACCATGTCCCCGTTGGCCACGTGCGCGACTTCGTGTCCGAGCACGGCCTCGATTTCCTCGTGCGACATCGAATTGAGCAGCCCGGTCGACACCGCGACCAGCGCCGAATTGCGAAACGCCCCGGTCGCGAAGGCGTTGGCATCGCCCTCGTAGACGGCCACTTCCGGCATGCCGATTCCTGCCTTGTCGGCGAGCTTCTTGACGGTCTGCACCAGCCAGGCTTCCGCGTCGTTGCGAGGCGTGTCGATCACGTGCGCGCCGATCGACCACTTCGCCATCGTCTTCGACATCAGCAGCGAAATGATCGCGCCGGTGAAACCCACTACCGCGGAGAAGACCAGCAAAGCTCCCGGATCGAGCCCGTTGGCCGCCATGATGCGGTTGAGTCCCAGCGCGCTGGTCACGACCGACAGTACCAGCATGACCGCGATGTTGGTGATCAGGAACAGGAAGATGCGCTTCATGATTTCCTCAGGCAGAAGTTACCGCGCGCAGTTTACCGCCAACCGCGAGCCGCGGCTAACCCTTTGCGAGGGCGTCCCTGCCCCACGAATCGCGCAATGTGACAGCGCGATTGAACACCGGCGCGCCCGGGCGGGACTCGCGCGAGTCGGCGACGAAATAGCCGTGCCGCTCGAACTGGAAGCGCATTTCCGGCAGCGCCGCGGCCAGCGCTGGCTCGACGCACGCCAAGATGACACGCTTGCCATGCGGGTTCAAGTCGTCGAGGTAATTGCGCTCGGTCGGTTCGTCGAATTCGACGTCCTCGTCGAGCGCGCCGGACGCGGTGACCGCCGCGCCCGGCAGCGCCGCGACGACGTCGCGCGCGCGCCCCGGCTCGGGCACGACGAACAGACGGTCGTACAGACGCACCTCGGCGCGCGCGGCGTGCGCCGTCGATAGCCAGTGGATGTTGCCTTTGACCTTGCGCGCCTCGGCGCCGGGTGTCCCGCTGCGCGTCGCCGGATCGTAGGTGCAGTGTACCGCAGTCACGTTGCCGGCGGCGTCCCTGTCGGCGCCGACGCAGCGGACGATGTACGCGTAGCGCAGGCGCACTTCGGCGCCGGGCGTGAGCCGGAAATAGCCCTTTGGAGGCTGCTCGCTGTAGTCGTCGCGCTCGATCCACAGCTCGCGGCTGAACGGCAGCGCGCGCCGGCCCAGCTCCGGTTTTTGCGGATGGTTGGGCGCGAAGCACTCTTCCACCATCCCGGCGGGATAGTTGTCGATGATCAGCCGCACCGGGTCGAGCACCGCGGTGCGGCGCTCGGCGCGCTCGTTCAGGTCGTCACGCAGGCAACCCTCGAGCACGCTGATGTCGATCCACTGGTGTGCCTTCGACACGCCGATGCGTTCGGCGAACATGCGTATCGCTTCAGCCGTGTAGCCACGCCGACGCAGTCCGACGATGGTCGGCATGCGCGGGTCGTCCCAGCCCTCGACGTGCCCGCCCTCGACCAGCTCGACGAGCTTGCGCTTGCTCATCACGGTGTAGGTGAGGTTCAAGCGTGCGAATTCGTATTGCTGCGGCAGCGGCCGCTGCAGCAGGCCGGCTTCGGCGAGCCTTTCGATCACCCAGTCGTACAGCGGCCGGTGGTCCTGGAACTCCAGCGAGCACAGCGAATGCGTAATGCGCTCGATCGCGTCGGAAATGCAATGCGTGTAGTCGTAGAGCGGATATACGCACCACTTGTCGCCGGTGCGGTGATGGCGCACGTGGCGAATCCGGTAGATGGCCGGATCGCGCAGGTTCATGTTCGGGCTCGCCAGGTCGATCTTGAGCCGCAGCACGTGCGCGCCGTCCGGGAATTCGCCTTCCTTCATGCGCCGGAACAGGTCGAGATTTACCTCGACCAAGCGCTCGCGATACGGACCGGGACGGCCCGGTTCGGTCAGCGTTCCGCGCAGGCGGCGCAATTCCTCCGGCGTCGAGCTGTCGACGTAGGCGAGCCCGGCCTTGATCAAGTGCCGCGCGAATTCGTAGAGGCGATCGAAATAGTCCGACGCGTGGTAGAGATGCGGCCCCCAGTCGAAGCCCAGCCACCGCACGGTGTCCATGATCGCTTCCGCGTACTCGACGTCTTCCTTGACGGGATTGGTGTCGTCGAAGCGCAGGTGGCACGTGCCGCCGTTTTCGGCGGCCAGGCCGAAATTCAGGCAGATCGCCTTCGCGTGGCCGATGTGCAGGTAACCGTTGGGTTCGGGTGGAAAGCGGGTGACCACGCGTCCGCCGTACTTGCGAGTGCGCAGGTCCTCGGCGATTATCTGACGCAGAAAGTTGGAGGCAGGCGCCGGCGACGATTCTTGTAGCGGTGCAGCACTCATCAAGTTTTGTTCATGAACAAATGGAAGTGAAGTTGCATTCTAACCGGCGAGGTTTGGGCCGTCATCGCCCGCCATGCCAGAGGCATGGGGCGACCACCGCGAAAGCCACGTCCAGCAAGGCTTCGCGATGAGGCATGGACATCCCGAAACCGGCGTTGTCCACATTATCTGTGGATAAAAGTGTGTATATCTTGTAAATTCGGCGCCTAAGTGGTCCGCAGCGTAGGGATTTTGCTGTCATGCCCAAATTCACACCGACTTTTTCTCCTGCCGATTCATTGGGTTAACAATCGACTCCGGCGCACCATCCGGTACCCGACGCCGCCATGCATCGTGTTCTCAACACCAAAATCGCCCGCCGAGTGGCGCAATCCTTGTCATGGACATTAAGCGCATTGCAGCTGGGTTGTCGAGCACGCTCTCGTGTCGAATGATTTCCCGCCCGTCGCCGCAGTGCTGCCCGTTTCGCTGCTGGTCAGCTCGGCGCGGCTGCTCATCGAACGGCACCTGGGGCTCGCCTGGATCAGTGGCGAAATCTCTGGATTCAGCCGCGCCGCGTCGGGTCATTGCTATTTCACGCTCAAGGACGACAAGGCGCAGGCGCGCTGCGTGCTGTTCCGCAACAAGGCAGCGCTGATCGACGTGGTGCTGCGCGATGGCCTGGCGGTCGAGGTCCGCGCCACGCCCACGATCTACGAAGCGCGCGGCGACTTTCAGCTCAACGTCGACGCGGTGCGGCTTGCCGGGGTCGGCGCACTCTACGAGCAGTTCGCCAGGCTGAAGGCCAAACTCGACGCCGCCGGCTGGTTCGACCCGGCGCGCAAGCGCGCGCTGCCGCCATTTCCGCGCGTGGTGGGCATCGTGACCTCCCGCCACGCCGCGGCGCTTGCCGACGTATTGACGACGCTGCGACGCCGCATGCCGTCGCTGCCGGTCATCGTGTATCCGACGGCGGTGCAAGGCGCCGGCGCGGCGGCGGACATCGCGACCGCGATCGGCGTCGCCAATATGCGACGCGAAGTCGACGTGCTCATCGTCTGCCGCGGCGGCGGCTCGATCGAGGACCTCTGGGCATTCAACGAGGAAAGCGTCGCCCGCGCCGTATTCGAATCGGCGATTCCCGTCGTCAGCGGCGTCGGTCACGAGACCGATTTCACCATCTGCGACTTCGTCGCCGATGCGCGCGCGCCGACGCCCACCGCGGCAGCGGCGCTGGTCGCGCCCGAGCGCCTCGCGCTGCTGGCGCAGGCCACCGCGGTCGCGCGGCGCTGGCAGCGCGCCGGCGAGCGCGGACTGGAGACGCGCATGCAGCGCGTCGATCTGGCGTCGCGCCGCCTCGTGCATCCCGCGCAACGCCTTGCCGCCCAGCATGCCGCCGTCGCGCAACTGGCGCACCGCCTGCAGCGCGCGGCCGGCGCGCAGATGCGCGAGCGCGGACATGACTTCGCGACGCGCGCCCAGCGCCTGCTGCGGCTGCTGCGCACTGCGCCGGATCAAGGCGCGCCGCTCGCCCGCGCGGGCGAGCACCTATGCCGCGGCGGCCGTGAGTACTTGGCGACGCTGGCGCAACGCCTGGCCGTACTCGACAACGGCATGAGGCACTTGAATCCGCAGGGCGTGCTCGACCGCGGCTACAGCATCGCCACCAACGCCGCGGGCAGGATCGTGCACGACGCGGCGAAGCTCGCAATCGGCGATGCGCTGAAGCTGCGCTTCGCGCGCGGCGCAGCGGACGCGAAGGTCACAAGCACGCGCGGGAACGACTGAACGATTCGTTGCAGGATGGCGCGCGGTGCTCAGGCTTCGTCTGGATCGGGATCGTCGACGGCGCCGCCGGCGCGCAACTTGGCGATGACATCAGCGGGCACCTGCGCGGCGATGTTCGGCGTCGCGCACGCCACGTCGGCATTCTGTGCACGATGGCGCAGCGCGTGGTCGATGAGCACGAGTGCCAGCATCGCCTCACCGATCGGCGTGGCGCGTATGCCCACACACGGGTCGTGGCGTCCGTGCGTGTTCACGACGACGGCGTTGCCCGCCTTGTCGACGCTGCGTCGATCGAGCCGGATCGACGAGGTCGGCTTCACCGCGAACGACACGACGATATCCTGGCCGGTGGAGATGCCGCCGAGGATGCCGCCCGCCTGGTTGGAGACGAAGCCCTGCGGCGTCATCTCGTCGGAATGCTCGGTGCCCTTCTGTGTGACGCTCGCGAAGCCGGCGCCGATCTCCACACCCCTGACCGCATTGATGCTCATCATTGCGCTGGCGATGTCGGCGTCGAGCTTGCCGTATACCGGTTCGCCCCAACCGACCGGAACGTTGTGCGCGACGACGTTGATGCGCGCGCCCACCGAATCGCCGGACTTGCGCAACGCGTCCATGAAGGCTTCGAGCTCGGCGGTCACCTCGTCGTTGGCGGCAAAGAACGGGTTCGAGTCGACGTGCTCCCAGCCCTTGAACGCGATCGGCTTCGCGCCGATCTGGGCGAGGCAGCCGCGGATGGTCACGCCGTAGCGCACGGCGAGCCACTTGCGCGCGATTGCGCCGGCGGCCACGCGCACCGCGGTCTCGCGCGCGGACTGGCGGCCCCCGCCGCGGTAGTCGCGAATGCCATACTTCTGCCAGTAGGTGTAGTCGGCGTGGCCCGGTCGGAAGGTGTCGGCGATGTTCGAATAGTCCTTGCTGCGCGCGTCTTCGTTGCGGATGAGCAATGCGATCGGCGTGCCGGTGGTCATCCCCTCGAAGACGCCTGACAATATCTCGACGGTGTCCGACTCGCGGCGCTGCGTCACATGCCGCGATGTGCCGGGCTTGCGGCGATCGAGGTCGCGCTGGATGTCGACGGCGGCCAGCGCCAGCCCGGGCGGACAGCCGTCGACGACGCAGCCGATCGCCGGGCCGTGCGATTCGCCGAAGGAAGTGACGCAGAACAAGGTGCCCAGAGTGTTGCCGGACATCGCGGGAGGGGTGCGCGTGAATGTGCGGCGAGTTTAGCACGCAGGCCCGGGACGTCAGGTACGATAGCCCGATCTCGACACGTTGGTTCACGCATGCCGCTGTCCGCACCGATCGCGATCCCGCCCGAGCTCGCCGGGTCGCTGTCCGCAGCACGTTTTGTTGCCGTGTTGACCGGTGCGGGAGTGTCCGCGGAATCGGGCGTGGCGACGTTTCGTGACGCGCAGACCGGACTGTGGGCGCGCTTCGATCCGCGCGAGTTGGCCACCCCCTCGGCGTTCGAGCGCAATCCCCGGCTGGTGTGGGACTGGTACGCATGGCGGCGCAAGCTCGTCGCCGCGGCGCAGCCCAATCCCGGTCACTACGCGCTTGCGGCGTGGGAGCGCGTGGCCCGGCAATTCCTGCTGATCACGCAAAACGTCGACGGCCTGCATCAGCGCGCCGGCAGCGTAAAGCTCGTCGAATTGCACGGCAACATCGGGCGCGTGAAATGTTCGCGCGAGGGCACGTTGGTGTCGCGCTGGGACGAAGGCGGAGGTGAGGTCCCGCGCTGCCCGAATTGCGGTGCGCTGCTGCGACCGGACGTCGTCTGGTTCGAGGAAATGCTGCCGGCGAGCGCGCTCGCGCAGGCCGAAGCCGCCGCCAGCCACTGTGACATCCTGCTGGTCGTCGGCACCGCGGCCGAGGTATATCCCGCGGCGGCGTTGCCCCAGCGCGCGCACGATGCCGGCGCGCTGGTCGTCGAAATCAATCCGCATCCCACGCCGCTGTCGGCGAGCGCCGATTACATCCTGCGCGGTCCATCCGGGGCGGTGCTGCCGGCGCTTGTCGCGGGGCTGCGTGGCTAGCTCGTGAAACGCAGTGCAACGAGTGATGCGGCTCGCGCCGGGATCAAGACATGGTCAGGCGCGTACTGTCTTACGACGCCGTCCATACGCGTCGGCACGTCCAAGGCGCAATGGCGCGTCAAAGCGCCATGGCACCATCAGCCCAACGGTTTGGTGTCCGCCGTGCCGTCACTCGGCGCCAGAACCCGACGATCGGAATCGGGAGGCGGCAACGGCGCGACATAGGCGATGACCAGCAGCAAGGCACCGACGCCGAGGAAGGCGACGACGCGGGTGAGCCCCGAGAGCGCCGACAGGTCGACGACGAACAGCTTGATCACCGCGGCAGCCAGCAGACCGGCGCCGGCGAGCCAGACCACACGCGCATTGCGCCGCGTCGCGGTCAACATGAGCGCAAGCGCGGCGGTCGCCCAGGTCAGCGTCAGCGCGGCCTGCACAATCTTCGACGCGAACATGGCGTCGAACTGCCACGGCACGTGCAGCCAATGGTGCACGGTGCGCAGCACCACGCCGTTGAGCACGATGAACGCGCCCGCCGCCAGCCAGCGCTGCAGGTAGCGCGGCGCCGTTCCCGCGTGCCTTCGCCCCCACCCGGTCAGCGCCGCCAGCGCGACGAGCAGCGTCAGGTCGAGCGGGTTGAGCAGCGGCACATAGGGCAGCGGCGTCGCGTCGCCGGGATGCAGGATCGCCAGCGCGACGAAGCCGACGCCGAGACCTGCCGCGACCACGGTCGCGGCCACGCCGCCGTAGGCTTCGCCAAACGTGGCGAGCGGCCACGGCAAACGTCGATCCGCGGTGCTGACCATCAGCAGATACGCCGCCAGCGGGAGCAGGTGCGCGCACGCTGCCCACGCGGTGCCATGCATCGAGATGCGCGCGGCCCACTCGCCCGCTTCCCAGGCGATCTGGAAGAGCAGCAGCAATGCGCCCAGCGCGTGCGCTGCGACGAGCCGCTGGCGCAGCGGATCGCGCGCAGGCACCGCTGGCGAATCGCCGTGTGGCGGCAGGCGCGACTCCAGACGCGAGAGCCCGAAGAAGTGCAAGGCCCACGCCAACGGATAGATGACCCAGCCGTAGTCGTTCAAACTCGTGTGCCGGCGCAGCAGGTCGTAGCCAATGGCAAGCGCGAGAGCGGGCAGCAGCACGACGGCGACCGATTCCAGCCTCGGCCAGCGCAACGGCCGCGCGAGCAGCGCCGCGATCGCGACGCTGCCCGCAACCCACGCCAGCGCCGCATGCACTTCGAGACGTGACGCGACATGGCGCATGGCTTCGACGGAGCCGCCGGCAAGCCACCACAGGCTCGCCCAGCCGAACACCAGAGGCATCAGCGAGCGCGTCGTATCCGCGAGGCGCTGCTCGCGCCCGTCCCCGAAGCGCGCGGTCGCGAAACCGGCCAGTGCGATCGCGGCGATGCCCAAGAAGGTCCGGTTGGCGAAGGCCGTGCCGGCCTCGGTGTCCAACCCCTGGAAAGCCAGCACGATGCCGGTGGCGAGTTGCAGCAGCAAGGCAAAGCCGCGCGCGTAGCGGCTGTCCTGGCGGCAGCCCAGCCAATAGACGCCGGCGGCTTCGACCGCCCAGATCGCCGAGGTCCAGCGCGGATCGACCGCCAGCGGGACAACCAGCGTCGCGAAGATCACCGCGAGCACGCCGTGCGCCGCGGCCAGGGTCGCAGGCGCGGCCTCGCGGCGGTGCCGGAACGCGAACCAAAGCGTCGCGTACACCGCGGCCACGACGCCCGCGCTCCAGGCCAACGCGTACGGCCGATCGGACACGAGCGTGGCCTGCAACGCGAAGGCAACGATGGGAACACCGAATATGAGCATGGCGTCGAGGCGCGGATCGGGCGACGCGGCGGAGGAACGGGCATCGAGCATCGACACCGCAACGTAGGCCGCGAAGAACAGGATCAGGAACGGTTCGACGGTCGCGAAGTATTCGGGCCGGTAGAACTCGATACCCCACCACAGGCCCAGCACAAAGGTGAAGACGAAGCCGGCGACATTGAGCCATCGCCAGGCGCGGAACCACGCGATCGCCAGCACGGTCGCGTTGACGACGGCGACGTAGGCGAACAGCGGTACCGGTGCGCTCACCGTTTCGACCAGCACCGGGGCCAGCAAGCCCCCGAACGCCGCCAGCGCGGCCAGCGCCTGCGCATCGAAGCGCAGCGCGAGCACCACTGCGAGCACCGCGATCACGGCGAGCAGCGCAAAGGCGACCGGTGGAGTCAGCAGCGGCACCAGCTGCAACGCGGCGAACACCGTCAGATACAGCACACCGAGTCCGCCGCCGATGAGCGCCATCGCGTAGGCGCGCCGGGCGAAGCGCAGGTGCGCGCCAAACCCGATCATGAGCGCGCCCAGCAAGGCAACGCCGGCGAACTTCGCTTCCGCGGGAACTGTCACGTGTTCCGCAAAATACGACAGCAGGAACGCGACGCCGAAGAACAGCACCACAACGCCTACCTTGGCCAGCGCATTGCCGCCTGTGAACCACGCCCAGAGCCGATTGGGCCGGACCGGTGCCGCCTGGCCCGCCGGAATCGCCGCGCGCACCGGGCCCGCCGTCGGCAATCCGTCGCCGGTACCGCCCTTGCGCACCGGCAATGGCGGTGGCGCGAGCGGCGCTTGGGCAACCGCCGAGGGCATCACGGCCGTCGTGGTCGCCGCCGCGCTGCCCGATGGCGGTTCCGCCTCGACCGTCGCCGGCGCCGATGGCGCACCCGCAGGCGCCGGCGCCACTGCCACCGCCGCGCCGCTTCCCGCGAGGCGCGCCTCGAGCCGGGCAATCCGCTGCTCGAGACTGGCGACGCGTTGCCACGCTGCGGCATCGATCGCAGTGCTTTCGGGCGGCAGCAGCCGGCGCGCGATCACCGCAACGACCAGCCCAAGTGCGGCGCCGACGAGCAGCCCGTTGAATCCGTTCAAAGCGACGCCGATCAATGCGCCCGCGAAAAATCCGATCCAAGCCATCGTCATCCCCTCGATCTAGCGGCGATCGCCGCGCAACGCCAGCACGGTTTGCTGCAGATATTCCGGCGTCGCCAGCGCAGGAGCGATAGGCAAACCAACCACCAGTGCGATGCGCGAGAACACGCCGCGCATCCGACGCATCGCCTTGCCGCCCGCGGCGCGGCTGAAGAAGCTTCCCCACAGGCCGCGCAGCGCCATCGGTATCACCGGCGCCGGCGCCTCCTCGAGGATGCGTTGCAGCCCCGGCCGAAACCGCGACAGTTCGCCGGTATCGGTGATCCTGCCTTCGGGAAAGATGCACAGGATCTCTCCGGCGTTGAGCGCGTCGGCTGATTCCTTGAATGCGCGTTCCTTCATGGCCGCGTCTTCCTTCCCCGACGCGATCGGGATCGCGCGCATGGTTTGGAAGATGAAGCTGAGCACCGGCGTGGCAAAGATCCGATGGTCCATGACGAAGCGGATCGGCCGGCGCACCAGCGCAGCGATGACCACGGCGTCGACAAAGCTTACGTGGTTGCAGACGATGACGCAGGCGCCTTCCTCGGGAATGTGTTCCAGTCCCTCCCGATCGACGCGGTAGAAGGTGTGGATGAGCAGCCACGCCAGGAAGCGCATCAGGAATTCCGGCACCAGCGAATAGATGAACAGCGCGACCGCCGCGTTCATCAATCCGGTGACCAGGAACACTTGCGGAATCGTCAGTCCCGCCTTGAGCAGGCCGATGGCCATGCCGGCCGACGCGACCATGAAAATGGCGTTGAGGATGTTGTTGGCGGCGATGATGCGCGAGCGATGCGCCGGCTCCGAGCGCTCCTGGATCAACGCGTACAACGGGACGATGTAGAAGCCGCCGAACATGCCGATCAATACCAGGTCGGCGCCGATGCGCCAGTGCGCGGGCGTCGCCAGGAAAGCGGCGACGCCCGCCTGGCCGTGCGGCGCGAGGCCGCGGCTGGCGAAATAAAGGTCGACCGCGAACAGCGACAGGCCGATCGAACCGAACGGCACCAGCCCCAGCTCGACCTTGCGCCCGGACAGCCGCTCGCAGAGCAGCGAACCGACGCCGATGCCGACCGAGAATACCGCCAGCATCAGCGTCGCGACGTGCTCGTCGCCGCCCAGCACGTCCTTGGTGTAGTTGGCGAACTGGGTCAGGAACGTGGCGCCGTAGAACCAGAACCAGGAAATCCCCAGCATCGACAGCCAGACGACGCGGTTGCCTTGCGCGAAGCGCAGGTTGCTCCACGTTTCGGTGAACGGATTCCAGTTGATCCGCAGATCCGGTGCGACTGCAGGCGTTTCGGGAATGCCGCGGCTCACCACGTAGCCCGCGACGGCGACGGCAATGGCCGTGGCGCCGGCGAGCAACGGCCCGTCGGGCTTGATCGCGATCACCAGGCCGCCGACGATTTCGCCCAGCAGGATGGCGACGAAGGTGCCCATCTCGACCAGCCCGTTGCCGCCGATGAGCTCATCGCTGTGCAGGTGCTGCGGCAGGATGGCGTACTTGACTGGGCCGAACAGCGTCGAGTGCACGCCCATCAGGCCGAGCGCGGTGAACAGAATCACCAGGTCGCGCCGGTAGAAGCCGATCGCGCCGATGACCATGATGGCAATTTCGAAGAGCTTGATGAAGCGGATCAGCCGCGACTTCTCGAGCTTGTCGGCGATCTGGCCGGCCGTCGCGGAAAACAGCATGAACGGCGCGATGAACACCGCCGCCGCGACGTTGACCAGGTCGTTCGACGACAGCGCGGTCAGCGTCGCTGCCTGGAATGCAACGAAAATAACCAGTGCGTTCTTGTAGATGTTGTCGTTGCCGGCACCCAGGAACTGGGTCCAGAAGAATGGCGCGAAGCGGCGCTCGCGCAGGAGCTGAAACTGGCTGTGTTCTTGATGCACCCCCGGCCCCATCGTTTCATTTCTCCGCGGCGAGATAGTCCTGAACCGCGCCCAGCGCGGCGCGCACTTCTTCGGTGTCGGGCCAGAAGTAGACCTCCTTGCCGATCTTTTCGCTTTGCAGAACCCCGGCATCGCGCAGTATCCGCAGATGGTGCGATACCGTCGAGCGCGACAGCGTCGACGCCGCCACGATCTGCCCCACGTTGAGCCGCTCCCCCGGCTCGAACATGAGCAGGATGCGCTGGCGGTGCGCGTCGCCGAGCGCGACGAAGATGCTGGCGATGCGCCGCCAGGCCGCCGGAAGCGCTCGGGCGTACGCTCTTTTCATGTCGATATGGCTAATTATATCGTCGCGTAAGTCTACCCGCGAGCCAAGCCTTGTCAAGCCTCGCCGCGGCCGCTCCGGCGAACGCGGCCGGGCACAGGGGCTGCGCTACAATGGCGCCGCATCCTGTCTCCCCGGTGCCCCCAATGCGTCAATACCTCGACTTCATGCGCCACGTGCGCGACCACGGCCAGCGCAAGGACGATCGCACCGGAACCGGCACGCTGTCGGTCTTCGGCCACCAGATGCGCTTCGACCTCGGCGCGGGCTTTCCCCTGCTGACGACCAAGAAAGTGCACACCAGGTCGATCATCCACGAATTGCTGTGGTTTCTCGCCGGCGACACCAACGTGCGCTATCTGCGTGACAATGGCGTGACGATCTGGGACGAATGGGCCGACGCCAACGGCGACCTCGGACCGATCTATGGCCATCAGTGGCGGTCGTGGGCGGCGCCGGACGGCGGAACCATCGACCAGCTCTCGGAGGTCGTCGCTCAGATCCGCAGGAACCCCGACTCGCGGCGGCTGATCGTCTCGGCATGGAACGTCGGCGACATCCCGCACATGAAGCTGCCACCCTGCCACGCCTTCTTCCAGTTCTACGTGGCCGACGGAAAACTGTCGTGCCAACTCTACCAGCGCAGCGCCGACATTTTCCTGGGCGTGCCCTTCAACATCGCCTCCTACGCGCTGCTCACCCACCTGGTCGCGCAGCAGACCGACCTTCGTGTTGGCGATTTCATCTGGACGGGGGGCGATTGCCACCTGTACCTGAACCACCTGGAGCAAGTCGAGACGCAGTTGCTGCGCACGCCCGCGAAGCTGCCGCAACTGGTGATCAAGCGCCGGCCGGAATCGCTCTACGACTATCACTACGACGATTTCGAGATCGCCAACTATCACCCGCAACCTGCCATTCGCGCGCCCGTGGCGGTGTGACTGCTCTGATGGCGGTGAAATTCCGCTGCGGCGTGGAAGAATGGCAAAAAAAAGCCCGCCGGGAGGAGAGTCAGCGGGCGAGGGGGATTGCGGTGATCGGAGCGGGTCCAGGGCTGCGCGGCGGACTCGCGCTCGGGCGCAAGCAGCCGTCAACAGCGTGTTCTTGCGCTAGGCGACACTCCTCGCGGCAGCGATGCGTTCAACCAGTTCTTCGAGGGCGAGTTGCTGCGACGCCGACAACGAGTCCGGTTTGCCTGCGCTCGCGGTGCCCTGACCCGCACCGGCCTCTTCAGGCCCGCTGTGCCAGTACGCCGCAAATTCGGGAGAGAACGTATCCACCATCAACCTCTTCGCTTCCTTACTCATTGGTCGCCTCGACCCTCGCAGCCTTACGCAAGCACGACGCGTGCCAACAGTTGCCACTTGCTGGGGATCAGTCGCTTAGCCTTCGCCCCGAGGCATTTGCGACAGCAAAGCGTCCTGTTATCCACGCCGCGGACGCGATCATGTCGCATGGAACGGACAGCATGCCTGGGCAAGATTTCAACTTGATGAATTTGAAACAAATGTCTTGTCGTCGATCGACGACAGCGATGACGTCGGCATCATATTGCAACACCGGCGGCTCGGTCGCGTGTCAGCAAAAGCCTGGCCGGCAACCGACAGCACACCGCTATGCGGCGCCCGAGTCCCGACGCCTAGGGCTTGGATTCCTTGAACATCGCCGGCTCAAGGCGATGGCGCTGCAACAGCTTGTAGAACTCGGTGCGATTGCGTTTGGCCAGATTGGCCGCCTGGGTCACGTTGCCGCCGGTGATCTTGAGCAACCGGACGAGGTAGTCGCGCTCGAACTCCTTGCGCGCTTCCTCGAAGGGCGCCATGACCCCGGCGTCCTCGCGCAGCGCCCCCTGCACCAGCGTCGCCGGGATGACGCTGGTGGTCGTCAACGCCACCGCCTGTTCGAGCAGATTGAGCAATTGCCGCACATTGCCCGGCCAGGGTGCCGAGATCAGCAGCGCCATGGCGTCGGGCGCCAGCGACGGCACGCTCTTGCGGTAGCGCTCAGCCAGCTTGCGCAGGAAGTGGGTGGCCAGCAGAGGAATGTCCTCGCGCCGGTCGGCCAGCGGCGGCAGGTTGAGCGAAACCACGTTGAGCCGGTAGTAGAGATCCTCCCGGAATTCGCCCGCCGCCTTTTGCGCGTCGAGGTCGCGATGGGTCGCCGAGATTACGCGCACATCGACAGGAACTGACGCAGTTGAGCCGACCGGTCGCACTTCGCCCTCCTGCAGCACGCGCAGCAGCTTGACCTGCAGCGCCAGCGGCATATCGCCGATTTCGTCGAGGAAGATCGAACCGCCGTCGGCGGCCTGGAACAAGCCCTTGTGCGCCTGAACCGCGCCGCTGAAGGCGCCCCGTGCGTGCCCGAACAGTTCCGATTCGAGCAACGGCTCGGGAATGGCGCCGCAGTTGACCGCTACAAAGGGCGCATCGGCGCGCCGGCTGGCGCGGTGGATCGCCCGCGCCAGCAGCTCCTTGCCGGTGCCCGAGTCGCCGAAGATCAGCACGCTCGCGTCCGAGTCAGCGACCAGGCGCGCCTGCCGGAGCAGGTCTTCCATGCGCGGGCTGCGCGTGACGATACCGGCGCGCCACTCGCCGACGTTCTGCTGCAACACTTCCGGCGCTTCGCCGGTCAGCTGCACCGCCGCGGCGACCTTCTGCAGCAGTTCCTGGCTGTCGAAGGGCTTGGTCAGGAAGCCGAAGACACCGCGCTGCGTCGCGGACACGGCTTCAGGAATCGTGCCATGCGCCGTCAGTATGATGACCGGCATGGTCGGATGCTGCCGGTGGATCGCATCGAACAGCGCCAGCCCATCGATGCCCGGCATCTTCAGATCGGTGACCACCGCCGCCGGACGGGCCACCGCCAGCGCCGCGAGCGCAGTCTCGCCGCTGTCAGCCGTGCGCACGTGGTATCCGGCCGAGGTCAGCCGCAGGCTGATCAGCTTCAGCAGATCCGGATCGTCGTCGACGAGCAGAACGTCGGCGGCGTGCTTAACGTCGGGTTTCATTTTCCGGTACCTCCCCCGCCGCCGCCGCCCGCGCCGCCCGCATTGCGGCTGCGCTCGAGGAGGAGACTGCGTTCGACCGCGCGCAACTGATCGAGTTTTTCCTGGGCTGCCGCGGTCTTGCGTCGTTCTTCGGACATGCCGCGCGCCCGCTCGCTGATTTGCGCGTACAGGATCGCCGCGATTTGCTTGACCGGCGAGACCGCGGGCGTCTTGCCGACCACCTGCTCGAGCAGCCCCAGCGCACGCGCATCGTCGGGTGCTCCCGCCGCGGGCAGCGTCAGCAGCACCGCCAGCCGGATGCGATTGGCGTCGGTGCGCACCCGGTTCATCGCCTGGTTGGCAGCAGCAAGGTCGCGACGCAGATCCTCGGCCGACTCGCCCGAATAGCGTTGCAGATCGCCGAGCAGGGCAAGCGCCTGCTGCTCCTCTTCGCTGGCCGGCGGAACCTGCGGCGCGCCGGTGCCGGACGGCACGGGCTCGACTGGCTCCGGCGCGGGCTGCGCTCGCGACAGCGACATCCCCGCGCAGCCGAGCACGCAAAGCAACCAAACGAGGGCGCCGGCACGGCGGCGACCTGGCCTCATCGCCCGCCCACGACGGTCGCGGGGGATTGCGCCGGCAGTTCCCGTAGGGCGTCACCCGTCATCGCCAGCGGCAGCCACAAACGGAAATGCGCGCCGCGCGCGCCATCGGCGCGATCGACCACTTCGACGCGGCCGCCATGCGCGTGTGCGTATTCCTGGGCAATGGCGAGTCCCAATCCCGAGCCTTTGATCCGCCCGCCGGGCGCGGTCTTGCCCTGATAGAACGAATCGAAGATGCGCGGCCGGTCGGCTGGATCGATCCCCGGGCCCTGGTCGACCACGTCGAGGACCGCGAAACCATTCTCGACATCGAGATCGAGCGCGACGACGCCCGAGCGGGGCGAATACTTGATGGCGTTCGACACGAGGTTGTCGACAATGGCGCGGATTTTCGACCCGTCGCCGACAATGATCGCGGGCTTGAGCTTGGCTGCAAAAGTCACCAGGCGCGCGAATGCCGCAAGCTTCTGTTCGCGAATGACCTGCCGGACGACGTCGCCAAGCGCGATGGGGCCGAGCGTTTGCGGCTCGACATTGCGTGTCTGGTGGTACTTCAGCAGGTCCTCGATCAGCTTCTGCAGCGAGAGCGTGTTGGCGCGCACGATGCGCACAATGTCCTGTTGCTCGGCGGACAGGTCGCCGCCGACGCGGTCGCGCAGCAATTCGACGCCTTCGCGCACCGCGGTGAGCGGCGTTTTCAGCTCGTGCGATACGTGGCGCAGGAACCGGGTCTGCTGCTGTTCGAGGTCGAGCAGCCGTGCCCGCAGCCATTCCAGCCGCTGGCCCAGGTAGCGCATGTCCTGCGGCCCGTCGACTTCGATCGCGCGCGAGAAATCGGCCGCGCCCATCTGCCGGATCGCCTGGTCGAGCTGGCGTATCGGCCGCGCGATCAGCACGGCAAAAAGTATGGCCAGTACCAGCGCGATCGCGGCCGCGGCGAGCGCGAGGTAGCCCCACGTCGTGCGACCCTCGGTGGCCATCTGCTGCAGGTGCTCGATCTCACGCTCGGTGAGGCGCGTGCTGGCGGTGAGCATCGCCTGCGCACCCTCGGCAAGCTGGGCGTAGCCTTCGGCGAGCACCGCGTTGCCGTCGGGAGGTCGCTGCGGAGATTTCAGCAGTGCAAACAGGTTGCTCTCGCGGTCGGCGATCGTCTCGAGCTGGGCCTGCTGCGCGGGCTCCAGCGGCAGCTGGCGCAGCAGGTCCGCAGACGCGCGGAAGTCCTGCCGCAGGCGACCGTAGTCCTCGATGAGCTGCGGATCGTCGAGAATCAGGTGCTGCCGTACCAGTCGTTCCAGTGTGGTCGCCTGCTCGTAGAGCTGCCGACTGGCGCGCCCCGCCTGCGCCGCCTGCAGCACCGCCTGCTGGCTCTGCGTCCCGAGGCGATCGAGACTGACGATCAGCTCGACGAGCGCGTACAGCAGCGGAAGGCTGACGAGCAGGAATCCGAGCAGAATGAATTTGAGGAACGAACGCGGGTAATACACGTGTGGTCAGCGGCCGCCGCTATAATGGTGCGTTGGCATTCCAGCCTGCAATTCCCGCGTGAACGATACACTACCGCCAGCGGCAGCGCCAAGCGCAGCGCGGGATGCGCGCCGCACGCGCTGCGTTGCGCTCATCGCCGCGCTGGCGAAAAACGGTGTCATCGGAGTCGACAACCGGCTGCCGTGGCGCCTGCCGGAGGACCTGCAGCGCTTTCGCGCATTGACCACTGGCCATTCGATCATCATGGGGCGCAAGACGTGGGAGTCCATCGGCAGGCCTTTGCCCGGCCGCCAGAACATCATCGTGTCGCGCCAGCGCGACCTGCGCGCCCCCGGCGCCGAGGTGGCGCCGACGTTAGCTGCAGCACTGGCCATCGCGGCGCTGCCCGACCCGGTGTTCGTGGTCGGCGGCGAAGCGCTGTATCGCGAAGCCCTACCCTCGGCCACCCGGCTCTACTTGACAGAAATCCAACGTGACTTCGCCGGCGACGCGAGCTTTCCCGACTTTGCGCGCGATTCATGGCGCGAAACCGCGCGCGAAGCACGGCGCAGCGAAGGTGCCGACGGCTTTGACTATGCCTTTGCGGAATACGAGCGGGTGACCGATCGCCGCTGATTCCGTGCGCCGGGACCCGGAGCAGCGAGCAATCATTTCAAGGGAGACGACTCATGTCAGAAGGTTTTCACGTCCACGGCCCGCACGACCACGAAGTCGAGCACGCGGGGCAGCACGGCGACCCGTTCGCGGGGCGCATCGCGGTGATGACCGCGATCTTCGCAACCATCGGCGCGATGTTCGGATACATGGGCGGCGCGACGCAAAACGCCGCGCTGCTGTATAAGAACGAAGCCGCGATCAGGCGCGCCGAGGCCTCCGACCAGTGGAACTTCTACCAGGCCAAGAGCAGCAAGCAGAACATCGCCGAACTCGGGTCGACGCTCACCACCGGCGATGCGCAGGCCAAATACCTCAAGGAAGCCGAACGCTACCGGAAGGACAAGGAGGAAATCCTGCCGGAGGCGAAAAAGCTCGAGGACGCCTCCAAGGCGGCCGAGCTGGAGAGCGAAGCGTCGATGCACGTGCATCATCGGTGGGCACAGGCGACGACTTTCATCCAGATCGCAATCGCGCTCGCCGCGATCACCATTCTGACCCGCAACAAGGGCCTGCAATACGCATCGTATGGCGTCGCCGCCACGGCCGTCGTGATCGGAGCGCTGGCCTATCTGCACATCTGATGCACCGCGCCGGTGCCGGGGCGCAGCGACGCGGCCAGTAGTCAAAGCCGGCCACCGGCGCTAGCATTCGACCCATCGCCCGGCGAGAATACGACGGAAATGCTCGCAAGCACACTCGCCGCCATTGAATTGACGCGCGTGAATCGTGCGCCCTGACGGCCGCAGGCCACGCGTGCAGCCGTAATCGTCCGCACCCGACGCTGCAACCACGGAGACACGAACATGAGCCTTCGCTTCCAACATGAGGTGCCAATCGCCGCCCCGGCGTCGCCGCCAATCCTCGTACTCGCGCTTGCTGCCGCGTTCGTCGCTGGCGGCTGCGCGCCCGACGCCTACCGCAGCTCCGAGGCGACCGGCTTCAATGGCTACATCCAGAAGCTCGGCCAGGTGTGCCGACCGCTGCAAATCGGGGACCAGAACATCTCGCGCAAGATCCTGGAGCAGGCAACCGGCGACGACAACTACGTATACTTCATCGACAACACGTCTCGCCTCTACTACAACCGCCTGAGTCCGGCGAGCTACCGGCAGTCCCTCGTGGGCTTTTTCGGCACGGGCACCTACAACGACGCATCCTTCGACTGCATCTTTCGCAACCTGCCGCCGGATCGGCCGAATGCGCCCGCCGGCACGTACTGACCTGCCGCGTCCCGCTCGCTAGACGAGGCCTCTCAACTCGCGCAGCGCCACCGACAGCATTGCCGCGTCGACCGCGCCGGCGCCGCGCAATTCGGACAGCAATTGCGACGCGCGCTCGACGCCGCGGCGGTTTCGCTCGTGCCACGCCGCGAGCAGCGCTTCGGGCACGGTCATGTCCGGGCTGGCCGTAAGCACCTCCTCGCTGATCGTGCGTTGCAAGCCCGACAGGTCGTCCTGCATCGCCTCCTTGGCGAGCATCTGCCAGTGCGCGTCGCCGGGCAGCGCGGCCATCTTCTCCCGCAGCCACGGCAGCCCCAGCCGTGCCTCCAGCGCGAAGTACAACTCGGCGACGGCCTCGGGCGGACGCTTGGCGCTGACCGCGACCTCGATGATATCCAGCGCTGCGTAGAGCGTGTCGAAGTTGACGACGCGGGTCGCGAGCGGCGGTGGCACACCCTTCTGCACGTATCGTGCGGCGTCGGCGTCGATGCGCGAGCGCTCGCCCTCGCCGAGCAGTTTCGGCAGGCGCGTCGCGAGCGCGGCGACCTTCGGCGTGAAATCGGCGATCGTCGCCGCCATGTCGCTGGCGAGGCGGCGCGAACGCAGGAACCACGTAGTGCCGCGCACGATCAGGCGCCGGGTATCGATCAGCAGTGCCGACTGGACTGCATCACCGACCTTGTTGTCGAGCGCTTCGATCGCGACCCACAGATCGACGAAGCCGAATACCTCGCGGTTGAGCAGGTACGCGCGGACGATTTCCGCGGGCTTCGCGCCCGTCGACTCCACCAGGCGCGACACGAAAGTGCTGCCGACGCGGTTGATCATGCTGTTGGTGACGTACGTCGCGATTATTTCGCGCTTGAGCGGATGGCGCTGCATCCACACCCCATAGCGCCGGCGCAGCGCTTCCGGAAAGTAGCGCGCCAGCGCGGTCGCGACCCAGAAATCGTCCGGCAGCGTAGAAGCGAGCAATTCATCGTATAGCCAGATCTTGCTGTACGCCAGAACCACCGCCTGCTCCGGGCTGGTCAGACCGACGCCCTTGGCGCGGCGCTCGGTGAATTCCTCATCCGAGGGCAGGAACTCCAGCGCGCGATTGAGCCGGCCCGTCTTCTCGAGAAAGTGGATGAAGCGCTGATTCGCGTCGAGGAGCTGCGGCGCGATGCGCTTGTCGATCGACAGCGACAGCGTCTGGAAGGTGTTGTCGCGCAGTACCAGTGCCGCGATGTCGTCGGTCATGTCGGCGAGCAGCGCATTGCGTTGCTTCAGCGTCAGCTCGCCATCGGCGATCGGCAGGCCCAGCAGGATCTTGATGTTGACTTCGTGATCGGACGTGTCGACGCCGGCGGAGTTGTCGATGGCGTCGGTGTTGATGCGGCCGCCCGCCAGCGCGTATTCGATGCGGCCGAGTTGCGTGCAGCCGAGGTTGCCGCCCTCGGCGAACACCTTGCAGCGCAATTCGCGGCCGTTGACACGCAGCGCGTCGTTGGCCCGGTCGCCGACCTGCGCGTGCGACTCGCTGGCCGCCTTGACGTAGGTGCCGATGCCGCCGTTGTAGATCAGGTCGACCGGCGCCTTGAGAATCGCGTTGACGAGTTCGGTCGGCGTCATCGCGTCGACGGTGATCGACAACGCCTTCTTGACCTCTGGCGTGAGAGCGATCGACTTGGCGCTGCGCGCGTGGATGCCGCCGCCCGCGGAGATCAGCCTGGCGTCGTAGTCGGCCCATGACGAACGCGGTAGCTTGAACATGCGTTCCCGCTCGGCGAAGCTGGTGGCCGGATCCGGGTCCGGATCGAGAAAGACGTGCCGGTGGTCGAAGGCCGCCACCAGCTTGATGTGGCGCGACAGCAGCATGCCATTGCCGAACACGTCGCCCGACATATCGCCGATACCGGCGACGGTGAAGTCGGTCGTCTGCGTGTCGACGCCCATTGCGCGGAAGTGGCGCTTGACCGACTCCCAAGCCCCGCGCGCAGTGATCCCCATCGCCTTGTGGTCGTAGCCTGCCGAGCCGCCGGACGCGAAGGCGTCGCCGAGCCAGAAGCCGTACTCGGCGCTCACGGCATTGGCGTAATCGGAAAAGGTCGCGGTGCCTTTGTCGGCGGCGACGACCAGATAAGGATCATCGGGATCATGGCGCCTGACCTGCGGCGGCGGCACGATCTTGTCGCCGACGCGATTGTCGGTGAGGTCGAGCAGGCCACGCAGATAGTCCTTGTAGCAGGCCACACCCTCCTTCATAAAGGCCTCGCGATCGCTCGCCGCGGGCGCGCGCTTGAGCACGAAGCCGCCCTTCGAGCCGACCGGGACGATCACCGTGTTCTTGACCATTTGGGCCTTGACCAGGCCCAGCACCTCGGTGCGAAAATCCTCCGGCCGGTCCGACCAGCGCAGCCCGCCGCGGGCGACCTTGCCGCCGCGCAGATGCACGCCTTCGAAGCGCGTCGAGTAGACGAATATTTCGAACATCGGCTTGGGTTCGGGCAACCCCGGCACCTTCGCGGGATCGAACTTGAACGACAAGAAGCCGCGCGTCCGGCCTTCGCCATCGCGACGCCAGAAATTTGTGCGCGTCATCGCCGTGATCAGCGCGAGATACTGGCGCAGGACGCGATCCTCGGAAAGGTTCTCGACCGCGTCGAGCGCGGCTTCGACGCCACGCACCTGGTCGGCCGCGTGCGCCTCCGCGCCGGCGCCGCCTTCGGGGTCGAGGCGCGCCTTGAACAAGTCGACGAGCATGCGCGCGATGTCGGAGTGCGCCGCGAGGCTCGCCTGGATGAACGATTGCGACAGCGGGAAGCCGATCTGGCGCAGGTACTTCGAGCACGCGCGCAGGATGACGATGTCCTCGGCGGCGAGGCGCGCGGTGACGACCAGACGATTGAATTCGTCGTTCTCGACTTCGCCACGGAAGATGCGCCCGAACGCCGACTCGAATACCGTGTGCAGCGCATCGATCTCCACGTCGGCGTCGGCGATGGGCAGCAGGATGCCGAGGTCGTGCATCCAGATCGGCGGCAGGCCATCCGCGGCGATGCGATGCGGGCGCTCCTCGAGCACCTTTAGGCCCATGTGCTCGAGCATCGGCAGGCTGTCCGAAAGCGCAATAGGCGCGCCACGGTGGAACAGCTTGAAGCGCAGCATGCCCGGCGCGGCTTCGAGCGGCCGATACAGCGACATGCCCAGCGGCTCGGCTGGCGTCAGGCGCGCCATCATTTCGATGTCGGGCACCGCCGAGCGCGCGGCGAAATCCTCGCGGTAGCCCGCCGGAAACGCGCTGCCGAACTGCTTGAACAATTCGTTGCCGCGCGCTTCGCCAAGCGCCTCGACCAGCGCCTGCTTGAGATCGTCGTTCCAGCGTCGCGAGACGAAGGCGAGCTGGCCTTCGAGGCCGTGCACGTCCACCTCCGGAATCTTTCCGGGTGTCGTGCGCACGGTGATCATGATCCGCGCCAGCGGCGATTCCGACAAGTGCGCGTTGAACTCGGAACTCGACCCGTTGAACGCCCGCAACAGCATGCCCTGCCACTTCTGCCGCAGTTCGGTGGTGTAATTCTCGCGCGGCACATAAATCTGGCACACGACGAAGCGACCGAAGGCGTCGCGCCGGACAAACAGGCGGAAGCGCTGGCGTTCGCCGAGGCGCAGCACGCCGAGCGCGGTCTGCAGCAGTTCGTCCTCGCCGGTCTGGAATAGTTCGTCGCGCGGATAGTTGGTCAGGATGTTGGCCAGCACCTTCGACGCATGGCTGCCGGGCACCATCCCCGCGCGCGCCATGACGTTGGCGGTCTTGCGCCGCAACAGCGGGATGTCGACGGGGTTGGCGCTGTAGGCGGTCGAGGTGAACAGGCCGAGGAACCGGTCCTCACCGCAGACGCCTCCCTTGGCGTCGAAGCGTTTCACCGCGACGTAGTCGAGGTAGCCCGGGCGGTGCACCGTCGAGCGCGCGGTCGACTTGGTGATGACCAGCAGTTCGGGCCGGCGCGCGTACGCCTTCAACTCCGGCGGCAGCGCGGCAAAGCTGCCCGCGACTTCCTTCTCCTCGGCGGCGCGCAGGATGCCCAGGCTCGATCCGGGGACGATCTTGAGCACGTCCACACCCTTGACGCTCGCCAGCTCGTGGCGGCGGTAGCCGAGAAAGGTGAAATGATTGTCCGCCAGCCACAGCAGGAGCGCCTTGCCCTCGGCAAGCTCGTCGGCCGGCAGCGGCGGCGGCTTGTTGCCGATTTCTTCGAGGATGATCGCGACCTGGGTACGCATCTTTTCCCAGTCGCCGACTGCGCTGCGGACGTCGGCGAGCACGCGTTCGATGTCGGCGGCCAGCGCGGCGACCTGTGTCGCGACGGCAATGCGGTCGACTTCGACATGGATGAACGATTCGCGGCGCGCGTCGCTGGCACCGTCGTCCGCCATCCCGACGAGCGTGCCGTCGGTCCTGCGCTCGACCGACAGGATGGGATGCAGAATCAGGTGCAGCGTCAGCCCGTGACGGTTGACTTCCATCGTCACCGCATCGACCAGGAACGGCATGTCGTCGTTGACGATCTCGACGACGGTGTGCGTTGACTGCCAGCCGTGCTCCTCGAGCGTGGGGTTGAACACGCGCACCTTGGCGCGACCGGCGTCGCGCTTGCGGGCGAAATTCCAGTGCGACAGCGCGGCGCCGTAAAGATCCGCGGGTTGTCGTTCGGCGAGTTCCTCGGGATCGACCTGCTTGAGATAACGCGTGACAAAGGCTTCGACCGCGGCGCGCTCGCCGGCGGCCACCTTTGCGCGCACCAGCTTCAACACGTCCTCGTGTCGCGACGTGCTGGCATCGTTGACCTGGCTATCCATTGCCGTCTCCTCGTGGCGCGCGGGTCCAGGGTGCTACGGCACGCGTGCGATATGCAGCCCCGCGCCGGCCCCAGGGGTGTCTATTGTGTTGCAAAATCCCATGCGTGGCCAAAGCCAGCACAAAACCGCCCATTGCCAGGACCCTGCTTCCGCCCTATGACGGTTGCGTTCATGGGCAATCGCCGCGGCCGCAACAGCGGTATTGCTCGATACGCATGAAGCGGCAGGGCCTGCCTGCCCCCGCCGGCCCACGTCAGCGCTGAACGGCGGCAGTCGCGTCAACCGCCCTCTGCGTTGCCGCGCGGGCCCATTCGTCGAGCAACTCGCGCTCGCGATCCATCGCGAGCGAAGTCTGTTTGGGGCGAGCTCCCGGCGGCGCGCCGGCCATCCACGCGAGCGTGTCGCGTGCGGTATCGCGCAGCGGCCGCGCCACGAGTCCGGCCGCGCGTGCGCGGTCGATCGCCATGTCGTTGCCGCCCAAGTCATCCGGCAGCCATAGCGGCAAGTCGCTCCACGGTTCGACGCCGCGCTCCAGAAGGAAGTCCGGCGCGACCCAGACTGCCCGCGCCTGCGAGCCGATGCCGGCCGCTATCGACTCGAGAACGCCCTGCATCGAGGTAGGTTCGCCGTTGGCGTTGAACACCCCGCCGATACCGTGCTCAACGAGGTGCAGCGCGAACGCGGCCAGATCGCGCGCATCGATCACCTGCGCCGGCGCGTCGCCCGGCGCCGGAGCGAGCACCTCGCCCCCCTCGCTCATGCGCTTGACCCAGTGATTGAACCGGTAGGTGTAATCGCGGGGGCCTACGATCAGGCCGGGCCGGACGACGGTCGTGCGTTCCGGGCCGAAACGAGCAGTGACGGCGCCCTCGGCGGCGGCCTTCAACGCGCCGTAGTAGTTCATGTCGACGAGCCAGTGCAGATCGCTGGCCGCGGCGGCGGCGATATCGAACGGAAGCGTCGCCAGCGTCGCGGATTCGTCGATGCCGCGCCGGCTCAGGTCGGCGTACGCCGACACGCTCGACACGAACAGATAGCGTTCGACGCTCGGCTCGAGCACGCGGACGGCGTCGCCGACCACCGCGGGAGAATAGCCACTGGTGTCGACCACGACATCGAACTCGCGGCCCGCGAGCAGACCGTGGCCGTCGCGCCGGTCAGCGACGATGTGTGCGGCGCCCGCGAATCCTGCCACCTGCACCTGGCCGCGGTGCAAGAGCGTGACCTCGTGGCCGCGCGCAAGTGCCTGCTCCGTGAGGAAAGAGCCGAAGAACCGCGTTCCACCGAGAATCAGTATTCGCACGTGAACCTCAATGC
>Ga0209048_10001358_pt1 | contig 25321 bp, 25 predicted proteins | sample FrelakmetCRP12CR_FD_187146 | JGI IMG/M metagenome (GOLD analysis project Ga0209048, IMG submission 187146) | Freshwater lake sediment microbial communities from the University of Notre Dame, USA, for methane emissions studies - CRP12 CR (SPAdes)... | ecosystem: Environmental > Aquatic >... | reverse complement strand
CTTCAAAGGCGGTTGCGGTTTCATCGATCACCGGTGACGTGCCAAGCATGCCATAACCGCGGTCGACGAGACTTTTTCTGACTTTGGTGGATCCGATCTCGGGGACGATCACGCCCATGATATTCTTGCTTTTCAGCGAGATCTCCGGTACCTCTTTGACCGAGAATGCCGCAGACTTCACGCCGATCGCCCCTTCCACGGTATTGGCAAGCGCCATCATCTCAACCGCCTGTGAATATTTATTCGTGAGATCGCCGCGGGTGTCCTTTGCCACAGCGAGCACCTTGAAGAATTCAAGGATCAGTCCATCGCGCTTCATCTTGAGGATCTTATAGCCGCGCTCGGAGAGCTTGATCTTCCGTTTGAGGTTGATCAGTTCCGAACGGGTTGGCTTGATATCTCGCAGCGCCATGGATATTTACTCCTTTTTCGGTTCATTCCTGAACTTCGGGTGGTACTTGTTGATGAGATCGCGGTCGATACGGACAAGCTGCTCCACCGGTAGTACGGAGAGGAGATCCCAACCAAGGTCGAGAGTTCCCACGATTGTGCGATCCTCATTGTAATCCTGCCGGACGAACCGGTTCTCGAACAGATCTGCAAACTCAAGGAACGTGCGGTCACGCTCGGAGAGCGCGTCTTTCCCGACGATTGCGACAAGTCCCCGCAAGTCGTTGCCTTCTGCATACGCGGCGTAGAGCTGGTCCGAGACCTTCTTGTGGTCTTCCCTCGTGTGCTTTGCACCGATACCCAGGTTCATCAGGCGTGAGAGCGACGGCAGCACATTGATGGGCGGGTAGATGCCCTTACGGTGCAGGTCACGCGATACGACAATTTGGCCTTCGGTGATGTACCCGGTAAGGTCGGGGATCGGGTGCGTGATATCATCGCCGGGCATCGTCAGGATCGGGAACTGCGTGATCGACCCCTTCTTGCCCTTGATGAGACCTGCACGTTCGTAGATGGATGCAAGGTCGGTGTACATATATCCCGGATACCCGCGTCGCCCCGGCACCTCTTCCCTGGCAGCTCCAATCTGGCGCAGCGCTTCGCAGTAGTTGGTCATATCGGTCAGGATGACCAGCACGTGCATCCCGAGATCGAATGCCAGATACTCGGCGGTCGTCAGGGCAAGCCGTGGCGTGATGATGCGCTCAACAGCGGGGTCATCGGCAAGGTTCAGGAACACAACTGCACGCTCAAGCGCACCGGTGCGCTCGAAGTCCTGCATGAAGTAGTTTGCCTCTTCCTTGGTGATGCCCATCGCAGCGAATACAACCGCAAACTCCTCCTTTGCCCCAAGAACCTTTGCCTGACGCGCGATCTGGAGCGCGATTGTGTTATGGGGCAGACCTGCACCCGAGAAGATCGGGAGTTTCTGCCCACGCACCAGTGTATTCGTCCCGTCAATCGTCGAGATACCGGTCTGGATGAACTCGTTCGGCGATGCCCGTGCGTACGGGTTGATCGCGGCACCGGTGATATCGAGCCGTTTCTCCGGAACGATCTCGGGGCCGCCATCGATCGGCTTGCCGCCGCCTGAAAGGATGCGCCCCAGCATCTCCCTGCCAACCGGCATTTTAATCGTTTCCCCGGTAAACCGGACGCCGCTGTCCCTGCCGATGCCAGCCGTTGTTTCAAAGACCTGCACAACAACAAGCTCATCGCTCGTGTCCAGTACCTGCCCCCGCTTGACCGTCCCGTCAAAGAGGATGATGTTGACGAGTTCCCCGTAGCCGATTGGTTCGGTCTTTTCCACAAAGAGCAGCGGTCCGGCGATCTTGTTGATAGTCCTGTATTCCTTCATGCTGCCGACCTCAGTGCATTGAATTCGGCTTCCATATCCTTCCCGATCTTGTCAAGCGCAGGTTTGTAGTCCTTGATGAACTTGATCTGTGGCAGTTCGTTCTTCGATTTCACCGCGTTGATCTGGGTCGGTGGGACCCCTGCCACCTGAGCCGCATAGGCAAGATCCGCGTACATCCGGATCGCTTTCATCATGTCATACTGCTTCTTCATGCTGCAGAACGTGTCGACCGCATCGTATGCGTTCTGCTGCAGGAAGACCTCCCGGATCATGCGGGCGACTTCGATGGTCACCTGCTCCGCCTCGGGCAAGGCATCTGATCCCACCAGCTGGACAATTTCCTGAAGTTCCGCTTCCTTCTGAAGCACTTCCATTGCCCAGGATCGCAGCTTGTTCCACTCAGGAGAAACTTCCTTGTCGTACCAGTCATGGAGGCTGTCAAGATACAGCGAGTAGGAGTTGAGCCAATTGATCGATGGGAAGTGCCGCCGCTGTGAGAGCTTTGCATCGAGCGCCCAGAAGACCTTCACGATACGCAACGTATTCTGGGTGACCGGCTCGGAGAAGTCACCGCCTGGCGGGGAGACCGCCCCGATGACCGAGACTGACCCGTCTCCGCCGTTCAGGGTCTTGACCAGCCCGGCACGCTCGTAGAATTCAGAAAGTCGGGCGGCAAGGTACGCGGGGTAGCCTTCCTCACCCGGCATCTCCTCAAGACGGGACGAGATCTCACGCATCGCTTCGGCCCACCGCGAGGTCGAGTCCGCCATCAGCGAGACATCGTAGCCCATGTCACGGAAGTATTCCGCGATCGTAATGCCGGTATAGACCGATGCCTCACGGGCTGCTACCGGCATGTTGGACGTGTTGGCGATCAGCACTGTGCGCTCCATCAGCGGTTTGCCCGTCTTGGGGTCCTCGAGGTGCGGGAACTCGGTCAGCACCTCGGTCATCTCGTTGCCGCGCTCACCACAGCCAATGTAGACCACGATCTCCGCATCCGACCACTTAGCCAGCTGCTGCTGGGTGACGGTCTTACCGCTCCCGAATGGTCCCGGGATTGCGGCGGTTCCGCCCTTTGCTATCGGGAACAGCCCGTCCAGAATCCTTTGTCCGGTGATGAGCGGGATGATGGGGTTCAGCTTCTCCTTCACCGGACGGGGAACCCGCACCGGCCAGCGCTGCATCATCGGGAACTCGCGGCCGTCATCGAGGATACAGACCGTCTCTTCGACAGTATACTCCCCGCCTTTTATCGTCTTGACACTGCCTAGCTTTGCGTTGGGTGGGAGCATGACCTTATGGACGATATTGGTCTCCTGCACCTCGCCGATGATGGATCCACCCTGCACCTTGTCGCCGGTTTTGACCAGCGGCTTAAATACCCACTTCTTCTCGTGGGAAAGACCCGGGGCGGACACACCGCGCTGGATGAAGTCGCCCATCTTGTCCACAAGCACGGAGAGTGGTCTCTGGATGCCATCGTAAATACTGGTCAGAAGCCCCGGCCCGAGCTCAACGGCAAGGGAAAGGCCGGTGTTTGACACCGGTTCACCGGGCCTGATGCCCGAGGTATCCTCATAGACCTGGATGATGGTGTTATCGCCTTGGATCTTGATGACCTCGCCCATCAGCTCTTCTTTGCCGACTTTCACCACATCGTACATGTGGGCGTCGAGGTTGACTGCCGTCACGACGGGTCCGGCAATTCGTTTCAGAATTCCCTGTTTTGTCTTCTTTGATTTCTTGTCCTTCACTTCCACAGATCAACACCCACCGATCTCTTGATTCTCTCTCTCATCGATAATCCGCCTCCCTCGCCCCCAATGGCGATCACAGTCGGCTTTACTGAATTCTCAAGGGTGGCGCGAAGCCTGCGGGGGACACGCTCCATATCGCTGCTGTTTAACACAAGAATGCCGACAGAGGTATCGTGCAGCGCGTGGTTAATATGCTCGGCAAGTTTCTCATCATTTTCTGCCGCATAGATCTTCCGGATACCTGCCAGCCGGAACCCTAAAATAAACTCGCTGTTGCCAATGACTGCAATCTCCATTCAGATCACCAGGTATTTCATGATCTTCTCTGTCGGAAGCTTTGATTCCTTGCCGCGGGCGAGTGCACGCAGATTAAACACCTCGTACTTCTTCTTCTCAAGGTACACGAGAATGGGATGAATAGAGAACGGATGACGCTTTGACATCCGCTCCATCTGGTCGAGCTGTACGCTGGTGAGCCTCACCTCGATATCATGCAACTTATTCTCTCCCTTGAGTTCGTCAAGGAATGCAAGCAGCGTCTTCTGGCGGACCTTCATCTTCAGGTTGTCGATGAACTCAACCTGATCCTTAATCGTGTTCAGATGTAAAAAATCATCAACAGTCAGGACACCGCCGGCAATATACATCTCGTGGGGATCCTCCTCGATTTTATCCGCACGGAGCCTGAACAGGGTTTTGATATTACTAATGTTGATATCCAACTGGATAAACGACAGGAAGAGCTGCCCTCCCTTGATCCCGCTCTCCGCTTGCGCGAGCAAGTCCGCATAGAACTGCTTGTACAGCTCGTTCTCCATCCTTGAGAACGAACCTGTTTCCTTTGCCTCGCCAATATTCGCCGCAAGCACTGGATACATCCGGTATCCTCTGAGCGCTTCAACAATCCGGTCTATTGAGTCTTCCGCGAGGAGACGATCCAGTGTGAAGCGGTCAAGGCTCCCCGCGGGGATCAGGATCTCCTTGATCTTGCCCACCTTTATCCCTTCGGTCTTCCCGCGAAGGATATTCAGCACATTCTGGATATCCCAGCGGCGCAGGTACGAACTGGTGAACTGCTTGAGTGTTCCCGGTGTAATCTCAAGGATTTTCTGGTATTCCTTGGCAAGGTTCCATGAAAGCGCAACCTCGATAAGGTCAATATCCTTGAAACTCGTACCGAGTTCATCGATCTCCTGTTTGTACATGGTCTCCTCAATGACCCGCGTGATCTCCGGAAGGCTCATGTTAAGCATCCGGAGGTACTCGTCCCGCTGGATCAGCTTGGACTTTCGCATGCGCATTCTGGTACAGACGTAGACATAGGGGGCCGGACCCCCCGTCATCCCGACCATGTGCGTACCTCCTCAGGCAAACAGGATATCTGATGCATCCTTCAGTCCTGATTTCCACACCTTGTCCAGAAATGTGCGGTAACTGTAATCGATCTGCAGTTCACTGTCGGTGCTTTTAACGATGATTCCTCCTTCGATATCAACCGCGTTTCCGAGTTTGTATGCCTTGAAGTCACTATTTTCTTCAAGGATTTTTTTTAATATATCTCTGTCTCGGGCACAGCAGTAAATCGTGCCGGAATCGATCTCCTTGTGAACTTCGTTTATGAGTTTTATGATAGCTTCTCTATGGAAGCTGTCTGGAAAACGGGTTAATTCAGCAAGGGTGGACTGATATACCTGATCCAGAAGTGTCTTCCGAGTGTTCAGGAGCTCGCGTTTGACCAGCAGGTTAACCGCAGTCGCCTCCATACTGAGGATATGGGTAGTCTGTTTTGCTACCTCCTCATCGGCAGCAAGTTTGATCTCTGCGACGCGCTTGTTGGCGGCAGCAAGGATCTGCTCCATTTCCTCCCTGGACTCTGCCCGTATTCGATCACATTCCTTCTTCCCTTTTTCCCTGATCTCTTCAACAACGGTTTCCAGTCCCATGGTCTGCTCCGGTTTATAAGAACAAAAGCAGGAGACCTACGACCAGACCGAAGATGACGATCGTTTCAGGAATGACCGTAAAAAGCAGTGCAAGACCGAACATATCCTTGTTCTCGGCAACTGCACCGACTGCGGCTGAACCAATTCCCATCTCAGCCACACCTGTGCCGATACCGGTCAGACCGACCGCGACACCTGCACCAAGTGCCTTCATTCCCATCTGCGATGCCTTGATTGCTTCAAGACTCATACCAACATCTACTGCTGCTACCATTTCTGCTGCCATAATTTAATTCTCCGTAAATCTTTGTTTCATTCCGAATGGCATGTACTTCTTGCCTCCACCTTTGTAGAACTTGGTGAAGAACTCAACGTAATGCAACCTGATTGAGTGGAGTCCTCCACCCAGGATACCCAGTGCCGTATTCAGTGCATGCCCCAACAGGAAGATGACCAGTCCGGCAATGATGATGAAAATACCAAAGATTGAAAAGTTTTTCAACTGGGGCTCAATGAACATGCCGATTGCAATGAAATTGACGACCATCGCAATGGCAACCGATGAAAGCCCGACCGCAACGATACGGGCATAGGATAAAACATGTGAGATAATCGTCGGAATTTCAACAACTTCAAGCACTGAGTCGCGTGCGATGAATAGCACACCCAATACAATGAGCACTGCCCCAACAACTCCCCCGAGATTTACAATAGACACAACCGCGGGAAGCCCGGTCAGATTGGGCATAAGCGGCAATGCTGCGATTGACCAGATCGCAATCAGGATACCCCACATGACGGCAAGCCAGCCGAAATTTGCCAGCACCGCTTTGATACGGTGCTCGCCATGATCCTGGCGTGCGTGATTGATCATGCCGAGTATACGCCCGAGCGTGATATGCAGGATACCGATCCAGATTGACATGACCATCAGTTCCGGAATCATCGGGCCGTGCCCCCCTGCCTCACCATGTGCAGTCTCGGCCATCAGGTGGCGGGAGAACAGGACCGGTTTTAGTCCCGGAATTGCAAAACCAAGGAACTCGCTGTAGAGCAAACCAAAGAAGATGCTCGAAATGCTTGCATTTCTGAGCACTGCCAGCAGCTGCTGGCCTTCTTCGCCCTTGAAGAATTTCCGGAGCCCGAATGCCATCGCAAGGAGAATAAACCCGTATCCGACATCCCCGAGAATCAACCCAAAGAAGATGGGGAATACTATGGATACCATCAGGGTCGGATCGATCTCGGTGTATCTGGGCCGGTTGAAAACGTCAATGAGCACCTGCATCGGTTTTACAAACGACGGGTTGTTATACTCGACGGGGACGCTGTCGTGTTCGAAGTCAATAGGTAACACGGTGACAAGGATTTTCCCGCCGGTCACTTTGACAAGCGCATCGCTTAAAACGTCAACACGGTCTGTAGGAACCCACCCTTCTGCGAGAAATGCCTCGTTGGTCAGCGCAAACCTGAGCGGGGCTTCGGCCTTGTCAACGTCGGCGCTCATCAGTTCTTCACAGGCTGCAAGGAATTCGATCTGCTCCTTTTTCATCGCTTCAAGGTGTTCCTGAATCAGAGCAACCTCCTTTTTGTGAGCTGCAATCTGCTCTGTGTAAAGGTTCAGAAGGTCCTGTGGCAACCCCTCACCTTTTGGAACCGGAACTGCAACAAAGTTTGCTTGGAGCAGACTCAGCTGTACCTTTCCACTATGCTCAGCAGGTGCAAAAACTGCGATGAAATTCCCTTCCTTTGCGTGTGAAAAATAGGTCTCATTCGGAACTATCAAATCAGGACTTTTTGATATTCTGCCGGTAAATACAGCAATGTTCTGATAGCCGCTGTACATCTCAAGAGGAAGAGGAATCGCGGCAAATGGTTTGAGTTCGTTGATCTTCTGTTCAAGATCTTTTACCGCAGCTTCGCATTTTGATTTTTTTGCCTGAATCTGTTCCACTTCACTTACAATCGCAGAAAGTTTTGTATCAATGGTTTCCCTGAGTTGCTGGACCGGTACCCTCTTCTGGGGCACAACATCCTCCAATTTAACACCGAAGGTGTTCTCAATAGAGCGGATTCTGATCAACTTTGAGGCTGCCTCGCTGGCACCGGGAAGAGGCGTTCCTATCTTTACACCTTCATACCCCTCCATTGTCTGTTCTACGAATTCTTCGATATGGAATACATTCTGGCGGTATAATTCCTGAATAACCGGCTCCATTTGATTTTTGGATCCCGTAATAAACAGGTGGCTCATCTGCCTAGGCTTTAACATGCAGCTGCTCCTTAAACCGCGAAAGCAGCAGTTGCACAGCTTTTGAAAGGTGGACAGTCCCCTTTTCCTTCATTGCTGCTGCGCGCTGATTGCCGGCTTTTAGGACATCAGCGTTCTTGAGTTCCGCCTGACGCCGTGCTTCTTCCAGTTTCAGCTTTTTGTATTCTTCCACGTTGCCCTGTGCCTTTGTGACAAGATTGTCAGCCTCCAGTTCAGCTTGCGAGCGTTTGAGCTTGCGCTCGTCCTGAGCTGCACGGATCACGGTCTGGTACTCTTCTTCAGTCTTTTTGATGTCTCGTAAGACCTCGGTTCTCATCCAACCCTCCTTTCACGGCATTACAACATTTGGGAAAAAAACCATATATAAATTGTTATTTTACACCGTTAGAAAGCCCGTTGTGAGAGAAAATAAAAAATCCTGATTAATTTTGAATAAATTCCACACTGGTATGAACCCGGAACCGCCTGAGCCCGGCACCGGATGGCAGGTTGTCAATCAGGACCCCCCCTTGTACCCCCTGCATTGTTACTCCCGAAAGTGCCTCGGATGCACATATGAGGTGCTGTTCGGGATGGGTGCCACGGTGTATGCTGCAGCTCGTCATGATTACCGGACCGGCTGATACGACATACCGGAGCCTGCGGGAACCGGGGTGGTTTCCCGGTAAGACGATGAGTGGTGTGTGGTGGCGACGTACAAGTTCAATGAGCATCGCTGCGGCTTCCGGTTCCCCGCCTTCAGGAGCGGAAACGGCGATCAGATCGTGCGGTTCTATTGTCTGGCAGAACTCTTCTGAAGATGTTTCGATACAAAGCGCAAACCGTATATTCGCCTGTGCGATGATTAAAAAAGAGGATCCTTTGCTGATATGCAGGAATTCATCAGGCAGGACAGGGATCATGCCTCAGCAACGTTGTCTGACTGGCAGCTGGGACATATGGGATTTTTACCGACGCCCCTGAACCCTTCGCCGCAATCCTTGCACCGGAATTCCTTTCCCTTCACACGCTCCGACGGGATGTCGATGTCCATCGGCCCTCCAACTGAGCACACCTTAAAACACCTCAGCACAACATCTTCACAAATCTATTTAAGAGTATCTAAAACAGGGACTATTGTTCTTCTTATGCAATCTCACCTTTCAGATCACGAAGTTGAAGGTGACGAGCGCGATGAACAGGAGGACGCAGGAGTGCTTGATGCCGGCACCCAGCGATCCCTCTCCCATCTGTCCGGCGATCATTCCCGAAAAAATCGCCTGCATAAGGCAGGTATGGTAGAGCAGCCGGCTAAACGTAATGATTGGGACAGCACCTATTCCGGACATTGGCCCTTTAACGTTCAGCTTGCCCAACGAGACACTGGCAAGCACCGGCAGGAACTGGGTGGTCAACACAGCGACTACAAATAAAAAGACAAAGAAGGAGAGGTACACAATCGCCGTGTAGATGAACATTTCAGAAAGCCGCTCGCGTTTGAGCACCTCGTTCATCTTGGAATCGGAAGATGCGATGGTGAGCACGGAGCCGATCTGCCCGCTCATCTCGGACGCCTTGGTGATCAGCGTTACTGTACGGGCTATGGACGGGGTTCTGACCCGTTCCTCAAACCGCATCAGGGCTTCGGTGAAGTTTGCACCCCAGTCCATGTCCCGCTTGATCCGACGGATCTCGTAACTGAGCAGCCCGAGGTTGGTATTCACCATGATTGCAATGGCCTGTGAGATAGTGAGCCCTACCTGGTTGATCCCTGCCATCCTCTCGAGGAAATCGGGAATGAGCGCCTCGATCCCCAGCACCTTGCGCGCCCAGACTTCGTAAAAGATTGCATAGGGGATCAGGACAACCAGAATCGCGATCACAATGTGGTCGTCCACAACATCGATGAACGTTTCGATGTTCGTATAGTGAGGGGTAGCGAGGATCGTGACAATAATATAGACAAGAGCGATCGGCACCGTGATATAGAAGGTGTGGTTGATGTTGTGGACAAAGCTCTCGAACGGGTGCTTAATATGATGAGTAAAATTCCGGATTTTATCATATCGCTTGAGCTGGTCAAAGAGCGATTCTTCACCAACCCGTTTCTCGATCCGGACATCGGCGTACTCGTCAAGTACCTTTGCCTTCACATACCGTTCGGTCTTTTCCGCCTTGACAGATAGGAGGTCGAGGACCAGGAGAAAGATGAGCGAGCCGACCGGAATAATCGCGTAGGTGACCATCGAGAGCTGGAGGACCGCAGTACCACCAAGCATACCCATCACGACCATGATGATGATCAGGAAGAGCGGACCGGCGACAAAGAGCGTAACGTACGACTCTGCGACAATCGAGAGAAAGTTCAGGAACTGTTTCTGCTCAAACCGCGCCTCTTCCTGGTAGAGCCGCACCCGCATTGAGAGGAACTCGGACATGTCTCCCCCGCTCGCGATAACAGAGAGGAGGTCTTCTAAAAAGTCCTTGAGTTTCTCTGATGGGGTGGTCTCGGAAAGATGGTGGATGGCTGAGATCATGTCGTAGCCGAAGAAATCGGTGTCCCGCACAATCTGGCGGAACTCGAGGGCAATCTCGCCATAAATAGCGGAGTGATCGGAGAGTGACCGGAAGATCACCATCAGCTGTGCACCACCGCGTCGCATCGCGTACATGTACGCAACCGCATTATGCAGTGTCAAGTTGATCTTGATGGAACGGTTCCTCTTTTCAATACGGGGAAACCGTAGCAGGCTTATATATGCGATGTAGGTGCCGACGGCAAAACAGATAACGACCGTGAGCACCTGGATATACTCCCCAAAGGCGGCGGTGTAGAAGAAGTCAGGCATCTGGATGTTGAAGACGTTGTAAAATCCGCTCTTGCTGGTTTTGAGTGAGAGAACGATTACGCCGCCAAAGAAATACCCGAAGAGTGCAAGCAGAAAACCGCACAGGAATGCGATCCTCACCGATCGCCAGACGAACTGCTCGACAGTTATTCCGAGCCGGGCGGAGATCATGTCCGCATGCAGGCTATGGTACTTGAGGGGGTCTTTGTGGATCCGGTCCCTGAGGTAGCTGCGAAGGTTCATCAGAATACCTTGCGAAGGTCAGAAATGCTGTCCAGCACCTTCTGCCGGTCTATGTGGAAGAGGTGGAAGAGCGAAGCGACTGAGATATAATCATAGATCCCCTGTTTCTGCATCCCCTCAAGGATCTGCCTGCGGAGCCGGATCTCGGACTCGAGCTGATCCCGGGACCACCCGCGCCGCTCCGCGATCTCGGCATAGATCTGCGACCTGCCTGTGTACGTGTACCGGTCATGAACCGGATCGTAGCCAAAGACATTGTTCACACGAAGGTTGCCGGTTGCCGGGTCAAGTCCGGCGATCTCCACAATCTCCTGTGCACGGCGCACCCGCTCGGTGCCCCGGTAAATGAGCGCCTGGACGCTGATGATGTTGAGCGCCTGTACCATGTTGCGGGGCACATTGAGCGGTTCTGACTCGAGCCGGTGGATGGCGGCATCGACGCTGCCCGCGTGCATGGTGGAAAACGTTGTGTGCCCGGTGTTCATTGCCTGGAACAACGTCTGCGCTTCTGCCCCTCGTACCTCACCGACGATGATATACTCCGGGCGCTGGCGCATCGCAGCCCGCAGGAGATCAAACATATCGATCGCAGTGCCTCCCTCAGTTAATGCTGCACGGGTGACGCTCGCGATCCAGTTCTCATGGTGGAGGGTAATCTCGCGGGTATCCTCAATGCTTACAACCTTTGCCACCGGCGGGATAAACATCGATACTGCGTTGAGTGATGTGGTCTTTCCTGATGCCGTACCCCCGATGAAGAGCAGGCTCTTGTTGTTCTCAATTGCAAGCCAGAAGTACACGAGCGCGTCCAGATTGAACGTGCCGTAGTCCAAGAGTTCGATCGGAGAGTAGGGTTCTTCACGGAACTTCCGGATGGTAAACGATGTTCCCCGGGTTGTCACTTCGGTGCCCAGCGTCAGCTGGAGACGCGAACCTTCCGGGAGGGTGGCATCCAGCATGGGCGAACCTGTGGAAATGTGCTTGCCGCTGCGCTGGGCGAGCGTGATCGCAAGCGAGTTAAGGACATCGGACTCGAACATAATATTTGTCTTGATGTTCCGGTACTTGCGGTGATACAGGAAGAGCGGGATGTTAATCCCGTCACAGGATATGTCCTCAAGCTGGGGATCTTTCATGAGGGCGTCAATTCGCGACCAGCCGATAAAATTGCGGATCAGGTAGTACTGGAGTTTAAAGAGCGCGGTCTGTTCGAGTTGAAGACCATAATCGTTCAGGAGACTCTGGGTCTTGTCAAGCAGGATCTTTGTCCGGTCTTTTACAATCTCATCAGTCGAGAGGATCAGGACATCGCGGAGATCCTCATGGATCCGTTCCAGCAGCTCGATCTCGAAGTCCGAAAGGGCGGGTTCAAACAGGAGATACTCCGTCTGGTTGGTCCTGCGATTCAACGTGATGAAGATGAGCGAACGCCCTGTGTCCACCCAGTACTGTTCGAGGAGCTCGTACCATTCGGGAACATGTGCCTCGACAAGAGGTCCGTGTTTCACGACATCATACTCGACAATCGGATGTGGTTCCTTGCGCTGGAGCAGAGCCAATGCCCGTGGAACCTTTCGTTCTGGTTTTTTGGCCAGAGAAGCAGCCTGTAAATCATCGGGCTGGAGTTCCGGGTGGAGGAGGTTGTCAACCGGTTTCTGTTCTGCCGGTCCCGGCTGTCTGGTCTTTTTCAACGTGCTAATCAGATCTTTTATCTGCATAGGTATAGCTCCCCGCCACGGTTGCCAGGCCGGTGACGTTATGATCGAATTACTGTAGGGCAGATGATTCTATATAATTATGTGGTCAGCGGCGACAATAGTTGGGTTCTTTAAGGCGCTGCACCCTTTTTATCGTCAACATTTTGCGATCAGACAGATATCTTTATCATAAATCGTCAAGAGAGTTCAATTGTCAGATACAGGGGAGGTTTGCGAGGATTTCTATGGCACAACAGGCAGCGCAGCGAATGCCTACGGGCATCACATCACTTGATCCTATCCTTGACGGGGGAGTACCGCTGGGATCGGTTATCCTCCTGCTGGGGGATATCGGGGCGGGCAACAATGAGTTCGTGTACAGCTCTATCGTGAACCTCCTTTCTATCGCACCACAACCGGAACGTGATATCGGCGCAAAATTCACCCCTCCCCATATACGGTATATCACGTTCACCCGCATGAACGAGGACGTGATGCAGGAGATTACAAAGTCATTTCCCATGCAGGACATAAGCCATTTGCGGGAGAAACTCCATTTTGACGACCTCTCCGAGCTCTATTTTGATAACAGCGTCGTTCCTGATGACTGGTACAGCCATGGGGACATCATCACACGGCTCCAGAAACGTGCTGATCAGGGAGGCGTGCTTGCCCAGCTCTCCACTGTTCTGAATACTGCTGAGCCGAACAGTCTGCTGATTGTTGACTCCGTCACTGATATCGCAACGCAGTGCGCCAGCTCCCATCTCTGGCATAACCTCACCGGATTATTGCGGGGGCTCCAGCGGATGTCCAAACAGCGGAATCTCACCATATACCTGCTGCTCACTCGCGGAATCCTCGAAGCGGCACAGGAGCAGGAGATTGCCGACATTGTGGACGCTGTGCTGCTCTTCCGGTGGGAAGAGTCGAGCGGGGCTCGCCGGCAGCGGGTGATGTACTTTGAGAAGTTCCGCGGTGTTATGTCCCACCTTGAAGAGCGCGACCTTGTGAAGTTTGCCGTCCGGATCTCGACATCCGGTGGCTTTGAGGTGAGCAATATACGGGTGATCATATGAGCAATGAACGGATGAAAGTGGGGATCGTTGGTCTGGATGACATGCTCGGGGGCGGGCTGATTCCGGGGAGCATCTGCGCTATCATCGGGACATATGGTACCGGCAAGACGACATTTGCCCTCCAGTTTATCTGGGAGGGCTTAAAAAAAGGGGAGCACATCATCTACATAAGCCTCGAAGAGCGAGAGGAGCGCATCCTCGAATATATGCTGCAGAAAGGCTGGGATGTCAAGCCTTTTTTCAATAAGTCGCTCTTCATCCTCAAGCTCGATCCCACGGACTTTAATGTCGCTAATAACCGGATCAAGAACGAACTCCCACGGTTAATCAAGCAGGTCAATGCACACCGGGTCGTCATCGACCCCATCTCCCTCTTTGAAGACCTCTTTGACACCGATTCAGTGCGCAGGCAGGAAATGTTCCGCTTTGTCGAGGGGATGCGTGACCAGAAATGCACGATCATGATGACATCGGAGACGGACAAGGACAACGCATTCTCTAGCCGGCACTCCCTGATCGAGTACCTTTCCGATACCGTGATCCTCCTGCGGTACGTACGGCCCTCGGATCTCACCGATGTCCACCTTGCGCTCGAAGTCGTCAAGATGCGCATGTCGGCGCACTCCCGCGAGATCAAGCCATACGAGATCCAGCAGGACCAGGTACTCGTGTACTCGGAAGCAAACGTGTTCTGATGAGTAACATAAATACGGCAAAAAACCGTCTCACTTTTTTATAATTTTCCCGATCGTCATAATTGACGGGTAACCTCTGCGGCTGAGTTGAAGTTCAAAATACTTCTCTGGATATATCTCAAATCACCCATGAGTGACGTTTGGGGTTGATACCACCGTCAGCACCGGATACGGATCAGCTAGTGCAGGCAATTTTTTGGCTTTTTAAAAAAAGGAGTGGGATCTCAAAAAAAATGTTCAGATAGTAATCCCAAGGATCGAGAGCAGCACCAGAATCCCTACTCCCGGGAGCCCGCCGATTGCACAGATCAAAAGGGTGGCAAGGCTGTACCCGAGGTCGGGTTTGCCAATCCAGTTCATGAAATGGAAAAAATTTAAAAAAAACAACAACAGCAGCCCAAGGATGGCATTGATTAAAAGTACACTGAACTTTTTGATAAGGTAGTACGCGATGGCGACTACAGCGACGATAATCATTATGATGATGAGGATTGCACTCATGGTGGGTTCTCACCCGGATAAAGATAATTGAATGAAATATGATATCTTTTAATCTGTCTTTTATTTGTGTTTGCTGGTCTTTGAACCAAAAAATATTATTTCAGCTCTCTGGAGAAATGCTAAATAAAACCTGAACACTCGCGGGGGTGTCTGGCTTGACCCATGGTCATGCCGGGCTCGAGAAGATATTCAAAGAATATCTTCGGGTTTTTCACTCCCGCCGCTGTGGCAATCAAAAATTGTCTTTCAGACAATTTTCTCAAGTCTGCCCTGACCTTCAGCCACAGCAGACACCCCCAAATGCAATAACTCCCGAACAGGTAATACGGTACCATCAAAAAAGCGCAGGGACGGTAAGGGGGGCAGGCACTGTCCCCTCCTTTACCCTGCGTGTGATTATATATAATGACCTAAAAACAAGGAATTTTACAGAGCCATCATTTCCCAATCACCCGCTGCCCCTGCAACCGGATCGATGGCAGGACCATCGATCCAATCTGCCGCATTTCGTCAGAAATCCCGCCAATATCTTTGTGCATTGCAAAGACATTCCCGGCAAGCATTGCACTGCGGATAGGGGCCTGGAACTCTCCGTCTTCCATCCAGAACGCATTGGAGAGCTCAACTGAGAAATCACCGCTCATCGGGTTTGCCGTGTGGGCACCCACGACACCGTTCACATAGATTACTCGTTCGTCCGCAACCCCTGTTCGTGGCCCGTCGATGATGAAGTTGTGGTGCCCGATCGCAGTCCCTGCACTAGCCCCGCCCCGGATCGCGCTCGCCGTGCTCTCCTTTCCGTACCGGTACGCAGTGCGCAGGTCATAGGCAAACGATGAGAGGACACCATCTCTGACAAAATCAATCCTCTTTGTCGGCATTCCTTCAGCGTCCCAGAATGTGCTCCCGAGTCCCCTCTGCCTGAACGGGTCGTCATACATCGACAGGTGGGAATCCATGATGCTCTCACCTAACTTTTTGGCAAGGAGTGAACGCCCCACATGCACATTTCTCCCGTTAAGAGCCGGGATGAATGCGGCTCCAAGCAGTTCTGCATAGGCAAGAGGAGAGAGCAGAACATCGTAGTCCCCGCTCGTGATCTCCTGTCCCCCTGATGAGTGAAAAGCGAGGAACGCAGCACGTTCGCCAACGGCAAACGGATCGATGTCCATGAAACATGACTGGGCAAACTCGGTACCCGTGGACTGATCCTTGATCGACTCTAGCGAAATTGAGACGCCCGTATACCGGCTCGTATACCGCACACCGCAGCTGTTCACGATTATATCAGTACTGACCGAAAGCGTCGCTGAGCCCGATGTTACCTGTACGGGGTGCTGTGAAGCGCCCTCGAGCATCTGCCCGAGGAGCCCTGTTGCGGTCTCCGGGTCAACGGTAAGCAAGGGATCATGGCAGATCTCTTCATGATCCCGTGCTACCGGTTCCGGAAGACCATCCCACCGCTGCGGTGTTGCCAGTTTTCCACTGGCGATTGCGGCATTGAGGCACTCCTTCCACTTTTTTGGATTGTGTGTGCTTGATGAACCGATCCTTCCCTTGTCGATCGTCCTGATGCCAAGGCCGCACTCATCGGACCGGGTGGCAATGTTTATGTTTTTGCGTTTCAGGTCGGCAGAGACCGCAATGCCCTTTGCAAAGAAGACCTCAACCTCGTCAACCCGCCGTGCACCTTCTCTAAGGAGCTGGTCAATCCACGCCACTGCCACCTACCATCGCATTCTCGAGCAGGATATGAGGTGCCCCGTCACTTACCGGCACGCTCTGCCCCCCCTTGCCGCAGTATCCCGGGTGCATCGAACGGTCGTTTCCGCAGAGCAGGATGCCATGGAGCGTGGAGAGGATTTCTCCCGACAGTGAAACATCCCTTACCATCCGTGTGCACTCGCCTTCTTCGATCAGGAAACCGTATTCCGCATTGAACTGGAAGATACCCCGCCCGGGATCTACCTGCCCCCCGCGGGAACCTTTGAGCAGGATGCCGTTTTTGCACAATTCCATCATCTCTTCCAGCGTCGAATCACCATTTTCGATGTACGTGTTGCTCATGCGGACAAGCGGGGGTTCGGCTGCCATCGCCCGTGCATGCCCTGCGATCCCGTGCCCCACGGCTGCGAGTGTCTCACGGCTATGCAGGAACGCATTCACCACACCGTTTCTGATTATTTCGGTCCGCTTTACAGCGACACCTTCTGCATCGAACGGTTCAAACCCGAACTCGGGGATTGACGGGTCGTCTACAATAGACAGCCGGTCATTGCCAATCCGCTCGCCAACCCTGCCGGCAAGGACCGAACTTCCCTCCTGCACGAGGTCCCCCTCGCTTGCATGACCCACGGCTTCATGGGCAAATACCCCGGCGAGCTCCGGGTCTAGCACCGCTCGCATCCTCCCGCCTTTCGCGTTCCCCGCATCAAGCAATGCAATAGCAACCTTTGCAGCCTTCTCGCCGTATTCCTGCCGGTGCCTGAGGTCAAACCCGCTGATCGAATGCACCCGTTCATATCCCATCTGCACGGTCCCGTTGCGTGAGGCAACAGCAAGCACATTGAACCCTGACCGGCAGATCTCGTAGGAGAACTCATGCCCCGAGCTGTCCGAGAACAGGATATGCTCGGATCGCTCGATGTAATTCGCCCGGCGGTTTACTATCTCCGGGTGCCGTGCAGCCTGCTCGATCTCAGAGAGCAAGCTGGTCTTCTCTTCAATGCTCACATCCCTTGGGTCCTCCTGCATTGGGGGGACCCCGAGAGCGTGGTAAGTTGCTTCTGAGAGGTCCACGTCTTGGCGGGTTACTGCGGCAAGCCGGGATGCGGAAGCAAGCAGGGAATTGAATTTTTTCTTTGAGCAAGGAGAGAAATTATCAATCTGGAGAATGCCCCAGCCGTGGGAACCCAGCACACGGAGAATTGCCCTGTTGAAAAACGAAGTTCCGGCAGATTCCACAGCACCGTTGTCGATGTCGATGAGGGTTGACTGGCCTGTAACATGTCGCAGGTCATGGTACCGGATCGACGAGGGCTCACTCATGCGATCGTCTGGTTTATGGCAGGTGCGTCCACAAGCACTTCCGTGGATCGCATCGCCATCTTCTTGAGCTTGGAGAGGAACCCTTCGGTATTCTGCGGAACGAGCGCATACTTGAGGACATCGTCAATCGTATCCACCGGTATAACTGTAACAATTGGCCGGTAACGATCCTCGATCTGCACATCACCAATATTCATACGGGGGATAAGGACAGTTTTTATTCCTGCTTTTGCGGCTGCTTCAATCTTGAAGGTCACCCCTCCTACAGGCAATACATCTCCGCGTACTGAAAGTGACCCGGTCATTGCAACATCCTGCCGGACCGGAATCCCGTCGATTGCGCTGATAACGGCAGTGGCGATGCTGATCGAAGCAGAATCCCCTTCCGCCATATAAGTACCAATAAACTGGATATGGACATCCATGTTCTTGATGTCCTTTCCTGTGAACTTTTTGATTAAGGCGCTTACATTCTTGATGGATTGCTGGACGATCGATCCTTCATCTGTCAGGGAGGGTTCCTTCCGCTTCTCCATAATGCCGGTGGCGATGATGTGCCCGCTCTCTCCCTGTACCGGGGTGACTTCTGCCATGATGGGGAGTACCGACCCGGAATCGCTGCCCATGACCGCAAGCCCGTTCACCCTCCCGACTCTTGTGCCTTCCACAACGGTGAGCTCATATTCACGGCTCCTGCGGATATAATCGTCCGAGACCTGGTCCTCAATGGAACGGGCAGTTTTTTTCGCTGAAATCACATGTTCTGCGGTCGCAAAAGCAGCATTTTCCTGCCGTGCAATATCGCCAGCAACACGGATCAGACCCCCTATATCCCGGAGCTTTAATGTGAGGTGCCCCTTGCGATTCGAACGCCTTCGTGCTTCGCGAATGATCTCATCTATCGCGCTCTTGTCGAAGTGGGGAATTTTGCCGTCGTTTTTAACTTCCTGTGCAATAAAACGGATATATTTCTGGCGGTTTTCCTCATTGTCCTCCATACTCTCCGACATGTACACTTCATAGCCATATCCGCGTATCCGGGAGCGCAGCGCGGGGTGCATACCCTGGACAGCATCGAGATTTCCCGCTGAGATCATGATGAACCTGCAGGGAACAGGTTCCGTCCTCACCATCGCACCGCTCGAACGTTCGCTCTGCCCGGTGATGGGGAACTCTCCCTCCTGAAGCGCCGTGAGCAGACTCTGCTGGGAATGCTGATCCAACAGGTTTATCTCGTCGATAAAAAGGACCCCTCCGTGTGCACGGTGGATCGCGCCTCCTTCGACACGGTCATGCGCCGGTGTCTCCAGCCCGCCGCTCTGGAACGGATCGTGCCGGACATCCCCGAGAAGTGCCCCCGCATGCGAACCTGTTGCGTCAATAAACGGCGCCGTACTGGTATTGTCGTTGAACACCAGCAGCTTTGGCACCATCGTCTCCTCACGGGGCGTCGTGTACCGGAGCGCCATGAAAACAAATGCAGCAGCGAGGATTCCCATAAGCCACTGGTATGTGATGAACGCGTACCCTACGATCCCGATAATCAGGAGCATGAGCAGCGTATTACGGAACTGGATTCTCCGCTTTGCTTCCGCCTTATGTGCGGCAACGATCTGCTTTCCCCGCCCGACAGATACTGTCCTTATCACCGGGTTGTTGGGATCATCCGAATTTGGATAGACAAGAATATCCTGCAGCTCCTCCTTGGGAAGGAGCTCCGCCATTGCCTTCGCGAGCATGGACTTTCCAGTACCGGGGCTCCCGATCATCATCACATGCCGGCGCTGGATAGCCGCTTTCCGTATCACCTCAACAGCATGTTCCTGCCCGATTACCTGGTCGATCAGCTTTGCGGGCACCTCGATCAGGGAGGAAGCGCCAATAGGTACCTCCGGTATTACCTTCTCTTCAATAACCGGCGGGGTTCCTGGTGATTCCATGGCGGGATTGTCCTCTCTGTGCCCTTGGTATTCATATAATGTATACAATATCATTTAAGTAGTTTCAGCTGATAGCAGAACGGAAACATTTAGTTGCCGGTGGGGCGAATCGTTCTTATCCTAAAACGGTTCCGGATCGACCTGAATTGCAAGGTTTTCCGGCGCCCTGACGCATCAAGGGGGTATCATGAAGGTAATCGGCACAGAGGCATCCCAGATCCTTGCAAGCCGGATTGCAGACGCACTCAAGACAGCAGTTGTTGACGTGAGATTCTCGCGGTTTCCCGATGGTGAACTCTATGTTTGCTCCGGCACACCTGACGACGAAATGGTGATCGTGGGGAGCATTGTGGACAGCGATTCTCTCGTCCAGCTTTTATTGCTGGTCGATGCCTGTGAGGGGTCGTGTAACCGGCTTGTGATCCCATACATGGGCTACGCCCGGCAGGATAAGCGGTTCAAACCCGGTGAGCCGATCAGTGCCCGTGCGATTGCCCTAGCGATCAGCCGCGGATCCACCACATGCACCACCGTGAATATCCATGATAAAAAAGTCCTGTCTTATTTCAGTATCCCTGCAACAGATGTTTCGCTTGCCACCGATATCGGAAACCACATCAGGACAATGGAGCTGGATAACCCTCTCATCCTTGCTCCCGATGACGGTGCTGCTGCTTTTGCACTGGCAGTCGCAACAGCAGGCAGATGGGACTGCGACCACCTTGACAAGACAAGGATCTCCGGTAACGAAGTCCGCATGGCGCCAAAGTCACTCCCGGCAGGAGGTCGCCAAGTCGTGATCGTGGACGATATCATTTCGACCGGCGGCACGATCGCAACTGCATCCGCTATGCTCAGAAAGCAGGGGGCTCACGAGGTGTATGCCGCCTGCGTCCACGGTGTCTTCACCAATGGGGCGTATGCACGCCTGAAAGTGGCGGGGATTAAAGAGGTCATCTGCAGTGATACGATTGAACGGGGCTGCAGCCAATATAGTGCCGCCAGCCGGATCATGGAGAGCCTGAAACAATAAAACCTGGCGATACGTCCGGACTCCCGTATGAAATCAGTTCTCGATACATCCGTTTTCTTTATCGAATACCCGCTCTCCGGTGAAATGTTCACCTCACCATCTGTAATTGAAGAACTCGTCGACCTGCGTTCCAAATGCCGTTACGAGGCTCTGGTCGCACAGGGGTTGCAGGTGCGGTCACCGTCTCCTGCCAGTACCGCAGCAATCCTTGCAGCGGCACAAAAGACGGGTGATGCGGACAGGATATCAGGTACTGACATCGAAATCCTCGCCCTCGCCCGCGATCTGGGTGCTACCGTCATTTCAGATGACTTTGCGGTCCAGAACATTGCGCACGAGCTCGGTGTCGCAACACATCCTATCCAGCAGCGGGGCGCAAAAAAACGGGTCTGGAAGTTCCGGTGCACGGGCTGCAAAAAATTCTATCGTGCCTCTGGTGAATGCCCCGTCTGCGGCTCACCGATCAAAAGAACCATTAACTAGGAACTAAAAAAACCTCTTCTCATGTCTTCCCTTGATGATCTGATTGGGAGAGCGAAGCTGCTGCTCTCGGAAGGCCACAGCCCTGGTCAGATAGCTGACGAACTGTCCCTCTCCATGGAAACCGTCACCTGGCTGCTTACACAGACGAAAGGAGCCGCCGCCCCTAAGGATGTGCATATCGATTGGTCTGCGGTGAGCAGCTCTGCCACCCTCCTTGAAGAGACTGCCCTGATGCTGCTCAACCTCTACCACGCTGATAAGAATATCCCGGTTGAAGCCTTGTCCCGCGATGCCGGCGTGATTGTGGGAATCGCTCTTTCGGGCATCCCGCTGGCAACCGTAATCGCCGTGCAGGAAGACGCAAAGCTCGCCATCTACCACCCGGCAAAACAGAACACAAGCGAACGCCCCGTGGGATCGATTTCCGGTAACTTTGCACCGGTGAGTGGCGAGCGCTGTATCATCGTGGATGATGTGATCACATCCGGCACCACGATGAAGGAAGTCGTCAAGTATCTGAAAAAACATGGTGCGACACCGGTTGCTATCTGGGTGATCTTCGACAAGCGCGATATCAAGGATGTCGAGGGGGTTCCGGTCTATTCGCTCTTCAAAATATCACGCATTGACTGACCTCTCCTTTTTTGACCTACCCAATACACCATAATTTATATAGAAGTTCAATTCCATCTTTTACAGCATCGGAGGATCTAGTATGCTAGCTGGACAACCAATTATCATCTTAAAACAAAATGTAGAGCGTAATTACGGGAAAGAAGCCCAGCGCTCGAATATTACTGCCGCAAAGGCAATCGCTGGAGCCGTGCGCACAACACTCGGTCCGCGTGGCATGGACAAGATGCTGGTCGGATCGACCGGCGATATCGTGATCACCAATGACGGCGCTACGATCCTGCAGGAGATCTCCGTACAGCACCCGGGCGCAAAGATGGTGATCGAGGTCGCAAAGACGCAGGACAACGAGGTCGGCGATGGAACCACAACCGCCGTCGTACTTGTCGGCGCGCTGATGGAGAAGGCAGAAGACCTTCTCGAGCAGGGCATTCACCCCACCGTTATTTCAGAGGGGTACCGGCTCGGCATGGAGAAGGCGCTCGAGATCGTTGACGGGCTCGCGCTGAAGGTCGAACCAAACGATACAAAGACACTGGCTAAGATCTGCAACACCTCAATCACCGGGAAATCAATCGAGGCCATAAAATCCAAACTCTGTGGCATCATTGTCAATGCAGTCAGCACTGTTGCCGAAAAGGTGGACGGTAAGATCACTATCGATGAAGATGATGTGATGGTGAAAAAGCAGCGGGGGCGGTCGATGGACGACGCCGAGCTGATCCACGGTATTGTAATCGACAAGAAGCGTGTGCACGAAGGAATGCCCAAGAAGGTGGCAAAGGCAAAGGTGGCGCTGATCGCAACCCCGCTTGAGATAACCAAGACGCAGGTGAAGGCAAAGATCAAGATCTCGACCGCAGAGCAGATCGCTGCGTTTTCCGAACAGGAAGGCGAGGCATTAAAGAAACTTGCCACCTACATCATTGGCAGCGGAGCAAACGTGCTTCTCTGCCAGAAGGGGATCGCCGACCCGGTCCAGTTCCACCTTGCAAAAGCCGGGGTGCTTGCTATTGAAGACATACCGGAAAATGACATGAAGTACGCTGCACAGGCACTGAATGCAAATATCGTCAATAAACCCGAGGACCTGGCTGCAAAAGACCTGGGAAATGCCGAAAATGTCGAAGAGGACAACGATATCGATATCATCCGGATCAGCGGGTGTAAAAACCCCAAGGCGATCACGATCCTGCTTCGCGGTTCAACCGATTACCTGCTCGACGAACTCGAGCGCGCTGTCAATGACGGAAAACGGGTGGTTATGGACGCGATGGAGGACGGCACCTTCGTTGTTGGCGGTGGTGCGGTGGAGACCGAGCTGCTCATGAAGATCAAGGACTATGCGACAAGTGTGGGAGGGCGCGTCCAGCTCGCGCTCGAAGCCTATGCCGCCGCGTTCGAATCTATACCACGGACACTCGCGGAGAACTCCGGCTATAACCCCATCGACAAGCTCGTCGATATGAAGAATGCCCACGCCAAGGGCAAAAAGAACGCCGGGCTGAATGTCTATACAGGCGAGATCGTGGACATGCATGCTGAGGGAGTGTTTGAGCCCCTGCGGTCCAAGCGCCAGGCCATCCAGAGCGCGTCCGAGACCGCTGCCATGCTCGTCCGCGTTGACGATATGATGATCACCCAGCAGAAGGCGCCGGCAGGAATGCCCGGCGCCCCGATGGGGTAAACTCCTTTTTATCCCCGCGAACAGGTCAGGACAATATCAACCTTTTTTTCTCGTATGGGGGCATCCTGCGGGATACTCCTGTTTTTTTCACTGATGATGAGGACCGTGTCGGGATTGATCCCGGACTTCTTCAATGCATCCTCGTAAGTATCGCTATCTCCGCCCTCATACTCAACGATATCGCCATTAGGTAGTATCGTTAGTCTGCAGTACACAGTCACAAGAATAACTATTATAGGAATCAGCGTAAAAATGATCTGAACCGGTGCCGAGGTAGTCTAGCCCGGTAAGGCGATGGTCTCGAAAACCATTGGTGCCCAGCACCTCGGGAGTTCAACTCTCCCCCTCGGCGTCAGAAGGGCAGGTTCTTAATCCGATTTTAAAATGGGGGTAAATTTGCCCGTATTTCCAAAGGGTCACTCAGGAGGGAGCATGACCGGATCAAGGATGGGTAGACCCTTGAGGTTATCAACTGCGTCCCACATCACGAGTCAGAAGTTCTCTGCGGTCATCCCCTTGGTCTCGTGGGCATCCGTATACGCGACAATGTCTCTGTGGAACAGTCCCATGATCTCTCCGATCACCTTGAATCTGACATCAGGTTCAAATTTCCCCGGTCGAACGTCACAATCCATATCGAGCCCTGCAAGGAAGGATGCACTCGCTGCGGCTTCCTTCTGCACCTTTGTTGAGAAGCACCAGTCGCAGAAAGGGCAGGGGGGTTCGTGAATGAGGATCTCTCATATCCGGTCTTTAAAAATCGGGTCAATTGCACAAAAACTGAATATTTTCAATGTTTCTTCTCAGAAAAAGAATATATATAGGGAATTATCCAAGTATGTTCTGGTGCTGGTTTACCTGCCCCGCTCCTTTGTGTGAACTTGTTTGGGCCGGGGTGGAACCCCCCAAAGAATTGTGATGCCCTTATGCCGAGGATAAAAAAGAACAAACCCGCGGTTTCCGGCGACGTGCGATTATTCCGTACGATCCGCAGGCTGAATATCAACCGCACATACACCCCTATAAAGATCGGTGTGGTTACCAGTTACATCCTCCTGGCCATGCTCTCGGCATCCACTTCGATGTTCGGAATCCTGGTAGGCACGATGCTCAGAATTGCCGGATATTAAAAAGGAGTTGACTTTTTTATAGATATGCCGCAGCGCCAAGAATGCCGTGGAGTATCCCAAGGGTTATCGAGAGCACCGCCATCCGCACGTGCCAGGCAAAAGGGATCTTCAGGATCCCGCGCCGTGAGAGCACCGGTATCGAGGCAGTGACCAGAAATGAGCAGAGCGTGATGATCCCGAGATACAGGATCAAGGGCCTGCCAAAGATAAGGTAGTACGAGATCTCCTGCAGCATGGCTACTCCACGATGACGGTACCTGTCATCTCCGGGTGGATAGAGCAATAATAGGTGAAGGTGCCTGAACGGTCAAACTTCTTACTGGAGGATTGTGAGTATGAGAGGAGATCGGAACCTGCCACGTTCTTGTCACTAAACATAATCCGGTGGGTTACCGTGTCACGGTTCTCCCAGCGCACAATGGAGCCCACCTTCACCGTGATGGTCTTCGGTTCAAACGCAAAATTCCTGATCATAATGGTATTCGTGGATACGGATGCCTGGCTGATGGGCGTGAGTGCGGTGGTTGCCGCGGGTTGTGCTG
>Ga0209048_10001357_pt1 | contig 25334 bp, 20 predicted proteins | sample FrelakmetCRP12CR_FD_187146 | JGI IMG/M metagenome (GOLD analysis project Ga0209048, IMG submission 187146) | Freshwater lake sediment microbial communities from the University of Notre Dame, USA, for methane emissions studies - CRP12 CR (SPAdes)... | ecosystem: Environmental > Aquatic >... | reverse complement strand
TTCTCAGCCACGGGACCGGGGTTCGAATCCCCGTACCGGTACCAACTTCCCAGGCCGTTCTGATTCCACCCCGCTGGATTTCTCTCCCCCTTATAGATGCAGAGATTCAGGGTGCCACGCACTTGTCACCACTTCGTCTTACTTCGGTCACGGCCCTTCTGTCATAGATCTCTCCGGATGATAATCTCGCGGCTTATCCCGTCTTCATTGATCGTGTGCGCGCTGGCCGCGGTCCCAGCCGCGGCGCAGAACCATACCGACGCGGCCGCTCCTGCCCCCGTCGCGGCCGCCGCGCAGGACCCGCCCGATGCGGCCAGCCCGGTGCCGGTCATCGATGTGGGCGACGTCTGGCGCATGTTCCGTCACCACGACTTGAACCGCGAGAACGTCGAGACGCCCGGCCAGCGCTACCTGGTCATTGCCCCGTCGATCGGCTCCAAGCCGTCGACGGGCCTGAGCGTCGGCTTCTCCGGCAACATGGCGTTCTTCAGAGGCGATGCGGCCACCACCCGCATCTCGACGCTCTCGGGCGGCTTCAAGGTGTCCCAGAAGCACCAGACGTTGTTCGGCAGCCGGCTCGCCCTCTTCACCACGGGAGACCGTTGGTTCATCCTGGGCGACAACCGCATGTCGTGGACCTCGCAGTACACCTACGCGCTGGGCGCCGACGCACCGCCGAGCTCGGGAATGAACTCCAAGCTGGACGTCCTGAAGCTCTACGAATCGGCGTACCGGCAGGTCAAGCCGGCGCTCTTCATCGGCGGCGGCATCAACGTCAGCTCCCATTTCGACATCCGGCCCGGCACGACGACCAGTAACGCGACATGGGACGACTCCGCGTACGTCGCCTATACGGAGGCGCACGGCTTCCCACTCGATCACCAGACGTCGAGCGGTGTCAACGCCGGGCTCCGCTACGACACGCGCGACAACGGCATCAACCCCAACGGCGGCGCGCTCGTGAGCGCCACGTACCGGGCGTTCTTCGACAAGTTCCTGGGCGGCGACTCCACCTGGCAGGAGCTGTCGTTCGACCTCAGGACCTACAGGAAGCTCACCGGCGATTCGCGGCAGAAGCTGGCGTTCTGGTTTCTCGGCGACCTGGTGACCGGCGGCACCGCGCCGTTCTGGGACCTGCCGGCGACGGCCACTGACGGCCGGTCCGCGCGCGGATACGGCGAGGGGCGCTACCGGGGCGAGCGCCTGCTGTACTGGGAGGCCGAGTACCGCGCCACGTTGACGAGCAACGGCCTGCTCGGCATGGTGCTGTTCGCGAACATGACGACGATCGGGAGCGAGGAAACGGGTCAGCGGCTCTTCGAGTCGTTCGCGCCCGGCGCGGGTGTCGGTCTCCGCGTCCTCCTCAACAAGCGCTCGCGCACCAACCTCTGCGCCGACTGGGGCTGGGGCAAGCAAGGCTCGCGCGGGTTCTACCTCGCCATCCAGGAAGCGTTCTAGGGCGCGTCAGAAGCAGATCGTCCTGCGAGTCGCCGCCAGCATGCGGGAGGTCGCGCCCGGAGGACCATCGGGCACGACGCCGGCTCGGCGGCCCGGCAGGTCCCACAGCAGCATTGGCCGTTCGGACAGCGTCAGCTCGAACGTCTGCGTCTTCCCCTCCCTGAACACCGTGAGCTTCAGCGCGCTGTTGACCTTGAGGTCGTTGAGCGTCGTCGTCAGCTTCTGAGGCTCGTCGATCGCGATGCCGTTGACCTGCGTGATGATGTCGCCGCCGAGCAGGATGGGCTGCCCGTCGATGGTGATCTCGAACATGCCCCCGCGCAGGCCTTTCTGCTCGGCCGGGCTGCCAGGCTCGATCGCCTCGACGAGGAACCCGTCGACCAGCGGAACCCGCAGCAGCTCCTTCAGCTCCGGCGCGACGAACTGGCCCTGCACGCCGATCCACGGCCGCACCACGCGGCCCTTGTCGAGCAACTGCGGAACGACCTCCTTGACCAGGTTGACCGGCACGGCGAAGCCGATGTTCTGCGCATCGGGCAGGATCGCCGTGGTGATCCCGACAACCAGCCCGCACGGATCGATCAGCGGACCACCCGAGTTCCCGGGATTGATCGACGCGTCCGTCTGGATCAGCGGCTCCGTGAGTGACCATGCCGCACCGGGCAACCTCCGGTTGATGGCGGAGATGATGCCGTGCGTCAGGGTCTGATCGAGCCCGAGTGGATTGCCGATCGCGTAGACTTCCTCGCCCACCAGCACCTGCGCCGAATCGCCGAGCGCGGCAACCGGGAGCGTTCCCTGCGATGGGGGCGGGATCTTGATCAGCGCGATGTCGAAGAGCGGATCGGCCCCAACCAGCTTCGCGGGCAGGGATGTCCCTTCATCGAGCGTGACGGTGAGGACCTGCTTGCCGAACACGACGTGCGAATTCGTGAGGATGAGCCCGGACGAAGCGATGATGACGCCGGATCCAGAGACGCGATCGATTCGGTGGTCCACCGCGTACGGATTGATCGAGATCGCCGAAATCGAGACCACCGCCGGCGACACCCGGTCGTAGAGCGCCGGCAGCGAATCCGAACACCCGGCGGGCGCTGGCTGGGGCGAACCCGACTGGGGCGAACCCGACTGGGCGTCGGCCGTCCCGGCGGCAACCGCCAGAGCCAACACAAGCCCCGCCAGGGCCCTGAAGCGCAGGGAGTGTCTCGAACGGTTCTGCAGACGGTCCAATTTGCTTTCGGTCATCGTTTCCTCTTCCTGGACTCGCTCCATGGGTAGCCCTCCGCTCGACGCGACGCGCGGGGGATTCAGTCGGATTGTGGATCGAGACTCTTCACCGAGGGAAGCTGCGACGCGTCCGGGATGCCTACCAGTGCATACGAACCGACCCGTGACAGATCTGGGGCAGGAACATGACAAGAGCGTGACCTCTTCCGCCTCCAGGCCGGATGCGCCCGGCCAGTGTGTCAGAAGTCGATCTGCCTTCGAGTGTGCCGCTCGACGTACCAGCACGGCTCCAACCCGAGATGGGGAAACATCGCGCGCACGCAGGACTGGACCTCGGTCCCGCCCGGGATGAACTCGACGCGGCCGCTCTTCTGCGGAACGGCGAGCGTCACGCGCACCTGAACGGTGCTGGTGGGGTCGCGGCGTGCCAGCATCCGCAACCGGACCCACGCGGCGTCAGCGGCGTAGACGAGGATGACGGCCATGGCCGTCCGGGCGGCAACGCGAGTGATGCTGCGCATGGGCCCACGAAGACGACTTTCTTCTTCTCTGCCTTGACGGTTCGATGGGTGTGTATTTCCCTCGTGCCGCCCACGTAGAACCCATCCACGCCCGGGACCCAGACTTCCGAGATGTAGTAGCTGTCCCCGAACTTGTCGAAGACGACCTTCGAATCGACGAGGGGAGAGAGAGGCTTGGCCACTCGCGTAATGATGGGCACCTCGAACGCGAGTCCCTTGGCCGAGCGGAAGATCAGAACCTCCCGCGTTGGCTGCTCGATGTCGTACTTGCCCGCCGGGAGCGTCTTCGCACCCACCTGGAACGGGAAGGGCACGTCGATGACCTGCGGCGAGATCGACTCGCCCACCGGGTCGGCGTACTGAGCCAGCGCGCTACGGGGTCCGATCGCGGAAACTGGCAGGGCCAGCAGCATCACCACGACGAGTTTCCTGGCGTCCATTGGGAACCCTCATTCCGGGCCATCCTGGCCCAAAACGTAATACGCCTCACACCCGCCTTTCTTTGACGGCGGGGGACAACGGGCATCAGGCACCACACGTTGGCAATTCGGTCTCGGCTCGTGCGTCGACGGTGTCAAGCCGTCGTGGCCACGGCGGCGGCGACAGTTGTGACGGCGCTGTGACAACTGCGCGGCAAACTTCGCAACTCCTGCAGCGCGTGCGAGCGGTCTCTATTCTGGCGTGACAGGCGAATCCCCTGTTGTGGACGGCCCCGTTTGTCGCGGCGCGCCAGCACGGCATTTCCGTTACAGATCGAAGCCGTCACCGTTGGCACCGGATGTGCCTGCAGTCGGATAGGGTTCAGTCCGATCGGATGAGAGGTGCCTTATGCGGAACGCAGTGACAACGGCTGTCGTGACAGTCGGACTTGTGGCGGTGGGCGGAGCGTGGCACCACTTCCACGCCGCGAACATGCCGCCTCGGCTCATGTTGGTACCGGTCACCCGCGGCGATGTCATACAGACGGTGAGCTGCACCGGCATCGTGGCGGCGCCCACCACTGTGGATGTGGGCTCGCAGGTATCGGGAACCATCCGGTCGCTGAATGCCGACTTCAACTCGATCGTGCACAAGGGCGACGTGCTCGCGCGCCTCGACCCGACGGAGATTCAGACGGAGGTCGCGGCGGCGAGAGCCAACCTGGCGAAAGCCACGGCCGACGCCGAAGTGGCCCGCGTGGCAGTGGACGACGCTCGCACGCAGGACACCCGGACCCACGCCCTCGCAGCCAGGGACAAGGATCTCGTCATGCAGAGCGACATCGACGCGGCCGATGTCACCCTGAAGGAAGCCGAGGCGCAGCTGCGATCCGCCGAGGCGACGGCGGCCGCGGTGAAGGGAACCCTGGACCAGGCCCAGGTGGACCTGGAGCATACGGTCATCACGTCGCCTGTCGATGGCATCGTGCTCGCCAGGAAAGTCGATGTGGGCCAGACCGTGGCCGCGGGGTTCGAGACGCCGTCGTTGTTCTCGGTCGCAGCGGACTTCAACAAGGTCGAGCTGATGGTCGACGTGGACGAGTCGGAGATCGGCAGCGTGAAAGGCGGTGAAGTCGCGCGGTTCCGGGTGGACGCCTACCCCGACCGGGAGTTCACCGGCACGGTGAGCCAGGTGCGGCTCCGTCCCACCGTCGAGCTGCTCACGGTCAGCTACACCGTCGTGATTCTGGCGGACAACCCTCAACTCATGCTCAGGCCGGGGATGACCGCGACGATCTCGGTCGAGGCAGGGCGGCATGACAACGTGCTGCGCGTCCCCACGCAGGCGCTCCGCTTCCAGCCGACGCTGGATCTGCTTGGCGCCCTCGGTGAGCAGGCGCTCCGCAAGGCGGTGACCCGGGTTCCCCTGTTCATCGGGGCCGGGCAGCAGGTGGAGGTCTGGGTGGGCCGCCAGGGCCATGTCGAGCCGAAGACCATCACGGCGGGCCTCAGTGACGGCCGCTTCACCGAAGTCGCGCGCGGGCTGACCGAGGGCACGCTCGTCACGCTGACCGCGTCGCTGGCACAGAACGGGCGATGAGCGCCCACTCGCCCGCTCCAGGACCGCCCTGAAAGCCAGGCCACGCCGTAGCCCGCGCTCGTCGCCGTGCGGGCGCAGGCGGGAGCCTGTGCTACCCTTCTCTCACCGTGCGCAAGGTCATCATCGGTGCAATCCTCGGCCTCGCGGCCGCCGGCATTGCGGCGGCGCTGGGCCTCGGTCAATTCGTCGAGACGATCGAGCGCAAGACCTACGACTGGCGGATCCAGTGGACTGCTGACGCGGCCTCGGCCCGCACGGACATCGTCCTCGTCGCGATCGATCAGTCGAGCCTGAGAAACCTCGAACCGGCCGTCGGACGCTGGCCGTGGCCGCGCATGGTCCACGCGTCGCTCGTGGACTACCTGGCCCGTGCTCACGCGAAAGCGGTGATCTACGATGTGATCTTCGCCGAACGGGACCGGCGGACGTTCACCGTCGGCGGTGAAACCTGGACCGGCGAGGAGTCGGACCGGGCTTTGGCCGAGGCCACCGCCCGGGCCGGAAACGTCGTCCACGTGGTGGACGTCGTGGCCGAGGCGAGTGGCGCCGCGCCGGAGCCGTTGGCGATCCAGATGCCCTACAGGCTCGATGGGCGCATCGAGCAGCGCCCGATCGCCACACCCCCGTTTCCCGAGCTGGCTGCCGCCAGCCGGGCCCTCGGTCACAACTTCCTGGTGCTCGACCCGGACGGGCCGGTCCGCCGGGCGGTGCCGTTCGTACGCGCGGGCGGTCAGTACGTGCCGTCGCTGCCGATTGCGGCGGCGATCATTGCCGGCGCCGTGGCACCCTCGGCCGTCACCGCTGGACCGTCGGCGCTGTACATCGGCAATCGAGCCGTGCCGTTGATCGACGCCGAGCTTCCGAGCTACGACGGGCGCCGCCACCCGAGCCGTCGCATGCTCATCCGGTATCCGGGCGGCCTGCTCGACCCGAAGACCAAACGACCCACCTACGCCGACTATTCGTTCTATGACCTGTTCTATTCGGAGAAGCAAATCGAGGCGGGCGAGAAGCCCCTCGTCGATCCCTCCCGTTTTCGGAACGCCGTCGTGTTCGTCGGCACCACCGCGCCCGGCCTGTCCGACCTCTTCCCCGTCCCGTTCGCGGAGGGCAAGATGTCTGGCATGCAGCTTCACGCCAGCGTGCTCGACGACGTGCTGTCGGACCGGTTCATGCAGCCGGCGTCCAGGTCGGCCGCGGTGGCCGCGCTGCTGTTGTCCGCGCTGGCGGCCGGCATAGGAATCGTGTGGCTCGGCGTCTGGCCAGGGCTGGCGCTCGGCGCGGCGGCGGCGGCGGTGTGTGTTGCCGTGGCGGTCGGCCTCTTCCAGCAGGGCGTGTGGCTCAGGGTCGTGGAGCCGGCGGTCGCGCTCTCGCTCGCGGCGTTCGGCGGCGTGTCCTATCAGTACTTGGTGGAAGGCCGCGAGAAGCGGCAGGTGAAGCGGCTGTTCTCGCGCTACGTCCCGAAGGACGTGTTCGACCAGCTGATGCTGGACCCGTCGAAGGCAAGACTGGGCGGGCAGCGGCGGTCGATGACGGTCCTGTTCTCGGACATTCGCGGCTTCACCACGTTCTCGGAGCAGGGCACGCCGGAAGACATCGTCCAGCAATTGAACGAGTACTTTTCGCGTATGGTCCACGTCCTGTTCGAGCACGGAGGCACGCTCGACAAGTTCGTGGGAGACGCGGTGATGGCGCTCTTCGGCGCGCCCCTGGACGACCCGGACCACGCGGAGCACGCGGTGCAGGCTGCGCTGGCCATGCTGACGGAGCTCGAGGCGCTGAATCGCACGTGGACGGCCCAGGGCCGGCCGGGGCTGGCCATCGGCGTTGGCGTCAACACCGGGGACATGGTGGCGGGCAACATCGGCTCGGAGTCGATCATGAGCTACACCGTGATTGGGGACGCCGTGAATCTCGGATCGCGTCTCGAATCGCTGAACAAGCAGTACGGGACGACTCTCATCATCAGCGACGCGACCCGCGAGCGCCTCACGGGGCGGTATGATATTCGTCCGCTGGGCGACGTCGTGGTCAAGGGGAAGACCCAGCCTGTCGCCATCTTCGAAGTGAAGGACGCCACGAAGGCGTCGAGCCTATGACACGCACCCTCCTCGTCACCGCGGCGATCGTGATCGGCACCTGCGGGCCGGCGGCGGCCGCGCCTGCCAGCGCGGGCGACTCGCGCCAGCTCGAGAGCATCTTGAAGCGCGCCCAGATGGTCCAGGAGGTGATCATCTCCGAGAGCGACGAGATCCGCCTCGGGCAGGCCGTGAGCGAGAAGGTCCGCACCCGCTACGGCGTCGTGCAGGACGCGGCGGTCCACCGCTACGTGACGCTCGTCGGCGCCGTGCTGGCCGCATCCACCAAGCGCCCCGGCCTTCCGTGGACTTTCATCGTCCTCGACACGGACGGCGTCAACGCGTTCGCCGCGCCGGGCGGGTTCATTCACATCACCCGCGGCGCCCTCGCGTTGATCGGCAGCGAGGCCGAGCTGGCCGGGGTCCTCGCCCACGAGATCACGCACGTGACCGAGAAGCACACCGTCAAGGCGATTCAGAAGGGCAAGTTCGTGCAGATGGGCGCCAACGAGACCCTCGGCAACAAGGCGGTGTTCAACCAATTGGTGGAGAAGGCCAGCGAAGTGGTGATGGCTGGGTTCGGCCGTGCAGAGGAGCTCGAGTCGGATCGCCTGGGGGTGCAGCTGGCCAGCGGCGTTGGGTACGCGCCGAGCGGGCTTGCCACGTTCCTCAAACGGCTGGCGGACCGCAACAAGTCCGCGACCGAGAAACAGGGGCTGTTCGCGTCGCACCCCGAGATGCAGGAGCGGCTCGACCTGCTCGCGAAACAGGTGGCCTCAGGGAGGTTGACGGGGACCGCTACGCTCGAGGAGCGGTACCGCAGGTTCATCTCGTACAAGCCCAAACCGCGGGCCGAAATCGCCGGCGTCGAGGCGGGGTCGGCCGGCCTCGCGGGAGGCACCGCGTCCGACAAACCCAAGGAAGAGCCGAAGAAGGAGGAACCCAAGAAGAAAGGGTTCAGCCTCGGGAGCCTGCTGAAACCGACCGGGTCAGAATCGAAGTCGGCCGAGGTGACCGGGTCCGGCGCCTCGCGCGGCGTGGACACCGAGCGCAATGCGAAGGGCGGCTCGAACCCCGCGATCGTCGTGGTGCACGTCCAGGCGGCCGACATCAACGCGTTCAAGAAGGAAGGGAACCTCAGGTAGACGTTGATGATCCACTCCGAGGAGCTGCTCTTTGGCGTCATTGGCCTGGCCGCGACGCTCGCCCTGCGGGTGGTCACGGCCAACCGGCTCGTTCGCAGCAAGCTGCGGTTGGCGGCGCTGTCGTTCGCCGTGTATCTCGTGCTCGGCGGAATCCTGGCGGGCGGGTTCCTGCAAGCGGATACGACCGCCCAGGTCCTGTCGATTGCCCGGCTGCTCCTCGCGCTCGGCAGCGTCACCCTCGTGGTGGTTGCCGCCGTCAATCCGTGGCGCGTGGACCGGACGCCGGAGCACTTCCCGAACATCGTCCAGGACACGATCATCATCGGGATCTTCCTCGTGGTGGGCACGAGCGTCATGCAGGAGAAGTTCCTGACGACGTCGGCGGTCGGTGCGGTCGTCATCGGCTTCGCACTGCAGGACACGCTGGGGAATACGTTCGCCGGCCTGGCCATCCAGGTTGAGAAGCCGTTCCGGGTCGATCACTGGGTTCGGATCGGGGCGTTCGAGGGCCGGGTCGTGGCGATCACGTGGCGCGCCACCAGGCTTCGGACCAAGGCCGGCGATTCGGTGGTCGTGCCGAACAATGTTGTCTCCAAGGAGGCGATTACCAACTACTCGGACCCGACCGCTTCGACCCGCCTGTTCATTGACGTCGGCGCCAGTTACCTCGTTCCGCCGAACGACGTGAAGGCCGTGATCGCGGAGGCGATCCGCGACGCCCCGCTCGTGTTGGCGGCCCCGGCTCCGGAGGTGGTCGTCGCCGACTTCGGCGCGTCGGCGATTACGTACCGGGTCAAATTCTGGGTGGCCGACTACGGCGTGGACGACCCGGCCCGCGACCAGGTGCGAACGTGCGTGTACTACGCGTTCCGCCGGCACGATATCGACATCCCGTACCCGATCCAGGTCGTCTATCGAGGGCCGGAAGCGGGCGCCGCTCTCGCGTCGCAGGCGGACCGGGTGTCCTACATCGACGCCGCAGACCTGTTCGCGCCGCTGTCGGCCGACGATCGGGCGCAGCTCGCGGCGGCCTCGCGCGAGCGGCTCTACGGTGCGGGGCAGACGGTCGTCAGGCAGCACGAAGCCGGCGATTCGATGTTCGTCATCGGCCGCGGCAGCGTCCGTGTCACGATCCTGCCGGACGCGACCGAGGTCGCGACGATCCGTTCCGGCGGTTACTTCGGGGAGATGTCGCTGCTGACCGGCCAGCCGCGCACGGCCACCGTCTCGGCGATCACCGACTGCCTGCTGCTGGAGATCTCGGCCGGCGACTTCCGGCGACTCGCGCTCGCGCTACCGGTCGTGGTCGAGCAGGTTTCAGCCGGCGTCGCCGATCGCCAGGCGGGCCTCGTGCGGAGCCGCGAGACGGTGGCGTCGGCGGGCGCCGCGACGGAAGCGCCGCGGAGCTTCCTGCTTCGGGTCAGAGAGTACTTGAGGTTGTAGCGGCCTGCTATTCCGTCCACACCAGCAGCCGTTGGCCGCGCGGGCCGGTCCAGTTCACGAGCAGCCCCGGGCCGCGGCGGTCGATTTCCTCCGGCGTCACCGTCAGGGTCACGTCCCGAAGCGATCCCGCATTGAGCTTCATCGGCTTGTTGCCGGTGAGGCGCATCATCCAGAACGGCAGGTCCACGTGCACCAGCTTCCTCTCGCGGGGCGACCAGACGCGGACGTGCAGCGTGGAGATCGACCCGGTGTCCTTGGTCTCCAGCTCGCGGTGCACGATCACGTCGGCGTCCGAGTCGGGCGAGGGCAGCTCGATGAACGGCTTCTGGCCGGCCATTCCCGCCAGCAGCCGCTCGAACTCCTCCTGGCCGCCCGTTGCCGTCATCGTCTGCACCTTCACCTGGCGGGTGACGATGTAGATCAGCCCTCCGACCAGGCCGACGCCGACGATCATCACGAAAATGACGATGCCGACGAGAATCGGGATCCACTTCTTGGCTGTCATAGTCTCGGCTACCGTCTGTAGGGCTGCACCAGGAACCTCGTCGCCTCGCTCTCGGCCATCTCGTCGGTCGCGGCTTTCGTGATCGACAGGGCGGTGCGGTACTCGTTCTGCGCCCTCGCCCGGTCGCCGCGGAGGTCGGCCAGCTTGCCGAGCTCGACATGAATGCGCGCGAGCACCCACCCGCGGACGCCGCTGGCGGCCACCGCGAGCTTCAGGTCTTCCTCGGCCTCGTTCAGCTTGCCTGCCTGCAGGCGCGCCATGCCGCGCTTGTAGTGCCAGCGACCTTCTTCGCCCGGCATGCGCGGCCGCGGGTCCTGCGCGAGCCGGGCGATCGCGTCGTCCAGCAGCTTCTCGGCTTCGCCCGCCTGCTGCGCGCGGAGCAGCGTGCAGGCCTCTTCCAGCATCAGTAGACGATTGCGCGGGTAGGATCGTTCAAGGCCGCGAACGACCTTGACCGCGTCGCCGTACCGATGCTCGCGGTTGTAGATGAGCACCAGTGCAAACCGTGCGTCCGCCTGGATGTCGCTCGGCTGTGCCGCCGCGTCTTCGATGAGCCGGATGCCCTCCTCCTTTCCGCCGCTGAAGCCCACGACGTACGCCATCCATCTGACCGGCATGGGCATCGTGGCAACCAGGTAGCGGTAGGTGCCGAGAACCAGTCCCGCTTCCTTCCTGCGGGGATCGAGATCGAGCACCATCTCGCACTCGCTGAACGACCGCCTCGCCATTTTCATGGCCGCAAAGACCCGGCCTTCGACCGATCCGGCATAGGACGCGTAGATCCCGAGGCCGGCGCCGAGGTCGTAGTGCGACGACGCGTCGTTGTAACGCCGCTCGACCGCTTTCTCTCCGAGGGCAATGGCGCGGTCGATGTCCTGGTGAAAAGCCGTGCCGAGGGCCGGGGGCGGCGCGGGCATCGCGACGTCGGACGAGCTCTTGAGGTGTCCGAGGTAGTCCTCGACGAGGAGGGTGCCGCGGAGGAAGAGCACGCGGAGCCAGCTGGCGCTGGCGGCCCCGCGATACGCCGCGGCATCGTTCGGGTCCGCGGCTATCGCCTGCCGGAACAGATCGGTCGCGCGCTCGTGATCCAGGTTGTACGCCGCCTCGTAGGCCTCCCGCCGAAGCGCCTCCGACCGCTCGTTGGCGCCGGCCGAGGCGCCGGAAACGACCACGGCGGCCAGGACGATGGCTGCAAGCCAGGTCGCGCGCATGGTGCTCATTCTACCCTTCAGAACGACAGCGACAGCTCGAGCCCGAGACGCATCACATCAGCCCGTCGTGCGGCCAGATCGGCCGTCGCGACATCCTCGACCGCGAGGCCGAGCGACTTGAAGATCGTGACCTCGTCACTCCTGGTCCGGCCGCGGACGAGGCCCGCGACGACCGCGCCGAGTTCGCCGGCCAGGTGCTGCCGCCCGAAGCGGCCCTCCGCGAGACCAGACAGGATGTCGCCAGACTCGACGAGGGCGGCGTCGAGGGAGTCGACGATCAACCGGCCGCGCGCGATCAGGTCGGGGTCCATCTCCCGCTGGTTCGGCCGGCAGGCGCCGACGGAGATCACGTGGGCTCCGTCGGCAATCCACTCGCTCCGCACGACGGGCCGATCGGACGACGTGGCCAGCACGATGAGTCCGGCGCCGGCGACGGCCTGCTCTGCGGAGCCGACGCCCTCGATGTCGAGCGGAAGGCGGCGCGACAGGTCGCTGACGAGCGCGTCGACCTGGGCCGCGTCGGGGCCCCACAATCGCACCTTCGAAAGTGGCCGGACCGCGGCGAAGACCTCGACGTGGCTGCGGGCCTGGACGCCGGCGCCAATCAGGCCGAGGCTCGTGGCATCCGGGCGGGCCATGTGACGCACCGACACCGCCGAGACAGCGGCCGTCCGGACCTCGGTGATGTAGCGCGCATCCATGATCGATCTCAGCGCGCCCGTCTCGGGGTCGAACAGGACGGCGACGCCCACGTGGCTCGACAGACCGCGCAGGGCGTTGGACGGCACGACGTTGACGAGCTTCGCCCCGAGAGCCCCCGTCGCCGGAACCAGCGCCGGCATGACGCCAAGGTACTGTCCTGGCGGGCCGACGGGCAGCGCGGTGCGCACGGGTTGCGTGACGCGCTTCGCGGAGAACTCGGTGAGCGTGTCGGCCATCAGGTCCACGAGCGCCGGAAACTCCGACGCGGGCAGCACCCTGCGGACGTCTTCCTCGGTGAGAAAACGGAACATCGGGAACATCGGGCCTTCATCCTCGCAGTGCGACAATCCGACGCCGAGCGGCTCAAACAGACACGTATAATCCTACCGCACCATGATCCATCACCTTCATACCATCGACGCCCATGCCGCCGGGGAGCCCCTGCGGTTGATCCTGGGCGGCTTTCCGGAACCCCGGGGCGCCACGATGCTGGACAAGCGCGCCTGGCTCCGGCGCCGCGCGGATCACCTTCGCCGGGCGCTGATGCTCGAGCCCCGGGGCCACCAGGACATGTACGGCGCGCTGCTCACGCGCCCGGTGCGGCCCGACTCGGACGCGGGTGTGCTCTTCATGCACAACGAGGGCTACAGCACGATGTGCGGACACGGCGTCGTCGCAATCGGGACGCTCGTCGTCGAGCGCGGCCTGCTGACGACCCGCGAGCCCAACGTGGTCGTGCTCGACACGCCGGCCGGACAGGTGACAGCCCACGCGCAGGTGGTTCGACGGACCGGGAAGGGCGCCGCCCCGGTTGTCGACCCGCAGGCCCGCGACGACCGGCGGGAGGCGGTCGCGGCGGCGCGGGTGACATCGGTCGCCTTCGAGAACGTGCCGTCGTTCGTGCTCTGCGCGGGCCTGCCCGTGCGCGCGGCCAACCGCGAAGTGCGCGTGGACGTGGCATTCGGCGGCGCGTTCTACGCCATCGTGGACGCGGAAGGCGCGGGCCTCCCGATTGACCCGTCGCGCCTCCAGGACCTGCGCCGCGTCGGGATGGAAATCAAGCGCGCAGTCGAGGCTGCGCGGCCGGTGGCGCACCCGCTCGAACCCGGGTTGAAGGGAATCTACGGCACGATCTTCACTGGTCCGGCGCACTCGGAGGGAGCCGACCTCCGAAATGTCACCATCTTCGCCGACGCGGAGGTTGATCGGTCACCCTGCGGCACGGGCACCTGTGCCGTCATGGCGGTGCTCGACGGCATGAGCCTCCTTCCGCGCGACCGGCCGTTCGCCCACGAGGGCATCCTCGACACCACCTTCCGCGGTCGCGTCCTCCGCCGGACGACGGTCGGCGACTTGCCCGCGATCGTGCCCGAACTCGAAGGCTCCGCGTGGGTCACGGGCGAGCACCACTTCATCGTGGACGACGACGATCCGCTGAAGGACGGCTTCCGGATCTGAACCACAGAGCACAGAGAGATCACAGAGACTGGCCTTCCCTCTGTGTTCTTTCTGTTCTCTGTGGTTGTCCGCAGTATTCCGTGATCAGTACCCGATGGCCAGGCCGTCCTTGCGCGGGTCGGAGCCGCCCATCAGCACTCCCGAGTCGTGATCGATCTGGACACCCTGGAAGCCCCCGAAGACGCCGGGCGACTCGATGACGTGGTGGCCTCGCACGGCCAGGCCGGCGCGCGCGTCGTCGCCGATTTCCGATTCGACGGCGACGCCTTCCGGCGAATGCCGGATCCGCGCCGCCTCGCCCGCCTCCTGCACGTTCATGCCGAACTCCAGCAGGTTCATCAGCACCTGGACGTGGCCCTGTGGCTGGAGATCGCCGCCCATGACGCCGAACGACAGGAAGGGGCGGCCGTCGCGCAGCACCATCGCGGGGATCAGCGTGTGGAGCGGCCGCTTGCCGGGGCCCAGGCGATTCGGATGGCTGGGGTCGAGCACGAAAAGACTGCCCCGGCTGTGCAGCACGATACCCGTCTCCGGCGGGACGACTGCCGAGCCGAACGGCTCGAACAGCGACTGGATCAGCGAGACCGCCGTACCGGCGCCGTCTACAGCGGTGAGACAGACCGTGTCGCCCGCGCCAGCGGGCGGCGGCACGGGCCGAACGCGTCGGTCCCGGTCACACGCGATGGATCCGGCACGCACCTCTCCCGCGGCTCGGGCGGGGTCGATCGCCCGGCGCCGCTCCGCGGCGTACTCTTTCGAGATCAATGTCGCGAGAACGTCCTGGGCGACATCGTCGGGGTCGGCCAGTCGCGCGTCGCGATCGGCGAACGCGAGGCGCTTGGCTTCGACGAGCAGATGCAGGTAGTCGGCGCTGTTGTGGCCGAGAGCGCGAAGGTCGTAGGCCTCCAGGATGTTGAGCATCTCGAGGACGACGAAGCCTTGTGTGTTCGGCGGAAGCTCGACGACATCGCACCCGCGAAACGTCGAACGCAGGGGCTCCACCCAGTCCGCGTGATACGCCGCGAAATCCTCCTCGTCCACGAGGCCCGCGCGCGGCTCGAGATGCGCGCAGATGGCGCGGGCGATCGCGCCGCGGTAGAACGCGTCGCGGCCCCCGGCCGCGATGGCCTCGAGCGACCCGGCCAGTCCGGGGTTCTTGAACACCTCGCCCGCACGCGGCGCGCGACCGCCAGGCAGGAACACCGAGGCGGCCGTCTCGTCTCCCGCCAGCACCGGTTCGACGCCCTGCCACTGGCCGGCCACGATCTCGCAGACCGGGAAGCCGTCTCGGGCGTAGACGATGGCCGGCTGCAGCGATTGTTCCAGCGTGATGGTGCCGTGGCGCGCCAGCAGCTCCGACCATCCCTCCACTGCGCCAGGCACGGTCACCGACAGCGGGCCCCGCGCCGGAACGCGGACGTGCCCGGCCCGGCGGACGGCTTCGCACGAGGCCGTCCGCCCCGTCCGCCCGCTCGCGTTCAGGCCGTGCAGGCGGCGTTCCCGGCCGTCGTACACGATGGCGAAGAGATCTCCCCCGATGCCGGTCATCGTGGGCTCCACGACCGACAGGACCGCCGCGGCGGTCACGGCCGCGTCCACCGCATTGCCGCCCCGCCGCAGGACATCGACGCCGGCCGACGAGGCCAGCGGCTGGCTGGTGGCAATCATGCCGCGGCGCGCCATCGCGACGGAGCGGCCTCCGCGGCGATTCCCCGACGGCCGGTCGCCCGGCGCGACGACGCTGTTGGCGCTCATGCGATTCGCGATTCTATCAGAGTGACTTCGGCGCCGTTTCGTTGTATACCGTGGATGGAGACCGCTGAGCATCGCCTCAACCACCGGGAATCCCGGAGGAACCGATGAGCTGGGCGCTTTCGCTTCTTGTCGTTGCCGCCCTCGTGGCGGCGGCCGCGTGGTTCGGCCGGCGCTACTTCGCGCTGCGAGGAAAGCGGCTGGTGGAATGCCCCGAAACGAAGGCACCGGCCGCCGTTGACATCCACGCGGCGCAGGCCGCCATGGGGCAGCATTTCTCGCTGTCCGACTGCTCGCGCTGGCCCGAGAAGCAATCCTGCGGCCGCGAGTGCCTGGCGCAGATCGAGCGGGCCCCGGCCGACTGCCTGGTCCGCAGCGTCGTGACGAAGTGGTATGCCGGGAAGAATTGCGCGGTCTGCCACGCGCCGCTCGGCGAGATCGACTGGCTCGAACGGAAGCCCGGGCTCGTGGACGGTTCAGGCCGGGCTCGCCCGTGGCCAGACGTACCGCCGGATCAGCTGCCCGAGGCGCTGGCCCACGAACAGCCGATCTGCTTCGACTGCTACGTCGCGGCCACCTTCCGCCGCGAGCACCCGGAGCTGGTAGTGGACAACCCCTGGAAGCACTGACGGCCGGCCGACGGCTCCTGGCCTGCGGCTCGTGGCATTGCCCGCCGCGAGCCGCAATTTGGAAAGCCCGGCCGATGCTCAAGGCTGAACGGCCGGCTTCCGCGCCGCCCAGAATCCCCAGCCGAGAGCGAGCCAACCGGCGAGCGCCATCCATTCCGCAATCGTGAAGCTCCCCGGCACGAACGGCAGCACCTTCATCGCGATGAAGAGGCTCGCCACCGCCCCGCCCGCATAGGCAGGCCAGCGAGGCTCGTCGTCCACCCGGAGCAGCCACGCAACGCAGGCGGACAGCCATCCGACGCCCGCGGCGAGCGAACCGACCTCGGTGATGGGCACGAGCAGCGAATCGCCAAGGACTGACGCAACGGCCGTGAGGCCGGCCACCAGCCATATCGCTGCTGATGGCGTGCCGAGGGCCGGGTCGATCCGTGCGAGAGACGGATGGATCAGGCCGCGTCGCCCGATCGCGAGCACGAGGCGGGTGGCCGCGACGAAGTTCCCGTTGAACACTTTCAGCAGCGACAGGAACGCTGCGGCGAGGATCAGCCGCGCAATGCCGCGCGACCCGAAGGCTCTCTCGAACGCGACCTCCGTCCCCACGTGCCCCGCGACAATCTCCCGCCACGGGTGCACGAACGACACGACGCCGACGATCAGGACGTAGAACAAGGCGCCTGCGACGACCGAGAGGTACATCGCGCGGGCAAAGTGCCTCCGGTCGAACCCAGCCTTCGCTTCCTCCGACCCTTTCACCACCGACTCGAACCCCGTCATGAAGTACGGGACGATCTGCACCGCGAGCAGGATCGACAGCAGTGCGCCGGTCGTGCCCGGCCTGGCGAACAGCGGCTGCATGTTCGAGGCATCGCCGCGCATCAGTCCGAGCGACGCGAACACGGCGAATGCCGCGAGCAGCCCGAAGGTCGTCACGTCCTGGAACAAACCGCTCGGCCGGACCCCGCGGAGGTTGACGAACGCGATCAACCCCGTCAGCAGCAGCCCAGCGACGACCCGCGGGGCGTAGATTGTCTTGCCCGCGAGTTCGTACAGCGGCATCGAGTTCAACGACGGGACGATTCGCGCGAGGAGGTTGCCGATGGCGACCGCTTCCCAGGGGCAGACGATCGCGTAGGCCAGCACCATCGTCCAGCCGGCGGTGAAGGAGAGCAGCGGCGGGAAGACGCCCTCGGTGTAGGCAATCTCCGCGCCTGCGTCCGGGATGCGGCGAACGAGCGACCCATAAGTGCGCGCGACCGGCAGGAGGAGCAGTCCGCCGACGAGGAACCCGATCATCGTGCCAGCCGGCCCCCCGCGTCCGAGCCAATCGTCCATCAGGACGAGCCACCCGACCCCGACCATGCTGCCGAATCCGAAGGTGAAGTACTCGATGGCGGAGAGGCGGTGGAGGAGATTCGGCATCTTGCGATCTTGCGATCTGAGAATCGTGCGAACTCGAGGGACTGCCGCGCCGCGACCCGACCACTCGCCGTCAGCCCCGACTGACCCTCGTCAGTCCCGACTATTCCCGTTGAAACAGCACCCCGGGCGCCAGCTTCCATTGAGGGTCGAGCGCCGCCTTGACCGCGCGCATCTCCTCGATGCCGCGATCGCCGTAGAGCTGCCGGAGGAGCGCCTGTTTGACCGCGCTGCGGCCGACGCCGTGCTCCGAGAGCGGCGAGCCTCCGCGGGCAATCACCTCGTGCCCGAAATCGAGGATGGCCTCCTGGCCCGCCTTCACGTCCGCCAGCGTCCGAGGGATCACGTTCGGGTGCACGTTGCCGTCGGAGACGTGGCCCCAGATCGCGTACTGCAACCCTCGCCGTTCGTAGCCTTCCCGGTAGAGCCGCATCATCTCGCCGAAGTGCTCGAACGGCACGATCATGTCCGCCGCGGTCTTCTGGATCCCGTCGTCCACCTGCTGCTTGGCGACCGAGACACGATGTTTCACGGCCTCCGGCGCCGACTCGCGGAAGTCGAAGAACTGCTGCGCACGCGCGCGGTCGCCGGGCACCGCGACGTCCACGTGATCGAGCACGCCGGCCTCGTCGAGCAGCCGGCAGAAGAGGCCCAGCGGCGTTCGGTCGCCGCCGGGTTCGAGCGCGGAGGCAATCTGGTCGTACGCCTGCTCGCCCGTCGTGCCGGCCGGAAGCTCGAGCTGAACGAGCAACGCCACCTCGGTGTCCGGCGGCAGCGAAACCCCCTGCTTCGCGTCGCTTCCGTCCTCGTGCAGCATGAGCAGGCAGCGGCGATCGAGCATCTCGATCGCGGAGACGTCGAGGCCGCGCGGGTCGCGCTCGCGCCAGGTCCGTTTCGAACGTTGGCGCAGGCCGGCCACCACTCCGAGCGCCTGGGCCTCGCCGGGGAACGGCACGAGGGCAAGGCACGTGGCGGGGGCCGGCGTGACGATGCCGAGCGTCGCTTCGACGATCACGCCGAGCGTGCCCTCGGAGCCGACGAACAGGTCGATCAGATCCATGCCCGGGGCCGCGAAATAGCCGGCGGAGCGCTTCGGCACATCCGGCATGCGATACGCCGGCACCGGCACGCGAGCCACGCCTGTCGAGGTCTCCACCTCGAAGAAGCCACCCGGATCCGCGTGCGCCTGGCCTCGCTCGACATCGAGCACCTCGCCCGACGCGAGGACCACCGTCAGCGCGCGCACCCAGTCGCGGGTGCTGCCGTACTTGAACGTGGAGGCGCCCGAGGCGTTCGTGGAGATCGTCCCCCCGACGAACGCCCCGTCGTAGGTCGGGGCAGGCGGGTAGTAGCGCCCCTGCGCGGCCAGGGTCTCTTTCAGCGTCACCACCGGCAGGCCCGGCTGCACACGGGCGAACGTGTCGCCGACCTCGAGGACCGACGCCATCCTGGACGTGGCCAGCACGATTTCTCCGCGCGGCGTCGCGCCCCCAGTGACGGACGACTGCGCGCCGATGGGGAGGATGCGTCGATGCTCGCGCAGCACTGCCGCGACATCCGCCTCGCTCCTGGGAAAGACGACACCGGCCGCGTGCCCTCCGGGATAGTGGGCCGCATCCTCGACGAACGACTGGAGCGTCGCGGGATCGGTGTCAACAGGAGGCGCGGCGACGATGTCACGGGGAGGACGGGCGACGATGCGCGAGGCCATATGTAACCAGCATACCGCCGGACCCGTCGCCGCCCCACCCGAGGACTCCGAGCCGCTGGTATACTCCCTTCATGAAGTTCGCACCCGAGTACGTCTCCTGCGTCCTTCAGGAGAATTTCGAGGATGCCCGCCGGTTGTTCCTCAGGCCGCTCCTCGCCATTCACTACGCGCATCTGGTCATGCTGGCCGACTGCCAGATCGTCTCGGCCGAGGACGCGAAGGCGCTGCGGCGGGCGCTCGACTCGATCTCGGAGCCGGACATCCAGTCGATTCGGTACGACGGCAGCTGCGAGGACCTCTTCTTCTACCTCAACGACGAGATCGAGAAGTCCTGCGGACCGGCGGTTGCGGGCCGCCTCCACACGGCGCGGAGCCGAAACGACATCGACATGACGCTCTACCGCATGGGACAGCGCGAATACGTCCTGTCGGTAATCGAGTCGCTGCTGGTGCTGCGTGAATCGCTGATCGGCGTGGCGGACCGGCATCGGCAGACGATCCTCGCGCTGCACACCCATACGCAGCCGGCGCAGCCGTCAACGGTGGCGCACTACCTGCTGGCGGTCGTCGAGCAGCTCGAACGTGACACCACCAGACTCGAGGCCGCGTTCGAGACGACGAACCGCTGCCCGCTGGGCGCGTGCGCCATCACCGGGACCGGGTTCGCGATCGACCGGACGCTCACCAGCGCGCTGCTCGGCTTCTCGGGTCCGACGGTCAACACCTACGGCAGCATCGCGACCGTGGACTACCTGCTGGAGAACGTGAGCGCGACGGCGGTCATGCTGTCGGGGCTCGGGCGGTTCGTCCAGGACCTGCTCCTGTGGTGCACGGCGGAATTCAGCTACCTCCGCCTCGGCGACGGCTTCGTCCAGGGCAGCAGCATCATGCCCCAGAAGCGGAATCCCGTGGCGATCGAACACGCCCGCGCGATCTGCAGCCGGGCCTTCGGCGAGGCAGCGGCGGTCATGGCGTGCGTCCACAACACGCCGTTCGGGGACATCGTGGATACCGAGGACGATCTGCAGCCGCTGGTGGATCAGGTGTTCCACGACGCGGTGCGGGCCATCACGCTGGTCGGCGCGGCGATGGCCACGGCCACGTTCGACGAGGCATGCCTCGAGGCGCGCGCGGCGGCGGGCGGAATCACCCTGACGGAACTGGCCGACACGCTGGTGCGCGAGCAGAACGTGCCGTTCGACACCGCGCATGCGATCGCGCGAAAGGTGGCTGAGGCGCGCTCGGCCGCTCCGCGAGCCGGGCTCGCAGCGGTGGTGGCGGGCGCGTCCCTCGAGCTGGCCGGGCGGCGACTGGACTACACCGACGACCGCCTGGCTGAGATCCTGAGCCCGCGGCATTTCGTGGAGATCCGCCGGACACTTGGCGGCCCCGCGCCGGCCGAAACCGCGCGCGCGGTCGAGACGTCGCGCGCCGTGCTGGCGACCGATCGCCGATGGGTCGCCGACACGAGGAACCGCCTGTCCGGCGCGGCCGCGCGGCTGCGCGAGCGGGGCGAGCAGCTGTGAACGACCAGGCGGGCGCGGCGCGCGGCGAACCGGCCCCGAGGAGCCGCACGGGCACCTTCGTGGCGGTGGTCCTGGTCGAGGCGCTGGTGATCGCTGCGCTGTGGCTGTTCGGCCGGTACTTCTCGGCTTGACGAATTGAACCACGGAGAACACAGAGACACGCAGAGCAGGACGGGCGAGCGAGTGTCGCGCAGCTTCGGCCGGACGAAGTGCGAGTCGGCTTGTGACGAGGCGGTGCCGCCCGATCGATCCTTCGGCGTGCGGCCCTCCGTGCTCTCTGCGACCTCTGTGGTTGATCCGGTCTTTCGCTGACGTCCCATGCACCTGATCGACTGGCTGGTCATCGTCGCCTATCTCGTGTGGATCGTCTACGACGGCCTGAAGCGCACGCGCTCGGCCAACGAGATCGACGGCTACCTGCTGGCCAAGCGCAGCCTGCCGTGGTGGGCCGCCGGGCTGTCGGTGATGGCGACGCAGTTGAGCGCCATCACGCTCGTCGGGACGACCGGGCAGGGCTACGCGGACGGCATGCGGTTCGTGCAGTTCTACTTCGGCCTGCCGATCGCGATGGTGATCCTCTCACTCACCGTGGTGCCCTTCTTCTTCCGGGCGCGGGTCTACACGGCATACGAGTTCCTCGAGCAGCGGTTCGACGCCAAGACGCGCGGGCTGGCGACGCTGCTGTTCCTGGCCGGGCGCAGCTTGTCGTGCGGCGTCATCATCTCGGCGCCGGCCGTCATCCTCTCGATCGTGCTCGGGTGGAATCTCACGTTGACCGTCCTCGCGATCGGCGTGCCGACGGCGGTCTACACGATGTTCGGCGGCGTCCAGGCGGTCGCGTGGACCGACGTGAAACAGATGGCCGTCGTGGTGTTCGGCGTGCTGGCCGCCGTCGCGGCCCTCATCGCCGGGCTCCCGCACGACGTGTCGCTCGGCCAGACGCTGCATATCGCCGGCGCGGCCGGGCGGCTCCGGACGCTCGATTTCTCGTTCAACTTCACCGAGAAGTACACCGTCTGGTCGGGCACGATTGCCAGCCTGTTCCTGATGCTGTCCTACTTCGGCTGCGACCAGAGCCAGGTGCAGCGTTACCTCACCGCGAAGTCGATCGACGAGGGGCGCAGTTCGCTGATGGTGAGCGCGTTCGTGAAGATCCCGCTGCAGGCTCTGATCCTCCTGACCGGCGTGCTGGTCTTCTCCTACTACCTGTTCGTCCAGCCGCCCATGCTCTTCAACCCGGTGTACGAGGCTCGCGTGGAGGCCAGCCCGCGCGCCGCCGAGTACCGGCGGATCGAGCAGCGGTTCGCCGCGGCGTTCGACGAGCGCCGGCAGGCGGCCCTGGCGGTCGCAGCCGCCGCCAAGGCCGACGACGCGTCGCGCCTGGCGGCGACGCGCGCCTCCTTCAAGGCGCTCGACGACCGGCTGAAGGAGACGAGGTCGGAGGCGAAGGCCCTCGTCCGCGACGTCACCGGCGACGCCATCTACGACGATGTGAACTACGTGTTTCCGAGGTTCGTGACGAGCCAGCTGCCGATGGGCCTGGTCGGGCTGATCATCGCGGCGATCTTCGCCGCCGCGATGTCGGCCAGCGCCGGTGAGATGAACGCCCTCGCCACCTCGACGGTCATCGACGTCTATCGCCGTCACATCCGGAAGAACGCGACCGACGCGCACTACCTGCTCGTGTCGAAGGCCGCCACCGGGTTCTGGGGCCTGACCGCCTGCGCGTTCGCGATCTACGCCGCGCGGGCCGGATCGCTCATCGAGGTCGTGAACAAGGTCGGGTCGTTCTTCTACGGCACGCTTCTCGGCGCGTTCATCCTGGCGATCGGCACGAAGCGCGCGACGGGCCACGGCGCGTTCGCCGGCATGATCGCCGGCTTCGCTACGGTCCTGCTGGCTGCCCGCTACACCACCATCTCCTACCTCTGGTACAACGTCGTCGGCGCGTTCGTCGTTGTGCTCGTCGGCCTCCTCGTCAGCAGCTTCACCAGACGATAAGTCGGGGTCAGGCCACCAAAAACGCCGAGATTCAAGACCTGACCCCAATATAGGACCAGATTGGTCCGGCTTGTGGTATATTGGAGACTGAACAGGTCGGAGTGACGCGCTGACCAGGAGTGGGCCCCCAATCCTGGTCAGCACCGGCTCCGGCGGCCATCATCCGAGGAACCGGGCATGAGCACGGAAACGAAGACGATCGAGGAACTCGCCACCCAGGAGTACAAGTATGGCTTCGTGACGGACATCGAGGCCGACACGGTCCCGCGCGGGCTGAACGAGGATACGGTCCGGCAGATCTCGGCGCTCAAGGGCGAGCCCGAGTGGATGCTCGAGTGGCGGCTGAATTCCTACCGGACGTGGCTGACCTTGCGGGATCCCTCCTGGGCGAACGTCAGGCACGACCCGATCGACTACCAGGGCATCATCTACTACTCGTCGCCGAAGCGGCCGAAGTCGCTCGCGAGCCTGGACGAGCTGGACCCCGAGATCCGGCGGACGTTCGAGAAGCTGGGGATCCCGATCGACGAGCAGAAGGCGCTCGCCGGCGTCGCGGTGGACGCGGTGTTCGACAGCGTCTCGGTGGCCACGACCTTCAAGGGCAAGCTCAAGGACCTCGGCATCATCTTCTGCTCGTTCTCCGAAGCGGTGCGGGAACACCCGGACCTCGTCCGGCGGTATCTCGGGTCGGTGGTGCCCCACTCCGACAACTTCTTCGCGGCGCTGAACTCGGCGGTCTTCAGCGACGGCTCGTTCTGCTACGTGCCGAAGGGCGTCCGCTGCCCGATGGAGCTCTCCACCTACTTCCGCATCAACGCGCAGAACACCGGCCAGTTCGAGCGCACGTTGATCGTCGCGGACGAAGGCGCCCACGTGAGCTACCTCGAAGGGTGCACGGCGCCGATGCGCGACGAGAACCAGCTGCACGCGGCGGTCGTCGAACTGGTCGCGCTCGAAAACGCCACGATCAAGTACTCGACGGTGCAGAACTGGTACCCCGGCGACAAGAACGGCAAGGGCGGCATCTACAACTTCGTGACCAAGCGCGGCCACTGCCGCGGCGCGAATTCCAAGATCACCTGGACGCAGGTGGAGACCGGGTCGGCCATCACGTGGAAGTACCCGAGCTGCATCCTGCAGGGCGACAACTCGGTGGGCGAGTTCTACTCGGTGGCGGTCACGAACAACTACCAGCAGGCCGACACCGGGACCAAGATGATCCACCTCGGGAAGAACACCCGCAGCACGATCGTCTCGAAGGGCATCTCGGCGGGCCACGGCCAGAACACCTACCGGGGCATGGTGAAGATCGGAAAGAAGGCGGCGAACGCCCGCAACTACTCGCAGTGCGACTCGCTGCTCATCGGCGACCGGTGCGGCGCGCACACATTTCCCTATATCGAAATCAAGAACACCTCGTCGCAGATGGAACACGAGGCGTCCACGTCGAAGATCGGCGAGGACCAGATCTTCTACTGCCGCCAGCGCGGCCTCTCGAGCGAGGACGCCGTGAACATGATCGTGAGCGGCTTCTGCAAGGAGGTCTTCCGCGAACTGCCGATGGAGTTTGCCGTCGAGGCGCAGAAACTGCTGGGCGTGAGCCTCGAAGGATCGGTGGGGTAACGCGAATCTCGCGGTCGTGCGACCTGGGAATCTGGCGATCTGGAAGAGGCGGGAAGCGACGGGAAGACGAATACAGGAGCGGACAACGCAATGCTGAAGATCGAGAACCTGCGTGCCCGGGTGGGCAACAAGGAAATCCTCAAGGGAATCGACCTCGTCGTGAACACCGGGGAGGTGCACGCCGTGATGGGGCCGAACGGCTCCGGGAAGAGCACCCTTGCCGGCGTGCTGGCCGGCCGCAGCGAGTACGAGGTCACCTCCGGGTCCGTGACCTACAACGGCCGCGACCTGCTCGGCGTCGCTCCCGAAGAGCGGGCGCGCGAAGGCATCTTCCTCGCGTTCCAGTACCCGGTCGAGATCCCGGGCGTCAACAACGCCTACTTCCTCAAGGCCGCGCTCAACGCCATCCGCAAGCACCGCGGCGAGCCCGAGCTGGACGCCATCGAGTTCATGGCGCTCATCCGCGGGAAGATGAAGCTCCTCGACATGGACCAGGCGCTGATGAGCCGCCCGATCAACGAGGGGTTCTCCGGCGGCGAGAAGAAGCGGAACGAGATCTTCCAGATGGCGGTGCTCGAGCCGAAGCTGGCCATTCTCGACGAAACCGATTCGGGCCTCGACATCGACGCGCTCAAGGTGGTCGCCAACGGCGTGAACGCGCTTCGCAGCCCCGAGCGGGCCACGATCGTGGTGACGCACTACCAGCGGCTCCTCGATTACATCGTGCCCGATTTCGTCCACGTGCTGTCCGACGGCCGCATCGTCCGCTCCGGCGGCAAGGAGTTGGCCGTGGAACTCGAGGACCGCGGTTACGGGTGGCTGGAAGCGGCGGTGTGAGTAGTAGGGCAGGACTGAAGTCCTGCCGCGACCGAAGCGAAGGACGGCAGAGGGGCGGCGCTGCCGCGACCG
>Ga0209048_10001356_pt1 | contig 25336 bp, 16 predicted proteins | sample FrelakmetCRP12CR_FD_187146 | JGI IMG/M metagenome (GOLD analysis project Ga0209048, IMG submission 187146) | Freshwater lake sediment microbial communities from the University of Notre Dame, USA, for methane emissions studies - CRP12 CR (SPAdes)... | ecosystem: Environmental > Aquatic >... | reverse complement strand
GCCTGGGCACGATGCGCAACCTGACCGCCGGGGAATTGATGTCCTCCCCAATAGATACCATCGAAGCATGTATGCCTTTGGACGTGGCTGCTCATACGCTCATCGAGAAGGACATCAACCGCCTCCTGGTCACTGAAAAAGGTGCTCCGGCGGGGGTCATCTCAACCTCCGATTTCGTTTCCAGCATTGCCAGAGAAGAAAAACCTCTTCGCCAGACTGTTGCGGATGTGATGTCTGATGCCATCCTGGTCTGCCGGGATAAAACCCCGCTCATCTCGGCGGCGCGCACGATGACTCAAGCTGGTTGGCGCTCGGTGCTGGTGGTGGACGCCAAAGGAAAACCGGAGGGTGTGGTCAGCGGTAAAGACCTGCTGCCCTACGTGGAGAACGGTGTTGACGAAAAACTGACCGTGCGGGACATTATGCACCCGGCGCTTACGATCGATATTCGCGCCACATTACGCGAAGCCGCCGACTTGATGATTCAAAAGCACTATCATCGTTTGGTGGTGGTCGACCAGGACGATCCGCAGACCTTCCCGCTGGGCATTATTTCGTCGTTCGATATTGTTGCCGAGATGGCCAGGCCTGGTTCGATCTGGCAGCAGTAGAAATCCGCAATACCCGCCTTCAGGATTCTTGAACCCTGTAAGGTCTCATACAATTCTTCTTAATGGAATATGCCGATCATGGCTCTTACACTGGAAGAAGCGCTTGCCCGTGTTCCTCAATGGGCGGGTGCTAGTAACCTGAAAGCTACCCCTTTGGGCGGTGGAATCACCAACCGCAATTTCCGCATTGATGTTGACGGCGAGGCTTTTGTTCTTCGCATCGCAGGGGCAGATACCGAACTACTGGGGATTAATCGGGAGTACGAATACGCGGCAAACCTGGCTGCCGGCAAGCTGGGCATCGCTCCGGAAGTATTCTACTTTATCCAGCCTGAAGGTTATCTGGTGACCCGCTTCATTAATGGGCGTCCAATCCTGCCCGAAGAGATCTGCCAACCGGAAAACATCCGCCGGGTCATGGACGTCGTCCGAAAAATCCACCGTATGCCGGAAATTCCCGGCAAGTTTGATGTCTTTCGCATTGTTGCGGATTATTGTGAAATTGCCCGCCGCTACCAGGTTGAATTCCCCAAGAATATTGATCGGCTGCTCGATCAGATGCAGGCTGCCAAGAAGGCCCTGAATACCTATCCTCTTACACCCTGCCCGTGCCACAACGATTTGCTCAATGCGAATTTCCTCACCAACGGGCAGCTCTACGTCTTGGATTGGGAATACGCCGGTATGGGTGATGTCTTTTTCGATCTGGCTAATTTTTCCGACCATCATAAATTGACCGATGAGCAGGATCGCTGGCTTCTGAAATGTTATTTCGAGAAGGTGACGCCAAGCCAGTGGGCGCGCTTGAAGATCATGAAAATCATGTCCGATCTGCGCGAGGCAACTTGGGCGCTTGTTCAGATTGGTATCTCGAAACTTGATTTCGACTTTCGTGACTATGCCGACAGGTTCTTTGGCCGCGTCATCGAAAATATCCAAAATCCTCAATGGAATGAATGGCTTAAGGAGGTAAGTGAAAATGTCTGATTTTCCTACTCATGCTCAAGTGGTTGTCATCGGTGGAGGCGTTGGCGGGTGCAGTATTGCATACCATCTAACGCTCATGGGTTGGAAAGATGTTGTCATCCTGGAACGTCACGAATTGACCAGCGGTTCCACCTGGCACTCCGCAGGCCTGGTCGGGCAGATGCGCTCGGATGCTAATCTCACCCGGATGATGCACTACAGCACCGATTTGTATCGGAAGCTGAAGGACGAGACCGGCCATGATCCCGCCTGGCGCGAGGTCGGCGGCCTGCGGCTTGCTTCTTCTGCCGAACGCATGGAGGATCTTAAGCGGCTGGTCGGCATGGCGCAATCGTTCGGCGTACCGATGGATCTGATCTCACCCAAGGAGGCTCTCGACCTCTTCCCTATCATGAGCCCGGAAGGGATAGCTGGCGCAGCTTTTACCCCCAACGATGGTGTAATCGACCCGACCGGTCTGACCAATGCCCTGGCCACTGGTGCCAAAAAACGCGGGGCGCGTATCTTTATAGACACGAACGTGGAAAAGATTAACCTGAAGAACGGTCGCATCCATGATGTAGTTACCGACAAGGGCACGATCAAGACTGAGATTGTGGTGAACGCCGCCGGGCAATGGGGGGGTGAGGTTGGGAAGATGGTCGGGCTCAACCTGCCCATCGTGCCGATGGCACACCTGTACATCATCACCAAGCCAATCAAGGGCGTGGGGCACGATTTCCCAACCCTGCGCGACCCCGATCTGCTGGTCTACTGGCGCGAGGAGGTTGGCGGGTTGGTCACAGGTGGTTATGAGCGTAACCCAGCCCCGTTCGGCCTGGACGGCATACCACGCAACTTTAAATACCAACTCCTGCCACCCGACTGGGAGCGTTTTACCCCTCTGATGGAGAACTCCATCAAGCGCGTGCCAGCAGTGGAAACAGCCGAGGTGATCCAGCTCTTGAACGGACCAGAAGGATTTACACCGGACGGTGAATTCCTGTTGGGTCCCACTGCAGTCAAGGGTTTCTGGGTAGCCTGTGCCTTTTGCGCCCACGGGTTGGCAGGTGCTGGCGGTATTGGGAAGACCATGGCAGAGTGGATCATCGACGGGCATCCGGAGTGGGATGTCTGGCGGTTGGACGTCCGGCGTTTCGGTTCCAACTATAACAGCCAGGAATACACGGTGGCACGCACCCTCGAAACCTACACCCAGTATTACGATATCCATTACCCTGGCGAGGAGCGCCTGTCGCGGCGCGGCCTGCGCCTCTCGCCCACTTATCATCGCCTGCAGGAACTGGGCTGCTACTTTGGGGAAAAGACCGGTTGGGAGCGCCCCAATTGGTTCAAGCCATACGAAGAAAAGGCGCGCCACGGGCACGAGCCCAAAGGCTGGGCTCATCATAACTGGTCACGTGCCATTGGCTACGAACATCTGAAGACACGCGAGAATGCCGGTTTATTCGACGAAACCTCGTTTAATAAATTTGAAGTGCGCGGACCGGGTGCCCTGGCTTTCTTGAACAATGTGTGCGCCAATGAAATCGACCAGCCTGTCGGGACAATCATCTATACCGAGTGCCTGAACAAGCGCGGTGGGATCGAGTGCGACTTCACCGTCACCCGTCTGTCCGAGGACCACTTCTTTATTGTCACCGGCACAGCCTTCGGACAGCACGACTTGTCATGGCTGTCTCTGAATATGCCGGAAGACGGGACAGTGGCGATCGAGGATGTCAGCTCATCCTACACTTGCCTGGGTCTGTGGGGGCCCAAGGCACGCTCGATCCTGGAGAAAGTCACCAAGGCGGATGTGTCAAACGCTGGTTTTCCCTACATGACCGCCCGGCGCATCGTGGTCGGCGACGTGCCCACCCTGGCGTCCCGCGTGACCTATGTTGGCGAACTTGGCTGGGAGTTCTACTGTCCCATGGAATACGGCCTGCGACTGTGGGATACGCTTTGGGAAGCCGGGCAACCCGAGGGATTGGTAGCGGCTGGTTACAAGGCGATCGATTCCCTGCGGCTCGAAAAAGGTTACCGTTACTGGAGCAGCGAGATCAGCCCGGACTATTCTCCGCTCGAAGCCGGCCTGGGCTTCGCAGTCAAGCTGAATAAAAAGGATTTCATCGGGAAAGAGGCCTTGCTAAAGCAGAAAGAAGCTGGCTTGACGCGCAAGCTGTGCTGCATGACGCTCTCAGACAGCCGCACCATCGCCCTGGGCAAGGAACCGATCCGCTCGAAAGACGGCAAGATGATCGGATGGGTGGCCGCGGGCGGATATGGCTATTCTATCGGGCAAAGCATTATTTATGCATATCTGCCGATGGAATTCATCAAGGTAGGCACACAACTAGAGGTCGAATTCCTTGGGGAACAGGTGGGGGCGGTGGTTGTTCAGGCACCTTTATGGGATCCGAAGGGTGAGCGAATCAAGGCATAAATGTCCCGGACGGTTGTATAATAACTTTCCAACAAAGGAAGCGGTTATTACAGCGAGGCGTGACAATTAGCTATAAAAATAAGCGGAATCTAGAATCCAGAACTCTCAGGAGGCGAACCTATGTCTATCGTAAATGCAAAAGAAATCATGGTGGAAGCTGCCAAGGGGAAATACGCCGTTGGCGCGTTCAATATCACCGACCTGGTTCAGTTGGAAGCAGTGGTGGACGCTGCAATTGCAAAGAAATCACCGGTAATCATCCAAACCTCGGTTAAGCCGTCCAAGTTCCTGGGCGTGGAAGTGCTGGTGGCAATTTACCGAACGATTGCCAAATCAGCTCCGATCCCAATTTGTCTGCACCTGGATCACTGCACCGAGATCGAGCACTGCAAGAAATGCGCCGATGCAGGTTATACCAATATCATGATCGACGCTTCCAAACAGCCCTACGAGGAGAACATCCGCCAGACCAAGGAAGTCGTCGATTACTGCCATAAGATCGGAAACATCTCGGTGGAAGGCGAACTAGGTACCGTCAGCGGCGTGGAAGATCAGATCAAGGTTTCTGAAGACGAGACGCAACTGGCAAATCCACAGCAAGCCGTCGAATTCGTGGAACGCACGGGACTGGACATCTTCGCCCCCGCCATCGGTACCGCCCACGGGGTATATAAAACCAAGAATCCCAAGGTGGACTTCGAGCGCCTGGGCAAGATCAACCAATTAATCAACGGGAAGAGTATCAAGACCCCCCTGGTGGTACACGGTGGAACGGGGTTGCCGGAAGACTATATCAAGAAGCTGATCGAGATGGGGGGCGCGAAACTAAATGTCTCCACCGAATTGAAGCGCACCATGATCGACGCGGAATACGAGTACATCGCGTCACACCGGGAGGAATACGATCCCGGGAAGGTCGATGAGGCGGTCAGGAATGCCATTCGCAATGCCGTCGGACACTGGATCGATATGGTCGGCAGCGCGGGAAAGGCATAAATCCGAATAGAGAGCAAAGGGGAATAGTGAGGAGCAAGGATGCGCCTCTCACTATTCACTTGCGCCACTATCCATCAAAAAGGAGTTAAACATGAAGAAGATAGAGGAATATTTTGTACCCTGGGTGAAAGGAATTCCAATGTATATCTCCGGGCACATCGAACTTGCCTGGAAAAAACCGGAACTCCATCGCATGATGTCCAATGAAAATCCGAACCCGCCTTCCGAGAAAGTGCTGGAGGCGATCATTAAATATGCCAAGATGTCCAACCGCTACCCGGACCAGGGACTGGTGGTGCGCGGCAAGCTCGCCCAGATCAACGGGCTGGGCGGCGCAGAGAACGTGTTGCTGGGAAACGGCTCCAGCGAGGTTTACGACAATATCTTCCGCTGCTTTCTTGCACCCGGAGAGGAAGTCATTCAGCATACGCCCTGCTTCGGCATCTACAAGCTGCGCGGAACCATCCTGGGCGGCAAGATGGTCTCAGTACCCATGATCTATAAGGATAAATACCTCCACTACGACGCGACCGGGATCCTCAAAGCGGTCACGGACAAGACCAAAATCATAGTTATCGCCAACCCGAACAACCCGACAGGTAACTTTATGGATGCCAAGGACTTTGTGCGCATCGCCGAGAGCAGCATTCCATTCATTGTGGACGAGGCATACATTGAATATGCCGGCCTGGGGATGTCCCAGGTGGACCTGACCAAGAAATACAAGAATGTGATCATTACACGCACACTTTCGAAGGCTTATGGACTGGCTGGTTTGCGTTTTGGCTATGCAATGGGTGATAAGGATGTGATCGAACAAATCTCGGCGGCCCTGCTCCCCTGGAATGTGGGCACGATCCCAATGTGGGCGGCACTGGCAGCGCTGGAAGATACCGAAGCCCTGGCGTTCCGGGTTAAGTTCAACAACAGCGAGGTAGATTTCATCACGGAGGCGCTCAGCGAAATACCCAGCCTGGTGGTTTTCCCCTCCAAGGCTAACTACATTCTTTTTGACTGCGGCGACACGGGCAAGAAAGGCAAAGATATGGTGGCCTACGCTGAACAGGAAGGCCTGATCTTCCGCCCGGAAACCGAAAAATACGGCAGCGACGGTTGGTTCCGTATTACCATCGGATCGAAAGAGGAAAACCGCATGGCTGTCGATGTAGTGCGCGAGTTTTTAACCAGGAAATGATCCGGGTATCCCTAAAGTCAAAATGACCTCCAGGGTTTATCCGAGTGAGGAGGTAAAGCATGGGAAAAATAAAAGCTGTATTCTTTGACCAGGACGGCGTGATCATCGATACGGAACGGGACGGTCACCGTGTCTCGTTCAATATGACCTTCAAAGAATTCGGTTTCACCGACGATTGGAGCGTGGACTACTACCACGAACTGCTTCAGATCGCGGGCGGCAAAGAGCGCATGAAGCATCACCTTGAAACCAAGGGCTTCAGCAAGCCCATTCCGTCGGAGCAAGTTGAAGAGCTCATCAAAGAGATGCACAAGCGCAAGACGGCCATTTTCGTCGAGTTGATCGAGACCGGCAAACTTCCGCTGCGCCCGGGGATTCACCGCTTTATGAAAGAGGCCATGGATGCTGGACTAAAGATCGGCGTATGCACAACCTCAAATGAACAGGCGGCCAAGGCGATCACCGAAAAAATCCTGGCAGACATCAAGTTTGATATTGTGCTGGCCGGGGACGTGGTAAGCAAGAAAAAGCCCGATCCGGAAATCTACAACCTGGCCCTTACCCGGACCGGGCTGAAAGCGGATGAAATTATCGTCGTGGAGGATTCCAAGAACGGCGTACTGGCAGCAAAAGCTGCAGGGACGCACGTGGTGGTGACCACCAACTACTACACCGAGAAAGAGGATGTAAGCTGCGGCGATATCATCGTCACCTGCCTGGGTGATCCAGACGGTGAGAAAGGGCGCCTGACGAAAGGCGGCCAAAACCTGAAGTTTGATGGCGTGCTGCGGGTTAAGCAGGTGGTCGATTATTTCGCTGGATAAATCCAGTACACCATAGTAGCAAGAAAACAAAGGACGCAAAAAATAAATCTTTGCGTCCTTTGTTTATATGCAATTCTGGAAAACCAGCATATCCGATGAACTGCTAGATATCGTCAGATTAGCGGCTCAAATTATGGAATAAACCGACTGATCACCCAGAACAAGCCAGCGGCAACCAAAGCAGTAGCCGGGATGGTGAGCAGCCAGGCCATGGCGATCTCTTGCGCGACTCCCCAGCGGACCTTATTGGCCCGCTCGGCTGCACCCACGCCCATGATCGCCGAACTGACCACCTGCGTGGTACTCACGGGTCCCCCGAGCAGAGAGTTGCCGAGGATGACCACTGCGGAGGTCAATTGGGAAGCAAATCCGTCCACTGGTCGAATCTTGTAAATTTTTCCTCCCAGGGTGCGGATCAATTTCCATCCACCTACGGAGGTGCCCAAGGCGATCATCGACGCGCACAATATAATTACCCAGCGTGGAACCGCAAAAACCTTCAGATATCCTGAGGTAACCAGGGCCAGGGTGATGATTCCCATGGTTTTTTGGGCATCGTTGGTGCCATGACTGAGCGCCAGGGTAATGCCGGTCAGTATCTGGCTGCGCTTGAAAAAAGCGTTGATGCGCGGCGTGGCCTTCCAACTTATCATCAAGATAAGTCTGAGGAGGATGAACCCAAAAACAAAGCCGATGATGGGGGAGGCAAACAAGGCGATCAATACTTTCTCTAATCCCGGTATTTGTATAGCATGCCATCCCGCGGCCATCACCACTGCCCCAATGATCCCGCCAATCAGCGCGTGAGAAGAACTGCTTGGAAAACCCAGGTACCAGGTCAGCAAATCCCACAGGATGGCGCTGACCAATGCTGCCAGGATCACCTGTGTACTAATGAGATGTGAAGAGACAATACCGTTGCCGATGGTGTTTGCCACCGCCACGCCAAAGATTAGCGGTCCTGAAAACTCTGCCACGGCAGTTACCCCCAGGGCGACCGGGGGTGAAAACGCCCGTGACGAAATCATTGTGGCCACTACGTTGCTGGAATCGTGGATGCCATTCAGAAAATCAAAGAAGACGCCCAAAACGATCACAGCAATGAGGACGGGTGTCATGATTAGTGCCTCTCTATTGAAAGTAATTTAGGTAACAATATCCGGGTGGTTATTCAAGGGATATTAAATGATCGGTGACACAAATTCTACCCAGCTCACGTAATCTTTACAATAATATCGGCGATAACATTGGCGGCCTCGTCGCCGCGGTCAGCCGCGTTGCTCAAGTGGCGATAGACCTCGCGCGATTTCAGCATCTTGATCACATGCTGGATGTCCTCGGCTCCGCTGAAAAGGTCTGCCAGGGCCTCACGATAAACCTCTTCCACCCGGTTTTCGAGAGACTTGGCGCGCTGGGCGTGGTCGTTGGCAACCCCGGGATGGTCTTCCAGGCGATCGACCGCCATCAACAGTTCATATGCGGCATCCCTAAGGATGGAGGCCATATTCTGCATAAAATTCGTCGGTTCGACCTTCAAGATTTCCATCTCGCTGACAGTACTGTAGGCGTAATCCAGGACATCGTCAATCGTCCTGGAAAGTAAAAAAATATCCTCACGGTCAAAGGGGGTAATGAAGGTTTTATTTAATTCATCGATCAGGATCCGGCGGGCTTCGTCAGCCTCTTTTTCCTTGGCGGAAAGCAGGGCCGAGGCAACCGGGTCCCGGGAGATCATAAAGGCCTTCAGAGCCTCCAGGCCATCCAAGGTAAGCGACGCCTGGTCATGGATCAGCTTCAGGAAAACATTCTGCTTTTTCTTAAATATGCGAAACATGGATAAAAATCCTCCTTGAGGTGGTGAAATTCCCTTTTATTACGTGGGAATTTACGGCCACGGTTGGCGACACAGTTCCCAGCCTGCTCCGTTGGAACCGAGGGTGGGCCAGAATCCCAAATTTACTGGTTACAAATTCGTTGCCCTTGATAAGAAAGGAAAGCTTATACTATTATCTCAATAATAACATAAAAACCACCTGAGGCTATTTGCCCTGGTAACGGAAAGATAGGCGCGACAAGCGCCTGCCCGAACTCAACTCTGAATTTCAGTAATCGGGGACAATATTGGATTCCAGGTTCCCGCCTCTGATACCGGGAGGAGCGGTTACGGCTTCAGCGCTGCGGCAATGGAGGCGAGCACTGCTTCAATTTCCAGGAAATCCGGGTGCCAATGAAAGGCCTCGATGTCCTTTAAGGCCTGAACCCGGGGACCGATACCTACAAACCTGTAGCCCAGCGAGCGGCAAGCCTGCAAGTCCCAGAGCCCGTCACCCAGGTAGACGACACGCTCGAACCCGGGGCAGGCATAGAAATCCAGTGCCCGTTCGGCAGCAATTTCCATAATCTTCTTACGATCCCGATCATCGTCGGAGGTGGCGAGAGGGAGGCCGTCGACGCTCAGATCACTCGCCCGTAGTTTAAACAAGGCCTCGCTGCGCCAGCAGCCGGTGGCGATGGCAATCCCGGCCCCATCGAGTTTTCGCAACCGCTCCAAGAGGCGCGAGGCCCCGGGAACCTCGCCGAAGGTCTCGGGGGATTCCCGGTACATCCTTTCGAGGTGCTTGAGCACCCTGCGCTGCACCTCTTCGATCTGTTCTGCTTCGGGGCTTCTCCCGGTTAGACGTCGGATCGCCTCCTGGGTTACGCCAATGGAGGTCTTGTCGACATATCCGGATAAATCCGCATCAACTGGCGGGCACCCGAGCACCTCGCCGATGGCAAGCCCGAAGATCTCCCGGTCGTACTCGTAGGACTGGGTCAGCGTCCCATCAATATCCAGCATGACCAGGTTCATAAGCGACAAGCCATTAGTTGCATCCGCAATGTGACATAAGCAGGATTATTAATCTTCACTACGGTCCCAAGTTCGTTTGCAGGTTATTTACAACACTCGGGCTTGCGCATTGATCGGGCTACGATAACATCATAACGATCCTTTAGTACTCTTTTCGGCAAGAACCTTATCAATCCTTTCTTTAGCCGAGATAAATAATCAGGACGATTGATTAATTATTTTTAACCGACGTCTCCCCCGATTTTCATCGTTTCTTGGATCGAAGCTATTACCTTTTCCGGCAGCATTTTCGGTTCAATGCCCATCATTTTACATGTCACCAAAATTCTGCAAGCAATTTCTATTATATCTGTAACCCCAGAGGCCCATTGTAACGACGACCCTGCGACTACCAAACCATGATTTTGTATTTGCACAAAATACCCGTGATTTCCCAGAACATCTACTATTTGTTGGCCTAATTCATCCGTTCCTGACCCCCAATCAATAATGGGGATACGTGAAATCATTACAGCTTCCGCCGTCACGGGTAGAAAGTCGAGGTTAGTTAAGCCAAGGATAGTGGTGTTGATGGTGTGCGTATGAATTACGGCATTGATATCCTGCCGAGCGCGATAAATTGCCAGGTGGAATGGAGCTTCTGTTGTTGGCTTATATTTCCGGTCATTTAAGACTTTTCCATTGAGATCAACAATTAACAAATTTTCGGGTTTGAGTTTTCTTTTATAAATATGTGCGGGCGTTATCAATATTTTTTCGGGTTCTTCGGTACAGCGGGCAGAGATATTTCCACCGGTCGGCGTAATATATCCCTTTTGATATAACTCATAATTAATATCCAATAATTCTTTTATCAATGGCTCGTATTTATTCATATCGGTTATTATCCAATGTTTAATTATTTGAAAAATGTGCCCGAAGGGAATATCATCCCCTGTGGGGAGTCTGTAACCATGCGATATTGAGCCAGTTAGCTCCTTTTCCTTTGCAACCAATCTTTTTCACCACCCTCATACCTGGCGATATTTTACTACGCTTCCGCACCAGATATGGGGGATGGCTATTGATAGAGAGTTTTTATTACCAGTCTCTTTGAAGCCAGCTTATCGGTCCGCAACTAAACCCAACCGAGAGCGTTATAAACACATACAATCCCCGGAAAACAACAACCTGTCTAGTCAACGCCACTCAATAAGGCAGAAATTCTTCTCTGCATTGGAGATTTATTCGTATGAAAACCAACTCGAAAAGCACAAAACTGACCCTAGAACAAAAAACACAGACTACGCCGCTGGCCGTTATCGGTATGTCGTCCATTTTTCCCCAGGCCAATAACCTTCAAGAGTATTGGGATAATATCCTCAACAAGGTGGATGCCATTGTGGATATCCCGGCTTCGCGTTGGAAAATTGACGAATATTACGACCCGAATCCTGCCGCACCCGACAAAACATACTGCAAACGCGGTGCTTTTATCCCAGATATTCAATTCGATCCGGCTGAATTTGGCTTGCCTCCGAATATCCTGGAAGTGACCGATGTAACCCAGTTGTTGTCGCTGGTAGTTGCCAAGGAATGCCTTGAAGATGCCGGTTACGGTGAAGGGCGGGAGTTCGAGCGGGAAAACGTCGGCGTGATCCTCGGGTTTGTGGGGATTGGAAGCAAATTGGTAATTCCGTTGATGGCGCGTCTTCAGTACCCCGTTTGGGAGAAAGTCTTACGCAGTTTCGGAATCTCGGCAGAAGACACCCAAATGATTGTCGGAAAAATTAAATTGGCCTATCCGAACTGGGAAGAAAACACATTCCCAGGCTCGATCGGGAATGTCGTTTCGGGCCGGGTTGCCAACCGGTTTGACCTGGGCGGCACCAATTGCGTTGTGGACGCGGCCTGCGCCAGTTCACTGGCCGCCATTCACATGGCTGCCAGTGAACTTATCGAAGGGCGCGCGGATATGATGATCACCGGCGGCGTTGACCTGGACAATTCAATTGGCGCGTATCTTTGTTTCAGCAAAACCCCGGCATTTTCTAAAAGCCAGAACCCCAGTCCTTTCGATAAAGATTCAGACGGCATGATGGTTGGGGAAGGTATCGGCATGGTGATGTTGAAACGTTTGGCTGATGCCCGGCGCGATCACGACCGGATCTACGCGGTCATCAAGGGGATTGGCACTTCCAGCGATGGGCGTTTCAAATCCATTTATGCACCGCGCCCTGCCGGACAGTCATTAGCCATGCGCCGCGCATATGCCGAAGCTGGTTATAGCCCGGCAACCGTTGGGTTAATCGAAGCGCACGGGACTGGTACCATGGCCGGTGATCCGGCAGAATTCCAAGGGCTGAAGGAAGTGTTCTCTGAAAACAACCCCGATAAGCAAACTATTGCTTTGGGCAGTGTAAAGTCTCAAATTGCACATACCAAGGCGGCTGCAGGGGTTGCCAGCCTGATCAAGGTTTCCCTGGCTTTGTATCACAAGGTGTTACCGGCGACCATCCACGTCACTACGCCTAATCCCAAACTCGAAATCGAGAAATCACCTTTCTATCTTAATACAGAGATTCGCCCATGGATAAAACCGGCCAAGTATGCCCGCCGGGCTGGTGTCAGTTCCTTCGGTTTTGGCGGGACCAATTTCCACGTGGCCCTGGAAGAAAACGAAAGCGAACAAACCGGACCTTACCGTCTTAATTCCACTTCGAAAGTTGTCCTACTCTCCGCTGAGACCCCGGAGGAGCTGCTAAAGAGTTGCAAGGGATGGTCTGAAAAATTACAGGGTCCGCAAGCAACGCAGGAATTTGTAAACCTGTCGTCAGCCTGGACGGCCACGATGATCCCCCATAGCGATGCACGGGTGGGTTTCGTCGCCGCCAATGAGGGCGAGGCTGTGAGTCAGCTTGCAATAGTTATGGACCTTTTGAAGACCAAGGAGGGCCAGGAAAGCGCCGAGCTTCCTGCGGGAGTGTATTACCGCCGGAGTGGACTTGACCCGCAAGGCAAACTGGTCGCCCTGTTTCCCGGTCAAGGTTCGCAGTACGTGGGTATGGGACGGGAGCTGTCGGTCAGTTTCCCGCCGTTGCGCATTGCCTTCGCCGAAATGGACGCTTATTTCGAAAGCGATGGATTGCTACCACTGTCGAGTGTAGTCTATCCCATCCCGGCTTTCGACAGTGCCCAGAAGGAGCTACATTCCAACAACTTGACCAGCACCGAACACGCCCAGCCCGCAATTGGCACATTGAGCGCCGGGTTGTATAAGTTAGTACAACAGGCTGGTTTCAAACCCGACTTCACAGCCGGTCACAGTTTCGGTGAACTGACTGCATTGTGGGCCGCCGGGGTTTATAACGACGAAGCCTTTTTCAGATTAGCGAAAGCGCGTGGCAAGGCCATGGCCCCGCCCGCTGACCTTGATTTTGACGCCGGGACGATGCTGGCTGTCAAGGGGGACGTCGTGGCGCTGCAAGAAGAATTAATAACTTTCCCAGAAATCACATTGGCGAACTGGAATTCCAACAACCAGGTGGTGCTGGCTGGAGCCAAATCCGCCATTTCTACCGTGCAGAAGGTTTTGGTTGAAAAAGGATATTCGGTCGTTGCGCTGCCCGTGTCCGCGGCTTTCCACACTGCGCTGGTCGGTCATGCCCAGAAGCCATTTGCCGAAGCGATCCAGAAAGTGAAATTTAACAAACCCAGCATCCCGGTCTATTCGAACACTACCGGGCAAAGGCATTTATCAGACCCCGAACAAATCCGCCAGAGTCTGACCGAACAGATCCTGAACCCGGTGCGCTTTAAGGACGAGATCGAAGCCATTTATTCCGAAGGTGGCAGTATCTTTGTCGAATTTGGCCCCAAGAACGTCCTGACCAACCTGGTAAAAAATATCCTGGAAGGCAAGCCCCATGCCGCAGTGGCTTTGAATCCAAACGCCAAAAAAGACAGCGACCGCCAGTTCCGTGAAGCCGTTGCCCAATTATGCGTTCTCGGCCTGGATCTGCGCCAGTATGATTCCTACGCATTACCGGCCAAACCATACAGGGAAGCGAAGAAATCGGCTATCAGCGTTACGTTGAACGGCGGGCTTTACTTGACAGATAAGACGCGCATCGCTTTTGAAGACGCCGTGGCGCAAAGGGATTCCCTGGACCTGGTTGCTGCTCACCCAAAGCCGAAGACATCCTCGGCAGCGGTTGAGCAGCCTCAGACCCCAGCACTGGATGATAGATCCGCCCAGATCGTCACCCTGGCTGGAGCGGGCCAGATAGCAGACCAGCTTCAGTCATGGCAGAATGAGACGTTAAAATCCCACAGCCAGTTCCTGTCGAATGACGGCGAATATACCCGCCTGTTTGGTCAAATCACCAAACAGGAACTTGACCTGCTCTCCGGCAATTCATCTCAACAAACACTGGCGCAAATCAATACCGCGCTTCAAACAATTGACCGCAGTATGGCGCAGTTCCACCAGCATCATGCAGAGACGCTGCGGGTGCACGAGCAGTATTTGCACAGCCAGGCGGAACTAATCAATAGCCTGATGCAATTGCAGAATATACCGCGGGTTTTGCCAGCGACTTTGCCGGTCAACAATTCATCCGAGGTTCAGCCCATTGCCTCTGCTTTGCCAGAACCGGGTGGGGCTAATTTCAGCGAGGGCGGAATTCCCTCAGTGGAATCGGAAACTGTTTCAGAACCTATCGTCCTAGCCGGCGCGACTCCGGCAATCAGCCTTGAAATCCTGACCCAATCTTTGCTTGAGATTGTATGCGAGAAGACCGGCTATCCCACCGACATGCTCGAATTAGGCATGGACATGGAAGCCGACCTGGGGATTGATTCAATCAAGCGAGTCGAAATCCTCGGTGCCATGCAAGCGCGCTACCCAGAACTGCCTAAAGCGGATACAGCCGTTCTTTCTGAAATGCGCACACTAGGACAGATTGTTGACCAAATGGTGGTTTCCGCTTCAGCAGTGCAGGTTACCGTACCGGTATCAGAACCGACGGAAAAGTCAGCAAAAGCAATGACGATCTCGATTCTGGCCCCGGCAGGCATTGACTTGGAAATCATCAAACGGGCTCTGCTGGAAATCGTCAGCGAGAAGACTGGTTATCCCACCGAAATGCTCGACCCCGGTATGGATATGGAGGCCGACCTGGGGATTGACTCAATCAAGCGGGTTGAAATATTGGGAGCACTACAAACCCGTTTCCCTGAACTGCCCAAGGCAGACTCGACCGCTCTGGCTGAATTGCACACACTCGACCAGATCACGGAATACCTGACCTCGGCTGCCCCAGTAATGGAACAACCCACGCCACAACCCTTATTGGCTAAGGAAGAACAATATGTCCTGCCGCGCGGTGTCGTTGCTCTGAAATTCCTCCCGACCCCGGACCACTTGGACATGATTTTTCCCAAAGACCACACCTGCATCTTGATGGATGGCGGCACCGACCTGACCCCGGCCCTGGCAAAAGCACTCGCTGGGCAGGGTATCAAAGTTGTGGTGCTGGGGCTGACCAATGCCCTGGTCAGTGATCAGAAGCCAATGCCCAAAAACATACGGCGTGTCATCATGGAAGACTTGACCGAAACCGGCATTCAGAATACCTTGGCAAGTCTTCAACAGGAATTCGGTCCAGCGGGCATGTATATCCACCTGGATCCACCCAGCACAACGGCGGAAGCATTCTCGGAGAACGAGGAAACGATCGCGCGCACCGCTTTCCTGGTCGCGAAATATTTGATGAAAAACCTGACCGAAGCCGCGCAGATAAATTACGCTGCATTTGTCACGGTCACCCATATGGATGGCGAATTCGGTTTGACGACCTCCGGACTTTTTGAACCGGTCAGCGGCAGCCTGTTTGGCCTGGTAAAAACCCTCAATCTGGAGTGGGACAAAGTCTTCTGCAGGGCAATCGATTTATCCCCGGATGTTAATTTAGCGGCTGCCGTGGAACACATCATGGCTGAACTTTACGACCCAAACAGATTGATCAGTGAAGTCGGATATAGCAACAAGGGCCGTTTTACCCTGGTGGTAGAAAAGCCTGAATCGGAGAACTAAAAAGCATGGTTGGAAAAACTTTGATCACCCCCGATACGGTCGTCCTGGTGAGCGGTGGTGCCAGAGGTATCACTGCCCAGTGCGTGATTAAGCTGGCCCATCACACGCCCTGTAAATTTATTTTATTGGGGCGCACACCTATCCATGACCCGCTGCCGGAATGGGCGTTGGATTGCCCTGAAGATGCCGAGCTCAAGCGTCGTGCAATGACCCGACTTTCGACCGAGGGTAAAAAGGTCACTCCGCAGGCTGTAGAGAAATTGTTTCGCCTGATACGCGCTCAGCAGGAAGTCGAAACCACGCTCCAGGCGATACGCCAGACTGGTGCAACTGTGGAATATGTGAACCTGAATGTTACCGCGCCGGTACAAAACTTTCAAAAGGAACTGGCCGGACCAATCCAACGGCTCGGTAAAATTAACGGCATCATCCATGGCGCAGGTGCACTATCAGACCGGAGAATCGAGAAGAAAACCATCCAGGATTTCGAGACCGTTTTCACCCCAAAAGTGGCTGGTTTGCGCAACCTGCTGAAGGTCGCTCCGGCCGGGCAACTCGACTTCCTGGTCCTGTTCTCGTCTGTTGTAGGTTTCTTTGGGAATATCGGCCAGGCGGATTACGCCATGGCAAACGAAGTGCTTAACAAAGCCGCCTACCAGATCAAGCGGGATAACCCGACCTGTCACGTCGTTTCGATTGACTGGGGCCCGTGGGATTCCGGGATGGTAACTCCCGAACTCAAACGTGCCTTTGCCGAACGGGATATGACGGTCATCCCGACCGACGCTGGTGCTGAAATGCTGGTGAAAGAAATTACCTCTCAACACACAGTGGATGACCAACCTGTACAGATTGTGGTGGGCGAGCTCCCCACGCGTGCGGCCAGCGATCTTTCCGGTGAATTGCAGAAATTTGAGATCCATCGCCACCTCAGCCTGGACGCCAATCCGTTCCTGCTCGACCATCAAATCGGGCTATATCCGGTGCTGCCTGCAACTTGCGCCGCATCCTGGATAGCCAGTGTCAGCGAACAATTATTCCCCGGGTTCACTTTCTACCAGCTTGAAGATTTCAAAGTGTTGAAAGGGATCGTGTTCGATGAAAACCTAGCAGACGAGCATATCCTCGAATTGAATGAAATAGAGAAAGTTCCGGGAGAAAAGGTAAAGTTCGCTGCCCGCATCTGGAGCAAGAATAAAAATGGTCGTCCCTTGTACCATTACAGCCTGAATGTCACGTTACTCCGGGAAATGCCACCAACAACCACCCATCATGTGGATCTACAGCCCTCTTCTGGAAAAAATGAAGGTATTCTGGGTAAAGCCCTTTACGAAGACGGCACACTTTTCCACGGGCCAACGTTTCAGGGTGTGAAGCGCGTCATCAGCGTAGGCGAAAATCGGTTAGTCCTAGAATGCCTGCTGCAGGCAATTCCTCCTAACCAGCAGGGACAGTTTCCGTTGCAGACCTACAATCCTTTTGCGTATGATGCAATTGTGCAGTCGTTGCTCATCTGGGCGCAGCGTTATTATCAGGCGCCTTGCCTGCCGTCGCATCTTGTCAGATTGGAGCAATTCCGGGCAATCCCCTTTGGTGCACTAAGTCTCGTGGATATGAATATCATCTCCCATAACCAAACATCAGTCGTTGCGGATATTATCGTTACCGATACCCAGGGTGCGATACTTGCCACATTCACGGGCCTTCAAGGCACGATTAGCCCGGCGCTGAAACGGTTTATCAGGGGGGAAGCCGCGTCTGTGCAAGCCGGTGAAAAATGATCCGGCGACTAGATCACATTACAAACATAGCTATTGTCGGAATGTCTGTCGTTGATCCAGGTGGGGGAGACATTGACGAGTTTGGCAGGCTTGTTTATCGCGGCTTGCCAGTGACTGGTCAATTCGGCGAGACGTTATCTCTCGAAGCTGCAGTCGTTCAGTCAGTCCGGCAGATATGTGGGGAGGCGCGTCTGGAAATCGGGCAGGTGCCAGTCATCTGCCTATCGCCGTCCATTGAACGGATTCTCCAGGATAACGGAATCGGCTCCCGAGTCCAGGAAGTTTCGGGCGTGCCGTTTGCCCTGACGATGGCATCAGACTGGTTCGAGAGCAGCGACCAGGATGTCGTTCTGCTAATCGAAGCCCAAGAAGATCCCCAGGCGGTTAGTGCACTTCTGGTCGCGGAAAATAAATCTGCACTGGATAATGCCAGGCGGGTCTACGCGCTGGTGACCGGTGGCGCCGAAGCAGATGGTCCGTTGAGTGCTGCAGCCATCTCCAACGTTTTACAGGAGGCGCGCCGGGTCTCTTACAAAACGCCGGAGGCTATTGGGGTGATTCAGGCGGCAACTTTAACGGGCGCGGCAATCCTCGCTGAGGAGGCGAATGGGTTGCTGGGCGCGTTTAGCCCACAACAGCTGCCGACCTGTGCCCTCAGCAGCAGTCTGGTGGGCCTGCTTGGGGTGGTGAAAACCGTATGGTGCCTTTCAAGGCGCGTTATTCCCGGTACTCCCGGTTGGGGCGGACCTGCGCAACCGGATGCCTGGCAGCGTTCGCCGTTCTACGTACCGACCGAGTCGCGCGCCTGGTTTATCCCTGCCAGCCAGGACAAGCGCAATGCCGGACTGAATTTCCTGGCAGAAGACGGCAGATTTACACATATCCTTTTTTGTGACGCAGCCTCTGCGACTCTCCAACTCATCAAGGCGCCAGGGCTGGAGGCATTGCGCCTTTTCCCCCTTACGGCCAGTTTTGCTGGGGTTCTGCTCGAAAAGTTGACGACTCTGCAATCGAAACTTGCCGCCGGGGCAACCCTGGCTGGGGCTGCACAGGGCGCATACCAGCAGTACATTCAGGAGAAATCCACTGCGAGGTACGTAGCATGCATGCTCGGTCAAACTTCCGACGAACTCCAGCGTGAGATCGGGTTTGCCGCGAAGGGCTTCCCGACCGCGTTTGAAAAACAGTCCGATTGGCAAACCCCTCTGGGGAGTTTTTTCACACCGCGGCCGCTGGGTAAAGACGGAAAAGTCTCTTTCGTTTATCCCGGGGCGTTCAATTCCTACCCCGGCGTTGGGCGTGACCTCTTTTACCTTTTTCCGAACCTTTACGACCATATCTTCGAACTTACCGGCGATATTGGCGATTTGCTAAACGAACGGTTATTGTATCCGAGGAGAATTTCGATTCTCACATCCGAAGAATTGGCAGCCATCGAAGCCCAATTGACCGCAGACCCGATTACGATGCTCATTTCAGGCAGCTGCCTGGCGGTTCTGTATACCGATGTACTTCGAAACGTTTTTGAGATTCATCCTGCAAGCGCTTTCGGGTACAGCCTGGGTGAAGTCAGCATGATGTTTGCCAGCCGGGTTTGGACGGAGGCGGATGGGACCAGCAAAGCCTTGAGGGAGTCCCCGCTCTTCCGCACACGTTTAACCGGACCTCAAAACGCAGTGCGCGAATTTTGGAACCTGCCCACCCGAAGCGAAAGCGACCCGCACGAGGCCCTCTGGGTGAATTACCTGCTGATGACCGGCTCGGAGAAAGTCAAGGAAGTTCTGCCGGATGAACCGCGCGTATATTTGACCCATATCAATACGCCCCATCAGGTGGCAATCGGAGGCGATCCTGCCGGATGCCGGAGGTTAATAGAGAGGCTGAAATGCAAGTCGATTCAGGCACCGTTTAATTATGCCATTCATTGCGAACCGATCCATTCCGAGTATGACATGCTGACGGAACTGCATTCCGTTCCAGTTATGGGACAACCCGGCATGACCCTGTATTCTGCCGCCACATACCGACCGATGCCTGTTGACAGGCAAATGATTGCGCAGCAAATTGCATATGAATTATGCAACTGCCTGGATTTCCCGCGTTTGATCCAACAAGCCTATAACGACGGGGCGCGCATCTTCATCGAACTTGGCGCGGGCAGTAATTGCGCCCGTTGGGTCAAAGACACCTTGCAGGGCCAGCCGCATGCAGCCTATTCGATTAATCGCAAGGGAGTAGACGACCACACTTCCATCCTCCGTCTCCTGGCCCGGATGGTCTCCCAGCAAGTCCCAGTCAATTTGAGCGTACTTTATCAGGATTAGCCGTATGCAAACAATTACATCCGAAGACATCCTTGAGAATTATATGAAATGGTGGGATGGACACACCCGGCAGGTCGGGAAAATCCATGACCACTTCCTGGAACTGCGCCAAGCAGGACTGCGCAAACTGGCAGGAGACATCAAACAGCAGGTGGAATCCATCCGCCCAAGCAATACCGGGTCCACACGCGCTCTATTTACCCTAGACGACTTGAAAGAGTTTGCCACCGGATCTGTCTTGAAATGCTTAGGACAGGAATATTCCGTCTATGCTGGTCGTCGCAGCTTGCGCATCCCAAACAGCGACCTCCTGTTGATGAGTCGAATACTATCCATTGTTGGGCGGAAGGGAGAATTCGACCAAGCCTCCAGTATTGTGGCAGAATACGACGTTCCAGAAAATGCCTGGTACCTTGACGGAGAACCGCGCGGCCAATTGCCCTATTCCGTCTGTATGGAAGTAGCGTTACAGCCATGCGGCGTTCTCTCTGCCTACCTGGGTACACCGCTCCGTTATCCTGAGATTGATTATTTCTTCCGTAACCTGGATGGCGAGACTGTGTTCAACCGGCTGGTGGATGCACGCGGCAAGATAGTCCGCGCTCGAGCGGAACTGCTCAAGACCATTTTTTATGGCTCGACCATAATCCAGCATTTCTCTTTTGAACTGAATTGCGACGGGGAAGTTTTCTTCGAAGGAAAATCCTCCTTCGGTTATTTTTCCGCTGAGGCCATGGCAGGCCAGATCGGACTGGACGGCGGGAAAATAGTCTTGCCTTGGTTGAAAGCGAGTGGGCAGGAAAACCGGATTATTCCCATCGAAGGAATGTCTCTAGTGGCAGACCTGCCGAAAGGGAAACTCCGCCTGCTTGACGGGGTGGTAGTTAATGAAAGTGCAGGCGACCACCAGGAAGGATATGTGTATGCCTGCCGGCAAAATACCCCTCAGGATTGGTTTTACGCCTGCCATTTTCATGAAGACCCGGTGATGCCCGGCTCGTTGGGGATAGAAGCAATCGTCCAAGCAATGAAAGTATTTGCTCGACAGACGTCAGGTAGCAGCGCGGCTGCAATCCATGTCACCGGGCAGAAAATGAACTGGAGCTATCGCGGCCAAGTGCTGCAGCACCACCAGCAAATGCAGGTGGAGGTTCATTTTCGAAAAACGCAGCACATTGGGAAAACAAAATTATTTACAGGTGATGCCAGTTTGTGGGCAGATGATTCCAGGATATATGAGGTGCGGAACATGGCGATAGCCATTGAGGAAGAACAGGATTGAAAATGAACCAAAACTTAACGAAGAATTCTGGAATGCAACTTATCGTTAATCGTCAAAAAACTCCGGCGGAGGGTGTTGTGGATTTAAACCGGGTTGCGTATGAACCTCAGGCAATAGGAGAATATTTGCGTGCCATCAACCTTCCACTCTATGTAGTCGGGGAGGATGGCAAAATCGGTCTGATCTCTGCTGATTGCGACGATCCTTCTTTTCGCAAGCTGGCTGGTGAGCGATATATCACCGGCGTCCCGGCCCTGCCCATTGAAGACCTGGGGGACGCCGGTTTCAAGAAAACCTACCGGGTGCGCTGCGCTTATTATGCCGGGTCCATGGCGAACGGTATTGCTTCCGCTGAAATGGTGGTTGCCTTGGGGAAGGCCGGTCTGCTAGGTTCATTCGGCGCGGCTGGGCTGGTGCGCAGCCGGTTGGAATCTGCCATCCAGAGCATCCAGGCAGCCCTGCCAGACGGACCATATGCAGCTAATCTCATCCATAGCCCCAGCGAAGATGCACTGGAAAGGAATGCAAGCGAGGTCTACCTCCAGTATGGCGTCCACGTGGTGGAGGCCTCGGCCTTTATAGACCTGACACCCAGTATCGTGTATTACCGTGCAGCCGGGCTGAGTCAGTCTGGCGACGGCGAGATCCAAATTGCCAACCATGTCATTGCTAAACTGTCCCGGCGCGAAGTTGCCACGAAATTCATGCAGCCGGCACCAGAAGACATCCTTAACCAGTTGGTCAGCGAAGGACGCATCACGCCTCAGCAGGCCGGACTTGCTAACAAGGTCCCGATGGCCGACGATATAACCGTAGAGGCCGATTCGGGCGGTCACACTGACAACCGTCCGCTGGTATGTTTGCTCCCCACAATGCTGGCCTTGCGGGATGAAATCCAGGCGAAATACAATTACCCGGTCCCGGTGCGGATCGGGGCGGCCGGTGGTATCAGCACCCCGGCTTCAGCCCTGGCCGCATTCATGATGGGCGCCGCGTACGTCGTTACCGGCTCAGTCAATCAGTCCTGCGTTGAAGCCGGGGCTTCCGAACACACCCGCCAATTGTTGGCGCAGGCTGGCATGGCTGACGTGGCGATGGCTCCCTCGGCGGATATGTTCGAGATGGGCGTGAAAGTCCAGGTGCTGAAGCATGGCACGCTCTTTCCGATGCGCGCCCAGAAACTCTATGATCTCTATTCACGCTTCGACTCGATTGAACAAATCCCGGCAGAAGAGCGTGAGAAACTGGAAAAGCAGGTCTTCAAACGCGACATTGAATCCATCTGGCAGGATACGGTCAAGTTCTTCACTGAGCGCGACCCTGTCCAGATTGAACGCGCCCAGAATAATCCCAAGCGCAAGATGGCGTTGGTTTTCCGGTGGTACCTGGGTCTGGCTTCACGCTGGTCCAACAGCGGTGAAAAAGGCCGGGAGATGGACTACCAGATCTGGTGCGGCCCCGCCATGGGCAGTTTCAATGACTGGGTGCACGGCACGTATCTCGCCGGACCTGAAAACCGCCATGTGGCAGATGTGGCGTTTCAAATCCTGACCGGTGCGGCCTGCCAGTACCGACTGCAAGCCCTGAAACTCCAAGGCCTGCAGGTGCCGACTGAGCTCGAACAATATTACCCGATGGAACCGTTCTTGAAATGATGATCAGACCCTGGAGAGATATCCCCGAACAAACGCTTCTGGCGACCGGTGATTGCCAGTTATGGTTGGCATGGCTGGACAACGAAGACCCGGATTCCTTCCGAGGATTCCTCTCCGGTGATGAACGTCTCCGCGCTGGACGTTTCCGCAACACGCGCAGCGCGGACCGGTTTATCGTAGCGCGCGGGATTTTGCGTCATTTGTTGGGACATTACATGACATCCGAACCTGAACGATTGGTCTTCTCATATGGTCCTCATGGGAAACCGGAGTTGGCAGGCGCGCCGCATGCGGGATTATCGTTCAATGTTTCCCACTCCGGCGGCATGGCGCTTTTTTTGGTTGCAAATGGGTTTGAGGTGGGCGTGGATATCGAAGAAATCCATCCGGTAAGCAACCTGGAAGGTACTGCATCCATTTTTCTTTCGAAAGAGGAACTTGCCGAATTAGAAGCATTACCAACCGACGGGAAACTTGAATACTTCTTTGCAATGTGGACTTGCAAAGAAGCCATCCTGAAAGCTCTGGGGGCTGGCTTTACCGGTCCCGCAAGAGATGTTTTGACAACGATTTGCCAACCTGGCTCAAAAAGTAACGGGCAAAATATAATTTCCGATAACAAGCGGCTAATTATGCTAGACCCGGCGGAAGGTTTCAAGGGAGCGCTGGCTTGTCTGCAACCGCTATCCAAGGAATAATCTATGACGAATGAATTTGAAGCGAAAATGGATGAACTGCGCTCGGCTGCACTTTTGGGCGGCGGCGCATCCCAGATCGAAAAACAGCACGCCAAAGGGAAAAAGACCGCCCGTGAGCGGATCGAAATGTTCCTGGACCCCGACACATTTACAGAAACCGGCCTGTTCGTTTCGCACCGTGCGGTCGGATTTGGCATGGAAAACAGCCATCCGACCACCGATGGTGTAGTGACTGGATGGGGAAAAGTGGAAGGGCGGCTGGTTTACGTGTTCGCCCAGGATTTCACCATTTTGGGCGGTTCACTAGGCGAAGCCCACGGACGGAAAATAGCCCAATTGATGGACCTGGCCTACCAGAACGGCGCGCCGATTATTGGTCTAAACGACTCGGGCGGCGCACGCATCCAGGAAGGGGTTGACTCCCTGGCGTCCTATGGCGAAATTTTCTATCGCAATACGCGCGCCTCCGGCGTCATTCCGCAGATTTCGGTCATCATGGGCCCCTGTGCGGGTGGAGCAGTTTATTCGCCCGGGATAAACGACTTCGTTCTGATGGTCAATCAGAACGCCTACATGTTCATTACAGGTCCCGAGGTTGTGAAAGCAGTTACCCATGAAGATGTTGACTTTGACTCGCTCGGCGGCGCGGAAGTTCACGGAAAGAAAAGTGGTGTGGCCCACATCACCGCCCCCGATGAGGAGGCTTTGCTGGGGCAACTGCGTTGGCTGCTTTCGTACCTGCCACCCAACAACCTTACGCCCCCCCCTTATCAGTCATCTTCAGACGACCCGCGTCGTCTCCTCCCAGATCTGGAACAGATTGTCCCGCTTGATCCACAGCGCCCTTACGATATGCACGCGGTAATAGAGACGATCGTGGATGGCGGTGAATTCCTTGAAATCCAGCCGGATTATGCCGAGAATATCCTGGTCGGGTTTGCCCGCCTGGACGGTTACCCAATCGGGATCGTTGCGAACCAACCTGGATACCTGGCAGGCGTGCTGGACATTAATGCATCCGACAAGGCGGCGCGTTTCATCCGTTTTTGCGATGCGTTCCACTTCCCCCTGGTCACACTGGTGGACACGCCTGGATTCCTGCCCGGCAGTGAACAGGAACATGATGGCATTATCCGGCATGGTGCGAAAATGATCTACGCCTATTCCGAGGCCACCGTCCCAAAAGTTGCCGTGATCCTGCGGAAAGCCTACGGCGGAGCCTATATCGTGATGAGTTCGAAACACCTGCACTGCGACTATAACCTGGCCTGGCCGCAAGCCGAGATCGCAGTCATGGGTCCGGAAGGTGCGGTGAAAATCGTTTTCCGAAAAGAGATCAGCGCCGCCAGTGACCCGGCAGCAATAATGGACGAATATATGCGCAAGTACCGGATGGAAATTTCCAATCCATACCTTGCCGCCTCGCGCGGATATCTGGATGATATTATCCCCCCGTCTGAAAGCCGCTTGCGTTTGATTACAGCGCTGGAAAGCCTGCGCGAAAAACGCCAGGAAACCCCTGTGCGCAAACATGGGAATATCCCCCTCTAGGAGGTAGAAAGATGAAAGTTCTGGTTGCCAACCGGGGTGAGATCGCTGTGCGCGTCCTGCGAGCCTGCCGTGAATTG
>Ga0209048_10001355_pt1 | contig 25339 bp, 29 predicted proteins | sample FrelakmetCRP12CR_FD_187146 | JGI IMG/M metagenome (GOLD analysis project Ga0209048, IMG submission 187146) | Freshwater lake sediment microbial communities from the University of Notre Dame, USA, for methane emissions studies - CRP12 CR (SPAdes)... | ecosystem: Environmental > Aquatic >... | reverse complement strand
CTGCATTCATCGTTCCGTCACTGTTGTCGTTGCGGAGGCCGCCACGTCCTGCTTCGATCGACCCCAGCGTCAGCGCTGGCGCGCGGCATCGACGCCCGGTACGACGTCGTCGCCGTATGCGTCGTGCCAGTACTTCGCCAGTCGCGCGTCGTCCTCGATCCGCTTGTCGGGGAGACCATCAGGGACATGCCAGGCGGGGATACGCGATTCGACCGCGAAGTGCGAGACCGGTTTGAGCGCAGCCGGGTCGTCCAGGCTGCCGACCGAGAGATCCATGTTCTCGCTGGCGTGGTATTCGAAGCTCAGAGGGGTACCGCACTCGCGGCAGAACCCGCGGCGTGCGATCTTCGACGATGCAAAGTAGCTTGGCCGCCGCGATAGCCACTGCACCTGGTCCTTGCGCAGGTTCAGGAACGCGGCGCGCGTGTTGCCGAACGCGAGCTGGCACATTCGGCAATGGCAGTAGTAGCCGTCGCGATGATCCGGTGCCGCGCGATAGCGCACCGCGCCGCAGAGGCAGCCGCCAGTCAGTGCCGGCAAGCTTGACGCAGGGAAATCCGACATCGTGATGTCCCGTCGTCGAAGTGCGGCCGACGCTCAGCTCGCGACCGTGTAGTTCAGGCTCAGCCGCCCGCCGTCGACATAGACGATCTGCCCGGTCATGTAGCTTGCCGCGTTGCTGAGCAGGAAGGCGGTCACGTCGGCGACCTCCGCCGGCTCTCCGAGGCGCTTCATCGGCGTGCGGCTCATGATGCGCGCACGGGCCGCGTCGCTGCCGAGCACTGCGTTCTTCGCCAGCTCGGTTGCGATCGTCCCCGGCGCCACCGCGTTGACGCGGATGCCGTGGTCGGCCAGCGCGAGCGCCATCACGCGCGTGAGCTGATTGATTCCGCCCTTGCTGACGTTGTAGCTGGCGATGCTCGGAATTGCCATCAGGCCGTTGACCGAGCTCATGTGCACGATCGCACCGCCTCCGCCCCGCGCCACCATCGTCCGCGCCACGGCCTGCGCGACGAGAAAGGCGCCCTTGAGGTTGACGCCGATCACCGCGTCCCAGTCGGCTTCGGTGATATCGAGAAAGTCAGCAGCCTTGAAGATGCCGGCGTTGTTTACAAGTGCATCGACGCGCCCGAACGCGCCCAGCGTCGCCGCGAGCGCGGCATCGACCGCGGCCTTGCGCGCGACGTCGCAATGCACATAGATCGCCTTGTGCCCGCGCGACGCGAGCGCGGCTGCCAGCGCCTCGCCGCGGGCATCGTCGATGTCCCACAGCGCAACCATCGCGCCGTCGCGCGCGAGCCGGTCGGCGCACGCCGCGCCTATGCCCTGCGCCGCACCGGTCACGACGGCCACCTTGTCCTCGAAATCGAAACGTGTGCTACCCATCATGCCTCCAGCTTCACAGCAACTTCAGCGAGCGCGATCGAGCCACACCTCCAGCCCCTGCGCGTTGAGCTCGATATCCATCTCGAGCAATTCGAGCACCTCGTCGCCGGCAAGAGTGCATCCGTGCGCGCGCAGGCGCTGGATGTAGAGCTCGGCGAGCCTGCGCCTGAGTTCGGCGTGGCGCTCCTGCCCGCCGCCCTGACAGTGGCGCGCCAGCGCGACCATCGCGTCGATCTGCTCGAACATCAGCGAACCGAGTTGCGCCACGTCGCCGACGCGGCCGAAATGCGTCAGGTACATCCATTGCGGCGCGTAGCCGAGCATGCGCTCGACCGACGTCTTCAGTGGTTCGGGCTCGAACTGCACCGGCGTCACTGTCGGCGTGAGCCAGGCGCGGCCGGCAACTTCGAACTCCGGGTACGCCAGGCCAAAGGTATCGCCGCTGAAGAAGCCTCGGCTGCGTTCGTCCCACACGACGTGGTGATGGCGTGCGTGGCCCGGAGTATCGAGGAACCGCAGCGCCCGCCCGGCGAGCTCGAGCGTCATGCCGTCGTGCGTCGCCAGCACGCGCTCGGCGGGCACCGGAACGAGCTTGCCGTAGGAGCGCGCCATTTCGGCGTCGCCATAGACCGCACGGGCACCCTCGAACAGCGCTCGCGGATCGACCATGTGCCGCGCACCGCGCGGGTGGACGACGAGCCGCGCGTTGGGCAGCGACTGCATCAGCAGCCCGGCACCGCCGGCGTGATCGAGGTGCACGTGGCTCACGATCAGCCAGTCCACTGCCGTCGGCTCGAGGCCGATCGCGGTCAGTGCCGCGAGCAGCCGCGGTACGCCGAAGTTGGTACCCGTGTCGACGAACGCCGCGCGTCCCGCCTCGACGATCAGGTAGGCGGCGTCGAACCGCGGCCGCAGAAAGCCGGTATCGATCGTGTAGATGCCGTGCGGCAGCGTCTCCACCCCGGCGCGCGCCGCTGCGCCGTTCGCCTGCTCATCGCGTTCGCTCATGGCTTGTCCTCATGGGGGACTTCGATATTGCCACGATCAGCGCGGCACACCGCCCGCGCGAACGACCGGTCCGAGCTTGGTCCGCTCAGCGCCCGTAACCGCCGGGTCTCGCGCGCTGCGCCCTGAAGCCACCGGGTTTTGCGCTCGGCGCTGCGGACTTGCGCGGGGCGAATGCGTGAGCTCTGGCTTCGGCCGGCGCGCGGTCGAACGCGCTGCGCGGTGCAACGTCGCGGTGCGCGTGCTGGAACGGCGCGCGTTCGCGCGACGCGAAGCGGTCGCTGCCGGGCGGCGTAAAGGGCTTGCCGAAGCTCTTGCCGCCAGCGCCGAGACGCGCGCCGAAACGCGTATCGGGACGCGCAGCGTTGAGCCGCGGCGCGGGGCTCTTGGGCTCCAGGCCGGCGATCGTCGCGACTGGGATGTTCTGCGTCGTGAACTGCTGGATGCGGCGGATCATTCCGCTGTCGCCGCGTTCGGCCAGCGTCACCGCCAGGCCGTTCTTGCCGGCGCGGCCGGTGCGGCCGATGCGGTGCACGTAGTCCTCGGCCTTCATCGGCAGGCCATAGTTGATGACGTGGCTGATCGTTCGAACGTCGATGCCACGCGCCGCGACGTCGGTGGCGACGAGCACGCGCAACTCGCCGCGGCGCAGCGCGGTCAGCGTGCGCGTGCGCCGGCCCTGCGGCATCGCGCCGTGCAGCGACGCGACCGCGTGGCCCATGTCGGCGAGGCGGTCGGCGAGCCAGTCGGCGTCGCGCTGCGTGCTCGTGAAGACGAGGGCCTGCTCCATATCGCGCGTCGTCAGGATGTGGTCGAGCAGCGCATTCTTGTGCGTGCCGTTGTCGGCCCAGTGCAGGCGCTGCTCGATGTTGACGTGCGTGTCGGTGTGCGACGAGACGTCGACCTTCTGCGCCTCGCGAAGCAGCTGCTGCGCGAGGCGGCCGACGTGGCCGAGGAAGGTGGCGCTGTACATCAGCGTCTGGCGCGCCTTGGGCGTGTGTTCGGCGATGGTCGTGATGTCATCGATGAAGCCCATGTCGAGCATGCGGTCGGCTTCGTCGAGGACCAGGATCTCGACGTTGTCGAGCACCGCTTTGCCGGTTCGCAGATGGTCGAGCAATCGCCCTGGCGTGGCGATCAGGATGTCGAGCGGGCCGCGCAGCGCCTTGATCTGCAGCGGATACGGCACACCGCCGAGGACCGTCGCGACGCGCAGGCCCGGCACGTGGCGGCCGTAGACGGTGGCCGCCTTGGCGACCTGCAGCGCGAGTTCGCGCGTCGGCGCTAGCACCAGCACGCGTGGGCCGTAGACGACACCGCGGTCGCGCCGCTGCGTGGTGTCGGCACGCGCCGCGAGAACGCGAACCAGCGCCGGGATCACGAACGATGCGGTCTTGCCGCTGCCCGTCGACGACGCGACCATCAGGTCGCGCCCCTGCAGCGCCGGCGGGATGGCGCGCGCCTGGACCTCGGTGGCGCTCTCATAGCCGGCATCGGCCAGTGCGCGGGTGAGGGTCTCGTCAAGACCCAGCGAAGCGAAATTCGAATCGAAACTCATGATGCACTTTCAGGAAACGCAGTGCCGCGGCGCACCGCATTGCGGCGCGCAAGACAGCACTCGCGAGGCCGCTTAAAGGCCTCGCAAGGACAAAGTCGCTGGAAGAATGCTCCGGTGCGATCCGCGACGGGAGGCGGCCGGGGGGACAGTCAAAGCGACGGCATCGCCGCCGACCGTGGGCTGCGTCAGAGTGACGCGGCCGCTACCCGAAGGAACTCGAATGCCGCCTGCGCCTGGCTGCAAGGCCGACGCGCGTGTCGCGGATCCGAAAGGGGTCGAAGGGGATGAACGAAACGGTCGGGACGAGTCCTGACCGAAGCGGGCAGTATAGCTTACTCCGGGTTATCCCCGAAGTGCGACGCGCTACGCTTCGCGTCCGGTCGGCCAATCACGCAGGCTTTGTCGCGCGATTCGTTCGCGAGCTAAGCCTACCCACGCGCCGCGATTCAGGTCACGCTCCCCGCGAGCGCCCGGCGGGAAGTCGACAACCCCCAGCCCCCGTCTGGGGCCCCTGCGCACGCGGCAACGAAGGCCTTCTTCCATGACCCGTGAAGTTGTTCCTTTGGCGGCGCGCGACGTCGGCGGCTTTGCCCGCGCGCTCGGCGCTGACGCAGTTCGACGCCCGCCGCAGACTGGTGCGCTGGCTGCTGCGCGCCTGGCGCGAGCTGACGCGACAAGGCGCTTAGCGCGGCGCCGTTTCACGGCGCGAGCAAGTGCTGCCGATAGTAGACCAACTCGTCGATCGACTCGTGGATGTCGGCCAGAGCGGTGTGCGCCTGCGCCTTCTTGAAGCCATCGAAGACGGCGGGCTTCCAGCGCCGCGCCAGTTCCTTCAGCGTGCTGACGTCGAGGTTGCGGTAGTGGAAGAAGCTCTCGAGCGTCGGCATGTAGTTGGCGATGAAGCGTCGGTCCTGGCAGATCGAGTTGCCGCACATCGGACTCTTGCCCGCCGGCACATACTGCTTGAGCCAAGCCGTCAGTTGCTGCTCGGCGCTCGCCTCGTCGACCACCGACGCCTTGACGCGATCGATCAGGCCGCTCTTGCCGTGCGTGCCCTTGTTCCAGGCGTCCATCGCGTCGAGCATGGCATCGCTCTGGTGGATCGCAAAGACCGGGCCTTCGACGCGCAACTCGAGCTGTGCGTCGGTCACCACCACGGCGACCTCGATGATGCGGTCCCGCTCCGGGAACAGCCCGGTCATCTCGAGGTCGATCCAGACCAGGTTCTGCTCATTGCTGGCAAGCGCAGCTGGGCTGGCGATAACGTCATCGGTCATGGGGTTTCCTGTGCGGGTCGGTGCCGGAGCGCATTCTCGCAGGCCTACACTTGCACCAATGCATTCACCCCTCATGCCCGCTTTCACGCTGACGCTTGCGTTCGCCGTCGTGCTGCTGGCCTCAATACTCATCAAATTCTGGCTCGCAACAAGGCAAATGCGCCATGTGGCGGTGCATCGAGGTCGCGTGCCGGCGGCGTTCGCCGGCCGCATCGGTCTGGACGCGCACCAGCGCGCGGCCGACTACACGCTGGCCAAGGGCCGCCTGGGCCTGCTGAGCATGGCCTGGGCCGCCGCCGTCCTGCTGGGTTGGACGTTGCTCGGCGGACTCGATGCGTTGAACGTGGCCGTGCGCGACGCGCTGCAGCCACGCTTCGGAGACATGGTCTACCAGCTCGCACTGCTGGCCGCGTTCACGCTCGTCGGCGGTGCGCTCGAACTGCCGCTCGATCTCTACGCGACGTTTCGCCTCGAGCAGCGCTTCGGCTTCAACCGCATGACCTGGCGGCTCTATCTCGCCGACCTGGCCAAGGGCATGGCGATCGGCGCACTGGTCGGGCTGCCGATCGCGGCGCTGGTGCTGTGGCTGATGCATACGACGGGCACTCTGTGGTGGCTTTGGGCCTGGGTCGCGTGGATGTGCTTCAACCTGGCGATCCTGGTGCTCTACCCGACGGTGATCGCGCCGCTCTTCAACAAGTTCGAACCGCTCGCCGACGACGCGCTGAGGCTGCGCGTGCAGGCGCTGATGGTGCGCTGCGGCTTCTCGTCCAAGGGCCTGTTCGTGATGGACGGCAGCCGCCGTTCGGCGCACGCCAACGCCTACTTCACCGGCTTGGGCGCCGCCAAACGGGTGGTTTTCTTCGATACCTTGCTGGCGAAGCTGACGCCAGGCGAGATCGAGGCGGTGCTGGCGCACGAGCTCGGCCACTTTAAGCACCGCCACGTGACGCAGCGCATCGCGGCGATGTTCGCGCTCAGCCTGGCCGGCTTCGCCGTGCTCGGCTGGCTGTCGGGGCGGGCCTGGTTCTACAGCGGCCTTGGCGTGCAGCCCAACATGGTGGCGTCGAACGACGCCCTTGCGTTGCTGCTGTTCCTGCTCGCGCTGCCGGTGTTTGCCTTCTTCGTGTCGCCGCTGTTCGCCCAGCTTTCTCGCCGCCACGAGTTCCAGGCCGACGCCTACGCCCGCGCCCACGCGAGCGGCAGCGACCTCGCGGCCTCGCTGCTCAAGCTGCACGAGGACAACGCCTCGACGCTGACGCCCGACCCGCTTTACGTCCGCTTCTACTACTCCCACCCACCGGCCTGCGAGCGGCTTGCTGCGCTGCAAACCGCCTGAATCGCGATCATGTCGACGCTCCTGTATCTGCGCTGCGCGGCCGTGGTCGTCGGCCCGATGGACGAACCCGAGATCGAGTCCTACCTGAGTCAGGTCGGTGGCTGGAGGCTGGCCGACGGAGCGATCGAGAAAACCTTCAACTTCGAGAATTTCCATCAGACGATGGCGTTCGTGAATGCCGTCGCGTGGATCTGCCACGTCGAAGACCACCACCCCGACCTTGCGCTGAGCTACGGTCGCTGCGTGCTGCGCTTCGCTACCCACTCGGTCGGTGGCGTCTCGATCAACGACTTCATCTGTGCCGCCAAGGTGGATGCGCTGCTGCCCGTCGTCGGCTGAACCGGTGCTGCGCCGCACCTTCGCCGCATGACGAAGGTCGTCGCGCTCGACCTCGGCCTCGTGGTGACAAGCCACGGCCGACACTATGTGGTCGAGACACCCGAGGGCGAGCGGCTGACCTGCCACCCGCGCGGTAAGAAGAGCAATTGCGTGGTCGGAGACCGGGTGCGCTGGATGCCCACCGGCAGCGACGAAGGCGTGATCGAGCACCTCGAGCCGCGACGCAACCTGCTTTTCAGGCAGGACGCGTGGAAGATCAAGTCCTTTGCCGCCAACCTCGACCAGTTGTTGGTGCTTTTGGCGGCCAGCCCGGCATTCAGCGAATCGCAGCTTGCGCGTGCGCTGATTGCGGCCGAAAGCGCCGGCATCACAGCGCACGTCCTGCTGAACAAGGCCGACCTGCCGCAGTTCGCGGCCGCCCGCGAGCGGCTGACACCGTACGTCGCGATGGGCGTGCAGGTGATCGAGACGGCGCTGAAGGCCGCGCCCGAAGCCGCCCGTTCGCGTCTCTCGGCGCTGCTGGAGGGCAAGGCAACGCTGGTGTTGGGTCCGAGCGGTACCGGCAAGAGCACGTTGATCAACCTGCTTGCTCCGGGCGCGCGCGCCTCGGTAGGCGAGGTGTCGCTGGCGCTGAACTCGGGCCGTCACACCACGACGACGACGCAGTGGTACTGGCTCGATGCACAGCGAACCACGGCGTTGATCGACTCGCCTGGATTCCAGGAGTTCGGCCTGCGCCAGATCGGGGCCACCGATCTCGCGGACTACATGCCGGACATCGCGCGGCACACTCGCGAGTGCAGGTTCTACAACTGCAGCCACCTGCATGAGCCGGGCTGCGGCGTGCTCGCCGCACTCGAACGCGGCGAGCTCAGCCCCTCGCGGCACCGCATTTACATGGAGCTGTGGGCAGAGCTGAGCTGAGCGGGCGGCGGACTACCCAACAAGGTTGGCCAGCGACAACAGTGCCAGCAGCAGCATCCAGAGTACGACCGAGCGCCACACCAGGCCCACGATGCTGCGCAGATGCCCGGCCTGCGCCGCGAGGCCAGGCGTCGAGCCGTGGGCCTCGACCGCTTCGGGCGAGGCTCCAGCATCGAACGACTTCGAGCGATCCGGCGTAACGCCGGGCGCGGCGGCACCTCCGAGCTGAACACCGACTGCGCCCGCGGCTGCCGCGAGGATGATGCCTTCGTTAGGGTACTTCCAAAGCGAAGCATCGCGGCGCCAGCACGTCACCGCCTCCTCGAAGTTACCCACCACCGCAAAGCCGAACGCGGTCAGGCGCGCCGGCACGTGATCGATCAGGCCGAAGAGGCGCTGCGACAGCGCCATCAGGCGGTCGTTCGCCGACACGCCGAGGGTGCGGCTCTTGAACGTCCAGTAGCGGCTCGCGAACTCGGCCATGCGATACAGAACCGCACCTGCAGGGCCGAGGCCGAACGCCGACAGAACGACGAAGCAAAAGAACACGCCGAACACGTGGCGGTGCGCGGCCAGCAGTGAATGCTCGATCACATGGCGCAGCAGTTCCGTTCGCGGCAGCTCGCTGACGTCGAGATGGCGCCATTCGGCAAGGCGCTGGCGCGCCTTGGCGTCATCGGCCGCTTCCAGCGCGTCGCGAATGTCGGTGAAGTAATGGCTGAACTGGCGAAAGCCAAGCGTGAGGTAGAGCACCAGCACGTTCCAGGCCAGCGCGAGCAGCAGGCTGTAGTGGGCAATGCCGAGGTAGATGCCGCAGGCCGCCAGCGCCGGAACAATGACGGTAACGCCCCACACGACCCAAGCGTGATGTTCGCGTCCGGCGTTGAAGTTCAGCCCCGTCCAACGCATCCACGCAATGAGCGCCCCGAACACCCAGTTGCGGCGCGGCAGCGGCTTGAGCTGTTCGATCAGCAGCGCGAGCAGCACGGCGAAGAAGCTCATGGGCGGCGATGATAGCGGCACGCTACGAACGCAGCCCCCGAAGCAAACGCGCGCGCCGGGCCGCGCTCGCTACGCGGCGAGGAATCGGTACAGGTTGCGCAGCATCGCCGCCGTGGCTCCCCAGACGAAGTAGCGCCGCGGCCTGCCTTCGCTGTCGACGCCCTGCCAGGGCATCGACAGAAACTCGCGCCGCACGCCCGCGAGTTCGACCGCGTGACGGCGATGGTGCGCAGGATTCATCAGGAACGCCAGGGGCACCTCGAACACCTCGGCCACCTCGAATGGATCGGCCCGCAGGTCGAAGCCGGGTTGCACCAGCGCCACCACCGGCGTGACGATGAAGCCGGTGCCGGTCGTGTAGGTCGGAAGCGCGCCGAGCACGTCCACGTGGGACGGCGCAAGGCCGATCTCCTCCAGCGCCTCGCGCAATGCGGTCGCGGTGGCGTCTGGATCTTCGGGTTCCGCGCGCCCGCCCGGGAAGCTGATCTGTCCCGGGTGATCGCTCAGGTGGTCGGTGCGCTGGGTCAGCAGCACGGTGAGCTCGCCGCGCTGGACCAGTGGCACGAGGACCGACGCACGGGCCGGCTCGCGTTCGACGAAGCGCCGCTCGGCGGTGGACTCCGGCGTCCACGCCGGCGGTTGCTGAAACCGGCGGCGCAGGGCGTCCGCGCGCAATGCCGGCCCGGCCACCGACGGCAAGTGATCGTCGATGCCGATGACGGGAAGTTCCTGCGGATTGAAGCTGAGCGACATGCAGCGTCTCGGAATGCGAATAGCCGCCCGGACGCGCTGCGGCAGGCGGTTTGCTCTCGTTGGGCCAGTTCAGCCCTGGATCGTCAGAAGAACTCTTGCTCTTCGGTGAAAGCGCGATGCGCGACTCGCGTGGGCATAGCTTTCGACCCTGCCTGACTTCATCAGGAAAGCTTTTCCTTGATGCGCGCCGACTTGCCCGAGCGCTGGCGCAGGTAGTACAGCTTCGCGCGGCGAACGTCGCCGCGGCGCTTGACTTCAATCGCTGCGATCAGCGGGCTGTACAGCTGGAACGTCCGCTCGACGCCCTCGCCGTTGGATACCTTGCGCACGATGAAGCTCGAATTCAGCCCGCGGTTGCGCTTGGCGATGACAACGCCTTCATAGGCCTGCACCCGCTTGCGGGTGCCTTCGACGACATTGACGCTGACGATGACGGTATCACCTGGCGCAAACGGCGGAACGGTCTTGTTGAGGCGAGCGATTTCTTCCTGTTCTAGGGTTTGGATCAGGTCCACGGGTTTCTCCAAGTGATCGTGCCCGCGCTTCGAATTTGAATGCGCCGCGTTTGAAGAAACGACGGCAGCCGGGCAGAGGATCGAAAAGCGTCGAATTATAGCTTCAGCGAGGCGAGGAAGCGCTCGTCGGCAGCCGAGAGCGCGCCCGCTGCCCGCGCTGCAGCGACAAGGTCAGGACGCCGTCGCGCAGTGAGTTCGAGCGAACGTTCGCGCCGCCATCGGGCAATGTCGGCGTGGCGGCCCGACAGCAGCACCGGAGGCACCGTTCGCGCTTCGTCCCCGACCTCCAGGCGCTCGGGGCGACTGTAGTGCGGGCAGTCGAGCAGGTCCGCCGAGAAGCTGTCCTGCTCGTGCGACTGCGCGTCGCCGAGCACGCCGGGTTGCAGCCGCGCCACCGCATCGAGCAGTGCCAACGCCGGCAACTCACCGCCAGAGAGCACGAAATCGCCCAGGCTGAGTTCGAGATCGACATTGCGGTCGATGAAGCGTTGATCCACGCCCTCGTAGCGCCCGCAGACAAGCACAGCGCCCGGACCGCGCGCCCACTCGCGCACCAGCGCCTGGTCGACACGGCGCCCGGTAGGTGTAAACAGCACCAGCGGTGCCGGCGCGGTTTCTGATCGAGCCGATCGCACCGCGGCCAGCGCCCGTTCGAGCGGCTCGGCAAGCATCACCATCCCTGGCCCGCCGCCGTAGGGTCGGTCATCAACGCGGCGGTACGCGTTGTCCGCAAAGTCGCGCAGTTGCCATAGCTTCACCTCGACCGGCCCGCCCTCGAACGCGCGGCGCGTGATGCCGGTCGTCCAGTGCGGTGCGAGGAGTTCGGGAAACAGCGTGATGACGTCAAAACGCATGGGTGGACCCGGAGGGTTCACGCGGCAGCGAGACTCAAGCCCCGTCCCCGCCGAGCGACCGACGGTGACGACCCCGCACGAGCCGACCCTGGCCGCAGCCGACGCGGTCTGCGTGGCGGGCCATCAATAGTCAATTCCCCAATCGACGACGATTCGCCGCTCGGGTAGGTTCACGCTATCAACATAGGCCGCGACGAAAGGTATCAGCCGCTCGGCGCCACGCGCCGGCTTGACGCCGGGAACGGCGTCGGGTGCGACACGCAGCACGCTGTGCGCTGCAGTGTCGAGCAGGCCGACCACCGAGCCCAGCGACTCGCCCTGCCGGTTCGAAACCGCAAGCCCGAGCAGGTCAACCCAGTAGTACTCGTCGGGCGAGACGCTCGGGAAGCTGCGCCGCGCGACGAAGATGCGCGCGCCGTGAAGCGCCTCGGCAAGCGTCCGATCCGAGAGGCCATCGGCCTGCGCGACGATGCCGTCGCCGTGTTGCTTGGCCTGAACGATCCTCAGCATCGCTGGCGCCGCGGACGCACCTACCCGCGGCCGCGACTCCCCAGCCGGCGGCTTCAGGAACCAGCACTCGGTGGCAAACAGCGCCTGCGGATCGGCGGCGTAGGGCGCGATCCTTAGCCAGCCCTTGACACCCCAGGCGCCGACGATCGTGCCAACTTCGACCGCATCGTCGGGCCAGACTGGGTCTGCACCGCCGGCCATCGCCACCTGACTGGTGTCGGTCAATCGCTCAGGCCGCGGCCTTCGCTTGCGCCACAAGGCGGGTCACCGTGGGCGACAGTTGCGCTCCGGTACTGGCCCAGTAGTCGATGCGGTCGAACGCGACGCGCAGCGGCTGCTCGCCGCCCGATGCGACCGGGTTGTAGAAGCCCACGCGCTCGATGAAGCGGCCGTCGCGCCGCGTACGTGCGTCGGCCACGACGATGTTGAAGAACGGACGCTTCTTGGCGCCGCCACGTGCAAGTCGGACCACGACCATGATTGTTTCCTTCAAACTTGAAATGTTCACCGCACCAGGAGGCAGGCCGGGCGAGCAGAACGGGGCAACCACGCGGCACGCCTGCAGACAAACGGTGCCGCAGACACGCCGAAGACCCACCCAGGCAGCGAGCGCCCAGTGGCATCCAGCCAGCACCCGAACCAGCCATTATAAACTGCGTACTCAAACCATCCGGAAGCCAATGCCCCCCGCTGCCCTTCTGATCCGACCCAGCGAGCTGCGAGACCTCGCCGCAATCGCCGAGATCTACGAGTGGAACGTACGCCACGGCACCGGCACGTTCGAGCTCGAGGCGCCCGACGCGGTCGAAACCTTGCGTAGGCGCGACGAGGTTCTCGCCAAGGGCCTGCCCTGGCTGGTCGCCGAACGCGATGGCGTGGTCGCGGGCTATGCCTACGCCAACCACTTCAGACCGCGGCGCGCGTACCGATTCTGCGTCGAGGATTCCATCTACCTCGCGCCTGAAATGCAGGGCCTGGGCGTCGGCAGGCCGCTGCTGGCCGAACTCATTTCCCAATGCGAGGCCCGAGGCGCGCGGCAAATGCTCGCCGTGATCGGCGACTCGGCCAACCACGCGTCGATCGGCCTGCACCGCGCGCTCGGCTTCGTACCTGTCGGGCTGCTCGCGGCGTCGGGCTGGAAGTTCGGGCGCTGGCTCGACGTGGTGATCATGCAGCGCGAACTCGGCCTGGGCGCCAGCGCGCCTGCGCCGGGTGAATCCGGATGATGCAGCTCGATGCGCGTCGCAAGTCCAAGACGCTCGCGACGTGGATCGCGCTCTTCGGCGGCGCATTCGGGTTGCACCGCTTCTACCTGCGAGGGTTGCGCGACATCTGGGGCTGGCTCTATCCGCTGCCCGCACTGCTCGGTCTCTATGGCGTGCATCGCGCGCGCGAGTTCGGTCAGGACGACCGGCTGTCGTGGCTGTTCATCCCGCTGCTCGGACTGGCCCTGGCCAGCGCGATGCTGACGGCGATCGTCTATGCGCTGACGCCCGACGAGAAGTGGGATTCGCGCCACAACCGCGCCGGCCCTGCTTCGCGCAGCGGTTGGGCGGCAGTGATTGGCGCGGCGCTCGCTTTGCTGATCGGCGGCGGCGTGCTGATGGCGACGATCGCTTTCAGCGGCCAGCGCTTCTTCGAGTACCAGGCCGACGAAGCGCGCGAGATCGGCCACTGATCAAGCGAACAGGCTCAGGCTGACCCAGTAGAAGACGCCGGCGACGAACGCCGAGGCCGGAATGGTGAAGATCCAGGCCCACACGATCGTGCCGGCCACGCCCCAGCGCACCGCCGACGCGCGGCGCACCGCGCCGACGCCGACGATGGCACCGGTGATCGTGTGTGTCGTCGACACCGGGATTCCGAGCGCACCCGCGAGGAACAGCGTGATCGCGCCGCCGGTTTCGGCGCAAAAGCCGCCCACCGGCTTCAATTTGGTGATCTTCTGCCCCATCGTCTTGACGATGCGCCAGCCGCCGAACATCGTCCCGAGGCCGATCGCGATGTAGCAGAACCAGATGACCCAACTCGGCGGCAATGCGTCGGCCGCGCTGGCGTAGCCGGTGGAGATGAGCAACATCCAGATGATGCCGATCGTCTTTTGCGCGTCGTTGCCTCCGTGGCCCAGGCTGTACATCCCCGCCGAGACGAGCTGGGCGCGGCGAAACCAGTTGTCGACCCGCAGCGGCGATGCACGCCGGAACGCCCACGCCACGGCCACCATCATTAGCGCCCCGAGCAGGAACCCGAGCAGCGGCGAGACGAAGATGAACAGCACGGTCTTGAGCACACCGGCGGCGAGGAGCGCGCCCGCCCCCGCCTTGACGATGACGGCACCGACGATGCCGCCGATCAGCGCGTGCGACGAGCTCGAGGGAATGCCGTACCACCAGGTGACTAAGTTCCAGAAGATGGCTCCGATCAGCGCGCCGAACACCACGTGGTGGTCGATCACCTCGGGCATCGCGATGCCCTTGCCGACGGTGGCCGCAACCTTCAACTGGAACACGAGGATCGCCACCACGTTGAAGAAGGCCGCGAACACCACCGCACTCTGCGGCTTGAGCACGCCGGTCGAAACGACGGTCGCGATAGCGTTCGCCGCGTCGTGAAAGCCGTTCATGAAATCGAACGCGATAGCCAGCGCGACCAGCATCGCGACGACCCAGAAGGCCACGGGTGCCGCTTGCATTGCGGGCTAGCTGTTCTCGAGGACGACGCCCTCGATCAGGTTGGCCACGTCCTCGCAGCGATCGGAGATCGACTCCAGCAGCTCGAAGATGGCCTTGAGCTTGATCAGCTCGCGCACGTCGGTTTCTTCGCGGAACAGCTTGGACATCGCGGCGCGCATCACGCGGTCGGCGTCGGATTCGAGCTTGTCGATTTCCTCGCAGGTCTTCATCGCCGCGTCGGCAGCCGCCACGGTGGAAAGCTTGGGCAGCAGCGAGACCGCGTGCTGCACGCGCTCGCAGCACTTGACGCTGATCTCGGCCAGGCGCACCACTTCGTCGGTCACGGCGCGCACGTCGTAGAGCGTGAGCGTCTCGCTCGCGTCCTGCAACAGGTCGAGCACGTCGTCCATCGCGTTGATCAGGCCGTGGATCTGCTCGCGGTCGATCGGCGTGATGAAGGTCTTGTGCAGCAGCCGGTTGATGTCGGCCGTAATCCGGTCGGCCTGGCGTTCGGCGTGCCCAACCTCATCGCTGTACTTCTCGCGCAAGTCGTGGTCGGCGTAGTTCTCGATCAGCAGCATGAAGGCGCGCGCGCCTTCGACGATATAGCTTCCGTGCTGGTTGAAGAGCTCGAAGAAGTTGCCTTCGCGCGGCAGCAGCTTTCCAAACAGCATCGGTACTCCTGTGGCACACGGGGTTCCGTGTGCTAACGGCGTCGAGAAGACGGCGACAAGTGTATCGCCCGCACCGCAGCACAGACCTCGCGTCTCAGGCGCGGACGGTGAAGTACACAGCGCCGACCAGGCGCAACCCCGCCCAGCCTAAGTCGAGCCTGGACGGTCGTTCCATGTAGAGCATGGCAAAGGGCACGAACACGCACGGCGTGATGACTTCCTGGGCGATCTTGAGCCGCGCCAGACTGAAGCTGTCGGCGCAGCCGATCCGGTACGCCGGCACCTGAAGCAGGTACTCGAGCAGCGCAATAGCCCAGCTCAGCGGCGCCGCGACGAGCCATGGCCTGTCGCCCAGCGTCCTCAGGTGACCGTACCAGGCGAAGGTCATGAACAGGTTCGAGCCAATCAGCAGGCCCGTGGTCTGCACCGAAACGGGAAGGGAGACGTTCATGGTGGTCGTGTCTGCGGCCGGACCCGGCCCGTGATCCGTGATCTTCACGAATCAGCGGCCAGCCGCTCGATCGCCTGTCCGGCCACGCGAGGCAGGATGCCGCCGATCGGGCCGACCCCAGGGATCACCAGGCCAGGCGCGAGCTCGGCCAGCGGCACGAGCACGAACGCCCGCTGGTGCATGCGCGGATGCGGCACGAGCAGATCCGGCTGCGCAATCACGTCGCTGGCGTAGAGCAGCAGATCGAGATCGAGCGTTCGCGGGGCATTGCGAAACGGCCGCTCACGGCCGTGGCTTCGCTCGATCGACTGCAGCTGCGCGAGCAGTTCGGACGCTGTCAGTCCAGTCGCGATCTGCGCGACGGCATTCAGGTAGTCCGGACCGCCCGCATCGATCGGCGCGCTGCGATAGATCGACGAACGCGCCAGCAGACGCGTTCGCGGCAGGGCAGACAACGCGGCGAACGCGGCGCGCAACGCGGCGGCCGGGTCGCCAAGGTTCGCGCCGATACCGATCCAGGCCAGACGGCGACGCCGCTGCCCGCCGCGGGGCGTGCCACCCTCGTTCACTGCCCGAGCGACGGCGCGGTGCTCACGCGCCGTCGGCGGCAGACGGTTGGTCGCCCCCATCGGATGCCGAAGGTCTGCGCCGACGGCGCCGTCTGCGGCGCGGCGCCGCACCCGCCTCATCGGCGTCCCCCGCCGCACGCGGTGCTTCGGGTATGCCCGGCATGGGCGTCGCCCGCACCCGCGGCGCGGCACGTCGGCCCTGACCCTTCTCGCGCGCCAGCTCGATCAGCGCCTGCCGTTCCTCGTCGGTGCCGAGCGAGAAGTCCTCCCACCATTCGGCGAGCTCGGGCGCGATCTCTCCGGCATCAGCGCGCAGGCGCAGGAAGTCGAACCCGGCGCGAAAGCGTGGCTGCTCGACGAGCGAGAACGGAGCGTTGCCGCCGCGGCGTTCGAAGCGCGGCTGCATCAACCAGATCTCGCGCATGTCGGCGCTGAGCTTGCCACGGCCGGAGATGTCGCCGATGCGGGCGTCGAACACCGCGTCGACGGCCTGCTGCAGCGCCGGCTGCGGCGCTTCGCCGCGAGCCCTAAGCTTGCCCCAGCCTTCCTGCACGTCGTGCCATAGCATGCACGCGAGCAGGAAGCTCGGCGCGACCGGCTTGTCCTCGCCGACGCGGCGGTCCGTGTCCGCGAGGGCAAGCTGGACGAAACGATCGCGGTCCTCACGCCGCGGCTCGGTCATCGCGACATCGAGGATGGGGAACACACCCTGGCGCTTGCCGATCAGGCCCTGCTTGCGCAGTTCGTCGATGCTGCGCAGCGAATGCCCGGTCTGCAGCAGCTTGATCATCTCGTCGAACAGGCGTGACGGAGGCTGGTTCTCCAGCAGCGCAGCCATTTCACCGATCGGTGCGCGCGTCTTAGGCTCGATCTCGAAGCCGAGCTTGGCCGCGAAGCGCACGGCACGGATGATGCGCACCGGGTCTTCGCGATAGCGCGTCGCCGGGTCGCCAATCATGCGCAGCACGCGCTTCCTCGCGTCCTTCAACCCGTGGTGGTAGTCGACCACGATCTCGCTCAGCGGGTCGTAGTACATCGCGTTGACGGTGAAGTCCCGCCGCGCTGCGTCCTCGATCTGCGGGCCCCAGACGTTGTCGCGCAGCACCCGGCCTTCGGCATCGACGACGTGGCTCTTGCCGGCGAGTGCGGCGCGCGAGGTCTTCTCGTTGCCGCTGACCTGCTCGGCATCGGACGACTCGAGCGTGGCGCGGAAGGTCGAGACCTCGATTACCTCGTGCTCGCGTCCGCGGCCGAACACCACGTGGACGATGCGAAAGCGCCGCCCGATCATGAAGGCGCGCCGGAACAGCGCCTTTACCTGTTCCGGTGTCGCGTTGGTGGCCACATCGAAGTCCTTCGGTCGCATCCCGAGCACCAGGTCGCGCACCGCGCCGCCGACGACGTAGGCCTCGTGGCCGGCATCCTTGAGCGTCCGCACGACCTTGACCGCGTTCGCGTCGAGCAGCGCGAGGTCGATGCCGTGCTCGGCCTTGGCCAGTTCGACGCGCTTGCCCAGAGCGCCCTTGCCGGCCCCCGCCTTCGGACCCTTGCCGAGCAACTTATCGATGAATTTCTTGATCATCAAACAACCTCAGAATGCGCCACTGGCGCTCCCGGGCCAGCGCTTCGAGCGCGGGCGAGGGGTTGGTGGCCACCGGATGGTGGGCCCGCTCGAACAAGGGCAGGTCGTTCAGCGAATCGCTGTAGACGCTGATGGACGCGAAGTCGGCCCACCCGCGACCGAGCCGGTGCAACCACTGCTCGACGCGCACGACTTTGCCTTCGCGGTAGCTCGGCGTGCCACGGATGGCGCCGGTGATGCTACCCGCGGCACTGCGCTCGAGCTCCAGCGCGATGAGGTGCTCGATACCGAACGCCGCCGCGATGGGGGCGGTGATGAAGTCATTGGTCGAGGTGACGAGCCCGACCAGGTCGCCCCGCGTCTGGTGGCTGCGTACCAGTTCGAGCGCCGGGGGCAGTATCTTCGGCAAGATCGCCTCGCGCATGAAGCGGGCGTGGACTGAGGCTAGCGTCGCGGCGTCGCGCACGCACAGCGGCGCGGTCGCGAACGCGATGTAGGCATGGATGTCGAGCGCTCCGGCCTGGTACTGCGCGTAGAACTCGTCGTTGCGGCGTCGGAACTCGGCCGCATCGACCCAGCCGAGGCGAATCATGAACTCGCCCCAGGCGTGGTCGGAGTCGAGCGGCAGCAGCGTCTCGTCGAGGTCGAACAGGCACAGGCGCTTCATGCGCTGCCCGTCGCCAGGCCCTCTTCGGCGAGCATCTGCTTGAGCAGCGGAACCGTAATGCCGCGCTTTTGCGACAGCGCGAATTCGTCGAGCCGCTCGAGCAGCGCCATCAGGTGCGTCAGATCACGCGCGAAGCGGGTCAACAGGTAGCCCATCACTTCGTCCGAAAGGAAGATACCGCGCTGGTCCGCAGCGCGCCTGAGCGCAGCGCGCGCATCGACTTCGGCCAGCGGCTGCAGTGCGAACACGACGCCCCAGGCCAGGCGCGAGCGCAGGTCGTCGCGCAGCGACAGGTCCACCGGCGGCATGCAGCCGGCCGACACCACGGGCACGCCCGCGGTCGTCGCTTCGACGAACAGCGTGAAGGCAGCCTGCTGCTGCCCGGCATCGAAGGCGTCGCAGTCGTCGAGCACAACGAGCTCGAAGTCATCGTCGAAGCTCCACGGCAGGCTGGACGCAGCGGAGAACCAGCCGACGTGCGCTCCGCGCGCCTGCCATGCCGCGACGACGGCGCCGAGCAGGTGTGTCTTGCCGCTGCCCGCCGGACCCCACAGGTAGGTCGGCGCGGACGTCGGCACGAGCTGGCGCAGGTGCTCTAGCGCCGCCCGGTTGTCGCCGGCGACGAAACTGTCGAGGGTGCGCGCAGGATCGCGCCCGATCGCCAGCGGAATCTGCCTCATCCTCGTGGCGGGCTGCTGCAGCAAGGGCGAGAGGCGGTTGGTCTGTTCATCGGACGTGGTCGGCGGTGAGCCACGGTGCAGCGCAGGGCCTGCCCGGTCGGCCACCTAGAATTGCGCAAATTCTAAGCGTCCCGATCGGCCGCGCCACGACCATGACCCAAGGCCCCTTGAGCTACCGCGATGCCGGCGTCGACATCGATGCCGGCGACGCGCTGGTCGAGCGCATCAAGCCGCTCGCCCGGCGCACGATGCGCGAAGGAGTGCTCGCCGGCATCGGCGGCTTCGGGGCGCTGTTCGAAGTGCCCAAGCGATACCAGGAGCCCGTGCTCGTCAGTGGTACCGACGGCGTCGGCACCAAGCTGCGCCTGGCCTTCGCTTGGAACGCGCACGACACGGTCGGGATCGACCTCGTCGCGATGAGCGTCAACGACGTGCTGGTGCAGGGCGCCGAGCCGTTGTTCTTCCTCGACTACTTCGCCTGCGGCAAGCTCGACGTCGACACCGCCGCACGCGTCGTCGGCGGCATCGCGCGCGGCTGCGAGGAAAGCGGCTGCGCACTGATCGGAGGCGAGACGGCCGAGATGCCTGGCATGTACCCTCCGGGCGAGTACGACCTGGCGGGCTTTTGTGTCGGCGCGGTGGAGAAGAGCGCCATCGTCGACGGGCGCGACATCGTGGCCGGCGATGTCGTGCTGGGTCTCGCGTCGAGCGGAGTCCACTCGAACGGCTATTCGCTGGTGCGAAGGATCGTCGAGCGTGCCTGCGCTTCGGGAACGGGCCTGCCGGCGACGCTCGACGGCGTGCCGTTCCGCGACCGGGTCATGACCCCTACGCGCCTCTACGCCAAACCCATCCTGGCGGCGATGAAGGACGTGCACATCAAGGGCATGTCGCACATCACCGGCGGCGGGCTGGTCGAAAACATCCCGCGTTGCCTGCCGGAGGGGGCGAAGGCAGTGATCGACAAGAGGTGCTGGCCGCAACCCGAGATCTTCGCCTGGCTGCAGCGCGAGGGTGGCGTCACCGTGGCCGAGATGCACCGCACCTTCAACTGCGGGATAGGCTTCGTGCTCGTCGTCGCTGCGGCCGACGCCGAACGCGCCGAGCAGGTGCTGTGGGCGCAAGGGCAGGCGGTCCATCGTATCGGCTGCATCGAGCCGCGCCGCGATAGCGAGTCGCCCACCCAGGTGATCTGACCTCGGCTCGCGCGGGCCGCGCCGGCGCGACCGCGAACCGTCAATGCGTGCGCAGGCCGCCGGCTTCGCTCGGACTCTAGCGCCGGCGCGGTGGCGTGGCGCGGCGAAGTTCCCCCAGCCGATCAGTGAGCGCGTCCGCGTCGTCGGCCTGCGGGCAATGCGCAAGGTACGCGGCAAGGTCGTCCGCCGCCTCGCCCAGCCGGCCGAGCTCGGCGTAGGCGAGGCCGCGGTCGCGTCGCTCTTCCCAGTCGCGCGGCAGCAGCACGACGAGGCGTCGCTGCACCTCCAGCAAGCGTGCCCAGTCTGCATCGCCGCGATGGATATTCTTCAGGTTGCGCAGCATGCGCGCGAGCACCTCGCGCGCGGTCGCCGACTGCAGGAACATGGCGAGCGGCGCCTCGTCTTCGCCTGCCAGGCCGTGGCCGCGCCGAAGCGGCAGCAGCATCTCGCTCAGCTCGTCGCGCGACAACGAGCGGCCCGTGAATGGGTCGATCAGCACCTCGCCTTGGCGCTGCCCCTGGCTCAGCCGCAACTTGACCAGGAAGTGCCCAGGGAACGATACCCCACGCGCAACGAGGCCGATCTGCTGCGCGAGTTCGATGTACAGCACCGCGAGCGTGATCGGGATCCCGCGCCGCGACCGCAGCACCTCATGCAGGTAGCTGTTGCGCGGGTCGTCGTAGTGGTTCACGTTGCCGGCGAAACCCAGATCCTGGAAGAAGAACCGGTTCAGCCAGCGCAGCCGGTGCAGCGGCACCGCATCGGAGGGTATCCGGCGCTTCAGCCTGCATGCCAGCGCGTCGATCTCGGCCAGCACCGCCTGCACGTCAAGCAGCGGCGTGCTGTCCTGCCCGATGCTCGCCGCAGCCTCGACCAGCGACAGGCTGGCATCGTCCGCCACCAGCATGGAGAAGTAGTCGAGCACACTCGGCACTTCGAAGCGGAGCGATCCGGACATGCAGCGAGTGTAGGACAGGGTCACGCCAGCACCGTCACGGCGGCGCTGCGACGGCCCGCGTGGTCGGTCGCGCAGGCCGGGTCAGGCCCGGCGTGCGAACTGCTTGAGCGACAACCCGAACGCCGCCAGCGCGACGAAATACACCAGCGCCGCGGCGCACAGCGCCAGTGCCAGCCAGCCGATCCGCGCCACCGGTTGCGCGCTCAGCGCGATCCAGTCGACCGCGTGCGCCGCCCACACCAGGCCAGCGCCCAGCAACACCGTCGCACCCCCGACGCGCAACATGAAGATGCCCCAACCCGCCTTCGCCTGGTAGATGCCCTGGCGCCGCAGGCCGAGCAGCAGCAGCAGTGCGTTCAGAAGCGCCGCCAGACCGATCGACAGTGCCAGTCCGGCGTGGCCGAGCCGCGGCACGAAGACGACGTTCATCAATTGCGTCAGCACCAGCATCGCGATCGCGATGCGCACCGGCGTGCGCATGTCCTGGCGCGCGTAGAACCCGGGAGCGAGCACCTTCACGCCGACGAGACCCATCAGGCCGACGCCGTAGCCCATCAGCGCGAGCACGGTCTGCTGCACGTCGCGCGGGCTGAACGCGCCGTAGTGGTAGAGCACCGCGACCAGGGGCTTCGCAAAGACCAGCAGCGCCACCGCGCACGGCAGCGCGAGCAAGACCACCAGACGCAGCCCCCAGTCGAGCAGGTTCGAGTAGGCTTCTCGTTGATCACGCGCTTGCGCCGCGGAAAGCTGCGGCAACAGCACGACACCGAGCGCCACACCGAGCAGCGCAGTCGGGAATTCCATCAGGCGGTCGGCGAAGGTCAGCCACGACACAGCACCGATGCCGACGTGCGACGCGATCTGCGTGTTGATCAGCAGCGAGACCTGCGCCACCGATACGCCGACCATCGCCGGCAGCATCTGCCTGATCACGCGACTTACGCCAGGGTGTCCCCACGCTGCTCGCAACGCGCCCGGTGACAGACCGAAGTGCGGCAACATCCCGATGCGCCAGAGCGCCGGCGCCTGCACTGCAAGCTGAAGCACGCCTCCCAGCATCACGCCGACGGCCAGCGCGTATACCGGCTCGACACCCCACAGGCGAAAGCGGGGAACCAGCAGCCAGGCCGCGCCTATCACCGACAGGTTGAGCAGCACCGGCGTCGCAGCCGGCACGGCGAAGCGCTTCCAGGTGTTGAGAATGCCCGCCGAGAGCGCCACCAGCGACATGCACACGATGTACGGAAACATCACCCGCGTCATCACCACCGCGGCTTCGAACTCGGCCAGCCCTGACGCCATCAGCCACACGACCGCCGGCGCGGCAAGCGTGCCGAGCATGCTGGTCGCAAGCAGCGCCCAGAGGAGCACCGTCGCCACCGCATCGGTCAGGCGCCGCGTCACCTCCTCGCCTTCGCGGCTGTGGGTGCTCGCCAGGATGGGCACGAATGCGAGCGAAAACGCGCCCTCGGCAAACAGCCGGCGCAGCAGATTGGGAATGCGAAACGCGACGTTGAAGGCGTCGGTCCAGGCGCTGGCACCGAAGGTGGCCGCGACCAGCAGTTCGCGCGCGAGGCCGGTCACGCGAGAGGCGAGGGTCAGCAGAGAAACGGTCGAGGCAGCGCGCAGCAGGTTCATCGGAAGGCCAGCGGCTGGGCGCGAGCGATTCATCGGCGAGCGGCAATTATAGGAAGCGCTCGCCACAGCAACGCTGGCTTGGTCAGGCGGGGGCGGGCTCGATGCTATACTTTGCGGCTTAGCTCCACCTGAATACCATACAGCATGGCCACCTCGTCCAAAGCCAAAAAGAAGACGGTTCGCATCGCGTCGGGCCTGAAGCGCGTCCGCCAGGACATCAAGCTCAACGCGGCCAATACAGCGCTGCGCTCCAAGTTCCGCACGGTCGTCAAGAACGTGCAGAAGGCCGTGATTGCCGGCGACAGGGCCAAGGCAGCCGATCTTTACAAGAGCGCCCAGCCGGTGATCGATTCGATCGCCGACAAGGGGCTGTTCCACAAGAACAAGGCCGCGCGCCACAAGAGCCGCCTGTCGGCAAAGGTCAAGGCGATGACGGCCTGAGACGGCGCCCTCATCCCTACAAGAAGGGCCCGCAGTCGCGGGCCCTTGCCATTTCGGCGAGTTGCTCCGACCGACGGCGTTGGCAGCAGACCAGCGCATAGAATGAATCGGACGCGGGCCGGTGCAGCCTCTTGCACGGGGTCGCCCCCGTTGCTTCCCGCAAGCCCATGAACAAGCCCGCCGAACCCGCTGCTGCGCGCGACCCCCACGTAATGCAGACCTACGGCCGACTGCCGCTCGCGCTGTCGCACGGGCGCGGCTGCTGGGTCTGGGACACCGAAGGCAAGAAGTACCTCGACGGGCTCGGCGGCATCGCCGTCAACACCCTCGGCCACGCGCACCCGAAACTGGTGCCGGCGCTGCAGGACCAGATTGCCAAGCTGATCCATTCGTCGAACTACTACCACGTGCCGCTGCAGGAGGCGCTCGCCGCCAAGCTGTGCGAACTCTCCGGTCTCACCAAGGTCTTCTTTTGCAGCACTGGGCTGGAAGCGAACGAAGCGGCGATCAAGATCGCGCGCAAGCTCGGGCATGACAGGGGCATCGATCGGCCCGAGATCGTCGTCTACGAAAAGGCCTTCCACGGCCGCTCGATTGCGACCCTTTCGGCCACTGGCAACCCGAAGATCCAGGCCGGCTTCGGCCCGCTGGTCGAGGGCTTCGTGCGCGTGCCGCTGAACGATGTCGCCGCGCTCGAGGGCGTCGCCCGGACGCGCCCGAACGTGACTGCAGTGTTCCTCGAAGTGATCCAGGGCGAAGGCGGCATCAACCCGGCGACCGTCGACTACCTGCGCACCGTGCGCCGGCTCTGCGACCAACACGACTGGCTGCTGATGCTCGACGAAGTGCAGTGCGGCATGGGCCGCACCGGCAAGTGGTTCGCGCACCAGTGGGCAGGCATCCAGCCCGACGTGATGCCGCTTGCCAAGGGATTGGGGTCGGGCGTACCGGTCGGTGCCGTCGTCTGCGGGCCGCGGGCCGCCGACGTCTTGGGACTCGGCAATCACGGCACGACCTTCGGCGGCAACCCACTGGCGATGCGCGCCGGTGTCGAGACGATCCGCATCATGGAAGAAGAGCGGCTGCTGGCCAACGTCGCGACGGTGGGCGCTGCGCTGAAGTCCGGCCTCGAGCGCGAACTGGCGGGCGTTGCCGGCGTGGTCGAGATCCGCGGCCAGGGGCTGATGCTCGGCATCGAGCTCGACCGCCCCTGTGGCGAGCTGCTCGGCCGCGCGGCCGAGGCCGGGCTGATGCTCAGCGTCACCGCGGAGCGCGTGATCCGCCTCGTGCCGCCTCTGATCCTGAGCGGAGACGAGGCGGGGCAGATCGTCGCCCTCCTCTGCCCGCTGATCAAGGCCTTCCTCGCTGAACCCAAGCAATGAAGCCGGGCATGAGCCTCATCAAACACTACCTGCAATTCAAGGACTTCCGCGCCGAGGAATACACCTACCTGTTCGAGCGCGCGGCGATCATCAAGCGCCGCTTCAAGAACTACGAGAAGTACCAGCCGCTGACCGACCGCACGCTGGCGATGATCTTCGAGAAGGCGAGCACGCGCACCCGCGTCAGCTTCGAGGCCGGCATGTACCAGATGGGCGGCTCAGTCGTGAACCTGACCACCGGCGACAGCCAGCTCGGCCGCTCCGAACCGGTGGAAGACAGCGCGCGAGTGATCAGCCGCATGGTCGACATCGTGATGATCCGCACCTACGAGCAGGCCAAGCTCGACGCCTTCGCCGCCCACTCGCGGGTACCGGTGATCAACGGCCTGACGAACGAATACCACCCGTGCCAGATCCTGGCCGACATCTTCACCTTCATCGAGCACCGCGGCGTGCCTGGCGGCGACGGCGGCGCGCTCGGCTGCCTCGAGGGCAAGATCGTGGCCTGGGTCGGCGACGGCAACAACACGGCCAACACCTGGCTGCAGGCCGCCGACATCCTCGGCTTCACGCTCCACGTCAGCACGCCCAGCGGCTACGAGATCGACCCCAGCATGGCGGGCGTCACGAACAGCGCCTGCGTGAAGACCTTCAACCATCCGCTCGAAGCCTGCGCAGGCGCGCACCTGGTGACGACCGACGTCTGGACCAGCATGGGCTACGAGGCCGAGAACGAGGCCCGGATGAAGGCCTTCGTCGACTGGTGCGTCGACGCCGACATGATGGCCGCTGCGCGCCCGGACGCCCTGTTCATGCATTGCCTGCCAGCCCACCGCGGCGAGGAAGTCGAAGCCGAAGTCATCGACGGCCCCCAGTCCGTCGTCTGGGACGAGGCGGAAAATCGAATGCACGTGCAGAAGGCGCTGATGGAATACCTGCTGCTCGGACGCATCGGCTGAACCTGAAC
>Ga0209048_10001354_pt1 | contig 25349 bp, 22 predicted proteins | sample FrelakmetCRP12CR_FD_187146 | JGI IMG/M metagenome (GOLD analysis project Ga0209048, IMG submission 187146) | Freshwater lake sediment microbial communities from the University of Notre Dame, USA, for methane emissions studies - CRP12 CR (SPAdes)... | ecosystem: Environmental > Aquatic >... | reverse complement strand
TTTCCGATGAAGGCGGATCTCGCCCGCCGCGAGCCGGAAATGCTCGCGTGGTGGGAAGAGCACGGGATCTATCAGAAGCTGCGCGCTGTCGCCGCCGACCGTCCCAAGTTCATCCTGCACGACGGTCCCCCGTACGCGAACGGCGCAATCCACATCGGCCACGCCGTCAACAAGGTTCTGAAAGACATCATCGTCAAGTCGCGCTCGCTCGACGGCTATGACGCGCCCTACGTCCCCGGCTGGGACTGCCACGGCCTGCCGATCGAGCACCAGGTCGAGAAGACCCGCGGACGTGCGGCGAAACAGCTGGACGCCAAGGCATTTCGCCAGGCCTGCCGGGAGTTCGCGCTCGAGCAGGTCGACGTGCAGCGCAAGGACTTCGTGCGCCTTGGCGTCATGGGCGACTGGAGCCGCCCGTACCTGACCCTCGCGCCACGCTACGAGGCGGAGCAGCTGCGCGCGTTCGCCCAGATCATCCGCAACGGCCACCTCTACAGGGGCTCGAAGCCCGTGCACTGGTGCCTGGACTGCCGTTCGGCACTTGCGGAGGCCGAGGTCGAGTACGAGGAGCGGACATCCCCCTCGATCGACGTCCGCTTCGAGGTCGTGGACGCGGCGGACCTGAGCCGTCGCGCGTCGGTCCCGTCACTGCTCGCGCGCCGCGCGAGCATCGTGATCTGGACGACGACGCCCTGGACATTGCCGGCCAACCAGGCCGTAGCGCTGCACCCAGAATTCGACTACTCGCTGCTCGCCGTCGACGGCGGGAGCGGCGAGGAGATTCTCGTGCTCGCGAGCGAGCTTGCGCCGTCCGTACTGCAGCGTGCCGGCATCACCGCATCGCGAGAGGTCGCACGGGTGAAGGGTGCCGCGCTGGAAGGGTTGCAGCTGCGTCATCCGTTCTACGAGCGCAATGTGCCGACGATCCTCGGCGACCACGTGACGCTCGACAGCGGCACCGGTGCGGTTCACACGGCGCCCGGGCACGGCCAGGAAGACTTCGTCGTCGGCCGCAAGTACGGCCTGCTGGTAGACAATCCCGTCGGCGGCGACGGCCGCTTCCTGGCCGCAACCCCGATCTTTGCCGGCGAAAAGGCCTTCGACGCGAACATGCACGTCGTCGAGGTGCTCCGCGAGAAGGGCGCTCTGTTCCACCACGAGCCGTTCCGCCACAGCTACCCGCACTGCTGGCGCCACAAGACGCCGGTCATCTTCCGCGCCACGCCGCAGTGGTTCATCAGCATGGAGCAGGCGGGTCTGCGCCGTGCGGCACTCGAGGAGATCGGCAAGGTTGTGTGGACGCCGAGCTGGGGCGAGCAGCGCATCTACAGCATGATCGCCGGCCGCCCGGACTGGTGCATCTCGCGGCAGCGCACCTGGGGTGTGCCGCTCGCGCTGTTCACCCACAAGCAGACGGCCGAGCTGCATCCCGATACGGCGGAGCTCATCGAGCGCGTGGCCGCGCTCGTCGAAGTGGACGGCATCGATGCGTGGTTCGACCTCGATGCGCAGACCCTGCTCGGGGCGGATGCCGAGCACTACGAGAAGGTCACCGACATCATGGACGTGTGGGTGGACTCGGGGATGTCGCACCACTGCGTCTCGCGACTGTTCCCGGAGATCCGCACGCCGGCCGATCTCTACCTCGAGGGCTCAGACCAGCACCGGGGCTGGTTCCAGAGCTCGCTCCTCACGTCGGTCGCGCAGAATGGCCACGCGCCTTATAAGGGCGTGCTCACGCACGGGTTCACCGTGGACGAGAAGGGCCGCAAGATGTCGAAGTCGCTCGGCAACGTGGTGCTGCCGCAGAAGGTCGTGAGCACCCTCGGTGCCGACGTCCTGAGGCTGTGGGTTGCCTCGACGGACTACGCGAACGAGATCAGCGTGTCGGACGAGATCCTGAAGCGGATGTCGGACTCGTACCGGCGCATCCGCAACACGGTGCGCTTCCTGCTCGGCAACCTCGCCGGCTTCGACCCCGCGGCCGATGCCGTGCCGCTCGGGGAGATGATCTCGCTCGATCGCTGGGTCGTCGCGCGGACGCGGGCTCTGCAGCAGGAGGTCGTCGCGGCCTACCGCAGCTACGACTTCCACCTCATCTACCAGAAGGTTCACAACTTCTGCATCGTGGACCTCGGCGGGTTCTACCTCGACGTCCTCAAGGACCGCCTGTACACGACGCCTGCCACGGGCCTGCCGCGGCGCTCGGCGCAGACGGCGATCTACTGGATCGCGGAGGCGATGGTGCGGTGGCTCGCGCCGATCCTGTCGTTTACGGCCGAGGAGATCTGGCGCCACCTGCCGGGGCAGCGCGCCGCATCGGTCATCCTCGCGACCTGGGCCGAGGTGCCGGCACCGCCCGCTGAATCCACGGCGATCGACTGGCCCAGGGTGCTCGAGGCGCGCGCCGCGGTGCTGCGCGAGCTCGAGCGGTTGCGCGTCGCCGAGCAGATCGGCGCGCCCCTGGATGCGGTCGTGGACCTGTACGGCACACCGGAGTGGCGGGCGGCGCTCGAGCCGCTCGGCGAAGAGCTGCGTTTCGTGCTCATCACCTCGGAGGCGCGGGTGAGCGGCAGCGAGGTGCGCCCGGCGGAGGCCCTGTCGGCGGATGCCGACGGCAAGAGCGGCCTGTGGCTGCGCGTGCGCCCCTCGGAGGAGAAGAAGTGCGTACGCTGCTGGCACAAGCGCCACGATGTCGGCGCGGTGGCGGCACACCCCGAACTCTGCGGCCGTTGCGTGGCCAACCTCGAGGGACCGGGCGAGGCCCGGCGATTCGCATGAGCACGATCGACGAGCAAGACGGTCCGGCGCGCGCGACGGGCAGCTCCCCGACGCCAGACGCTGGCGACACCACGCTCATCAGGCTGCTGGGACAACGCACGCACCCGGCCGCATGGCTCTGGCTGTCGGTCGCCGTGGTGGCCCTCGATCAGGCGACGAAGTTCCTCGTTACGCGCTTCCTCGGGCTCTACGAGCGCGTCGAGGTGCTGCCGGTGCTGGACTTTACGCTGCTGCACAACACGGGCGCGGCCTTTAGCATCCTCGCCGGCGCCTCCGGTTGGCAGCGCGACTTCTTCGTCGCGCTCGGCATTGGCGTGAGCGTGCTGCTCATCGGCTGGCTCTGGCGCGTGCCCCGCGGCGAGCGCCTGTTGCCGATCGCACTGACGCTCATCGTCGGCGGTGCGATCGGCAACGTCATCGACCGCGTCGCCCGCGGCTACGTGATCGACTTCATCCACGCCCATTGGGGCGCGGCCTATTTCCCGGCCTTCAATATCGCCGACAGTGCCATCACGATCGGGGCGGCGCTGCTGATGCTGGACGCGTTCCGCGAAAAGCGGGCCTGACGGGACCGACTCATGCGCATCCTGCTCGCCAATCCACGCGGCTTCTGCGCCGGCGTCGACCGTGCCATCGACATCGTCGAGCGGGCCGTCGGGCTGTTCGGTGCGCCGATATACGTGCGGCACGAGGTTGTGCACAACCGGTTCGTGGTGGACCGGCTGCGCGGGATGGGCGCGGTGTTCGTCGAGGAACTCGACGAGGTTCCGGACGGCGCGGTGGTGATCTTCAGCGCGCACGGCGTGGCAAAGGCGGTGCAGGAGGAGGCCAGGCGCCGGGGGCTGCGCGTCTTCGACGCGACCTGCCCGTTGGTCACCAAGGTCCACATGGAGGTCTCGCGTTACGCGCGCGAGGGCCGCGACGTGATTCTTATCGGCCACGCCGGTCATCCCGAGGTCGAGGGCACGATGGGGCAGTTCGATGCGGCGCAGGGCGGACGCATCTGCCTCGTCGAAGACGTCGAGGACGTTGCTCACCTCGAGGTGCGCGATCCGTCGCTTGTCGGGGTCGTGACGCAGACGACCCTGTCTGTGGACGACACGGCGGGAGTTCTCGACGCGCTGATGTCGCGCTTCCCGACGCTCATCACGCCGCGCAAGGAGGACATCTGCTATGCGACGCAGAACCGTCAGGATGCGGTGAAGAAGCTGGTCGAGCAGTGCGACGTCGTCGTCGTGGTGGGTTCCCGCACCAGTTCGAACTCGAACCGGCTACGTGAGATCGCCGCCAAGGCCGGCATCCCCGGGCACCTCGTCGACGGGCCCCAGGACCTGCGCCGGGAGTGGTTCGACGGCAAGGGTACCGTGGGCGTCACGGCTGGGGCGTCGGCACCGGAGTTGCTCGTACAGCGCGTGGTCACGCAGCTCAAGACCTGGGGTGGCGAGGGCGCCGAGGAAGTGGTCGGGCGGGAGGAGAACGTGGTCTTCGCCCTGCCGCGGGAGCTGCGAGTCATCGCTGCCGCGAATACCGCTCCCGGGAAACCGTAGGATCGCCGCCGCTGCAGCGGCGCCTTTCTTCGGCGCTTGCCGCGAGAACGGTCAGGTCGGAGCACGGGCGTCGCCCCGGTTGCTTACGTGTAAACCCGGACTCATGGGCGGAAGGCCGGGCGGACGTATAATCGGCCGCCATGACCTTCGACACCGGCCAGGAAGGCTCTTCAACCACCTACGTCCGCAGCCTGCTTGAACAGCACGGCATCCGGCCGACGTCACAGCGCATGCGCGTTGCGGAGGTGCTGCTCGCCGCGCCACGCCACCTGACGGCCGAACAGCTGCTCGGGTCGCTGCGCCACACTGCGAGCCGCGTGTCGAAGGCCACGGTCTACAACACCCTCAAGCTGTTCGTCGACCATGGGCTCGCCCGGCAGATCCACCTCGACCCGAATCGCTGCGTCTACGACTCGAAGATGACGCCGCACCACCACTTCCAGAACGTCGACACGGGCGAAATGTTGGACATCCGCCCCGACGACCTCGAACTCGCGCGGTTGCCGCCGCTGCCTGCGGGGACCGAGATTGCGGGGGTGGACGTCGTCGTCCGGGTCCGCCCCAAGGGCTAGCTTCCCCCACCCTGCTCGAATCCGTATACTGCGCGCCCCTCGCCGGAGTAGCTCAGCTGGTAGAGCAGCGCATTCGTAATGCGCGGGTCGGGGGTTCGAGTCCCTCCTCCGGCACCAAAATGAACAACCAAAGCCGCCCAAGAGGGCGGCTTTCATGTTTCGATAGCCTTGTAGGTCAGTAAATTGGGGTCTAAGGACTTCCGGTCGCGTCCTGTGACTTCCGTCGTTTGCTGGGGGTATGGTTCGGGGTATCGAGACCTATGGACGGTGACGTGCCCCCCAATGACGGCGCTCTCGGATACCAAGATTCGCGACGCCAAACCCCGCGAAAAGACCATACAAGCTGAGCGATGGGAAGGGGGATGTACCAGTGACGGCCATGTCGTTTCGGTCCGTAATTCAATGCATGCTCCTATCTTTGCTCGTGACAGTTGCTGCATGCAGCAGAGGTGGAGGATCGTCTGGGTCGCCTACGATGGGGAGCGCCACACTTTCCTGGTCGGCGCCGACTGCCAACGTAGACGGCTCTCCGCTGAAAGATCCGGCCGGCTATCGCATCTACTACGGCACGGACTCCAAGAACCTTAGCCACCGGATCGAGATCCGCGATCCGTCGGTACTTAGTCGGACGGTCAGCGGTCTCACCCCAGGCACTTGGTACTTCGCCGTGACCGCAGTGGGCCGCGGCGGTTCCGAAAGCGCGTACTCGACCATCACATCTAAGAAGATTCAGTGAACCTGTGGCCCCGTGCCGGGGTTTCCGCTTACGGCGGCCTGCGGTGGCTGCACGGAACCGCGATGCTCGCCTTCGTCGCTGCTCTCGGCGTAAAGTCCCTTTCAATACCGCCGGAAGTCGGCTGTTAAGGGCATGATCATGAAAAGCCGCGACCCGACCAGCCCCGCACAAGAGCCCGGGCAGACCGGCGACGCGCGTCCAGGGGGCAGTGCGCTAGAACAGGCTCGACAGACGGACGAATTGTCGGACGTTATCGACGGCGCACAGCTCCTCCCAGTATTGGAGGAGCCGGAGGACGAACGCGAAGATGCGGGCGATACCGCAAACCTGCCCAAGATCACGCGTATGCCTGAAGGGACCGAAGTCGTTGAGCACAGCACAGGTTCCGCCGAAGCTCGGTGGTTACTGGAACTCCGCTGCCAGTGTGGGCAGGGTTGGTTTGAGCTTGAACCGATGCCCGCTGCCACCTGCCCGCATTGTGGTTTGTTCGTTTACGTGAAGGTCACCGCTCCGATGCCGCTAGCGTAATTGCTGAAACCTAGGATGCGATGCGTTCGATACGCCTTGGCGCGCACCGCAAGGCGCATTTGACCAACCAACACGACACCCCGGCCCCGCGCCGGGGTTTCTGTCTCCGGGAGTCGAGTTCAAGCCATCGAGCCAACGGTCGGGTCCATCAGGGCACAGGTGCTCAAGAAAAAGAAGGGCCGGGGCACTTGGCCCCGGCCTCGGTCTCTCGGGGCTGATTCCTTAGCGAGCGGCGACTGACCTCGGCGTGGAGATCATGGCCACCTGTGCCATGGCATCCGCGAGGGCGGCCTTTTTGCACTCGTTCACGGCGGCTACTTCCTCCAGTTGCCTCGAGTCGGCGGAGCCGCACACTTGATCGACGGCATTCTTGATCCGCGAATTCAGGGCAGCAATGCCAGCCGGGCTGGCGAGGTTCAGGTCACTGTAGTGGACCGCCATCTTCGTGGTGGAAGGATCGGCGCTGGCAACTCCCTGTACGGCGAGGGCGGCGACCAGCGCAATGGCTCGGATGGACGTGTTCATGGTGATACCCAATTCCCTATGGTGATGTAGTGATGTAGTGATGTAGTGCTGCGAACAACTGTCACTGTACTCGGATAAATACTGGGTGCCGTACGTAGTTATACGTATAATCTCCTGGCCGCAGTTCGCGGCAGGCAGACTTCGTACAGGCCCGCGTACTCCTACCGCTTCTCCCTGCGCGCCGTTGTGACCGAGAGCGGTCACTTCGATTCGAACGGGTGTCGCAGTAACTCCGGGGCAATCAAAACAGTGGGTTACGCGAGAGTGGCGAGTGCCTGATCTGGGATTGGCCTTCCCGCCCCAGCTCCTTCTTCCGGTCCAGTAAGATCGCAGGCGGCCCAGCCAGGGTCCGGCCCGGACTGACCTAGTGCTTCGACTGCTCTCGTTACTGCCGCTCCCGGTACTGCGAGCCCTCTTTCGCTTCGCTGCCTTCTGGGCCCGGGTGTTCGGCTGGCGTCGCAGGCGGGTGGAGCAGCACCTCGAGCGCTGTCTCGGCGAGCGGTCCGCGGCCGAACGCGCGGACATCGGCGCCGGCTTCTACCGTTACCTTGGCGAACTGGTCGCGGAAGTCTTGCACGCCGATCGCATCGCGCCGGCGAGCCTGGAGAGCCGCGTGCGTCTCGAGAACCCGGCGGCAATTCAGTCACTGCTCGAGGGTGGCCGGCGCGTCATGATCCTCGCGGCCCATCACTGCAACTGGGAGTGGCTGCTACTGCGCTGCTCGACCGCCTTCGCGGAGCCCATGGTCGCGGCGTACAAGCCGGCATCCCGCGAGTGGGGTGACCGTCCGTTGAAGCGCATGCGCAGTCGCTTCGGCGCCACGATGATTCCGTCGAAGCAGATCGTGCAGTACCTGCTCGAGCGTCGCGGCAGCGTGCGGCTGCTCGCGCTCGTCGCCGACCAGTCCCCGGCGGCGTCCAACCAGCAGCAGACGTGGCTCAAGTTCTTCGGGCAGGACACGGCCTACCACAACGGCCCCGGCTGGATCGCGAGCAAGCTGGGTTACGCGGTGTTCTTCGCCGCAATGCGTCGGGAGACCTCGGGTCACTACTCGGTGCGCTTTGTGCCGCTCACGCAGGATGGCGTACGCCCGGATGCGGAGGAGGTGCTGCAAGCCTACGTGGGCGCGCTCGAGGCGCACATTCGTGCGTACCCGATCGAGTACTTCTGGGCCTACAACCGCTGGAAGCGGGGGAAGCGGCTGTATGACTGAGCCGCCGCAGGAGTCTCCGGGCCACGGGCCCGGCGGTGGCGCCGAGGTCATGCGGCCATCGTTGCGCCTGCGCTGCTATTACGCGCTGTCCCGCGTCCTGCTCTGGCTGGTGCTTGGCCTCGGACGGTTCCGCCACGCCGTCACGCGTGACAATCTCGCCCGCTCGTTCCCCGACCTCACTCCGGCCCAGCGCCGCGACATCGAGCGCGACTACATCCGCCGGCAGTCCGAGGTCTTCGCCGAGATCTTCTACGGCTTCTCCATCAGCGCCGAGGAACTGCGCGCGCGCGTCGTCGTGCTGAACCCGCAGCTGCTGGCCGACGCGCAGCCGCCGCGACCGCTCGTGCTCGCGGGCGCCCACCACGGCAACTTTGAGTGGATGCTCCTGCGCCTGTCGCTCGAGCTGGGCCCGCGGCTGCTCGGGCTCTATAAGCCGCTCAAGAACCCGCGTGCCGACTCAGCCTTCCTGCGCTTGCGCAGCCGCTTCGGCGCGCGCCTCATTCCCGCCAAGTCGGTGCTGCAGGAACTGGCTCGGTTCCGCGAGGCGGGCGCGATCGGCCTCGTCGCGGACCAGGTTCCGCGCACCAGCCCGGAGAAGCACTGGGTGCGGTTCCTGCGCCAGGACACGGCCTTCTACATGGGGCCGGAGCTGATGGCCCGCGCGCTGCGCTCGCGGGCGCTCTTCGTGCGCATGCGGCGCCGGGCCCGCGGAACCTACACGCTGGAATTCGTGCCCCTGCACGAAGCGGGCGAGAAACTCCCGAGCGGGACGATCACAGAGCGCTATGCCCGCGAACTCGAGGCCTGGATCGAAGGGGATCCGCCCGGGTGGTGGTGGTCGCACCGGCGCTGGAAGATGAAGCGCGGCGTGTACTGAGCGCGGTCGACGCGGTCGCGCCGCCCCTGACCCGCCCAGGCGGGTGGGGGCGCCGGATCATTTGGCGAGCTTCGTCTCGAGGTGCTTCGCGAGTGCCGAAATCGTCGGGAAGTCGAACAGCTCGGTGAGATCCACCAGGTTCGGATACAGCTCGTCGATCTGCTCGTGGATCTGGATCAGCGTGAGCGAGCTCGCGCCGACGTCGAACAGGTTGTCGTCGATGTCGACGTGCTTGCCCGGCATGGCGTCGTCGACGATGGCCTTCAGCTGCTGCTCGATGCGTCCGGCGGCTGCGCGACCATGGCCGTGGACCTGCTGCCACGCGGCGTCAAAATCCGCGATCTCCCGCGCGAACTCCCCGTTCTCGTAGGCCTCCGCCAGCGCGTTGCGCTGCAGCTTGCCGCTCGTGGTCTTCGGGATGCGCTTCACTGGCACGACGCGCGCGACTTCCACGCCGGCGTGCTCGTTGACGAGATGGGTGGCTTTGATCGCGAGCGGGATGAAATCCGCCGTGTCGCCGCGATGGAGCACGAACAGCACCAGTTCGTCGGTGGGTGAGTCTGCCGAGCGCGCGCCCGCTGCGGCGACCTTGCCGAGTTCCAGGCCGTCCTCGCCCTGCAGCAGCGCCTCGAGGTCGTGCGGGTAGTAGTTCTGGCCGTTGACGAAGATGATTTCCTTCGAGCGCCCGGTGACGTAGAGCTCCCCCTCGTGCCACAGGGCCAGGTCGCCGGTGCGCAGCCAGCCATCCGCCGTGATCACCGCGGCGTTGGCTTCCGGGTTCTCGAAATACCCGCTGGTGACATTGTCACCGCGCATAAGCAAGTGGCCGACGGTGTCCGGTGCCACCTCCAGGCCTGCGTCGTCCACGAGCTGCACGCTCGTGAACGGGATCGGCCGGCCCTCGCACATCAGCTTGAGGGCGGTCGGGTCGTCGGCCGCGACGAGGCGCGCCCGCGCTCCGACGCCGAGGGAGCGCCGGTCGACCGTGATGTACTTATAGGGCGAGCCGGGCGGCGGGAATGCCACGGCCAGCGAGGCCTCCGCGAGGCCGTACACGGGATACATGGCATTGCGCTTGAGGCCGTACTGAGCCATGCGGTCGAGGAACTCCTCGGCCAGCTCCACCGAGATGGGCTCCGCTCCGTTGAAGATCAGCCGCACGCTGTCGAGCCGGACTCCGTCAAGGGTCTTGTCGCCGAGCGCGCGCAGGCAGTGTCGGTAGCCGAAGTTCGGCGAGCAGGTGATCGTGACGCGCTTTTCGGAGCACCACTGCAGCCACCTGAGCGCCCGGCGCACGAAGAGGTCGGTGGGCATCAGGTGCTGGGCGACGCCCGAGTACATCATTATCAGGTGGAAGCCGATCAGGCCCATGTCGTGCGTGAGCGGCATCCAGCTGAGCGACACGTCCTGCTCCGCGAAGCCGGCAGCCCGCTCCGCGCCCTCGGCATTGGCCAGGATGTTGCCGTGCGTCAGCACCACGCCCTTGGGCTCGCTCGTCGAGCCCGAGGAGAACTGTATGAACGCGACGTCCTGGGCCGTGACCCGCGCCGGCGTGCCTTCCTTGGAGATGTCGTCGAGCTGCTCGATCAGGAACGTGCGCGGCTTGAGCGCGGTCCAGGCCTCCGGCTCGCCGACCGAGGCGGCGTAGGTAGCGAGGCGCTCGCGCAGTTTCTTGTCCGTGTAGAGGAACGGCGTGCCGAGCTGCTTAGCGATGCGCAGCAGCTTGTGCTTGTGCTCGTCGCTGATGCCGACGGCCACCGGCACCGGCACGATGCCGCCGTAGAGGCAGGCCCAGTAGGCGTCGATGAACTGCTCGTTGCTCGAGATGTGCAGGATCAACTTGTCACCCTGCCGCGCGCCGATGCGCTGCAGGTGATGAAGGATGCCGAGTGCCCGCCGGCGCAGCTCCGACAGCCGCAGGGTCTTCTCCGCCCCTTCACCCTCGAGATAGACGATCGCGCCCGGGCCGCGGCTGCGGCGATCGAGCATCTCGGGCAGCGTCTGGTACCTGGTCATCGCTTCTCGACTCGCATATAGAGTTCCTTCGCAGTCCGCAGGTTGATGCGGGCCTCCATCGCCACCGGTCCGGTGTTCGCCTCGCGCAGGCGGAACCGCCGCGTCGCGCCGTTCAGGTGCAGCATCATCTCGTACATCGAGAAGTTCTCGCCAATGCAGTGGCGTGGGCCCACGCCGAAGGGGATGTAGGCGAACTTGTGCCGCCCCTCGACGCGCACCGGGTCGAAGTGATCGGGGTCGAAGCTCTCCGGCCGCTCCCAGAAGCGGGGGTGGCGGTGGATCACGTAGGGGCTCAGGAAGACGTCGGTGCTGGCCGGCACTTCGAAGCCGCCGAGCTTGTCCGGGCCGATCGTGCGCCGGGTCAGGAGCCACCCCGGCGGGTACAGGCGCATCGATTCCTTGATGACGTGCATGGTGTAGGGCAGCTTCTCGAGGTCGGCGTAGGTCGCGAGGCCGAGCTCGCCGATGCGGTCCTGCTCCTCGTGTACCCGCGCCTCGATCTCGGGGTGGCGCGAGAGCAGCCACCAGGTCCAGTTGAGCGCGCTCGCCGTGGTCTCGTGCCCCGCGACGACCAGCGTGAGAATCTCGTCCATCAGCTCGCGCTCGTTCATGGTCGCCCCGGTGTCCGGGTCGCTCGCCTCCATGAGCATCTGCGTGAAGTCGTCGTGCCGCGTAGTGGTTGCGCGGCGCTCCCGCACCAACCCGAGCACGTGCTTGCCCAGCTGGCGGAACTCGTAGGCGAACTTCGGGTCGCGCTTCGACTCCTTTGTGACCATCATGAACGGGTTGTCGTGCAGGTCGCGGACGAGCTTGCCGAGGTCCTCGCTGAAGATCGCCTGCAGGACCACGGTGAGCGTGAGCTCGCTCATCGAATCGGTGATGTTGATCGGCTCGCCGCGCGCAGCGGCGGCCTCCCAGCGGTCGAGCATTCCCTCGCTCAGCGTGCGGATGACTCCCGCGAACTTCTCGACGACCTTGCGGTGGAACGCCGGCTGCATCATGCGCCGCTGCCGCCGCCAGAACTCCCCTTCGCTGGTCATGATGCCGTTGCCGAGCAGCAGCCGGACGCGGTCGATCCCTGTGCCCTTGCGGTAGTTGCGGTGGTTTGTGACCAGGACGCGCTTCACGTCGTCCGGGTGGTGGATGACCCAGGTCCAGGAGTTGCGGCCCGGTGAAAACACACGGTAGGTGTCGCCGAACTCGCGGAACCAGCGCACCATCAGGTCGATCGACTCGTCCGTGGTGCCGAGCTCGTGCGGCGTGCCGGGGCCCGGCGGAAGCCGAGCCGGGCTGCTGGTGGATGCTTGGCTGGTCACGGGGCTGCCGGCTGGCGTCGCTGGGGCGGCGGACGGAAAATCCCTGTTTGTGAGCTGCATCATCGTACTACACGCACCGTTGCCGGGTCATGCGCCGGCGAGCTGGGAGCACGCGCTGCTCGCGGCGCTGCCGTATGCGAAACGGCTCGAGCTCGAGCGCCGCGATCCCGCCGGTCGCCGCGCGAGTCTGGCGGGGATTGCGCTGGCGCTCGCCTGCGTCGCGCGATTGCGGCAGGCGCCGGCGAGCGCGCGGGACCTTCGCTTCCCGCACGACGGCAAACCCGTATTGCTGGGCGGGCCGTTCTTCAGCGTCTCGCACACTGCCGAGCGGGTGGCCTGCGCGGCGAGCGCGGCGAGCGACTGCGGGCTCGACATCGAGGCGCTGCCGTCGCCGGCGCCGGGCGCTCCGGCGGACATTGACCGGCTGCGTCGCTGGACGGCCACGGAGGCCGTGCTCAAGTCCGCCGGACTCGGACTGCGCGCGACGAAGAGCGTGTCGCTGGCGGCCGACCTGCACACGGCGATCCTGCACGACCGCCGGTACTGCCTGTGCGAGCTGTCGCTCGCGCCCGGGATCGTCGCGCACGTGGCCGCGCGCGAGCCGATCGGGCAGGTCAGGATCGAGGAGATTCCTGCAGGGCGAGACGTGCCTGCTCCTTGAGCGCCAGCAGCCGGGCGGTCATTTCCTGCTGCACGCGTGCCATCGCGTCCGCGCCCAGCGCGCGCGGTACCTTGACCGGCTCGCCGTAGACGATCGCCACGCGGCTGAAGGGCAGGGGCAGTTCGAACCGGTCCCAGGTGGGGAACGTCCAGGTCCGCGAGGCGGCCACGCTGACCGGCAGGATCGGCTTGCCGGTGATCTGCGCGAGCAGCACCGCCCCGGGCTTGAACTCGTGCATCGGTCCGCGCGGGCCATCCGGCGTGATCGCCGGCGAAACCTGCTTCTTGACGATGGTCTCGTAGTAGTCGCGCAGCGCACGCGCGCCGGTGGCGGTCGAGGAGCCGCGGATCACGTGACCGCCCGCTTTCTGCACCAGCATCGAAGGCGCCGTGCCGTCCACCGACGGGCTGATCAGGAAGCCGAGCTTCAGTCCGGCGTCGCGAAGGTTGAGAAGTGCGCGGACCCCGAACAGCATGTGCTGGTGCCAGTACACCGGGATGACCGCCTTCGATTCCGCAACCGTGGCCCGCGCCGCCTCGAGGCCGATGACGCGCCGCACGCGGCAGCTCCGCCAGAAGGCATGGACGAGCCACCAGGCAACGACCACGGCCATGCGATAGAGGAGCAGCCGCGCCGGCGTGAGCCGGCGTCCGCCCCGGGTGGCCGGCCGGTACAGCGTATTGCGCAGTTCCTCGGTCGAGGCGTCCCGGCCTCCTTCGCGCTCTTCGCTCATAGGCGGCAGAGTTTGTCCGGGCAGTCGCCGCGCTCGAGTTGCAGCGCCGAGTGGGAGACGGCAAAGTCCTTCTCCAGCACGCGCTTCGCTTCCTCGAGCACGGCAGCCGCCTCCGCGCCGTCGCCGAGCGCGACGTGCAGGGTCAGCATCGTCTGACCGCTAGTGAGCGACCAGCAGTGCAGGTCGTGGACGTCGCGCACGCCGGGCACCGTCCCGACGAGGGCGGCGCGCATCCGGTCCAGGTCGATCGAGTCGGGCGCGTGCTCCATCAGGATCCGTGTCGATTCGCGTAACAGCGACCACGCGCTGCGCACGATCAGCACCGACATCAGCACCGAGAGAATCGGATCGATCGGCGTCCAGCCGGTCAGCATGATCACGATGGCGGCCGCCGCCGCGCCGATCGAGCCGAGCAGGTCGCCGAGCACGTGCAGGCGGGCGGCCCAGACGTTCAGGTTGTCCTCGTTGCCGTGGCGCAGCGTGTAGTACACGGCGAGGTTGGCGAGGAGACCGGCCAGCGCGACGATCAGCATGGTGCGGCTGCCGATCGGGTGCGGCGTGGCGAGTCGCAGCACGGCCTCGTACGCGATCCAGGCCACCACCACGAACAGGGCTAGGGCATTGACGAAGGCTGCCAGCACCTGGGCCCGGTGATAGCCGTAGGTTCGTCTCGAGTTCGAGGGCTGTTCCGTCAGGCGCGCGGCGAGCCAGGCGAGCAGCAGGGCGGCGCAGTCGGTGAGCATGTGCCCGGCGTCCGCCAGCAGCGTGAGCGAGCCCGACAGCCAGCCACCGACCACCTCCACCACCATGAACACGGTGGTGATTGCCAGCGCCCAGCCGAGGTGCCGGCTGTCCGCCGCGCGTGCGTGGTGGTGGTGGTGCTGGTGGTCGTGATTGTGGTCGTGGTGCTCCGGATGCTTGGTCACGGCGAGGGCCCTGTTCTGGAGCGCTTATACTACCCGTCGAACCACCGGCGCGGCGGGCGGCTGAATCAACAGCGGTTTCCAGCGGGGCAGAGCCTTGACAGTCATACCTGGGCAGACCAGCGGCGGCCGCCTCGAGCTCTCGGTCGTCATCCCGGTCTGCAACGAAGAGGATAACGTCCTGCCGCTGGCCCGGGAAATCCATGCCGCCTTGAGCGGACGTTTTGACTTCGAGGCCGTGTTCGTAGACGACGGCAGTGACGATGGCACAGCCCGCGCCGTGCTCGCGGCGCACGGGCAGGGCATGCCGGAGATCCGGCTGATCCGCCACGCGGTGCGTTGCGGGCAGAGCGCTGCGGTGGCCACCGGCGTGGGCGCTGCTCGTGCGCCCTGGGTCGCCACCCTCGATGGCGATGGCCAGAACGACCCGGCGGACCTCCCGACGCTGCTCGACGCCGCCCGCCATGCCGCCTCGCCGCGGCTGCGCCTCGTGATGGGCCACCGGACCACACGGCGCGACACGTGGCTTCGCCGGCTGTCCGCGCGGGTGGCAAACGGGGTGCGCGGCTGGCTGCTCAAGGACGGCGCGCCCGACTCCGGATGTGGCATCAAGGTGCTCGACCGCGCGGTGTTCCTCGACATGCCGCGCTTCGACCACATGCACCGCTTCATGCCGGCGCTCTACCGGCGCGAAGGCTACGAGGTGATCTCGGTGCCGGTGAATCACCGCGAGCGGACCCGGGGGAAGTCGAAGTACGGCCTGCACAACCGCCTGTGGGTCGGAATCGTCGACCTGTTCGGCGTGATGTGGCTCGTGCGCCGCGCCTCGCCACGGCTGCCGATCCGCGAGGAACCCTGAGTGACTGGCGCTGGCGGCGTGCCGCGACTCGAGCGGCTGCTGCGGCCCGGCAGGACGGACGGGCGCGAGGTCGTTGCCGACCTGCTCTGGCTGGCCGGTCTCGGCCTGTTGCTGATGGGCGCTGGCCTGGGGCTGCGCGATCCCTGGCCCGCGGACGAACCGCGCTTCGCCCTCGTCGCGCAGGACATGCTGCGCAGCGGCGACTGGCTCATCCCGCGCGTGGCGGGTGATCTCTATCCCGACAAGCCCCCGCTCTACTTCTGGCTGATGGCGGCCTCCATGGCCGTCACGGGGTCCGTGAGGCTCGGGTTTCTGCTGCCGTCCCTGCTGGCGGGCGTCGGTACGCTGCTGCTCGTCTACGACCTACTGCGTCGCCTGCGCGGGCGGGAGGTGGCCTTCGCCGGTGCACTCATGCTGCTCGTGACGTTCCAGTTCGTCTGGCAGGCCCGGCAGGCGCAGATCGACGCCACACTGTGCTTCTTCACGACGCTGAGCCTGTACGGGTTGCTGCGGCACCTGGCGGCGGGGCCGGCCATTGGATGGTTTCTGGCGGGCTGGGCCGCCGCAGGACTCGGCGTCATCACCAAGGGCGTGGGCTTCCTGCCGCTGCTGGTACTGGTGCCATGGGCGGCGCTTGCGGCTTGCCGCTGGCCGGCGACCGCGTCCGCGCGGGACGCGCGGTGGCTCGCGGGGCCTGTGTGCCTGCTCGCGGCGATCGGTGTCTGGTTCCTGCCGATGATGCTCGCGACCTCGGCCGGTGGCGAGCTGCTCGAATACCGGCACGAGATCCTTTTTCATCAGACGATCACGCGCTACGCCGACGCCTGGCATCACCGCGCACCGTTCTGGATCTACTTCGTCGAGGTCGTGCCGCTGCTCTGGCTGCCGCTCGTGGCGCTGGTGCCCTGGCTCTGCCCGCGCTGGCTTGCCGCCTGGCGCGGCCGCGACACGGTCACGGCCGTGCTGCTCGCGTGGGTGCTGATAGTGCTGCTGTTCTTCAGCGCGAGCACCGGCAAGCGGGACGTCTACGTCCTGCCGGCCGTGCCGGCGCTGGCGATGGCCGCCGCGCCGTGGCTGCCGGAGCTGCTGCGGGCGCGCGGCCCACGCTGGCTCGCCTTCGCCTTGGCGGCCGTGCTCACTGCTGCCGCCGCCGCTGGCGCCATCTACTTCACGGCGAGCGACAGCGCGGAGGCCCGGGTGTTTGCCGAATTCGATCTGCATCCCGTGCCGCCGCTCGCGCTCGCGACGCTGGCGGGTTGCGCAGTGCTCGTGCTCCTGCGCGTGCGCGACGGGTGGCTCGCCTACGGTGCGGTGCTGGCCGTGTACCTCCTCACGGCTGGGTTGGTCGTCTACCCGCGGATGGACGCCGAGCGCTCGGGCCGCAGTTTCGTGTCGCGCCTCGAGCAGGCCAGTGCCGGCGTCGCCGAGCTCGGCCTGGCCAGCGCGAAGGAGCAGTACCTCCTGCAGCTGCGCCGGCCGAGCTTCAATTTCGGCCACGCGCGCTGGCGCGAGAAGGCGAGCGAAGCCGATGACGCTGCCGCCTGGCTCGCTGCACGTCCCGGCCGTGCGGTGTTGGTCGATGGCAGGACCCTTGATCTATGTTTCCGCGCCGCGAACATCGCTGATCTCGGCAGCGCCAACGGCGAGCGCTGGTACTTGGTCACCGGCGCCCCCGACGCGGCGTGCGCGGCCCGCGGCGACCTGGCACGAGCGCGACTTTATGTCCCATCAAATGCGTTAATAAATACAGTGAGTTAGCTTGAATTCCTGAGGGTCTATGTCAGAATGCGGCGCAACCGCCTGCCGCGGCGACGTTTTGGAACTGTGCGACAGGTCCGCCGGCGGCACGGGCGGACTGACACACTGGAGCCTGAAGCAGGGGAGCCCCGAGCAGCGCGATGGCCAACACCCCGCCCAACGTGGCTGACGAGCAGGAAAGCACTGACTTCCTCGCCACGCAGACGGTCTTTGGCAGCGGCGGCCGCCCGACGGTCGGGCTCGATGTCCTGGTCACCAAGGTCTGTGTCGACTTCCAGGCGCTCGCCAGCGAGAGCGGCGACGGCTGCATCAAGCGAAACCTCGAGGCGTTGCGCGATGTCACGGGCGTCGATGCGATTCTCATTGCGCTCTTCGACGCGGACGGCAAGGGCATCGAGCGCGTCGCTGGCGCCACGGGAATGTTCGCGCCGTTCGACCCTCAGGTACTGAAGGGGCAGACGCTCGAGCGCCTGCCGTTCCTGTCCGAGAAGCTCGGTCACCTGCGCATCGGCGAGCTGCGCGACACGCTCGCCCCGCGGCGTGATCACGCGGTCGACGCTGCCCGCCTCGCCGAGATCGGCATTCGCTCGCTGGTCGCCTGCGGCTTCTCTGTCAATGGCCGCGTCTGCGGCTTCATGGCACTGTGCTCCGCGCAGCCGCGGGCCGAAGGCTGGGACGCCAACCTGCATCTGATGCTGAAGCTCGTCGGCTCGAGCTTCGCGACCGGCCTCGAGCGGCTGCGCGTGCAGCGCTACCTAGCCAAGCTCGAGGAGCGTACGGCGCTGTCGCTGCCCTCGGCCAACGACGGCCTGTGGGACTTCGATGTCGAGAACAACAGCGTCTATTTCTCGCCGCGCTGGCGCAAGATGCTGGGCTACGACGAGCACGACCCGCACATCGCCCCGGACTGGCGCCGTCTCGTGCATCCGGACGACATGGCGCGCGTGCAGGCGCTGATCCGCGACCACATCGCGGGCAAGACGCAGATGATCGAGAGCATGCACCGCATGCGCCACACGAACGGGGAGTGGCGCTGGGTGGTGTGCCGGGCCAAGGCGCGCGTCGATCCGACCGGGCGGCTGCGCCGGCTGGTCGGCATCGAGTTCGACATCACCGAGCGGAAGCTCTACGAGGATGCGCTATTCAAGGAGAAGGAAAGCGCGCAGATCACGCTGCAGTCGATCGGCGACGGCGTGATCACCACCGACGGCCACCTGATCATCGAGTACCTGAACCCGGTGGCGGAGGACCTGACCGGTTGGCGCTTCGAGGAAGCCCAGGGCAAGCACATCGACGAAATCTTCCGCGGCTTCCACGAGGAGACCTGCGAACCGCTCGAGAACCCGCTGTCGGTGGCGATCCGCCGTGCGCGGGCCATCAAGTCGGTGCGCCCGACGCTGCTGATCAAGCGCGATGGCAACGAGATGTACATCGAGAGCACGGCGTCGCCGATTCGCGACGGCTCCGGCGCCGTCGCCGGCGGCGTGCTGGTGTTCCACGACGTGAGCGAGAGCCGCGAGCTGAACCGCAAGCTCTCCTACCACGCCAGCCACGACATCCTTACGGGTCTCGTCAACCGGCGCGAGTTCGAGCAGCGCCTTGAGCGGGCGCTGCGCAGCGCGAAGGCGCGCGAAACCGCCTACGCCCTCTGTCACCTCGACGTGGACCAGTTCAAGATCATCAACGACACCTGCGGCCACAGCGCGGGCGACGCGCTGCTCGGCCAGGTTGGTACGCTGCTCAAGACCAAGATCCGCTGGCGCGACACGCTCGCGCGCCTCGGCGGCGACGAGTTCGGCGTCCTGCTCGAGAGCTGCTCGCTCGACGAGGCCCTGCGGATGGCGGACATGCTCCGCGAGACCATCCATAACTACAAGTTCGTATGGGAGGAGCGCACCTTCCGCCTCGGCTGCAGCGTCGGCGTGGTGCCGATCACCGGCGACAGCGAGGACGTGGCGGCGCTGCTCTCGGCGGCCGACAGCGCCTGCGCGGCCGCCAAGGAGGCCGGCCGTAACCGCGTCTACAGCTTCCAGGAGAACGACATCGACCTGATGCGTCGCCGCCGCGAGATGCAGTGGGCGGCGCGCATCAACAACGCCCTCGAGGAATCGCGCTTCGAGCTGTTCCGGATGACGATCCAGCCGCTGCAGAAGGCGGACCCGGGCGCGCACTACGAGCTGCTGCTGCGCATGAAGGACGAGAGCGGCAAGATCGTCTCGCCGGACAACTTCATCAACGCGGCGGAGCGCTACGGCCTCACGCCGGCGATCGACCGCTGGGTGATCGAGAACGCGCTGCGCTGGCTCGTGTCGGAGGCCGACGAGCGCGAGCGCCTCGCGCTCTGCTCGATCAACCTCTCCGGCCAGAGCCTCGGCGACGACAAGTTCCTGCCGTTCGTGATCGACCAGTTCCACCGCAGCGGCATCGACGCCTCGAAGATCTGCTTCGAGATCACCGAGACCGCCGCGATCGCGAGCTTCTCGCAGGCCAACCGCTTCATCCAGGCGCTCAAGGAACTCGGCTGCAAGTTCGCGCTCGACGACTTCGGCACGGGCCTGTCGTCGTTCGGCTACCTGAAGCACTTCCCGGTGGATTTCCTCAAGATCGACGGCAGCTTCGTGAAGGAGATCCTCCACGACCCGATCGACCGCGAGATGGTGCGCTCGATCAACGAGATCGGGCACCTGACGGGCAAGCTGACCATCGCCGAGTTCGCGGAGAACGCCGAGATCATCAACATGCTGCGCAGCCTCGGTGTCGACTACGCTCAGGGCTACGGCATCGCCGCGCCGCAGCGCATCGTCAGGGTCGCCGCCAACGGCTGATCCGCCCGGCCGGGCGCGGCCAGTCACTCAATCCGTGAATTCGAAGCGCATGGAGAGATCCACGGCGCGGACGTGCTTGGTCAGCGAGCCGACGGAGATGAAGTCGACGCCGGTGGCGGCGATCGAGCGCAGGGTGTCCAAGGTGATGCCACCCGAGGCTTCGAGCTTGATTGGTGCGCGGCCGTGGCCGCGGTTCATGGCGACCGCGGCGCGCAAGTCCTCGAGGCTGAATTCGTCGAGGAGCGCCATGTCCGCGCCCGCATCGAGCGCTTCGCGCAGCTCCTCGAGCGTCTCGACCTCGACCTCCACCGTCACGGTCGTGCCCATGGCGCGCGCGGCCGCGACGGCCGCGGCTATCGAGCCGGCCGCCATGATGTGGTTTTCCTTGATGAGGATGCCGTCGTAAAGGCCCATCCGGTGGTTCATCCCGCCGCCGCAGCGCACGGCGTATTTCTGCGCCGTGCGCAGTCCGGGGATGGTCTTGCGCGTGTCGAGGATGCGGCAGGGCAGGCCGGCGATCGCCTCGACGTAGCGACGCGTCGCGGTGGCGACGGCAGACAGCGTCTGCAGGAAGTTGAGCGCGGTGCGCTCGCCGGTGAGCAGCGAGCGGGCCGGTCCCGCCAGCCGGTAGAGCAGCTGGTTCGCGGTCACCGCATCGCCGTCGGTCGCGTGCCACTCGATCCGCACGCTCGGGTCCAACTGCCGGAAGGCCTCCGCGACGTAGGGCCGGCCCGCTAGCACGGCGGCCTCGCGGGTGATGACGGTGGCGCGTCCGGCGCGGGCCGCCGGCACGAGCGCGGCGGTGAGATCGCCGCTGCCCACGTCTTCGGCGAGGGCGGCGGCGACAGTGCGGGCCAGGTCGGGGGGTGGTTGCAGCATTCGGGATGACTCGCCGAGTGACGATACGCCCGGACGGGGCGCCAAAAAAGGAAACCCGGCCGCAGCCGGGTTCCCCTCGACGGGCGGGTCGGCGCCCGGCGGCCTCAGCCGGCCCTCAGAACGGCAGGCCGTGGGTGGCCGAGCCCATGCACAGCAGCATTGGGATCGACAGTACGAAGTTCGTGCGCGAGGCGAGTGTCGCCACCTTGCGAGCGGCCGCCTTTTCCTCGTCGGTCGCAGGCACGATGCCGAGCACCTTCTTCTGGTTCGGCCATATCAGCACCCAAACATTGAACAGCATGACGCTGCCGAGCCAGGCGCCGATGCCGATGACGAGCTGGTAGTAGTTGAAGGGGTCGCTGCTCATGCCGAGGGTGAAGGCGCCCACGAGGTTGCCCGAGCGGGCCAGATACCACGCGCCCGTGAGCCACGTCGCCACCGCGCCCCAGCGGAACCACAGCAGCGCGCGCGGCGCGACGTACTTGGAGATGCCAGCGCCGCCCGGGCCGCCCTTGTCGGCCGCGGCGGCCGCCAGAGCCGGCATCTGCACCAGGTTGAAGTAGTAGAGCAGGCCGATCCAGGTGATGCCGGACAGGATGTGGAACCAGCGCGCCAGGCCGAGTTCGTGGAACGCCGTCGGTGCGATCAGCAGGCTCAGCACCACGGCGATGACGAATCCGGTCGTAATCGCGCCGCGAACCGTATTCAATGGGTTCATGAGATTGGCTTCCTCCCAGCTTGAAATCTGTATGTTTGACAGTCGGTTAGGCGGGTTCCACGGTCCCGCAGGGGGTTTGAAGAATAGGCGAGGCCACCCCATAATTCAACGCCCTGCGCCCTGCGCCCTGGGCGCAAGAGGTCGAATGAGTCAGCGCGGGCCGGTTTCACCTTGCATGAACGTCTGCGTGCTCGACGCCGAGCGCGTGTGCGTCGGCTGCCGTCGCACGCTCGAGGAGATCACCGGGTGGGGCCGAATGAGCGCGGCCGAGCAGTGGGCGGTCGTGGACCGGCTCGAGCGGGCGCGGCGCGGCGCAGCCGCCGGGGCGGCCCCAGTCGAAGCCGGCGCCAGCACGGGTTGAGCGCCGGTCCGTCCGGATCTTGGAATTTCAGCAGCCGCGGCCTGCGGCCCGAGGGCGAATAGCGTGGACGTCATCCAGAGAATTCAGGAACAGTTGAAGGCGAACCCGGTCGTGCTTTTCATGAAGGGCACGCCGGATTTCCCCCAGTGCGGCTTTTCCGCCTCGGCGGTGCGCACGCTCGAGGCGTGCGGCGCAAAATTCGCCCACGTGAACATCTTCGAGGACCCGGAGCTGCGCGAGGCCCTGAAGCGCTACTCGAACTGGCCGACGTACCCCCAGCTGTACGTCAATGGCGAGCTCCTCGGCGGCGCCGACATTCTCACCGAGATGTTCAAGAAGGGTGAGCTGCAGCAGTTGCTGAGCGAAGCCGGCACAAAGGCCTAGCCTTCGGCGCCGAGCCCGCCGGGCAGCGGCCGGCGGCTTCCGGGCTGCGACGCCCGCGGTGCGGGCGAGGGCGCAGTTATTCTTCCGAATCCGGCCGAGGGCCGCTCGACTCATCCGGTGCGGCGAGTTCCGGCGCCCGCTCCAGGCCTTCCTCGTAGAGGCTGCGGAAGCGATTGCAGATCGTGCAGAAGAGCGCTGCGGTGCGCTCGGCGTCGTAGATGGCCGAGTGGGCAGCCGACGGGTCCCACGCGAGCCCGGCCGCGGCAACCGCGCGTGCGAGCACTGTCTGTCCGTAGGCGACTCCGCCCAGCGTCGCGGTGTCGAAGCACGAGAACGGATGGAACGGATTGCGCTTGATGTCGGTGCGCGCGACCGCCGCGTTCACGAACGCGAGGTCGAAGGCGGCATTGTGACCGACGAGCACGGCGCGCGTGCAGTCGGTGTCGCGCAACGTCTTGCGAATCTCGCGGAAGAGCTGCGTGAGGGCTTCCTTTTCCGGCATCGCCGGCCGCAGCGGGTGGTGCGGATCGATGCCGTTCACTGCGAGTGACGCCGGATCGATGCGCGAGCCGTGAAACGGCTGCACGTGGTAGCGGTGGGTAGCGCCGATGCGCAGTTCGCCGAGCGGGGTCATCTCGATCGCGACGGCCGCGAGCTCGAGCAGCGCGTCCGTGTTCGCGTTGAAGCCGCCGGTCTCGACGTCGACGACGACCGGCAGGAAGCCGCGGAAGCGGTTCGCCATGCGCGGCTCTGTCAGTATGAAGCTCATGCGTCTGCGAGCCGCCAGCGGACCTGCTCGCCGGCGCGAAACGGCACGAGCGCGTCGGCGCCGAAGGCGTAGGCCGGCGGAACGTGCCAGGGTTCGCGGGTGAGGGTGATGAATTCCGTGTTCCGCGGCCGGCCATAGAAGTCAGCGCCGCGCTCCGCTGCGAAGGCCTGCAGGCGGTCGAGGCGGCCGGCCTGCTCGAAGGCTTCCGCGTAGAACTCGATCGCGGCGTGCGCCGAGAAGATGCCGGCGCAGCCGCAGGCCGCTTCCTTCGTGTGCCTTGCGTGCGGGGCGCTGTCCGTGCCGAGAAAGAACCTGGCATCATCGCCGGTCGCCGCCTCGAGGAGCGCCTCGCGGTCGCGCTCGCGCTTCAGCACCGGCAGGCAGTAGTGGTGCGGCCGGAGGCCGCCGTCGAAGATCGCGTTGCGGTTGAGGAGCAGATGCTGCGGGGTGAGCGTCGCGGCGACGCTGGGCCGCGCGTTGCGGACGAACTCGGCCGCGGCGCGAGTCGTGATGTGCTCGAAGACGACCTTGAGCCCGGGCACTCGCTCGACCACGCGGCTCAGCACCCGGTCGATGAACTCGTGCTCGCGGTCGAAGACGTCGACGGCCGCCTCGGTCACTTCACCGTGGACCTGCAGGACGAGGCCGGTGTCGGCGAGCGCCTCAAGGGCGGGCCAGGTCCGCTCGATGGACGTCACGCCGTGGTCGGAATTGGTGGTGGCCCCGGCCGGATAGAGCTTGGCGCCCACCACGAAGCCACTCGCCTTAGCGCGGCGGATCTCCTCCGGGCTCGTGCGGTCGCTGAGGTAAAGCGTCATCAGGGGCTCGAAGCTCAGCCCCGCCGGCAGGGCCGCCAGGATCCGCGTCCGGTACTCGGCGAGGGCCGCCGTCGTGGTCATGGGCGGCTTCAGGTTCGGCATCACCAGGGCGCGGGCGAAGCGCCGCGCCGTGAACGGCAGCACCGCGGCCATGTGCTCGCCGTCGCGGAGATGCAGGTGCCAGTCGTCGGGCCGGCGCAGGCGCAGCGTCTGTGTCACGGGCGGGCCTTCGCGAGGTGTTCACGGAGCCGTGCCGGGTCGCCGAGCAGGTGCGTCGCGTAGCGTACGCCGAAGCCGGTGAACTCGGTGGGCACGTGGGCGAGACCGCCCTTGTGCTCGGCGGACGACAGGTCGATGTGGACCCACGGCACCGTCGCGCCAACGAAGCGGCTCAAGAAGCGGGCAGCCAGGATGTGATCGCCCTTGTTGTCGAGCGAGCACTGCAGGACGTCGGCGACGCCGCTCTCGAGCTCGGCGTCGAAGTCCGCATCCATGGGGAAGCACCAGACCCGCTCGCCGCTCAGGCGCCCGGTCGCCTGCAGCCAGTCGTGCAGGCTCGCGCGGTTGGTGAACGCCCCGCTGTAGCGCTCGGTCAGGGCGTTAACACAGGCGCCCGTGAGTGTCGCGAAGTCGATCACGACGGAGGGCTTCTCCCGCGACGCCAGGGCCAGCGTGTCGGCGAGCGCCATCCGCCCCTCGGCGTCGCTGTGCACGACCTGGATGGTCACCCCGTTGGCCGCCTTCACCACGTCCTGCGGGCGATAGGCCTGCGGGCCGATCTGGTTCTCGGTGAGTGCGAGCCAGCAGTCGATCGAATACGGGCTGTCGAGCGCGGACAGCGTGAGCAGCGTGCCCACCGCCACCGCGCTGCCCTGCATGTCGCCGTGCATCAGGTACATGCTGCGATGTGGCTTGAGGTTGATGCCACCGGTATCGAAGCAGATGCCCTTGCCGACGAGCGCAATGCGCTCACCGCGGGCGCGGCCGCGCGGTTGGTAGCTGAGCCGGACGATGCCGGCTCCGCGGTGTGGATTGGCCTGCGCGACGGCGAGAAAGGCCCCAGCGCCGAGCCGGCGCAGCGCGGCCACGTCGTAGAAGCGGAACGCCCAGCCTTCGCGGCGCGCGAGCTTGGCGAGCGTCCGCCGGTAGGACACGCAGTCGAGCACGTTCGGCGGCAACGCCGTGAGCCAGCGCGCGAGGTGATTGCCCGCCGCGATGGCCTGCGCTCGCTCGAAGGCGGGGTCAGCGCGAGAGCCGGTCTCGACCGCGCGCAGTTCGCAGCGCGGCGTTGGCTTCGACTTGTGCTCCGGCAGCGGCGCCGCCGCGGCCAGCGCGGCGCTGAGCAGGGCCTCGAGGACAGGAACTTCCTCGCCTGCCGCGAGTCCGACGACGTGCAGTTGCAGGCGTGCGACGCCGGGCTTCAGTGCCTCGCGAACGAGCTTGCCCGCGAGTTCCAGGCGCTCGAACGCGCTCGCCCCGGCCTTGGCGAAGCCGATCACGACGAGCGTATGAGCGCGATTGGCGAGCCGGCTCGACAGGATCGGGGCGGG
>Ga0209048_10001353_pt1 | contig 25351 bp, 18 predicted proteins | sample FrelakmetCRP12CR_FD_187146 | JGI IMG/M metagenome (GOLD analysis project Ga0209048, IMG submission 187146) | Freshwater lake sediment microbial communities from the University of Notre Dame, USA, for methane emissions studies - CRP12 CR (SPAdes)... | ecosystem: Environmental > Aquatic >... | reverse complement strand
GCGGCGCCGCAGGTCGCTGCGTCTCCCGACTACCTCTACAAGATCGGCCCCGGCGACAGCGTGAACGTCACCGTGTGGCGCAATCCCGAACTTTCGATGACGGTCACCGTGCGGCCGGACGGCAAGATCACGGCGCCATTGTTCGAAGACCTGCCCGCGATCGGCAAGGACCCGACCACGCTCGCGCGCGAAATCGAAAAGGTGTTGGCGAAGTACGTCCGGGATCCCGTCGTCACGGTGATCGTGGGCGGGTTCGTCGGGCCCTATCCGGAACAGATCCGCGTCGTCGGCGAAGCCGCGAAGCCGCAGGCGCTTCCCTATCGGCAGGGCATGACCATGCTGGACCTGATGATCGCGGTCGGCGGGCTGACCGACTTTGCCGATGGGAACAACGCATCGATCTTGCGGACGTCCGAGGGAGGCCGCCAATACAGCGTTCGCCTGAAGGACCTCATCAAGCGCGGCGACATTTCGGCGAATGTCGACGTAAAGCCCGGCGACATCCTCCTGATCCCGCAAAGCTGGTTCTGACGCGGGCCGTCCAGTCGCGCGCGCGGATTCTAGTCGAGTCGAGGCACAAGACATGCAGGATCTCATTCAACAGGTTCTCGGTTATCTGAGGGGGATGTGGCAACGCCGCTGGATCGGGCTGGCCGTCGCATGGGCGGTCGTCGTCATCGGTGCCATCGGGGTTTTCCGGCTGCCCGATCAGTACGAAGCGTCGGCACGCGTGTACGTGGACACGCAATCGCTGCTGCGGCCGTTGCTCGCCGGCATGGCGATCACGCCGGATGCCACCGGACAGGTGGCGATCCTGAGCCGCACGCTGCTCAGCCGGCCGAACGTGGAAAAGATCATCCGCAAGGGCGACCTGGATACGAGCGCGCGCAAGTCGGCCGAATCTCTTGTCGACGACACGACCAGTTCCCTGAAGATTACCCGCTCAAGCGCGGGCGACAATATCTACACGATCGCGTTCCGTTACACCGATCCGAAGAAGGCGCGCGACGTCGTGCAGGCGGCGCTCTCGATCTTCATCGAGCAAAGCCTCGGCGAAACCCGCACCGGAGGCGATTCCGCGCGCAAGTTCCTCGACGAGCAGATCAAGCAATACGAAGAGAAGCTTAAGGAAGCGGAAGCTCGCGTCAATGCCTTCCGGCTCAAGTACATGGGGTTGTTCCCGACGAGCGGGAAGGACTTTACGGGGCAGATGTCCGCGGTCAGCGAACAGATCAAGGATGCGAAGGTCGAGCTGCGCGTTGCGGAACAGACGCGCGACGGAATCCGGGCTCAGTTGCAGGAGCAGACAACGGGGGGGCGGCTCGACGCTAGCGGTAGCCCCGGCACGGCCGCGCCGATTGCGGTGCCCGCGCTCGACGGTCGGATCGACGCGCTGAAGCGCCAGATCGACGAGACGTTGCGCAATTACACGGAAAGGCATCCCGATGTGGTCGGCAGTCGCCGCCTCCTGGAGCAACTCGAGAAGGAGCGCGACCGCGAGATCGAACTCCGTCGGAAGGCCGCCGCGGAGAGGCCGGAGGCCGTCGCGAGCGGAGACCCAGTCGGCCAGCAGCTGAAGGTGGCCCTGAACGAGGCCGAAGCCAACGTCACACGGCTGCGCGCCCGACTCTCCGAGAGCGAGGCCAAGTTCGTCCAGCTGAAGGCCACTGCGGAATCTCTGCCGAAGATCGACACCGAGTGGGCTCAGCTCAACCGCGATTACGGCATTCAGAAGGGGCTGTACGAAAATCTCGTTTCGCGCCGGGAGACCGCCAGCCTGACCGGCAAGCTCGAGGACGCTGGCGTCGCGGAGTTTCGGATCATCGATCCGCCACGCGTAACGCCGGGTCCCGTCGCACCCAACCGGCTTCTGCTGGTCTTCGGACTCGTCGCGGCGTCACTCGCGGCCGGACTCGCGGCGAGCTTTCTCGTTAGCCAGGTGCGGCCGACGTTCCACGATGGGCAGGCGCTGCGGGAGTTCGCGGGGCGCCCGCTTCTGGGGCTGGTCAGCATGGTCACCAACGAGGGAATCCGGCACGCGCGCCGGCGCGCAGCCATTTTCTTCGCGGGAGGCTTGGGTGGACTCATGGCTTCGTACGCGGCGGCGCTTGGTGTTGCGTTTCTGATTACGCGCGGTAGCTAGGGAATCGACGATGAGCATCATCGAGCAGGCGGCACAGCGGCTGGAGCAGCTGCGCAAGGCAGGTGTGGAAGCGCCGCCGATCACCGGCGAGCGCGCGCCGGGACCTGCAGCGGAGCCCGGAGTCGGGCGCGGCGATTCGACACCCAAGCCAGCACCGGGGGCATTCCATTCCGTCCCTCCTGCAACGGCTGCTGGTGCCGGGTCCACGTCGGATGCCGCGGCACCCCTCCACCCGGTTTCCTCCGGACGTCGGAGCAAGGTCGTTCAGATCGATCTGAACGCGCTCGCGGCGGCGGGCTATGTGACGCCCGATTCCCAGCGGTCCCAAACTGCCGACGAGTTCCGCGTTCTGAAGCGTCCGATCATCAGGAATGCGCATGGCGGCGCGGCGGCAACCGTTGAACGCGGTAATCGCGTGATGGTGAGCAGCGCCCTTCCGGGAGAGGGGAAGAGCTTCGTGGCGCTCAATCTCGCGATCAGCATTGCGGCGGAGGTCGACAGCACGGTGCTCCTCGTCGATGCGGACGTCGCGAACCCGAACCTGATGAAGAGAATGCACCTGCCGGAGGCGAAAGGGCTGCTCGACCTGCTCACCAACGACAAGCTCGAGCTCAACGACGTCCTGCTGCGAACGAATATCGAGAAGCTTTCGGTGCTGCCGGCCGGCACCGCGCATCGGCGCGCGACCGAGATGCTCGCGAGCACGGCAATGGCGGAGCTTCTCGACGAAATGGCGTCGCGGTACCCCGACCGCATCCTGGTCTTCGATTCGCCTCCGCTGCTCGTCACTACGGAGGCGCGAGTTCTGGCGTCGCACATGGGGCAGATTGTCATGGTGGTGCAGGCAGACCGTACGACGCAGACGGCACTCAAAGGGGCGCTGGATATGATCGAGAACTGCCCGGTGGTCCTGATGGTGCTGAACAAGACGGTCCGCTCGGAGGTGGGCAGCTACTACGGCTACCCCGCCTACGGCGCTGCCAGCTGACGCGGAGACCGCATTCCGTGCTGGTACTCATCCGATCGAGAGGTGCGGGCCGCGCGACACGTGCGCGGACGCTGCGAAGGGTGCGGGCCTGGACCGGGGTGCTCGTCGGCATGGGCTGCGTCGTCGCCGCGCCGGCGTTTGCACAGAGCTTGAAAGTGTCCGCGTCCGCCAGTGCCACCGAGACGTATACCAGCAACGTCAACTACTCGGCGCAAGGCCAGGCGGAGGGGGACTTCGCTACCAGCTTTTCGGCCGGGCTCAACGTGAGCGGGGGCGGCCGATTCAAACTCAATGGGGGGATCGGGGCGACAGCCGTCTTCTACGCAAAGCATCCCGAGAACGACAGCATCGCGCTTACGCCCAACGTCAACCTGGCGGGCACCGTCGAGGCCATCGAAAATTTCGCCTATGTCGACGTTGCGGTCAACATTAACCCGTCCTTTCTTTCACCGTTCGGTCCGCAGCCAAGCGATCTCGCGAACGCCACCAACAACCGATACATTTCGCAGACATACGTCGTCAGTCCCCACATAAAGGGGAGGATCCCTGGGTCGAACATCTCGTATCAATTGCGCGACGACAATTACTGGACAACCTCGAGCCAGTTCGGGGGCAATTCCGCCCATGTGCCTGCCACATACGGGAACGGACTTAGCGGCTCGATGAACTCGCCGGCGAGCCCGTGGGGCTGGACGCTGGAGTACAGCCTTTTCTACTACGAAAATGGCTTCAACAGTGTCGCCGTGGCCGGGCAGAGTGGGACGACGGCCAACAAGACACAAGCAATTCGCTTGATTCTGCCTTACCAGATCGATCCGCAGCTGCAGATCGCGCCGCGAATAGGTTACGAAAGCAACACTATTGGGGTCCCGGGTCCCCGGGACGTAATCGACTCCCAGGGTACGATCTATGGCATAGGCGGGCAATGGAATCCGACGGACCGCACGAAGATTGAGGGGTTTTGGGAGCATCGCTTCTTCGGGGCCTCGTATTCGGCACAGTTCAGTCACCGGCTGCCAAATGCCGCAATCAGCGCGAACTTCTCTCGCGGTCTCAGCAGCTATCCCCAACTGGCGCTGGCCATCCCGGCGGGGGCGACGGTGTCCCAGTTTCTGAATGCCGCGTTTGCGACGCGGATTCCGGATCCCGCGGAGCGCGCGCTTGCCGTCGAGCAGTTCCTGGCAAGTACCGGGCTGCCCCCCACGCTGGCGAGCCCGGTGAACTTCTATGGGGCAACGCTGTCGCTGCAGCAATCGGCGACGGTATCCCTCGTTCTCATCGGCGTGCGCAACTCGGTGACGTTCGGTCTGTTCCACGTGACGAGCGAAGCGATTTCGGGAACGGGGGCCGTGCTCCCGCCCGCCCTCCAGTTCGGCCAGAACAATACGCAGACGGGCGGCGGCATCTCCTACAGCCATAGCCTGTCCGGGAATACGAATTTCGGAGCGAGCGCGAATTATTCATGGACGACGTCCAACAACACCGAGGGCCCGCTGGGCAACGCGCGGTCGCGTAACGGCTACGTGAGCGCCAACTTGAACACGCGGCTCGGTCCCAAGACGACCTGCTCGGGAGGGGTCAGCTATACGAGGTACGAGTCACCCGACGTTACGAACTTCGGCAACAACAATAATGCCTTGAACGTCTTCGCCACTATCAGCCACAACTTCTAGGCCCGCTCATGTACGAAGCCTACTACGGGCTGACCGGCAAGCCCTTCCAGCTCAATCCGGATCCGGCCTTCTTCTTCGGCAGCCGGCAGCACCGGCGCGCCATGGCGTATCTCGAATACGGCCTGCACCAGAACGAGGGTTTCATCGTCGTGACTGGTGATGTCGGCGCCGGCAAGACGACGATCGTCCGCAGCCTGCTGGGTAAGCTGGATCCGCAGCAGGTCGTCGCGGGCAACCTGGTCAGCACGCAGCTCGACGCGGAGGATACCTTGCGCCTGGTGGCGTCGTCGTTCGGCCTGCGCACGGTCGATGTCGAGAAATCGGATCTCCTGCTCGCGCTGGAGGCGTTCCTGGTCTCCGTGTGCCAGCAGGGAAAGCGCGCGCTGCTCATCGTCGACGAGGCACAGAATCTCACGCCGCGCGCGGTGGAAGAGCTGCGCATGCTGTCGAACTTCCAGCTCGAGACACACGCGCTGCTGCAGAGCTTTCTCGTCGGCCAGCCCGAGTTCCGGCGCACGATGCAGAGCCCGCACATGCTGCAGCTGCGACAGCGCGTGATCGCCGCGTGCCACATCGGTCCGATGGATGCCGACGAGACCCGCGCGTACATCGAGCACCGCCTCAAGTGCGTCGGCTGGACCGGCGACCCCTCTTTCCAGCCCGCGGCCCACGAAGCGGTCTTCCGGGCCACCGGGGGCATCCCGCGGCGCATCAACTCGGTGTGCGACCGGATCCTCCTGTCGGGGTACCTTGCGGGCAAGCGTGACTTCACGCACGACGACGTCGAGATGGTCGCCCGGGAGATGCACGACGAAACGGTCGACGCGGACGCCAACGTCGAAGCCGAGGCACCGCCGATTGGCGGCGCGGCGAAGGGGGGCGAGAAGCGCGGGCAGCCCGTCGACCCCGGACGTCTGAAGCTGGATGCGAAATCCGTCGACGAGGCGTCCCGCCTCCTCGCCAAGATCCAGTCCGATCCCATAGAGGAGCGCCTGACGCGCCTCGAGCGCCGAGCCGACACGATCGTGGCGCTGCTGCAGCAACTGCTGGACGCGATTCGGCCGCAGCCGGCCAAGAAGCAAGTCAAGCCATGAAACGGGACCAGTGGCTCTGCGCCACGGGCCCGGTGCTATGCGTGGTCGGTGCGCGCCCGAACTTCATGAAGATGGCGCCCATCCTGCGCGCGCTTGCTGCCCACGAACCGGCGCTGCCGGCGCTGCTCGTGCACACGGGCCAGCACTACGATATCGACATGAGCGACCGGCTGTTTGCCGGCCTGGGGTTGCCGCGGCCCGACATCAACCTCGAGGTCGGCTCGGGGTCGCACGCCGTGCAGACGGCGGAAGTCATGCGTCGCTTCGAGCCCGTGCTCGATGCGAACAGGCCGTCGTGTGTCGTCGTCGTCGGCGACGTCAATTCGACGCTCGCCTGCACGCTGGTCGCGGCGAAAAAGGGTGTGCCGGTGGCGCATGTCGAAGCCGGACTGCGGAGCTTCGACCGATCGATGCCGGAAGAGATCAACCGCGTGCTGACGGACCAGATCGCGGACCTGCTCTATACGACGGAGCGCGTGGCCCACGAGAACCTCACGCGCGAAGGCATCGATGCGTCGCGCGCGCAGTTCGTCGGCAACGTCATGATCGATTCGCTGCTGGCGAATCGGGCCCTCGGGATCCCCCCGGAGGAGACGCTCCGCCGCGGCGGCATCGAACCGCCGGAGCCGGATATCGGGCAGGGCTATGGCGTGGTCACGCTGCACCGGCCTTCCAACGTCGACCAGGAGGAAACGCTGGGCCCGCTTCTGGCTGCATTGCGCGACGTCAGCGAGCGCCTTCCGCTGCTCTTTGCGCTGCATCCGCGCACGCGCGCCAACATCGAGCGCTTCGGGCTGCGGGAATTCGTGACCGGCAAGACGATCGCCTTGCTGCCGCCGCAGGGCTATCTCGAGATGCTCGGATTGATGTCGGGGGCAAGGCTCGTGCTCACCGATTCGGGCGGCATCCAGGAGGAGACCACCGCGCTGGGCGTTCCCTGCCTGACCCTGCGGGAGAACACCGAACGTCCGATCACGGTCCAAGAGGGCACCAACACGCTCGTCGGCCGTGATCGCGGCGCGATCCTCCGTCTTGTGGACGAGATCCTGTCCGGTGGCGGCAAGCGCGGACGCGTGCCCGAGCTCTGGGACGGCCGGGCCGCGGAGCGGATCGTCGCGCACCTGGCGGACTGGCTCGCCCTGCGTCATGCGCGCGCAGAGGCCTAGTCGATGCGCGCACCCGTTCCCACGCACCCGGGCATCGCGATGCGCAATGCGCTGACCATCGACGTCGAGGACTATTTTCAGGTCTCCGCGCTGACGCCGTACATTCCGCGCAGCGAGTGGGATGTCCGGGAAAGCCGCGTCGAGATGAACGTCGAGCGCATCCTCCTCATGCTCGACGACTATGGGGTGCACGCGACGTTCTTCACGCTGGGCTGGATAAGCGAGCGTTACCCGCAACTCGTGCGACGGATCGTCGACAACGGTCACGAACTCGCCAGTCATGGTTATGCGCACAAGCGGGCGAGCGAGCAGAGTCCGGAGGCCTTCTTCGCGGACATCCAGCTCGCCAAGATCGTGCTCGAGGATGTCGGCGGGGTGGAAATCAGGGGTTATCGCGCACCGAGCTTCTCGATCGGGCACGCCAACAGGTGGGCATTCGACTGTGTCGAGCGCGCGGGCTACAGCTACAGTTCCAGCATCTATCCGATCCGGCACGACCATTACGGAATGCCGGATGGTCCCCGTTTCGCCCACGGCACGCGGGACGGGCTGCTCGAGGTGCCCGTGACCACGATGCGCATGTTCGGCCGGAACTGGCCTGCCGGCGGCGGCGGGTACTTCCGGCTCATGCCCTACGCGGTCTCGCGCTGGCTCCTGCAGCGTGTCAACCGCGTCGACAAGCAGCCGGTGATCTTCTATTTCCACCCGTGGGAGATCGATGCGGCTCAGCCAAGGGTCCTGAGCCTGGACGCCAAGACCCGCTTTCGGCACTACCTCAACCTGCACCGGATGGAACGCCGGTTGCGGCAGCTGCTCTTCGATTTCGAGTGGGGCCGGATGGACGAAATGCTCCTGGAATCCACCTGATCGGCTTGCTCCGCCTTTGCCGAAAGCAACGCGCGCTGCCGCCAACGTCCCGAACCCGGAAGGCGAGGTCTTGGCAGTGGGTTTCGGGAGGGCAGCGGGTTTCGGGACACGAATACTCTTCAGGCTTGGGGCATGCTAATTGCTTTCCTTTTCCTGGTGACGCAGGCGTCCGGCACCTCCATTCCGGAGGAGCCGGATTCCGGCGTTCGCCCGCAGAAACTTGTCGGCCAACCCCGTTGCCGAGCTGCTGATCTTTTCTGAGACATGAAACACCATCCGTCCGAACTGGGTTTGCAACCGGGCGCGTCCACGGATCTCGCCGTCCGGACGCTCGCCCCCGGCGATCAGGCCGCCGCCGCCCGTTGGGATGTGTTCGTCGCCGCATGCCGCGCGGCCACGTTCTTCCATCGCTCGGGGTGGCAGCAGCTGATCGAGGGGATCTTCCGGCATCGCACGCATTATCTCTACGCGGAGCGGGCCGGGCGCATCGAGGGCGTATTGCCGCTGGCGCACGTCAGGAGCGTGCTGTTCGGGGATGCCCTGGTGTCGCTTCCCTTCGCGGTCTATGGCGGGGCGATCGCCGATGCGCCCGACGCCGCCGCGGCACTCGAGGGCGAGGCGCAGGCAGTGGCTCGGCGGCTCGGCGTCGATCGCCTCGAATTGCGCAACGTCGCGGCGCGGCATCCCGATTGGCCCACACAGGATCTCTACGTCACCTTCCGCAAGGAAATCCTGCCCGATCCCGAAGCCAATATGCTCGCGATTCCGCGCAAGCAGCGGGCCATGGTGCGCAAAGGGATCAAGAATGCGCTCCGGGGCGAGATCGACCGGACGTCCGACCGCTTCTTCGAGCTTTACGCCGACAATGTCCATCGGCACGGCACCCCGGCGCTGCCGAAGCGCTATTTCGATGCGCTGCAGCGCGTGTTTGGTCCGGAATGCGAGGTGCTCACGGTCGTCGATCCGGCCGGCCGGCCGCAGAGCAGCGTGTTGACTTTCTACTTTCGCGACGAGGTGCTTCCCTATTACGCGGGCGACGCGGTGACCGCGCGCGATCTCGCCGCCAACGATTTCAAGTACTGGGACCTCATGCGCCGTGCCTCCGAGCGCGGTCTCAGGGTGTTCGACTACGGCCGCAGCAAGCGGGGCACGGGGTCGTTCGCGTTCAAGCGGAACTGGGGCTTCGAGCCGCAGCCGCTGTACTACGAGTACCGGCTCTTTCGCGGTCAGGCGATTCCACAGAACAATCCGATGAATCCCAAGTACCGCGCTTTGATCGCGCTCTGGCGTCGGCTGCCGCTTCCGGTCGCCAATTTCATCGGCCCGCATCTGGCGAGAAGCCTGGGATGAACGCCGCGGGAACGCCCATGGAACCGCTGCTCTTTCTCTCGCACCGGCTGCCTTTCCCCCCCAACAAGGGCGACAAGGTACGCTCGCATCATTTCTTCAAGCATCTCGCCGCGCGCTACCGCGTGTATCTGGGCACGTTCATCGACGACGCAGCGGACTGGCAGCACGTCGAAGCGGTGCGCGGACTGTGCGCAGGCATGCACGTCGAGGCGCTGGCGCCGTGGGCGAAGCATGCCCGCAGTGCTGCGGGTTTCCTCACTGGCGAGGCGTTGACCCTGCCGTGTTTCCGCAGCGCCGGTCTCGACCGATGGGTGAAGGAAACCGCTTGGCGTGAGCACGTCACGCGCGCCTTCGCGTTCTCCTCGCCGATGGCGCAGTACGTGCTCGACCTTCCCGAAACGAGGTGTTTCGTGGACTTCGTCGACATGGATTCCGCCAAATGGGGCGAGTACGCGCGGCGGCGGCCTTGGCCGATATCGGCCGTCTACAAGCGGGAGGCCGCGCACTTGTTTGCCTACGAGCGGGAGATCGCCGCGCGCGCCCAGGCGAGCATCTTCGTCACCGCGGAGGAAGCCGGGCTCTTTTGCGACGCGGCACCGGAGTGCGCCGCGCGCGTCGTCGCGATCCGGAACGGCGTCGACAGCGAGTACTTCTCGCCGGCAGTCGATTTCGAGTCCCCGTTCGCACCCGGCGAGCGCCCCGTCGTCTTCACCGGGGCGATGGACTACTGGCCGAACGTGGATGCCGTCCTGTGGTTCGGCCGCGACGTGCTGCCCGAGATCCGGCGGCACGACGCCTCGGTGCGGTTCTACGTCGTGGGTATGAACCCCGACTCGGCGGTCCGGGCACTGGCCAGCGAGCCGTCGGTCGTCGTGACCGGCCGCGTCGCCGACGTTCGGCCCTACCTGAAGCATGCGCGCGTCGTGGTGGCTCCGCTCCGTGTCGCACGGGGGATCCAGAACAAGGTTCTCGAGGCGATGGCGATGGCGAAGCCCGTCGTGGCGACGGCGTCGACGGCCGCGGCGTTGTCGGCGCGCCATGGGATCGAGATCGACGTCGCCACCGAAGCGCCGGCATTCGCGCAGAAGGTTCTCGCATTGATGGATCCGGCACGGGCATCGCGGATGGGCGAGCTCGCCCGCGCGCACGTGCTGGCCGACTGCGCGTGGCCCGCGAGCTATGCGCTGCTTGACGAGCTGCTCGAGCGGAACGGCGCTTCCACGAACGCTGCGGGCCGCGGCCTGCACCGCGGCAATGGTCGCACGGCGGCGGCGGGTTGATCCGGGGATGAAGCTCGAGATGGAATCGTCGCTGGGAACCGCCAAGTCGCCGGCTTCACCGCTGCGCGCCGTTCCGCCCGCGTGGCGGGTCGCCCTGCCATCGGTCATCGCCGCAGTCGTCGCGATACTCGTCATCTACTGGCGAACGTCGGAATCGATTGTCGCGATATGGTGGCGCTCGGAAACTTTCGCGCACGGCTTTCTGATCGTGCCGATCTCCATCGCGTTGATCTGGTCGAAGCGAAGGGAGGTGGCGGAACTCGTCCCGGTTCCCGATCGCCTCGGCTTCCTGCTTCTGGCCGGCTGCGGTCTGCTTTGGCTCGCCGGCACCGCGGGCGAGGTCCAGGTGATCCGGCAATACGCGCTCGTGGCGATGATCCCCGCGACGGTCGTGGCGGTCGCGGGGCGTCGTGTCGCGATCGCTCTTGCCTTTCCGCTTGCGTTCCTGCTTCTCGGGGTGCCGATCGGGGAGGCGTTGATCCCGCCGTTGATGGACTGGACGGCGGACTTTCTCGCGGCGGCGCTGCGCCTGACGGGGTTTCCGGTCTACCGCGAGGGAACGTTCCTCTCGATTCCGTCCGGAAACTGGTCCGTCGTCGAGGGCTGCAGCGGACTGCGCTATCTGATCGCATCCATCACGGTCGGAGCCCTTTTCGCATACCTGAGTTACCGGTCATTCTGGAAGCGCGCATTGTTCGTCGCCTTGTCCGTCATCGTGCCGGTCATCGCCAACTGGCTGCGCGCCTACATCATCGTGATGATCGCGCACTTGAGCAGCAACAAGCTCGCGCACGGCGTCGACCACTTCATCTACGGATGGGTCTTCTTCGGCCTCGTCATGCTGCTGCTCTTCTGGGCGGGTTCCTTTTGGCGCGAGGACTCCAAGCCCCTGGCGTCCGCGGCCAGCCGAAACGCGGCCATGCCCGAGGCACCGACGCCGGCGCGCGCCCGGTGGGCCCTTTCCGCGGCGCTTGCGGCCATCGTGCTCGCGGGTGTCTGGCCGCTCTACGCGTCGCTGCTGGATCGTGCCTCGGGCGAAAGTGGGACGCTCGCCATCGAGGCCCCGGCGCCACTGCAAGGCTGGTCGCCCGAGTCGGCGCCGCTTACCGATTGGCGGCCCCGCTACGAAGGGGAGTCCGCGAGCCTCGTCCAGACCTACCGGAAGGGCGACCGCTCGGTCATGCTCTACGTAGGCTACTACCGGCATCAGCGGGAAGGGGAGAGGCTCGTAACCTCGACGAACATCATGGTCGTCCAGAAGCATCCGGTCTGGTCCAATGTCGGCGAGTCGCGCCGGGTCGAAGACATTGGCGTCGGGCCACACGACGTCCGGGAGACGCGGCTTCGGTCCGCCGGACAACGGCTGCTGGTGTGGGACTGGTTCCGCATTTCCGGCGAGGACCTCGCGAGTCCATACCGCGCAAAGATTCTTCTCGCCCGCGACAAGCTGCTGGGCCGGGGCGACGACGGGACTGCGATCATCGTGGCGGCACCCTACCAGGAGCAGCCCGATGCCGCCGCGGAAACGCTGCGCGAATTCGTGCGGGAAATGAGACCGTCCATCGACGCGGTGCTCGCCGGGGTCGCGACCCGCGCCGGAGCTCCGGCGCATTGAGCCGGTCCATGGAACCCGAATGACCGCACCCGCGCCATTGATCGTCCATGTCGTTTACCGCTTCGGCGTGGGTGGGCTCGAGAACGGGATCGTGAATCTCGTCAATGGCATGCCGGCGCGCCGGTGGCGACACGCGATCGTCTCGTTGACGGAGATCTCGGCCGAGTTCGCCCGGCGGATCGAGCGTCCCGATGTCCGCTTCATCGCTCTCGGGAAACGGCCCGGTCATCTCGTGCGGGATTATCCGCGCCTGTTCCGGCTGTTCAAGGAGCTGGATCCGGCGGTCGTGCACACCCGCAACCTCGCCGCGCTCGAAGCAGTTGTTCCCGCGTGGGCCGCCGGCGTACCGGTCAGGATCCACGGCGAGCACGGCTGGGATATGCAGGATCCGGCCGGCAAGCGCCAACGCTACAGCCGGGTCCGGAAGCTCTATCGCCCGTTCGTCAATCGCTATGTCGCGCTGTCGCAGCATCTCGAGGACTATCTCGAGCGGCAGGTGGCCATCGCACCATCGACGATTTCGCAGATCTACAATGGGGTGGACAGCGAACGCTTTCATCCTTCCCGCGACGGACGGGCGGCGATTCCGGGGTGCCCGTTCGGCGAACCCGGCCAGTGGCTGGTCGGAACGGTCGGCCGCATGGAGGCGATAAAGGATCCCCTGACGTTAGCGCGCGCCTTCGTTCGCGCGCGGGAACTGGAATCCTCGGCGGCGAAGCAGATGCGTCTCGTCATCGTCGGTGACGGTGCGCTGCGAGTCGACGTCGAGCGCGTGCTGGAGCAGGCCGGGGTTCGCGACCTCGTGTGGTTCGCGGGCGAGCGCGCGGACGTGCCGGAGGTCATGCGCGGCCTCGACTGCTTCGTCCTGCCGTCGCTCGCCGAAGGTGTCTCCAACACGATCCTCGAGGCCATGGCCAGCGGGCTTCCGGTTGTCGCGACGCGCGTCGGCGGAAATGCCGAACTGATCGAATCCGGGATGACGGGCATGCTCGCTCCGCCGGCCAGCAGCGATGCGCTCGCGCAGGCGATCGTCGGCTATTTCGTCGACCGCAGCACCGCGCGACGTCATGCAAAGGCGGGACGCCGGGTGGTCGAAGCGCGATTCAGCCTCGCACGCATGGTGTTGGACTATGTGAGCTTGTACGAGCGCGCGCTCGCCGCGGCGGGAAGTCCGGTGCCGCCAGGCGGCGGCGAGCCGGTGACCGGGCGCCTCCACTCCGCCGAAACCGAAACCGCTCCGAACTGAGGGCAGACACGCCATGTGCGGCATTGCTGGAATCATGGACGTTGCGGGCAGGCGTGCGATCGGCCCCGACCTCGTCTCGCGGATGAGCGAAACGCAGCATCACCGCGGTCCCGACGAGGGCGGCCTGCACGTCGAGCCGGGCCTCGGCCTCGGCCATCGCCGGCTTTCCATCATCGACCTTTCGACCGGACAGCAGCCGCTCTGGAACGAGGACGGGAGCGTCGTGGTCGTCTTCAACGGCGAGATCTACAACTACCAGCAATTGATCCCCGAGCTCACGCGGCTCGGTCATGTCTTCCGGACCCGGAGCGACACCGAGGTCATCGTCCATGCCTGGGAGCAATGGGGCGAGGAGAGCGTCACCCGGTTCCGTGGCATGTTCGCGTTTGCATTGTGGGACCGCAAGCGGGAAACGCTCTTCCTGGCGCGCGACCGGCTCGGCGTTAAGCCGCTGCATTACGCGCTGCTGGCCGGCGGCCTGCTCGTGTTCGGGTCCGAGCTCAAGTCCCTGGCCGCGCATCCGGAGTTCAGACGCGATCTCGACCCCTTCGCCATCGAAGAGTACTTCGCCCTCGGCTACGTCCCCGAGCCGCGCACGATCTACGCCGGTGTGTACAAGCTTCCGCCGGGGCACACGCTCGCGATCCGGCGCGGCCAACCGGTGCCGGAGCCGCGCGAGTACTGGGACGTGCGCTTCACGCTCGACAACCCGATCGGGGAGCGTGACGCCGAGACGGAACTGGTGGAGCGCCTACGCGATTCGATCCGGCTGCGCATGATCGCCGAGGTTCCGCTGGGCGCCTTCCTTTCCGGCGGCGTGGACTCCAGCGCGGTCGTGGCGATGATGGCCGGGGTCAGCGCGGAGCCCGTCAACACCTGCTCGATCGCCTTCCGCGATCCGGCGTTCGACGAATCGAAGTTCGCGCTGCAGGTCGCGGAGCGCTATCGCACGCGGCACTTCGTCGATACGGTGGAGAGCGATGATTTCGACCTGATCGACGTCCTCGCGCGGACCTATGACGAGCCGTACGCGGACAGTTCCGCATTGCCGACCTATCGCGTCTGCCAGCTCGCGCGCAGGCACGTGACCGTGGCCCTTTCCGGCGACGGCGGCGACGAGAACTTCGCGGGCTACCGGCGCTATCGCCTGCATGCGATGGAGGAGCGCCTGCGCAGTGCGATGCCACTCTCGGTCCGCCGGGGGGCTTTCGGTCTTCTGGGGCGGATGTATCCGAAGGCAGACTGGGCGCCGCGGGTGTTTCGGGCCAAATCGACCTTTCAGGCGCTCGCGCGAACATCCGTCGACGCGTACTTTCACAGCGTCTCCATCCTGCGGGACGACATGCGCCAACGGCTGTACAGCAACGCGTTCAAGGCGCGTCTGGCGGGCTACTCGGCCGCCGAGGTGTTCCGGCGCCACGGCGGCCGTGCCGGCACCGACGATCCGTTCGCGCTGGTTCAGTACCTCGACCTCAAGACCTACCTCGTCGGCGACATCAACACGAAAGTGGATCGAGCCAGCATGGCGCATTCGCTCGAGGTCCGCGAGCCGCTGATGGACCACGTGCTCGTCGAATGGCTGGCGACCCTTCCGTCGTCGCTCAAGGTGCGCGGCCAGGAAGGCAAGTATCTCCTCAAGAAGACGATGGAGCCCTTCCTGCCCGGCGAGGTCCTGTACCGGCCCAAGCAGGGATTCGCGGTGCCGTTGGCGCGCTGGTTCCGCGGTCCCTTGCGGCAACGGCTAACCGACGCCATTATCGGCCCGCGGCTGGCCGCCACCGGCGTCTTCAATCCGCACTATCTGAGGCATCTCGTCGACGCGCATCTCGCCGGCACGCGCGACTACAGTGCGCCGCTCTGGACGCTGCTGATGTTCGACGCCTTCCTCAGAAACGTCATGCAGGACGGTGCGCTGGAATTTCACGAGAGGGCGGCCGGATGAGCGCCGCAGGGCCGGCCCAAGGCGCGAATTGCGTCCCCTCGGGGGGCAGCGCAGCGGCCTCGGGCTCCTTGGGCCGTTCGTGCCAAGTGAGAGGGTGCGCGTCGGCCTCCAGCGGCGATTCGCCATTGCCGTCGATCCCCTCGGCCCTTGGCCGCGGGGCCCCTCGCCGGCGGCTCACGCCGCTAGTCGCAAGCGTGGGGGCACACCTATGAGCCTGCGCATCCTGCACATCCTGGACCACTCGATTCCACTGCAGAGCGGATACACGTTTCGCACGCGTGCGATCCTGCGCGAGCAGCGGCGGATGGGATGGGAGACATTTCACCTGACGAGTCCGAAGCACGCCGCCCCCGGCTCGACCGAGGAGGACGTCGACGGCCTGCGCTTCTATCGGACGCCGACGGGCGAGGGTCCGCTCCACGGCATTCCCGTCGCGCGGGAACTCGCGCTGATGCGCGCGACGGCGCGACGGCTGGAGGAAGTCGCACGGCGGGTCCGGCCGGACATCCTCCACGCGCACTCGCCGGCGCTGAACGCCATTCCCGCGCTCTGGGTCGGCCGGCGCCTTGGCATCCCGGTCGTCTACGAAGTCCGCGCATTCTGGGAGGACGCGGCCGCGGATCACGGAACGAGCCGCGAGTGGGGCCTGCGCTACCGGCTCACCCGCGCGCTCGAAACCTTCGCTCTGCACCGGGCCGATGCGGTGACCACGATCTGCGAAGGACTGCGGTCGGAAATGGTGACGCGTGGAGTCCCTCCTGACAAGGTGACGGTCATCCCGAATGCGGTCGACATCGAGAAGTTCTCCGCCGGCCGCGCGACCGACGAGGCCTTGAAGGCGGAACTGGGGCTTTCCGGCGCGGTCGTGCTCGGCTTTATCGGCTCGTTCTATGGCTACGAAGGGCTGGCGCTCCTGGTGGACGCGCTGCCGCGAATCCAGTCGGTGAATCCCCGGGTGCGGCTGCTCCTCGTCGGCGGCGGGCCGCAGGAATCCGCGCTGAAGCAGCGCGCGCTCGCGCTCGGCATCTCCGACACGATCGTGTTCACCGGCCGCGTTCCTCACCACGACGTGCAACGGTACTACGATCTCGTCGACGTGCTCGTGTACGCGCGGCTGCCGATGCGCCTGACCGAGCTGGTCACGCCGCTCAAGCCGCTGGAGGCGATGGCGCAGGGGAGGCTGCTCGTGGCCTCCGACGTGGGAGGGCATCGCGAGCTGATCGCGGACGGCACCACCGGCGTCCTGTTCAAGGCCGGCGACGCAGAGTCGCTCGCGGTCAAGGTGCTGGAGCTTCTCGACGACCGGCCACGCTGGCCGCTGCTGCGCGCCGCCGCGCGTCGCTTCGTCGAAACCGAGCGCAACTGGGAGGGCAGCGTCGGCCGTTATCGCCAGGTGTACCAGTGTCTTGTCCGCAAGGCGGAGGTTGTCCATGCCCCGGCCTGAGCCCCGGCTGGTGGTCTTTACGACGCTCTTCCCGCACGCCGGTCAACCCGGGGCGGGTCTGTTCGTCCGTGAACGCATGTTCCGCGTCGCGAAAGTGCTGCCGCTGACCGTCGTGGCGCCGGTGCCGTGGTTCCCGCTGCAGGGAGTGCTGCGGCAGTGGAAACCCGGTTTTCGTCCGGCTGCGCCCCGGTTCGAGATCCAGGATGGCGTCGAGGTGCGCCACCCGCGTTTTCTGTCGGTGCCGGGTGCGCTGAAGTGGCTCGACGGGTTCTGCATGGCGCTCGGTTGTTTCACGACGATGCTCCGCCTGAAGCGCTCGTTCGGATTCAACGTCATCGATGCTCATTTCGCCTATCCGGACGGATACGCGGCAACACTCCTTGGCCGTTGGCTCCGCGTTCCGGTGACGATCACGCTTCGGGGAACCGAAGTCCCGCTGTCACGCGATCCGGCGAGGCGGCGGCGGATGGTCGTGGCGCTCGAGCGCGCACGGCGGATCTTCTCGGTCTCGGATTCACTCCGGCGGCATGTGGCGAGCCTCGGCGCTCCGCGCGAGAACGTTGTCGTCGTTGGCAATGGCGTCGACACGGAGAAATTCCACCGCGTCGCGCGCGAGGTCGCACGGGACCAGCTCGGCCTGCCCGGCGACGCGCCGGTGCTGATCTCGGTGGGTGCACTCGTCGAGCGGAAGGGCTTTCACCGGGTTATGGAGTGTCTGCCCGCGCTGCGCCAGCGCTTCCCCGGTCTCCTCTACGTTGTCGTGGGGGGGGCGAGCCCGGAGGGCGACTGGAGCGCGGTGCTGCGCCGACGCGCCGTCGAGCTGGGATTGCAGGATTGCGTGCGGTTCCTGGGCCCGCTTCCCCCGGACGAATTGAAGGTGCCGCTGTCGGCCGCCGACGTTTTCGTCCTTGCGACGCGCAACGAGGGCTGGGCGAACGTGTTCCTCGAGGCCATGGCGTGTGGTCTGCCGGTGGTGACGACCGACGTGGGCGGCAATGCCGAGGTCGTGGCGAATCCGGGACTCGGCACGCTGGTGCCGTTCGACGACCAGAAAGAACTTGCGCGGGCGATCGCAGACGCGCTGGATCGCGAATGGGACCGCGATGCCATCGTCGCGCACGCCCACGCCAACAGCTGGGACCATCGCGTCGCCACGTTGACCGAGGAGTTCAGGACGATCGTCGCGCGCGACGCGGGAGCGGATCTGCCCGCCGACCGCGCCGTGCATTGTCTCTGACCACGCCAATGCCCCATCCCGTGCTCTCCCGCCGTGTGGTCTATCCGCTTCAGGAACACCTGATGAAGCGGCCGACTTTCTCCTACCTCGAAAGCCTCGAGCGCAGCCAGTGGCTCACCCGCGCGGAGGTCGAGCGGTTGCAGATGCAGAAGTTCCGGACGCTGCTGCGGACCGCGATGCAGCACAGCCCCTGGCACGCGGAACGCATCCGGGCGGCGGGAATCGACGTGTCGAAGGGCGGCGCCGAGCTCGACGGCGACGACCTGCGTCGGCTCCCCCTGATGACGAAGCAGGATGCGCGGGCCAACGTCGAGCGCATCCACTGGCCCGGCGTTCCCGGTGGCGCGTTCCGCTACAACACGGGCGGCTCCAGCGGCGAGCCGCTGCTCTTTTACTTCGGCCGGCATCGCCAGGCTTCCGACGCCGCGGGGCGCATGCGGGCGCGACGCTGGTGGGGAGTGGACGTCGGTGACCGCGAGGTCTATCTGTGGGGTGCTCCCGTGGAACTCGCCAGGACCGACCGCATCAAGACGGTTCGCGATCGCCTGCTGAACCAGCTGGTCCTCAATGCGTTCGAGATGTCGGTCGCCAACATGGACGCCTATCTGGAGACGGTGCAGGCGTTCCGGCCGAAGTGCATCTATGGCTACGCGAGCAGCGTGGCCCTGCTGGCCGCGCGGGCCGACGAGCGCAAGGTTCGATTGCAACTCCCGGAGCTGCGCGTGGTCTGCACGACCGGGGAGCCGCTCTATCCGTACCAGAGGACGCTTATCGAGAAGGTGTTCGGAGTCCCCGCGGCCGACGAGTTCGGCAGTCGGGATATCGGCTTCTCCGCGCATGAAACCCCGCACGGCCAGATGCTGCTGATGAGCGAGAGTGTTCTACTGGAGGTACTGGACGAGCAGGGCCGCCGGGTGCCGGACGGCGAACTCGGGGAGGCGGTGGTGACCGGGCTGTGCTCCGAAGCCCAGCCCTTCATCCGCTACCGCACAGGGGACATGGTGCGCATGAGCGCCGACGCTTGTCGTGACGGGCGCGGTCTCCACGTCCTGGGCGAGGTGGTGGGCCGGACGACCGATTTCGTGATCCGGCCCGACGGCACCATCATGCACGCGCTTTCGGTCATCTACGTGCTTCGGGCGGTCGAGGGCATTGCGGAGTTCAAATTCATCCAGCACACCGTGCGCGACGTCGAAGTGCTGGTCGTCCCGGGATCGAAGTGGACGGAAGCGACGGCGGCGCAAGTCACGGCGGGGCTCGCGGCGAGGTTGGGGGCCGACGTGCGCGTCAACCTGCGGCAACTGGATGCGATTCCCGCAGAAGCGTCGGGAAAGTATCGTTACGTGGTGAGCCATGTTCCCGTGCAAATGCACGTCGCGTTGGAGGCGGCGGTCGCGTAGCGTCGCGCCCCGATCCCATGCGCATGCGCCCGGCCGACCTACTAGCGTTGCCCCGTCGCTACAAACCGTGGCGCCCGCGTCATCTGCGGCTGATCATGCGCGATCTGCTGCCCGCGCGCGCTCAACCGCAGGGGAGCGACATCAACCACCTGCAAGCGACGATCGGCTGGCTCTGCCGGGCGCAGGACGTGCGGGACGGACATCCCGACTCCGGTGGGGTATCGGCGGGTTGGAGTTTCGAGGACGGCTGGTTGCCCAGTTACCCGGAAACAAGCGGCTACATCGTGGAGACCTTCATCGCGGCCGCCCGGATTCTGGAAAGGCCGGAGCTTCTCGACCGCGCGCGCCGCATCATCGACTGGGAGTTGTCCATTCAGCATGCGGATGGGGCATTTCCCGGGCATTTCGGCGAGCCGGGCAGTCAGCCCGTGGTATTCAACACCGGCCAGATCATGCACGGAATGCTCGCCGGTCATCTGCAGCTGGGACGGCCGGAATGCCTGGAGTCGGCGGTCAAGGCAGGGCACTGGCTCGCACGCCATCAGGACACCGATGGCTGCTGGCGCAAGTTCGAGCACAATGGAGTTCCGCATACCTACAACACGCGCGCGACATGGGCGCTGCTCTCGACCGCGCTGATTGCCGGCGATGCACAGCTCGAGGAGGCGGCGCTGCGCAATCTCGAGTGGGCGCTGCTCCAGCAACAGCCAACGGGCTGGTTCGCGAACAACGCGTTCACCCCGAACCGGGAACCTTTCACGCACACGATTGCCTACGCGATCCGGGGGTTCCTGGAATGCGGGGTATTGGCCTGCAACGAGCGTTACGTCGCGGCCGCCGTAACGGCGGCTCGTGCCATGGCGAAGGCACAGCGGGCGGATGGCTGGCTCGCCGGAACCTATAGCGAGAACTGGGATGCCGGTGCGGGCTACTGCTGCCTGACGGGCGTGGCGCAGATGAGCCTCAACTGGACGCGCATCGCGCAGGAAGCCGGAGCCACCGAGTTGCGCGAAAATGCGCGGCGGGCCATCGCGTTCCTAAAGGGACACCACCGGCTCAAGGACCGCGACCCGATTCTCCGCGGCGCGATCGCGGGCTCGGCGCCGATCTGGGGACGCTACTCGATGTTCGAGTTTCCGAATTGGGCCGCGAAGTTCTTCGCCGACGCGCTGATGACGGATCTTGCGAACATCGCGGTGCCGCCGGTGCCGGAGGCGTCCAGGCGCGCACAGAAGGTTCTCGCGCATGTCTGATCTCTCTGTCATGATCCTGTGCGGCCGGTCGCCACGGCATCTCTACGTGGCCAACCGCCTTTGCGAAGACTCGCGCCCCGTGGCGATCGTGCAGGAGACCGGGAGTCAGATGACGGCCCGCAAGGTCCTTAACCGGATCAGACCCGACATCCTCTGGCACAAGGGCTGGCGGTGGATGCGCGACCGCCGCCGTTACGCCGACGGGGGCGAGGCGCGATTCTTCTTTGCGGGGAGTGAGCCGAAATTGGCGCGACGGGACCTCGCGGTCGAGGTACCGCACATCAACCATCCCGAAGTCGTGAACCTTGCCGACCGGCTGCAGCCTGATGTCATCGCGGTGTTCGGCACATCGCTGATCCGTGGCGAACTGCTGACGAAGGGGCGACTGGGCATTTTCAACCTGCACGGGGGGCTCTCGCCGTGGTACCGCGGTGCCGATTGCACGTTCTGGGCGCTCTACAACGGGGAGCCCGACCAGGTCGGCTGCACGCTGCACCGGATCGACGCGGGCATCGACACCGGAACCCTCATCGCCCACATCTGCCCGGAAGTCAGGGACGGCGACGACGAGCTGACCCTCTTCTGGCGGGCGGTGAAGGAAAGTGCGGACGTCTATGCAGAGCTGCTGCAACGGCTCGAACGGGGCGATGCGCTGGGCGCGCCGCAGCGCGAAAGGGGCAGGCTCTACCAGGTCAAGCAGCGCGGCTGGCGGGAAGAGCGTGAGCTGGCCCGGCGAATGCGCAACGGCATACTGCGGGGCGTGAGTTTGCCGCGCCGCATCGAGTGGTTCGTGACGGACAGGGCGAAGGAGCGGTCGAGCGACGCCGCTTGAATCCGTGACATGAGAGACATTGCTGTCACCGCCGTGGTCTTCGGATTGCTGCCTTTCATCCTGTGGCGGCCCCACATTGGCGTGCTGGTCTGGACCTGGCTCGGGCTCATGAACCCGCATCGGCTGTGCTACACGTTCGCGCTGGACATGCCGTTCGCATACATCGTCGCGGTCACCACGCTCTTCTCACTGTTGATGTCGAAGGAGCCGAAGAAGGTGCCGTGGACCCGCGAAAGCGTGCTTATCCTCATACTTCTCGGATGGATGCTGCTAACCACGATCTCTTCCGTGTACCCGGATCTCGCTTGGTACAAATTGCAGGAGTTCGCAAAGGTCCAGCTGATGATTTTCGTGACGCTTATCCTCATCCGGAGCAGGGAGCGAATCGATCAGCTCATGTGGGTCATCGCGATGTCACTCGCGTTCTACGGTGTGAAGGGCGGCATCTTCACCATCCTCAACGGCGGCGTCTTTCACGTCCGCGGACCGGACGGCACCTTCATTGGCGGTGACAACGAGATGGGGCTCGCGCTGGTCATGACCATCCCGCTGCTCCGCTACCTGCAGCTGACCACGCGAAGGATATGGATCAATCAGGCGCTGGTTGTGGTAATGATCCTTTGCGCATTGGCGGCGGTGGGTAGCCAGTCGCGCGGTGCCCTCCTCGGCATCTCGGCCATGGGGACGTTCCTTTGGTTGAAAAGCCGCAACAAGATCGTCACGGCGCTGCTTGGCGCCATAGCCGTCTATCTGGTCATCGCGGTCATGCCGGATCAGTGGTATGCGCGAATGAACACGATCAAGACGTACGAGCAGGATCAGTCGGCGATGGGTCGCATCAACGCCTGGACCATGGCGTTCAATCTCGCCAAGGACCGGCCGTTCGGGGCCGGGTTCGATTCCTTCAGGGGCGCCATGTTCGACCGCTATGCGCCCGATCCCGACAATGTGCACGATTCGCACAGTATCTACTTCCAGATGCTGGGACATCATGGCTTCGTCGGCCTCGGCCTGTTCCTGCTGCTCGGCACTTTCACCTGGTTCACGGCGTCGTGGATCATCAAGCGCGCGCGCCGCGTCAAGGAGCGTCGATGGGCGGGCGATCTTGCCGCGATGGTGCAGGTGAGTTTGGTCGGCTATGCCACCGCGGGTGCATTCCTGGGGGTCGCCTATTTCGATCTCTATTACGCGTTGATCACTGTGGTCGTGCTATGCAAGAACCTGCTAGAGGCAGAGGAGGCGACCACGAAAGCCGAGCGATTGCACCGTGCTACGGACGCCGGGTCGGACCATCGCGACGCACTGAGCCGACCGACTGGTTAGACGTGTTGCCGGCAGGTTGCTGGACGGGTAGCGAACACGTTGGCCGACGTTGCCGACTGTCCGGCTCCGTGGCTCGCCAATACTTTAGTCATCTGGGCGTTGCCGCAGCGACCAGGGCCGCGAGTTCGGCAATGTCCGTTGGGTGCGTACGCACATAGTTGTCACGTGCGGCACGCTGCCGCGCGAGATGTTCCTCCAGGTCCGCCCGGGTTAATCGGCGGCCCCATTGCGAATCGCGCGTCTGCTCGTCGAAAAGACGAACGAGGAGAAGATCCCCCAGAGAGCTCTTGAAATGGCCGGCCTCCCAGTACCAGCGCAGCTCGCTGGCCGTGTCGCCCCGTGCGGGTACCGCTTCGTCGGCATAGGGGAGAAAGTCGCTGAAGTCCCAGAGCTCGACGTCGGATCCGGCTGGTGCGCTTTCGACGAGATTGACCAGCTCGCGCTTCCAGGCTTCAAAGGCTGGCCAAAGGCCCGTCTGGTGAATCAGCACCAGCGTGTGCGCATGGTACGGATAGATGACCAGGCGCACGGCGGTGTCCCGACCCTTGGCTGCCGAGAGGATCTCCGCAATTGCGCCGAAGGCCGGCGCCGGGCGCCCGTCGGCTGCGTAGACCGACTTCCAGCCGCGCGCGTAATTCTTCGCGTTTTCCTGGTTCCGCTGGCGAAACATCGCGTAATAGCCCTCGCTGCGAGCGATGCCGACATAGTCGCGCATGGGGTTGAATCCAGCCGTGGTCAGGCTGGTCGGATAGCGATCGCGTTGGGCCTTCACCGTGCCGAGCGAATCCATGAGCGCGTCGATCGTAAACAGCGAAGAAAACCGGTCACGTAGGCCCTTCAGGGGTTTGTCGGGTTGAGGATGCGACGACGCGGCGCCTCCCGGCGCCGACGGGTCGACGCGGAAGTCCAGAAGATCCAGCCCCACCAGAACGAGCCGCGGCGGGGACATGTTCTGCACGCGCCTGAACTCCTCCAGAGCCGAGAGAGGTCCCGTGCCGGGGAGGGAGAGATTGAATGCGGGTCGCATTGCGGGAGGCCAAGCGGTGCTGTCGGGGTCGAACCCGATTTCCGCGCGCGAGTTTCCGAGAATCAGCGCGCGCGGCCGAATGCGTTCGGCGTTGGCACGCTTGAACATCACCGTGCGCTGCCCGGCGTGGGACTTGATCCGGTTGAATCCGTCCAGGCTGACGACGCGGAAGAGATCGTAGGGATCGACCAGCAGATTGAACGTCGCAACCGCGGCGAGCAGCGCCGCGGTCGAGAGCAGCCATGCCGCAAGGTATCGCGTGGCGGGCGTCATCTCAGAACTGGTAGTAGAGGAATTCGCTTACCCGGGAAAGGGAAAGAAGGCCGCCTGCGGTCAGGACCCCGACAAGCGTGGCCCATACCATTGAAGGCCGCCACGAAGAGCGGACCACCCGCGCTGCATCGCCCGGAAAGTCGAGCGCAGGTTGGAAGCGACCGAGGAGTTCTTGCGTATTGGGGGCGAAAAGCGCGACGGGAAGCAACACGACTATCCAAGCGTACTGGAGAACGAAGCGCGAGCCTCCGCCCAGCGCGAAGACGACGCCCCAACCCTGAAGCATCGCTTGGACGGGTCCGAGAGGAGCTGCAAGGGCGGCGGGCAGGGACACGCCGTTCAAGCCTGCCATGCCGCGCAGGATAGCGATCGCATCACCGAAGCTCGTCGCGCGGAAGAACACCCATCCCACGACGACCGCGAGAAAGGTGACGAGCCGCGCCGCGCCGCGCCCGAAGCGCGTTTCCCGCGGCGTCTTGGCACCCACCCATCCTCGCAGCGCGTGCCAGAGATGGTTGACCACGAGGTAGAGTCCGTGCAGCGTGCCCCACATCACGAAAGTCCAGCCCGCGCCGTGCCAGAGCCCACCAAGGACCATCGTGATCATAAGATTGACGTAGCGTCGCAGCGGCCCCTTGCGATTGCCGCCCAGGGAAAAGTAGAGATAGTCCCGCAGAAAGCGCGACAGCGTCATGTGCCACCGCCGCCAGAAGTCGATGATGTTGACGGCCTTGTACGGGGAATCGAAGTTCAGCGGCAATTTGACGCCGAATACGCGCGACAGGCCGATGGCCATGTCGGAGTAGCCCGAGAAGTCGAAGTAGAGCTGGAACGTGTAGGCCAGCGCTCCACCCCAGGCGGCGAGGAGATCGGGTCGCCCGGTAGAGGCAAACAACGGCGCTGCGTAGGGAGCGACACCATCGGCAATGACCGTCTTCTTGAACAGGCCAATGAAGAATATCGTCAGGCCCACCGCAACATCCTCCCAGTTGACGCGGTAGGTCCGCGCATCCTGGAACTGGGGCATCATCTCCTTGTGATGCAACACCGGCCCGGCGATCAGGTGCGGAAAATAGGAAACGAACAATCCGTAGTGGACCGGGTTGTATTCCCGGGCGTAGCCTCGATACGCGTCGACCAGGAACGCGATCTGGGTGAACGTGAAAAAGGAGATGCCCAGCGGCAGAACCACATAGCC
>Ga0209048_10001352_pt1 | contig 25372 bp, 19 predicted proteins | sample FrelakmetCRP12CR_FD_187146 | JGI IMG/M metagenome (GOLD analysis project Ga0209048, IMG submission 187146) | Freshwater lake sediment microbial communities from the University of Notre Dame, USA, for methane emissions studies - CRP12 CR (SPAdes)... | ecosystem: Environmental > Aquatic >... | reverse complement strand
CACCGAGGCGGGAGCCTGCGCGCTGCCCCAGCTGTCGGGCGAGGGGGCGACGCTCACTTCGACCGCGTCGGCGTTGCCGTGGTAGCAGCCCTCGGCCTTGGCGATCTTCGGGCGTCCCGTGTAGGCGCGCGCGGCGCGCAGCGCCATGAGCACGCCCTCCGAGCCCGAGTTGCTGAAACGGATCTGCTCTACCCCGGGCAGCCGCTCGCAGAGGAGCTCGGCCAGCTCGATCTCCACCTCGGTCGGCATGCCGATCGAGAACATGCGGCTCGACTGCCGCGCGACGGCCTCGACGATGCGCTCGTTGCAATGGCCGTGGATGAGCGAGGACCAGTTGTTCACGAAGTCGATGCGCTCGACGCCATCGACGTCGGTGACCCGGCAGCCCTTGGCGTGGTGCGCATAGATCGGGTACGGTGCGAGCAGCACCGAGGAGCGGCTATTGCCGCCGGGCATGACCTTGCGGCCGCGTGCAAAGAGCGCTGCCGACTTCGAGTTCGGATCCGGATACATGATGGTCGTCTCCTTCCTCAACCAGGCGAGAAGCCGCCCGAGCCGAGCAGGTTCTGGCCACCATCGCAGAGCATGACGGCGCCCGTGATGTAGGCGGCCGCGGGCGAGCACAGAAATACGGCAAGGTCGGTGATCTCGTCCTTGCGGCCGTAGCGCTGCAGCGGGATCAGGCGCTCGAACATGGCCTTGAGTTGCGCGTTCGAGCTCAGCCGCCGCATGCCCTCGGTGTCCTCGATGGGCCCGGGGACGATCGAGTTCACACGGATGCCCTCGTTGCCCCACTCGAGCGCGAGGTTGCGGGTGAGCATGTCCACGCCCGCCTTGGCCGCGCCCACGTGCGCCTGGCCCTTCATCGGGCTGAAGGCCTGCCCGGCGGAGATGTTGATGATCGAGGCACCAGGCCTCCGCAGGTGGGCGTAGGCGGCGCGCAGCACGTTGAACGTGCCGAGGAGGTCGATGTCCACCACCGTCTTGAACGCGTTTGCCGACATCTCGGCCGCCTTGGCCACGAAGTTGCCGGCCGCGCCGGAGACGACGAAGTCGATGGGCGCCCCAGCCCGCTCCCGCGCGGCGGCGAGTGCGGCCTCGACGGCGGCGTAGTCGCGGACGTCGGCGGCCTGGCCGAACGCCCGGCCACCGGCCTGCTCGATGCCGGCGACGGCGGCCTGCACCTTCTCGGCGGAGCGGCTGATGATCGCCACCTGCGCGCCGAGCTGCGCGAAGCGGTTTGCGATCGCCAGGTTGATGCCGCTGCTGCCGCCGGCGAAGAACGCGACCTTGTCGCGGAACAGTCCGTCGTTGAACACCTGCTGAGTCATCTAGCTCCTCTCCCCTGTCATCTTGAGTTCGTCGGGCTCCTGGCCCTGCGGGCGCAGTGCGTTCGTGAGCATCTCGTAGAGCCCGCCGGAGATCCCGGGGGTCGCCACCATGCGCTCGAGCTCCGTCTGCAGGAGGCGACGCCGGCCCGCATCGTAGCGCCGCCACTGCATGACCTGCGGCATGAGCCAGCCGATGCTCTCGGGCTTGAACTTGTCGACCGCGAGCGCCACCTCGGCAAAGAGCCGGTAGCCGCCGCCCGCTGGCTCGTGGAACTGCACATAGTTGCGCCGGCAGAACCCGCCGAGCAGCGCCATGCCCTTCGCCGGATTCATCAGGTCGAACGCCGGATGCGCCATGAGCGCGCGGACCCGCTCCACGGTGCCTGGCAGCCGCGAGGTCGCCTGCACGTTGAGCCACTTGTTGACCAACAGGTCGTTGTCGCGCCAGCGCTCGTAAAACCGCTCGAGCGCCTTGGTGCGCTCCGGGCAGTCGGTGTCGGCCAGGACCGCGAGCGCGGCCAGGCGCTCGGTGGCGCTCGTGCTCGTCTCCACCTGGTTCACGACCCGCTCGATGAGCGCGGGCTCGCCGAGGGCGGCGAGATAGCGGAGGCTCAGGTTGCGAAGCCTGCGGCGTGCGATTGAGGCGGCATCCGGACGGTAGGGTTCTTCGGCAGCTGCGAGACTCTCGTAGGTCGCGAGCCAGTCCTCCCGCAGCGCCGCTGCCAGCGCCCGTGTGGCGAATTGGCGGGCCTCAACGAGCGCATCGAGGTCGATGGTCGGCATGGCCGCGCCCAGCACGTTTTCCTCGGGCAGCGTGAGGAGCAGTGCGGCGAGGCCCGGGTCCCGCTCGTGAACCAGCACCTCGGCGCAGGCGCGGGTGAAGGCCGGGTCCGGGGCGAGCGGACGGCCCGCCCGCACGTCCCGCGCGAGACCGAGGATCACCCGCGTCGCAAGTTCCTGCGCGTTGTCCCAGCGGCTCACGGCATCGGTGTCGTGGGCCATCAGGAACGCCGCCTCGTGCTCGCTGCGCTCGAGCGCCACGCGCACGGGCGCGGAGAAGTCCCTGAGCACCGACAGCACGGGGGCAGTGGGCACGTTCACGAGCTCGAACGTCTCGGTCGCCTGGCGGACCTCCAGGACCTTGGTCGTGGCCGCCTGATGGGGCGCGCTGCCGCGCAGCTGCACGGGGATTGCCAGCCCGTCGGCATCCAGCAGGCCGATCGCGAGCGGGATGTGCATCGGCTCCTTCTGCGGCTGGGCGGGGGTCGGCGGGCAGGACTGCCGGACTACGAGGCGATAGCTCTGCTGCCCGGCGTCGTATGTGCCGTCGATGTCGAGCCGCGGGGTGCCGGCCTGGTGATACCAGAGGCGGAACTGCGTGAGGTCGCGGCCCGAGGCCTCCTCCATGGCGCGGACGAAGTCCTCGGTGGTCACGGCCTGACCGTCGTGGCGGGCGAGATAGAGGTCCACGCCGCGCCGGTAGGCCTCGGGCCCGAGCAGCGTGCGCAGCATGCGGATGACTTCCGCGCCCTTCTCGTAGACCGTCGTGGTGTAGAAGTTGGCCACCTCGATGAACGACTCGGGCTTCACCGGGTGGGCGCCTGGCCCGGCGTCCTCCGCGAACTGGTCGGCCCGCAGCCGCCGCACCGCCTCCACGCGTTTCTCGCCGGGCGCCGACATGGCGCGCGAGAACTCCTGGTCGCGGAACCTCGTCAGGCCCTCCTTGAGGCTCAGCTGGAACCAGTCGCGGCAGGTGACGCGGTTGCCAGTCCAGTTGTGGAAGTACTCGTGCCCGACGATGCGCTCGATCAGCATGTAGTCGTCGTCGGTCGCGAAGTCCGGGTGCGCGACGATCGTCTGCACGTCGAAGACGTTGAGCCCCTTGTTCTCCTGGGCGCCGACGAAGTGGTCGAGTGCGGCGATGTGGTAGGCGTCGAGGTCGTACTCGAGGCCGTACTGCTGCTCGTCCCAGCGCATGGCGTTGATGAGCGAGTCCATGGCATGGCGGCAGAGGCCGACCTTGTCGTGGCCCGCGAAGATCCTGAGCTCGACGCGCCGTCCGGAGCGGGTCACGAACTGGTCTGACAGGTGCCCCACGTCCCCCGCCACGACGGCGAACAGATAGGAGGGTTTGGGATACGGGTCGTGGAAGGTCGCCCAGTGGCGGCCATCGTCGCCGAACCCCTGCGCCACCAGGTTGCCGTTCGACAGCAGCACGGGATAGCGGTCGCGGGCCGCCCGCAGCGTGACGGTGTAGACCGCGAGCACGTCGGGGCGGTCCGGAAAGTACGTGATGCGCCGGAAGCCCTCCGGCTCGCAGTGCGTCGCAATCACGCCACCCGCCACGAACATCCCGAGTCCCGAGGCGTTGCCCTTGGGGCAGATCTCCGTCTCGACCGTGACCTCGCAGGCGTCCGGCGCCTCGAGCGTGAGCGCGTCCTGCGCGAGCGCGTACTCTTCGGGAGCGAGCACGCGCCCGTCGAGGCTGAGCGAGAGGAGGCGCAGGTCCCGGCCGAAGAGCACGAGCGGCGAGCGGTCGTCGGTGGCGGCCGGGTTGCGCCGCACGCGCAGCTTCGAGGCGACGCGCGTGCGCTCCTCATCCAGGTCGAAGCTCAAGTCGATCGCATCCACCAGCCAGCGCGGCACCCGGTAGTCGGCGAGGAAGATCCGCGCGTGCACGGGGCCCGCCATGGCCGCCCTGCCAGACCCTGGCGCCGGGGGCGTGACGGCGCTCATGCGCGCACCGCACGGATCATCGGCACGCCATCCTCGAGGATCGTCATGCCAACGTAGGCGCCGTTTCGATCGCGCTCGAGACGACTGACGTGGGGCCGCTCGAGATTGAAGAGCTCGAGGTCCGAGAGCGCATACACCGGCACCGCCGGCAGCGGCGCCATGTGTGCCATCAACTGACCATGCTCCTGCCAGATCACGATCCGGTCCCCCGGCTCGTAGCCGGCGACGATGCGGTACTCGCCCACCAGTGCCGCGACCGTGTGCTCGGAAAGCTCGACCGCACGCCGCGGCGCCGGCAGGTAGCCTGGCCAGACGTACGTCCCGGCCACGCCGTTCAGCACCTCAAAGCAGAGCTGCTCGGTGTAGCCACCGTTGATCATCACGACCGCGCCCTGGCCCGACTCGAGGTAGAGATCCGACTCGCCCTTGAAGTCGTCGTGAAAACCCCCGTGGCCGAACCGCAGCGATGCCCCGCTGCCCTTGACGATCGGGCCGAGCGCAAAGAAGCCGAGACCGTCGCCCGGGACAGTCAGCATCTGCGCGGCCGCCGCCTGGCCGAGCAGGGGCGACTCGCCGCGGTGGGCCCGACGGATCTCGAGCAAGAAACGGGCGTAGTCCGACGGAGTCGTCGCCAGTCCGCCGGCACCGATCAGCGCAGCCGAGCCCCAGCCGCCGGGTTTTGTCGTGCCGTCACCGAGGTGGCCGGTTGCCCTGTTGGCGAGAAGGCCCGAATGGATCGGCTGCTCGAAACCCGAATGCTCCATGCCGAGCGGGCCGATGACACGCTCGCGCGCGAGTTCGACAAAGCTTCGGCCGCTCACCGCCTCGAGCACTGCCTGGGCGATCGTCGTGCCGCCGCCCGAGTAGAGCACCTGAGCGTCGGGCGGGACCTTCACCTCCACAGGCGGGTTCTGCGCAGGTGGCCGGCCGTGCAGGACGTCGAGTGTCGTGGGCGCCGGCGCGCCGGCCGCGACACGGCCGAGGCCATGCAGGTTGAGTCCGGCGCGGTGGCTGAGCACGCGACGCAACGTCACCGGCCGGGCACGCGTGAAGTCATTCTCAGGCACCCGCCACCCGCTGAGCCACGTGTTGACGTCTGCATCCAGGTCGAGCACGCCCGCATCGACTTGCTGCATTACCAGGAACGCCGTTACGACCTTGCTCATCGATGCGGCATCGAAGACCGTGTCCGGATCGACCGGTTCCGACCTGCCCGCTTCGCGCACCCCGTAACCGCGCGCCCACTCGATGCGGCCACCATTCATGACCGCGATGCTGACGCCCGGCACCCGGTAATGCGCCATGCGTTCCGCGAGCGTCCAGCGGCGGTCCTCGCCGGCGAGCCTCACGACCGGCAGCAGGCCCGTTTCCACCCGGGAGATATTGTCGTTCATAGGCTGGCCGTGAGCGTGGAGCGTCGGGCGCGCTGCTCGATGCGGCGCCGCACGACCTCGTGCCGGCGCCGATCGAGCGGGAAGTTCCAAGCGACGGCGGCGGCGGCGAGCTGGAACACGGCGGGCAGGATGACGTAGGCCAGCATCAGCCCGAGCTTGACCCGGCCCACGACCGGCACGCCGGGGGAATAGCCGAAGGCGGCGATGAGCGGCAGGCCGATGCCCATGCCCGCGCCCATGCAGAGCTTGTTGAGCACGTTCTGCAGCGCGAAGTAGTTGCCGGCGCGGTTCACGCCGGTCTTCAGGATGTCGTAGTCGACAATGTCGCCCAGCATCGCGAGCGCCACCACCTGCCCGCCCCCCGCGACCACGGCCATCACCGTCGTGAGCGCGAGCGCGGGCCAGAACGCGCCGGGGCCCGGCTCGATCGCGAACACGATGAACGGCAGCAGCCCATTGAGGATCCAGCTCATGGCCCCGGGGCGGTGCTTGCCGAAACGGCGGATGAGCTTCAACCACAGCGGCAGCGTGGAGACCTGCACGCCGAAATACACCAGCATGAGGATGGCGAACTGGGGACCCAGCCGGAAGTACTGCGTGATGAAGATAAAGAACACCGAGCTGAAGATGCCGTTGGCGAGCTGCCAGAACCCGACAATCGTGCAGAAGCGCCAGAAGAGGCGATTGCCGCGCACCGCCCTCAGCAGGTCCACGGGCGAGAGCGATTCGCTCCCAACGCGCTCGCCGCGCGGCACGAAGTAGAGCGCCAGGAGCGCGGTCAGCGGCAGCAGCACCGCCGCCCCGGTGGCCACCGCGCGGAAGACGGTGGGGTTGATCTCGGTCGAGTGGGTGAAGGGCACCTGGATGATGAGCGCGAACCAGAAGCCGAAGGCGCCCAGCACCGAGGCGACGGTGGCGAACGTGGCGATCCGCGAGCGCTCCTCGTAGTGCCGCGAGAGCTCACTGCCCCAGGCCTTGCTCGGCACGTCGAACAGCGCGTAGCCCACGTAGAACGCGAAGCAGAAAAGCGTGTAGTAGGCGATGTCCGCCGTGCGGGGCGGCGAGAACAGGAACAGGATCGCCACCGCGCAGACCACGGTCCCGGCGAGCACCCAGGGCTTGCGCCGGCCCCAGCGGGTGTCGATGCGGTCCGAGAAGTACCCCACCAGCGGGTCGGCGAGCGCGTCGAACGCCCGGGCGAAGAACGAGACGGCGCCGATCGCGGCGAGGGTGGTTGCGGTGTTCTGCGCGTAGAACGCCGGCAGCACGATGTTGAGCGGCAGATTGATGAGCGAGATCGGCAGCGTGACGAGCGAATAGAGCAGCAGCGCGCCGGTGGGGACCCGGCCCTCTGCAGCGGTCGATGGAGTAGGCGTCGACACGTGATCTAAGGCAGGAGCCCCCTGGACATCGGCCAAGTTAGTCGCCGCGGCCAAGCCGGCGCAATGCCGATTCCGGATGCCCCGATGCCTTTCGCGCATGGACTCGGGTCCGCCCGGCCGGTGCTAAGATCGGGCCCCTCTCAATGAGCCTCCCCCGACCGGGGGAAGGACCCTGCGGCACGATGGGACTGAGGTTTCTCGAAGACTTCCTGAAGCTGGCCGAGACGGGCAGCTTCTCCCGGGCCGCCGAGGAGCGCCACGTCACGCAGCCGGCGTTCAGCCGGCGCATCAAGTCGCTCGAGAACTACCTGGGGGTCGAACTCATCAACCGCAGCTCCTACCCGCTCGCCCTGACTGCGGCAGGGGTGGCGTTTCGCGACGCGGGCCTCGACATCATCAAGTCGCTGCAGGCGGCCCGGAAGGTCGCCCGGGACATCGGCGCCGACGACCTGGGCATCGTCAAGGTCGCTGCCCTGCACAGCCTGGCGATCCACTATTACCCCCGCTACTACGCCGCCTTCCACCGCGCCTTCGGCCCCTTCACCGTGCACATGGCCTGCGACAGCATGCACAACTGCATGCAGGCCTTCGTCGAGGGCGCCTGCCACTACCTGCTGGTCTACTCGAGCCCGGCGGTCCCTCTGTTCCTGACCTCCGCGACCCATCCGCACCTGCTCATCGAGAAGGACCGGCTCCTGCCGCTGTGCGCCCCGGGCCCGACGGGCGCGCCGCTCTACTCCCTGCCCGGGAAGCCCGCCACGCCGCGGCCCTCCCTCGCCTACGGTGCAAACTCGTATCTCGGCCGCGTCGTCGACGATCTGCTGCAGGCCGAAGGCCGCCAGGCCTTCCTACAGACCGTCTACGTGGACGATGTGGCGGAGTCGCTCAAGTCCATGGCGAAGGCCGGACACGGCATCGCCTGGCTGCCGCGTGGCACGGCGCTCGCGGAGCTTGCGAGCGGCGCCCTGGTGCCGGCGGGCGACGAGCGCTGGGCCACACCCCTCGAGGTGCGCGTCTACCACCGCACGCGTTTTACCGACGCCTTCAAGCAGGTCGCCGACACCATCATGCAGGGGAGCGCCCAGCCCGTCACGACCTGATCCCGGCCGCCGGGGCGCGCGGCGGGAGCATGTCCGCATGCAGCTTTTGCATTGGCGCGGCACGGGGCCGCCCGTAAGGTAAGCGCATCATGCACAGCGAACTCATCCGCACTCCGGGCGGCAAGCTCCGGGCGCGTGGCGCGGGCATCCCGTTCGTCGGAACCCCGGGCCCATTCAACGCCATCACCGACGTCGCGGGCGTGGAGGTCGGCTACTGCACGCTGATCTCCGGTGAGGGCCCGCTCATCGTCGGCCAGGGTCCCGTGCGCACCGGCGTCACGGCCATCCTGCCGCGCGGCCGCGTACGCGGCGGCGACGGGGTGTTCGCCGGGTACTTCAGCTACAACGGCAACGGCGAGATGACCGGCACCCACTGGGTCGAGGAGGCCGGCCGCTGCGACGGGCCGATCACCATCACCAACTCGCACTCGGTGGGCGTAGCCCGCGATGCCACGATCCGCTGGATCGTGAAGCACTTCCCCGACAAGTTCGAGACGGGCAACGGCTTCGCCATGCCGGTGGCCGCCGAGACGCTGGACGGGTTCCTGAACGACGTGAACGGCTTCCACGTTAAGGAGGAGCACGTCTGGGCCGCCATCGACGCCGCCCGCAGCGGACCGATCGAGGAAGGCAGCGTCGGCGGCGGCACGGGCATGCGCTGCTTCGAGTTCAAGGGCGGCTCGGGCACGGCCTCGAGGGTCGTTGACGTCGATGGCCGCCCCTACACGGTGGGTACGTTCGTGCAGTCGAACCACGGCCTGCGGCACCTGTGCACGATCGCCGGCGTCCCCGTCGGCCAGTACCTGCCGAAGACCGGCACCGTGCGCGAGGACGGCGGCTCGATCATCGGCATCGTTGCCACCGACGCCCCGCTCCTCCCCCACCAGCTGAAGCGGGTCGCGCGGCGGTGCGCTTCCGGCATCGCCCGCTCGGGGGCAGTGCCCTCGAACAGCTCGGGCGACCTCTTTCTCGCGATCTCCACTGCCAACCACGCCGCCTTCCACGAGACCGAGCGGCTCGCGAGTGCCGAGTTCCTGCCGGAGTTCATCCTGAGCCCGATCTTCGAGGCGACCGTGCAGTCGGTCGACGAGGCGGTCATGAACTCCATCGTCGGCAACCAGACGATGGTCGGCCGTGACGGCCACCGCGTTGAGGGCCTGCCGGTCGGCAAGGTCCAGGAACTGCTGCGACGCCACGGGCGTCTCATCGAGCCCCTCCCCTAGCGGTCAAGCGGGTGGTGGGCTCGCTCAGTCGCGCACGGCGCGCAGGAGCTCATTGTCCTTGGCTTCGAACGCCGTGAGCTGCCGCGCGCGCCCGTCGATGCCATAGCAGACCCGCGACTCGTAAGGCGTCATGCGGTTGAAGAGGATGCCCTGGTCGTCGATGTACAAGGGCGTGCCGGTCACGCGCATGCGTTCGATCCCGCTCTTCAGTACGCCGTCCTCGACGTACACGCGGACGCTCGGCATCTCCACGCCGCTCACGATCGGGTACTCGCCGACGTAGCGCCAGTGCTCGGCCGCCGGTACGGGCCGCGCATTCTTCGGCGCCGGCATAAAGTCCGGCCAGCTCTGCAGGTCCGCGACCCCATTCTGGATCTCGCAGAAGAGCAGGATCCCCGGCACCGCGTTGGTGAACACCGCGGCGCCGTCGCCGCTGTCGAGGTAGAGGTTGGTCTCGCTCTGGTAGCCGTCGTTCGAGCCGCCGTGGTTCATGTGCCGGCTCGCCCCGTCGCCGAGCGACCGCCAGCCGAGCCCGAAGAGCCCCGAGCCTTGGCGCGTCAGCATCTGCTGCGCGAGGTCGCGCCGCAGCAGCGCCCCCTTGCGCCCGAGGAACGCGTTGCGGGTGGCGATCATGAAGCGCGCGTAGTCGCCGGCGGTGGTGATGATGCCGCCCGCGGCGCAGTCGGGCGAGACCGCCCAGCCGCCCGGCATGGGGTCGCCGGCCGCGTTGTGGCCGCTCGCGACGTTGCCGTGGAAGCGCTCCTGCAGCGGGTTCTTATAGGTCGTGTGGTGCATGCCGAGCGGCTGGAAGATGAGCTCATCCGCCAGGCTGTCGAAGCTGCGTCCCGTGACGTCCTCGAGCAGCATCTCGGCCAGCAGGAAGCCGCCGCCCGAGTAGCGCTCGCTGCCACCCGGTGTCTTGTCGACGACCACCGCGCGTTCCCCGGAAATCGGCCTGCCCTCGAGTACATCGATCGCGGTCGCCACGGGCCTGCCGCGCAGCACCACGCCCCAGCCGTTCACGGTGAGACCGGCGCGGTGGCTCAGGCAGGCGCGCAGTGTCACGGGAAAGCGGCTCGTGTACTCGTTCTCCGGCACCTTCCAGCGCTTGAGATACCGGTTGATGTCGACGTCGAGGTCGATCAGGCCGCGCTCGACGTGCTGCAGCATCAGGAACGCCGCAACCGGCTTGCTGGTCGAGGCGCCCATGAACATGGTGTTCTCATCGACCGGGGCGGTGGAGCCCTTTTCGCGCACCCCGAACCCGCCGGCCCAAGCGAGCTCGCCGCCCTCGACGACGGCCACGCTGACGCCCGGCACTCCGTAGTGTGCGAGGCGCTCCGCCACGGTCCAGCGCGCCTCCTCCCCGGCGATGCGCATGATGGGGAGCAGGTTCCTCGCCAGGGCGTCCTTGTTGGCTCTTGCTTGCACGTGGCCCTCGTTGCGTGACTGCCGTCAGCCCCACAGGGCGGGCGGTGCGGGTGAGACGACGCCCTTGGCGTACGCAACCGGCGGGTCGCGATCCATTTCCAGGAGCAGCGGCCCGTCGAGATCGACGTACTCGGCGAGGCTCGCCACGAGGAGCGCCGGCGCGGTGGCGAGCGAGGTCCCGGTCATGCAGCCCACCATCACGCGCAGCCCACGCTCGCGCGCCGCGCGCGCGAGCTTCAGTGCCTCGGTGAGCCCGCCCGTCTTGTCGAGCTTGATGTTGATGAACTGATACAAACCTGCCACGTGGTCGAGCGAGGCGGTTGTGTGGCAGGACTCGTCCGCGCAGAGTGGAATGGCCGACTTGAAGCCCCGCAGCGCCTCGTCGCGCTTCGCGGGCAGCGGCTGCTCGATCAACTCGACGCCTAGCTCCTTAAGCCTGGGCGCATCGCGGTCGAGCTGCGTGAGCGTCCAGGACTCGTTGGCGTCGACCGTGAGGCGGGCCTTGGGCGCGGCCTCGTGCACGGCGGCCACACGCTCGACGTCGATCTCGCCGCCGCCCAATTTGATCTTGAGGAACGGCCAGTCGTGGTACTTGAGAGCGCTGCGGCGCATCGCCTCCGGCGTGTCGAGGCTCAGGCTAAAGTCGGTGACGACGCTGCGCGGCTCGAGGCCCGCGAGTACCCAGGCGCTCTTGGCTCCGAGCTTGGCCTCGAGGTCCCACATCGCGCAGTCGACGGCGTTGCGGGCGGCGCCCGCCGGCAGCCGCGACTGCAGCTCCTCGCGGCTCATGCCGGCCATGAGCGCCGCACGGATGCTCTCGAGCTGCGCCACGACCGAGTCGACGGACTCACCGTAGTGGTCCTGCGGCTCGCACTCGCCGTGCCCCATCTTGCCGCCCGAGCGCAGCTCGACCACCACCAGACTGGCAACGGTCTGGGCGCCGCGGGCGATGGCGAACACGCCGTCCACTCGCCAGTCTTCGAGATGAATGATGAGGTCCATGAACCTGGGCTCCTGATTACGGATGCGTCGGCGGCCGCGGGTCTACGGCAGCACCGCGAGCGCGTCGACGAGCCGCGCGGCGGAGCCGCGCACCGGGTCGACGCAGGGCAGTCCGGTGCTCGCCTCGGCGCGGGCGAGATAGGCCTCGGCCTCCGCAGGTGCGAGCTTCGAGGTATTGAGGCTCAGTCCAACGCAGCGCGAGCGCGGGCAGGTGAGCCGCGCGGCGCGCTCGTAGGCCTCGATGCACTCGCTCAAGGAGGGCAGCGGGTAGGAGGGAAAGCCGATGACGTTGCGGCGCGCGGCGTCGTGGCACAGCACGAGCGCCTCGGCCTGGCTGCCGTGCACGAGGCCGAGCGTCACCCCCGCGTAGGCGGGGTGAAAGAGCGACCCCTGCCCTTCGATCACGTCCCAGTGTGCATCGCCGTTGGCGGGCGCAAGCCACTCGGCGGCACCGGCGATAAAATCCGCCACCACCGCATCGATCGCCACGCCGCTGCCGGCGATGAGGATCCCGGTCTGCCCGGTCGCCCGGAAATCCACCGCCCAACCGCGACGCCGCATCTCGGCCTCGAGGGCGAGCGAGGTGTACATCTTCCCGGACTCGCAGTCGCTGCCGACCGTGAGCAGGCGCCGGCCCAGCCGCGGCAGGCCCGTCGCTATGGGGAAGCCGTGGGAGGCGTGGCGGACGTCGAAGACCTGCCGCCCGTTCGCGCGCGCCGCCTCCGCGATGCGCGGATCGAGGGCGAGGCGCGTGTGCAGCCCGCTCGCCACGTCGAGGCCGGCGACGAGCGCCTCGACGATGAGATCCACCCAGGCGGGCGGTAGCTGCCCGCCGTGCGGTGCCACCCCGATGACGAGGGTCGGGACGCCACGCCGCGCCGCTTCCGCGATCGAGAGTTCCTCAAGGCCCAGATCGGCCGTACAGCCGGCGAGGCGGATCTGCCCGGCGCAGCGCTCCGGCCGCCAGTGGGCGATGCCCTGCGCGGTCTTGGCGCGCTCGCCGTCGCCGAGGAACAGCAGATAGGGGGTCTTGATGCTCATCCGCGCAGTCCGACGGCCGGGCGCGCCGCGGTGTGCGCGCCCGGCCTGCCGACTCTGTGATCAGTACCGGGCCGTCACCCTCACCCCGTAGGTCGTCCCTTGCATTACGTCGATCTGGTCGATGCGGAGCGTGGTGATGGGCATGTTGTTGGTGATGTTGTTCGCGAAGAAGATGAACCGGTACCGGTCGGACTCCAGCCCCAGGCTCAGGTCGAGTACGTTCACGGTATCGATTTTCGTGGGCGGCGTGGAGCCGGGCTGCTCGTACTTCGGGGTCGCCGACCAGTAACCGCCGGTCTGGTAGCGCCAGCTGCCGTTGACGAACCAGCCGACGGTGTCGGTGAGCGGGTGCTTGTAGTTCGCGAGCAGCGCCAGGGTCCAGTCGCGCGCGCCGGGAATGGGACTGCCGGAAATGTCGGTCTTGCAGTTGGCGCTGCCGGTGGGCGGGTTGCAGACTACGCCGGGCGCTCCGGGGCCGGCGTTCGCGATGTTCTGGTCGGAGGAGTAGCCCTCGGTGATCTTGGCGTCGAGCCAGCCGACCGAGAGGCCGATATTGAGCCCCGTGACCGGCTCGACCTCGGCCTCGCCCTCGATGCCGTAGGTGCGCGACTTGCCGCTGTTCTGCAGGTACGAGAACTGCAGCGGGTTCTGCGGGTCGAGGACGCGCAGCAGCAAGTTGTCCACGTCGAACATGAAGGCCGCGAAGTTGAGCCGCAGCCGGCGCTCCCACAGCATCGACTTGAGGCCCAGCTCGTAGTTGATGCCGGTCTCGCTGTCGTAAGGCAGGTAGGCCGCGCTCGTGGCCGTCGTGTTGTAGCTGCCGGCGCGGAAGCCCTTGCTCACCAGGGCGTAGCTGTTGACGTCGTCCGTGAACTTGTAGGTGATCGTGCCCATCGGCGAGAAGTTCGTGAACGTGTGGGAGTCGACGTTCGAGTAGCTCGGGAACGTCCCGGCAAACAGCAGCGAGAGCACGTAGGAACCGGGCGTGCCGTCGGTGACGACGTACTGGTTGAATTTGAGGTCCTTCTTCTCGTCGGTGTAGCGGCCGCCCGCGATCAGGTCGAGCTTGGGCGTGGCAGCGAACGTCAGCTCGCCGTAGCCGGACCAGGACTTGGTGTTGATGTTGATGTCATCCTTGCCAGTCGCCGTATTGACGCCCAGCCCCGGTGGAACACCCAGAGACGGGGGAAGGAAGGGTTGAAAAAGGGTAAGGTCCAGCGACGTGATGAACTGCCGATTGACGTTCATCGTCTCGTTCAGGTACGAGGCGCCCAGCATCCACGTGAAGCGCTGCCCCTGCACCGAAGTCCAGCGCAGGTCGACGTTCGTGCCGTAGACGCCGTCCTTGTTGTTGTTCACCTGCTGCAGCGCGCCCGGGAAGTCAGACGGCGAGAACGGCGTCTCGTCGAAGTCGCGCGTGCCGTCGCGGTGGTAGTCGCGGTAGTTCGCGTAGAGGCCGAGTGTGCCGTAGCCCGTGTGCCAGTTGATGTCCTGGGACAGGTAGTACGTCTGCGTGTCGGCGCTGGTCGGCGTGTTGCGAAGGATCGTATTGGGCTTCTCGGCGGGCAGATGGCCGCAGATGCCGTAGGGGGCTAAGAGACCCACACAGCGCGGCGAGGCGATGAACTCCGTCGAGTCGGGCCCGGAACCCGAGTCGGTCTCGGCCACCCAGAGGATGTCGAGGTCGCTCACGGGCTTCCAGTCGGCGCTCAGGCGCATGCCCTGGTCGTGGAACGTGTCCATGTTCTGATGGAGGATGGGGTTGTAGTGCGGCCCGTTTTGCTGGCTCACGTACCAGCCGGCCGCCCGCAACGCGAACGTGTCGCTCACGGGGGCGTTGATCCAGCCCTGGAAGTCCGCGTGGTCGTAGGTGCCGTACTCGGCGGAGAGGAAAGCCGCGTCCTTGGTGTGGTCCGGCGTCGCGAAGACCACGTTGACCGCGCCGTTCAGCGCGTTGCGGCCGTAGAGCGCGACCTGCGGGCCGCGCAGCACCTCGACCCGCTCCACGTCCACGAGGTCGCCCAGGTTGGTGCGCGGGCCGCCGTAGTAGTCGCCGTTGCGGTAGAGGCCGAAGTCGGGCTCCACCTGCGGGTCGACGTCGCGGCCGCCGCGGATCGAGATGCGGGTGTTCTGGTTGTAGGAATCCTTCGGCACGTAGGCGTTCGGCGATAAGGACGCGAACGACTCCATGTTCTGCAACCGGTAGTCCTCGATCGTCTGCGTGGAGATCGCGGTCACGGCCAGCGGCGCGTTCTGCAGCGACTCCGACACGCGCCTCGCCGTGACGATGACTTCCTCGAGCCCGCCGGCCGAGTCCGCCGCCGCCCGGGCATCGACGCCGGCGCCCAGCAGGCACAGTCCCGAAACAACCGCTCTTCGCAGCACAGCCGATGATTTGCCCGTAGACATCGCGCACCCCTCGAGTACTTGTACTGGCAGCCGCTTGAGGCCCGGCCGCCGCGTGGTAGATCGACGACACCCCGAGATTAGCCGCGGCGAGGGCGGAGGCTGATGCCGATGCTCGATGGACCTATGACGAAAACGCATCGGGTTCGCGGGCGCGCACCGCGTGCCGTTGCGCGCGCGCAACGTAGATGAGGTCTTGCCCTGCTTAGGTGCGCGCTAGTGCAACCAGCCCTCGAGGTGCGCGAGCCCCTCCTCGAGCGCGGAGGACTCGGCGGCGAAGCACCAGCGCAGCCAGCCCTCGCCCTCGGGACCGAACGCCGCGCCGGGCGCCAAGCCGAGCCTGGCCTCAGCGATCAGCTGCTTGGCGAGGGCGACGGAGTTGTCGTGGCCGGCGATGCGGAAGAACGCATACATGCCGCCCTGCGGGAGCGGGGCCTCGACACCCGGCAGCTCGCGCAACCGGCCGATGACGCGATCGCGCTTGGCCTCGAGGTCCCGGCGCAGCCGCTCGACGTGCGGCTCGCCCTGCTCGATGGCGGCGAGCCCGCCCGCCTGCACGAACTCCGGCGCGCAGGAGGTGTTGTACTCGATGAGCTTGCCGAAATCGGCCCCCATCGCGGCCGGGGCCACGATCCAGCCGAGGCGCCAGCCGGTCATGAGCCAGGCCTTCGAGAAGCTGTTTGCGCCGAGGAGGCGATCCTCGGGGTCCGCGGCCTGCAGGAGCGTCGGCGCCGTCGCGCCCTCCCGCCCGAACACGAGTCGCTCGTAGACGTCGTCCGAGAGGACCCAGGCGCCGAGTCGCCGGCAGTGCGCCAGGATCGCGGCGCGGTCCCCGGCCGGCAGCGCCCAGCCGGTCGGGTTGCCGGGGGAGTTGACGAGCACCAGGCGCGTGTCGGGCGTGATGGCCTTGAGCAGCCGGTCGACGTCGAGCCGCCACTGCCCGCCACTCGCTTCGAGCCCAACACGGACCACCTCGGCGCCCAGGATCCGCGGGATCTCGGTGACGTTCGGCCACACGGGCGTCACCGCCACGACCCGGTCGCCGGGATCGAGGATCGCCTGCATGGCGATCATGAGCGCGGAGACGCCGGAGCTCGTGACGGAAATCTGCGCCGGCTCGAACGGCCGGCCGTGCAGCCGCGTGAGATAGCTGGCAATCGCGGCGCGCAGCTCCGCGATCCCCTGGTTGTGGGAATAGAAGGTGCGGCCAGCGCGAAGCGCCTGTGCCGCGGCCTCGCGGATGTACTCGGGTGTCGGCTGGTCGCTCTCGCCGAACCAGAAGCGCAGGATCCCCTCCTGCCCAAATCCCGCGTTCGCGACTTCGCGCACCTTGGAGGCCGCGAGGCCCTGGATGCGGGCGCGCGCGGTGAGCGAGTGCGGCGGTATACGCGTCACGAGCGTTCTCCGTTGAGGAGCCCGCGCGCGGCCAGGTTGCGCATCAGGGCGCCGATACCGACGGTCCACGGCGGAATGACGCTGCTGAGGCCCACCTTGTTCTCGAGCACGCCGAGCGCGGGGCTCGCGATGCGCACGACGTCGCCGAGGTAGTGCGTGAACCCCTTGCCGGGCGCCGAGCGGTCCTGGATCGGGGCGAACATCGTACCCAAGAAGAGTGCGAAGCCGTCCGGGTACTGGTGGTATTCGCCTGCCGCCTGATGGATGAGCTCGAGCGGGTCGCGGCTGATGCGCGACATCTCGCTCGACTCGGCGAGGCGAAAGCCGTCCTCGCCCTCGATCTCGAGGCGCACGGTGGCGCGACGGACCACATCGAGCGTGAAGTGCTCGTCGAACAGCCGGATGAAGGGACCCATGGCACAGGAGCCGTTGTTGTCCTTCGCCTTGCCGAGGAGGAGCGCGCTGCGCCCCTCGAGGTCGCGCAGGTTGACGTCGTTGCCGAGGGTGGCACCCCGCGGCCGCCCCGCTCCGTCGCAGACGATCACCACTTCGGGCTCCGGGTTGTTCCATGCGCTGTCGGGGCGGATGCCGACGAACTCGCCCCAGCCAACGGCCGAGAGCACCGGCGCCTTGGTGAAGATTTCCGCGTCCGGGCCGATCGCGACCTCGAGGTACTGCGACCACTGGCCGTCCGCCACCAGCGCGGCCTTGAGCCGCGCCGCCTCCTCCGTGCCCGGGCGCACCGAGCGCAGGTCGACGCCGATGCGCGTGGCGAGCCCGGCGCGGATCGACTGCGCGCGCGCAGGATCGCCGCGCGCCTGCTCCTCGATGACGCGCTCGAGCGCGGAGGCGGCGAAGGTGACGCCCGCGGCCTTGATGCACTGCAGGTCGATCGGCGGCAGCAGTCGCCGCGCCCCGCCCGTCCAGGCGGGGCGGAACTCCGCGGCCGCAAATGGGCCGAGGTTGCGCCCGGCGGGCACCTCGCCCGGGGCCAGCCCGTTCAGGAGATCGGCGACGGTGGGCGCCAGCCCCGAGAGGTCATGGAGCCGGCCGGCGCGCAGCAGCACCGGAGTGGGTCCGGCGCCGAGGTCGAGGCGGCCCAAGAGGGTCGCGCGGGCCGCGTCGTCTGGCAGGAATCCGCTCATGGCATCGCCTAGGGCTCATCCGCCGCCGGAAGACGGCTCAGGTCCGAGCATAGCCGGGTGGGCCGTGGCGCCCGATGCGCATCGTCGATGAGGCCATTCGTTATCTGCATACAGGGTGCCCGGACCGATCTTATGCTGTAGGGATGAGCAACATCATCACTCACTGGATCGGAGGCCGGTCCGTGGCTGGCCAGGCGGGCCGGCGCGGGCCGGTGTTCAACCCAGCCACCGGCGAGCAGATCGCCGAGGTGGAGTTCGCCGACGTCGCGGCCGTGGATTCCGCCGTCGAGAGCGCCGAGCGAGCGTTCCCAGCGTGGCGGGCTACGTCTCTCTCGCGTCGCGTCGAGATCATGTTCCGCATCCGCGAGCTCGTCTCCGCGCGCCGTGAGCAGCTCGCCGCGATCCTCACCCTCGAGCACGGCAAGGTGACCTCGGATGCGCTCGGCGAGATCGCCCGCGGCCTCGAGAACATCGAGTTCGCCTGCGGCATCCCGCAGTTGCTGAAGGGCAGCTTCAGCGAGCAGGCGGCGGCCGGCGTCGATGTGTACTCCATCCGCCAGCCGCTCGGGGTGGTGATTGGGGTCACGCCGTTCAACTTCCCAGCCATGGTGCCGATGTGGGTGTTCGCGAACGCGATCGCCGCCGGCAACACCGTCGTGCTCAAGCCCTCGGAGAAGGACCCGAGCGCATCGAACTTCCTCGCCCGGCTCCTCGAGGAGGCGGGCGTGCCCCCGGGGGTGTTCAACGTGGTCCACGGCGACAAGGTCGCGGTGGACCGGCTCCTCGCCCACCCGACCGTCCAGGCCGTGAGCTTCGTCGGCTCCACCGCGATCGCGAAATACATCTATGCGACGGGCACCGCGGCCGGCAAGCGCGTGCAGGCGCTCGGCGGCGCCAAGAACCACATGGTGGTGCTGCCCGACGCCGACGTCGGCGCCGCCGCGGACGCGGCGGTGAGCGGCGCGTTCGGCACGGCGGGCGAGCGCTGCATGGCGGTCTCCGTGGTGGTCGCGGTGGGCGCCGTCGCCGACCCGCTGGTGGCGGCGATCGCCGAGCGCATGCGCACTCTGCGCGTGGGCCCGGGCAACGACCCCGCCTCGCAGATGGGACCGCTCATCACGCGCGAGCACCGCGACAAGGTGGCCGGCTACCTGGCCGCCGCCGAGCGCGAGGGCGCCATCGTCGTGGTCGACGGGCGCAACCCTGCGCTCCCCGGACATGGGTTCTTCCTCGGCGTGTCGCTCATCGACCGCGTCGAGCCGCACATGAGCGTTTACCGCGACGAGATCTTCGGCCCGGTGCTGTGCATGGTGCGCGCGCCGAGTTACGAGCAGGCACTCAAGCTCGTCAACGACAACCCCTACGGCAACGGCGCGGCCATCTTCACCCGCGACGGCGGCGCCGCGCGGCGCTTCCAGTACGAGGTGCAGGTCGGCATGGTGGGGATCAACGTGCCGATTCCGGTGCCGGTCGCCTACTACAGCTTCGGCGGCTGGAAAGCGTCGCTGTTCGGCGACCAGCACATGTACGGGCCGGAGGGCGTGGGGTTCTTCACGCGCGGCAAGGTGGTGACGAGCCGCTGGCCGGACCCCGCGACGAGCCGCATCGACCTGGGCTTCCCGCAGAACCGCTAGCAGCCAGCTGACCAGCCGCGCGACGGTATGAACGACGCGCCGAGAGGAGCACCGCACGCATGACCTCTTCTGCCGCCGCGGACGTCCGCTACAACGACCGCCACCACGTCTTCCACTCCTGGTCGGCGCAGAAGCTCATCGACCCGCTGCCCGCGGCCGGCGGCGAAGGCAGCTGGTTCTGGGACTACGAGGGCAAGCGCTACTTCGACCTCGGGAGCCAGGCCGTCAACCTCAACCTGGGCCACCAGCACCCGAAGATGGTGGCGGCGATCCTGGCGCAGGCCGCCACGCTCTGCACCATCGCGCCGTGGTTCGCCAACGACGTCCGCGGCGAGGCGGCCAAGCTGATCGCCGAGCGCACGCCGGGGGACCTGAACCACGTGTTCTTCACCAACGGAGGTGCCGAGGCCACCGAGAACGCGGCGCGCATGGCGCGGCTGCACACCGGCCGGCACAAGGTCCTCACCGCCTACCGCAGCTACCACGGCGCGACCGGTGCGGCCATTGCCTTCACCGGCGACCCGCGGCGCTGGGGGAGCGAGCCCGCGATCGGCGGCGTGGTGCACTTCCACGGCCCCTACCCCTACCGCTCCTCGTTCCACGCGGCCAACGAGCCCGAGGAGTGCGCCCGCGCACTCGCCCACCTCGAGCAGACGATCATGTTCGAGGGACCGGGCACCATCGCGGCGGTGATGCTCGAGTCCGTCGTCGGCACGAACGGCATCCTGGTCCCGCCCGAGGGCTACCTCGCCGGCGTGCGCGAGCTCTGCGACCGGTTCGGCATCGTCCTGATCTGCGACGAGGTCATGGCCGGGTTCGGACGCTGCGGCGAGTGGTTCGCAGTGCAGCGCTGGCACGTGACGCCGGACCTCATTACCTTCGCCAAGGGCGTCAACTCGGGTTACGTGCCCTTGGGCGGCGTCGCCATCAGCGAGCGCATCGCCGCGACCTTCGCCGAGCGCGCCTACCCGGGCGGGCTCACCTACAGCGGGCACCCGCTCGCCTGCGCGGCCGCGGTCGCGAGCATCCGCATCCTCGAGGAGGAGGGCCTGATCGCCAACGCCCGGCGGCTCGGCGAGGAGGTGATCGGCCCTGCGCTTCAGGCGCTTCGCGAGCGGCACCCGAGTGTCGGCGAGGTGCGCGGCATAGGCTGCTTCTGGGCGGTGGAGCTGGTGCGCGACCGCGCGACGCGCGAGATGCTCGTGCCGTTCAACGCGGCGGGCAAGGACGCGGTACCGATGAACCGCGTGGCCGCGGCCTGCAAGGCCAAGGGCGTGTGGCCCTTCACCCACTTCAACCGCGTGCACGTCGCCCCGCCGATCAACGCCCGCGATGGGGAGCTCCGCCAGGCGATCGCCGTGCTGGACGAGGCGCTCGCGGTGGCGGACGAGTACTACACGGGTCGCTGAGCCATGCCACCAACCTCGGCCCTGATCGACTTCGACAGCTCGCACGTCTTTGAGCGCGATGCGAGCCTGCACCCGCGGCACGTCGCGGCCTCCCACGGCTGCTGGGTCATCGACACCGCCGGGCGGCGCTACCTCGACGGCTCGGGCGGAGCGATCGTGAGCGGGTTCGGCCACGCCCACCCCACCATCATCGCCGCGATCCGCCGGCAGCTCGATGCGGGCGTCGTCGACACGAATAGCATGTTCTTCACCACGGCGGCCCAGGAGCAGCTCGCCCGGCACCTGGCGGAGCTGAGCGGTGGCCACCTCGCGCGCAGCATCTTCTGCAACAGCGGCACCGAGGCGGTGGAAGGCGCCATGAAGCTCGCGCGCCAGTACCTTGTCGAGCGCGGCGACCCCCAGCGCGTGCACTTCATCTCGCGCCGCCACTCCTACCATGGCAACACCATGGGCGCGCTGTCGTTGAGCGACGCCTCGCGCGGCCCGCTGTTCGGCCCCTACATGTTCCCCGCACGGCAGATCCCGGCGTACTTCCCCTACCGCTACCGCGCGCCCGGCGAGACCGATGACGCCTACGCGCTGCGCTGCGCCGACGCGCTCGAGACCGCCATCCAGGAACTCGGCCCCGCCGCGGTCGCGGGGTTCGTCGCCGAGACGGTGGTGGGCTCGAGCCTGGGCGTCAGCCCCACGCCGCCCGTCTACCTCGAGCGCATCCGCGAGATCTGCGACCGCCACGGCGTGCTCCTGATCCTCGACGAGGTGATGTGCGGCTCCGGGCGCACGGGCACGTTCTTTGCCTACGAGCAGGAGCGCGTGAAGCCGGACATCGTGACACTCGCCAAGGGGCTCTCGGGCGGACACGTGCCGCTGAGCGCGATCTGCTGCACGGACCGGATCTACCGGGGGATCCGCAACGGCAGCCACAAGCTCGCGCTGACCCACACCTACCTCGCCCACCCGCTCGCCTGCGCGGCGGGCGTGGGCGTAATGGAGATCGTCACGCAAACGGACCTGCTCGCCTCCGTGACGCGCAAGGGCGAGCTCCTGCTCGAAATGTTGAGGCAGCGGTTCGCCGAGAACCCGCACGTGGACTTCATCCGCGGGCGCGGGCTCTTCACCGGGCTCGACCTCGTCCGCGACCGCGCCACCGGCGCACCCTACCCCGCGAAGGACTTCGTGTTCCGCAAGGTCCGCCAGCGGGCGTTCGACCTGGGGCTCATCTGCTGGGCGGCCACCGGCACCGCCGACGACGGCGGGGACTTCGTGATGCTGGCACCACCCTACGTGGTCACGCCGTCTGAGCTCGAGCAGGTGGTCGAGCTGGTCGGCCAGGCGATCGACCAGAGCCTCGGCTGACCGACCAGCCCCACCGACCGGCCTGCCGCCCCGGCACGCGCGGCCCCGGGCAGCCATGGCAATTGAAAATCGTTCCGATTGGGGGACAATGTCCTCTTCGCGACACAAGGAGGATCCGTCGATGGCAGACAAGACCTACAAGGCCACGTGCGCCTGCGGCGCGGTCGAACTCGAGATCACGGGCGAGCCGGCAGTCCAGGCCTACTGCCACTGCAACTCCTGCCGCAGCTGGCTGAGCGCACCCATCCACGCGGCGGCGCTGTGGCCCGCGCCGAACGTGAAAGTCGTGAAGGGGGCGGAGAACCTCAGCCTCTACAAGCGCACGGAGGCGAGCCACCGCCAGTTCTGCAAGCGCTGCGGGGCGGCGGTGCTGGTCGGGCACCCCGACATGGCCATGACCGACGTGCCGGCCGGGAACGTGGTCGGCCTCTCCTACTCACCGACCGTGCACGTGCACTACGGCGAGAAGGTGATGACCGTGCGCGACGGCCTGCCCAAGTTCAAGGACTTCCCGAAGGAGTTCGGCGGCTCGGGCGCAATGCTGCCGGAGTAACGTCGCCCGCCCGCGGCGGCGCCCGGCCGGGCCCGCCGCGCGCGCGCGCAAGCTCGGTGCGGCCCCGGGCCTCGAGCGCCGGGCGGTCACACAAACCGCTGCACGAGCGCGTGAACGTTGACGCACGCGCGCAGCTGCAGTCCGATCAGGAACGTACCCACCAGCTTGCGGTGCAGGAACAGGGTCTCTGGCGGCGGGGACCGCAGGCCCTCCCCCAGCAGGACCTCGAAGCCGAGGTCGCGCGTACGGCCGATGAGCCCCGAGGCGGCGAAGTCGTACGGCCCGCGGTGCGCGAGCGGCTCGCACACCAGGGAGATGATGTCCACGGCGCTGCGGATCATCGGCTCCGGGTCACCCGGGCGCACGTAGCCGATCTCGAGCGCCGCGGCGCGGATGGCGCTGCGATCCCCGGCGATCACCGCCCGGCACACCCGCCGATAGGACTCGACGAACGCCGGCTCGTACTCGCGCACCGAGCCGAGGTCCAGGAGCGCGATCTGCTGCGTCGCCGGCAGGTACAGGTAGTTGGCGATGTTGGGATCGGTCTGCATGAAGCGGAACTCGAAGAGTTCCCGGAACAGCAGCTCGAAGAGCAGGCGGGCCACGGTGTTGCGCCGCGCCTGCGGCACCGCCTCGCTTGCGAGCGCCTCGAGCGGCTCGCCCTCGATCCACTCCATGGCGAGGATGTGGCGCGTGGTGAGGCTTCGATCCACCCGCGGCACGAGGATCCCCGACATGTCCGCGACGAGGCGCCGGTAACGCTCGAGCGAGCGCGCCTCCGCCTCGTAGTCCGTCTCGAGACGCAGCTGGCGCTTTGCCTCAGCGGCGAGCGCTTCAACGTCGAGCTTGAGCGGCAGGAACTCAAACCGCCCGAGCAGGCCCGCCAGGTTGTCGACGTCGCTGTCGACGCTGCGGGCCACACCTGGATACTGGATCTTGAGCGCGAGCTCCCCGCCGCCCTGCCTGCGCACGCGGTGCACCTGCCCGATCGAGGCGGCCGCGACCGGCTCGTAGTCGAAGCGCGCGAACTTCCGCTGCCAGCCCTTGCCGTACTCGCGGCCGAGGACCCGCTTGAGCTGCGCGTCCGGCATCGAGTAGCCCTGCGCGCGCAGCACCGCGAGCGCGTTGCGGAACGCCTCCGGGACGATCTCCTCGCTCTGCACCGACAGGATCTGACCGAGCTTCATCGCCGGGCCGCGCAACGCGGCCAGCCGGCGCGCCAGGCGGTCCGCGTTCGCCACCGTGAGCACGGCCGCGGCCAGGTTCGGCTTGCGGCCCACGGAAACCTGCCGCACGGCGCCGAGGAAGCCTGACAGCGCGAGTTCGCCGCCCAGCCATCCGAACCGCAGCAGCCGCTCTACCCGGGACGCGGGGACCGCACTGCGCCTGCGAGGTGGTGGGGCAACCGCCATCGGCCGGCAGCTTCCCCCGTGGGGGCACGGTACGCAAGCGCTCGCCGCTCCTCCCTGCCCGCACCCGCACGATCGGCAACCAGGCAATCCACGCCGTTGTGCTCGCACCAGCTCATCAGCTCCTCGCGGCAGAAGCCCGAGTCGGCCCGCAGCACGATCCGGGTCGCGGGCCAGCGCTCGCGGATCTGAGCGACGACGCGCTCGAGCTCCTCGCGCGCGGCGGCCGCACCGTCGATGTTCGAGCGGCGCAGCTTCGCCACCAGCAAGTGCTCGCCGCCGAAGATATACAGCGGCAGATAACAATAGCCGTCGTAGTAGCCGTGGAAGAAGCGGCCTTCCTGATGTCCGTGCAACGGATCATCGGTCGCATCCAGATCGAGCGCGATCTGCTCAGGCGCTACCGCGTGTGCGCCTCGAGGAACAGCTCGACGAACAGCCGCTCGATCGCCGCCGCCTCCGGCCGGATCTGGTGATAGCGGCTCACACCCGCGAGCGGATGCAGCTCCAGGCGGTTCAAGGTGCTCTTGCCCGCCAGCGCCGCGCACTTCGCATGACGCTGCGCCGCGAGCTTCCCCAGCAAGGTGCCCAGCACCGGATCGTGGCGCAGCCGCTCGTGATCGTTCAGGTCCTCGTAGCCGAGCGCCATGCCGAACACCCGCTGCCCGAGCAGCGTGTGCACCGTGTGTTCGATCGCATCGGCGCGCCGTTCATCGACGAAACAGCCCGCCAGCCGGTCGATCAATCCGATCGCTGCATCCGCCCGCCCGAGCAACAGCGCCACGGCGTCCGAACTGACCGTCCCGCCATCGAACGCCGCCACTACCCAGCGGCGCTCCACACATGAAAACTCCAGCTGCTCCGCGCTACACTGTGTCGGCATCGGGCTCTCCGTTGGTTGAGCGCTAACTCGTTGTCGCAAAACAAGTTTTACTCAATCACCGGCCCGATGCATCCCCCACTGTGAGATATCCGGGCTAGACTCGTTGCGAGTTGCGTCCAGGCAGAGGGGATCCGGTCATGTTGCGCGTGCTGACGGTTGCGGTGATCAGTGTTGCGTTGCCGACGACGCTGGCGAGTTGCTCCACCGCGGGCGGCACCGCCGCCGCGACCGCGGCGGTCGCGCAGGCTCAATCGCCGGCGACGGCCGGCACCGCTTTTCGCGCCACCGGCAACGAGCCGGGTTGGCGACTGGATATCGGCGACACTGAGATGACCTTGCTGACAGACTTCGGGCAGACACGCCTCGTTGCGGCCACGGCGATTGCACAGGTTTCCGACGGCACGACCAAGTACGTGGCCCGTACCGGGCAGGGAGAACTAACGGCGACGATCGTCGATCAACTGTGCGTGGATTCAATGAGCGGCATGCCGCACCCGCAGTCCGTGACGGTCGTCGTCGGCGGCCAGACCCTGACCGGCTGC
>Ga0209048_10001351_pt1 | contig 25372 bp, 22 predicted proteins | sample FrelakmetCRP12CR_FD_187146 | JGI IMG/M metagenome (GOLD analysis project Ga0209048, IMG submission 187146) | Freshwater lake sediment microbial communities from the University of Notre Dame, USA, for methane emissions studies - CRP12 CR (SPAdes)... | ecosystem: Environmental > Aquatic >... | reverse complement strand
CAGATTTTAGAACCACTCGGTTCGTAGATTTCAAATCCCTTATAGATGGCGGTCTCATCGTTCAGCAATCCCCACTAAATAAGGTGCAGAAGCCGGAAAACCTTGTCCTGGCTGAAACGGTTTACAATGGCAAGACCTATCGGATCAAGCGGGAGCCGACCGAACAGGAGCTTCGAGATCTCCTCTTTGGCTGGTTTGTAGAGCAGGGGGTGACTTCCAATTCTGTACTCTATGTCAAAGATGAATGCACAGTGGGAATTGGGACCGGGGAGCAGGATCGGGTGGGCGTTGCGGAAATCGCAGCGTACAAAGCCTATCAGAAATATGCCGATGCTCTTTGCTTCGATCGTTATGGCATGCCTTATAAAGAACTTGAACTTGCCATTGAAAGAGGCCAGCGTCCCAGGGAACAGAAAGAGGCGATTGACAACGAAACCAGGGAAGCACGAGGGGGCATAATCGGCGCAACGATGGTGTCCGATGCTTTCTTCCCGTTTCGAGACGGTGTTGACGTGGGAATCCGCCAGGGCGTTACAGCCGTGGTTCAACCCGGTGGCTCGATGAGAGATTGGGAAGTTATAGAAGCATGCAATGAAGCCAACGTGACCATGGTTTTGACGGGACAGCGGGCCTTCAAGCACTGATGTTTATGCGAGAAGATAGGAGACAGAATACAGAATACAGAATACAGGAGACAGGAGTCAGAAGGAAAAAGGGTCTCCTAAACTGAGCGATTCTCTCAGCAACTATCCGTCATGCCAGCGAAGGCGGGCATCCAGTGGGTGAGCGGGGTTTTCTGGATTCCCGCGCAGGCGCGGGAATGACAATCCGGACTACACGCCAAAAGAATCGCGCAGATTAGGGCCTTACTCATTCTGTCATCCGGATTCTCATCCTTGCTTGTGATCGATAGATCATAGGGGTCGGTCGGATGAGTTGCCCGAGTTCCAGGGTGGGATGAGGTTTTGGGGCATGTGCAATTGTTCGATGATCCGGGCGACAACAAAACGCACCAGGTCGTCCACCGTCCGGGGCTGATGGTAGAATCCCGGCATGGCAGGAAGGATGATGCCTCCTGCCTTGGCTAGCCTCAACATGTTGTGTAGATGAATGGTGTTAAGCGGGGTTTCTCTCGGGACGAGAATCAGTCGGCGTCCTTCTTTGAGGCAGACATCCGCAGCGCGATGCACCAGATTCTGGGAAATACCGTTGGCAATGGCAGCGAGGGTCCCCATAGAGCATGGGACGACTGCCATCCCTTCGGAATTGAAGGACCCACTGGCAAAGGGGGCCGTAAAATCACTTTCGTCATAAACAGAGACACCCGAGGGAAGGTCATCTTCCAGCGGCTTTCCGATCTCCAGATTGTAGACCAGCTTTCCTGCTTGTGATGCAACCAGATGGATATGCACCTTCTCCTGCGAGATGGTGTGAAGCAGCATCCGAGCGTAAGCGGCTCCACTCGCTCCCGTAATCGCCACAATCAACTGCTTCTCCCCCATATCGAAAATCTCCTGGAGTGATCTTAAAACAACTGATGGCTACCTTGAATTCGCCTCTTTCTTGGACTCCTCCCACGCGCGGGCAACAGAATATCCCTGGTGTACTATGCGGCATATCGCCCTGAAGAGAATCTCCGGGCAGGGACTCTGAAAAATGTTTCTGCCTATGGCAACCCCTCGAGCGCCGGCCTCCATCGCCTTCTCCACTCGCTCAAGAAAGACCGGGGCCTCAGCGATCTTGCTCCCCCCTGCTATCACCACCGGGACCGGGAGGCTTGAGGTAATCTCATGCAGAACCCTGCTGTCTTCCGGACCGGGAATCTTGATAATATCGGCGCCCAATTCGGCACCGATCCTGGCGGCATGGGCAATAGTTGAATCCTTCACTGCTTCCTTAGGACCACGGACATAAATCATCGCGAGAAGAGGGACCTGCCATTCCGCACAGGCATCGCCGACCATCCCGAAATCCTGTAGCATCTCAGGCTCGTCATGGTTTCCCAAATTGATATGGATTGAGACGCCGTCCGCCCCGCGCCGGATAGCTTCCTCAACGGTTCCGATCAGGACTTTGTGGTGAGGTGAAGGCCCCAAGCGACTGCTGGCGGAAAGATGCATGAAGATCCCGGGTAGACATCCGGTGAGTTTCTCCAGAAACCCCAGCATGCCTTTGTGCAGAACCAGGGCATCAGCGCCTTCCTGGATGCCCATCCGAATAACATCTTCGGGACGTTCCAAACCAGGGAGTGGGCCCAAACTGACCCCATGGTCCAAGGGCAGAATAACGATCCGGCCGCTGGGTGAGTTCAGGAAGCGTTTCAGCCGTAAAGTTTTTCCGCCCATATTTCAGATCTCCCGATGCACTCTGTTACTTTCGGCGGGCAAAGCCGCTACAATCTTGAAAGAAGTGCCATGCGTTAAACTTGAAAACTTGCTTTCCTACCGCAGAGATCGCTGAGACCGCAGAGATAAAGAAGAGTTAGCTCTCTGCGGCCTCGGCGGTGAGATATAGCTTTTCAGAAACGAATATTCTCAACCCTAACGTGTACAGCTCATGCCACGCAATCCAAAGGGGAATAGATTTGCAGAGAAGGAACCCGGCTGATTTCGGAAAGGTCAGCTAAGTATTGAAAAAAGAGTTCCAGCCCTCTTTTCTCGTCTCTGTTCAAGTCATAGTTCAGACATTGGTAGTAATCCTGCAGTTGCGGCAAGTCCAGGATGCCCTCCTTGAGAGCGTGCGAACAGATTTCGTCCAAATGGGAGCGTCCCCATTCCTTGGCCGAGGCAAGAGATTCCACGGCTTCCCACAGAGCGCCATTCCACCGTTCGAAAGCCTGCCGTTGAATCACCCACAGGGCGAACACAAACGGCAGCCCCGTCCAGGTGAGCCAGGCTTCCCCAAGGTCCCACCGATAGGGGTAGAGACTGTGTTCACGCAGCCGCAACGCTTCATCACCAATAGTCAACATGGCAACTGGTGGTTTTCCTTGAGCGAGAACTTCAGTGCAGCTGCCGTGACTGAAGGCGACTTCCATACCCAGTTGCATGGTAAGGAGAATCCTGAGCAAAGCTACCGAAGTATGAGAATGTGAACTTACCAGTATCGTCTGTCCTGACAGTTGATCCACAGGCACCCGACTGAGAAGCAGCACGCTCCGAACCGGCCCCCGGCAACTGATGGAGAGATCGGGAAGAATCAAATAGCGTTCAGGATAGCGAACATACTCGATGGAAGAGACAACGCTCAATTCGAGCTCACCCTGAGCCATCAGCCGGTTCAAGTGAGCCGGTGTTCCGGAAGTTAGGGTAAAAGGATGCGAGATGATTCCCGATTCCAAAGGGTAATATATGGGCAGGACGTTCAGATAACTGATCTTACCTAGCCGCAACCGTTCGCTGGATGGTGAGCCCATCGCCATGCTCCTTTGTTTCCCTGCTGAATGATCGTTTCAAAAAGCCCGTATGAAGGAAATGAATCCGGAATGGAGATGATCAGGAGGTTTGCTGCCTTTCCTGCTTCAATGCTTCCGAAACGCCGCTCTTGTCCTAGTGCTCTTGCGCCCCCTAAAGTCATCATCATGAGAATGGCCTGAGGATGCACATCGGAGTAGCTTTCGAGGATATGAGCAGCTTCGGCGAATAAACTGAGGTCCGTATTGCTGGCAAGACTGTCTGTGCCGAGAGCCGTCACCAGACCGGATCGCAGAGCCTTTGCTATATCGGGTTGTCCGACGCTCAAGTTACCGTTGCTGCGCGTGCAAAAACAGACAGAACAATGATTTCTGACCACTATGTCCCAGTCTGCATCGGTGAGATGAACCGCGTGCACCAGAAGCGTATTGGAATCGAGCACCTGCAATTGCTCCAAATAACGCACCGGAGTTGTCCGGGGGGGTGTCCAGTCGGGCGTCCATCGGCCGAGATCCACGAGGATTTCTCGGCAAAACCCGGTCCCGCGTTCTAAAAAAACGATTTCATCCGGATGTTCCGCCACATGGATGCTGAATCGAAGTCCTCCTGCCCGACACCATTCCTTGGCTTCGCGGATAACGTTTTCGGAAGTGGAGTAACAGGCATGGGCGGCAAGGCTGAATCGCGAATCGGCGGCACGGGGCATGCCCAGCGTCTGGGCAAGATCGCGCCCCAGAGCTCCAGCAAGGTCCGCCTGGTCAAATCCCAAAACCTCGAGGAAGACCTGCCTCGTGGGAAAGGAAGGTTTGGATGGAAAGTCTTGGCCAATGGGGTCCGTTTGCAGGCAGGCTCCGTTGGTGATATCTCCGCAGAGACAGCATCCTCCGGCGATCAATTGCTTCCGGCCGGCTGACAACCCCTCTTGCAGCAGTTCAGAAGTCATGGCAGGACGCAGGGAAAGGAGTTCTTTTAGCCACTCAGCGAAGCTCTCTTTTGGCAAACTCATTCGCTCGCCGAGGACTGACAATTCCAGGTGTGTGTGGGCATTGACCAGACCCGGCACAATAGCCGAGGAGCCGTGATCCACCTGCGCCGTATGCGAGGGGCTTGCAGCCTTGACTTGGGAGTAGGGACCCGCAGTCAGAATGTGGTCGTCTCTTACCAGTACCGCACCATCCTCGATGGGAGGATAAGCCACCGGGACCACCCACTTTGCCCGGTGGAGAACCGGCAGATCGCCCGATGTCTGCTCACTTCCAGGACACCATGAGCTTTCCCCGAATTTCCTGGGTTGCCTGCTAGCTGGCCATCGCGCGGGTGCATTCATCGATAGCTTCTACCCATTCGTATGTCATGGTTCTTTGTCTGGCTCGAAATCCGGCGTCATGGATCAGACGGCGGATCTCTCGCTTGGACAACCGGAAATGAACGCCGGCTGCAGCCACTACATTCTCTTCAATCATGGTTGAACCAAAATCGTTCGCTCCAAAATAGAGTGCAACCTGCGCCACCTTGGGACCCATGGTCACCCACGAGGCCTGGATATTGTCGAAATTGTCCAGAACCACGCGGGAGAGCGCCAGCAGGCGCAGGTAGGCGATGGGGGTTTCCGAAGACTTCTTGATTGCGGTATTGGAGGGTTGAAAGGGCCAGGGTATGAATGCAGTGAAGCCCTCGGTGCGATCCTGCAGGTCGCGTAGAGCGAATAGATGTTCGACGCGATGTTGAAGTTCCTCTTCATGGCCAAACATCATGGTAGCCGTGGTGCGCAGTCCCTGGCGATGGGCCTCCTCCATAACCTGCAGCCATTCCGTCGCCGAGCATTTATTGGGAGACACCCTCTTTCTCACCGAATCGACCAGTATCTCTGCGCCTCCTCCCGGGATGGAATCGAGTCCTGCCGCTCTAAGCCGTGAAATCACTTCCGCCAGGCTGATCTTTTCGAGTTTCGCAAAATGCACTATCTCGGGAGGAGAGAAGGAGTGGATATGGATCGGGAATCGGCTCTTGATGAAGCTCAGCATATCCTCGTAAAAAGCAAGGGCCAGGTCGGGATGATGGCCCCCCTGCATGAGGATCTGCGTCCCGCCAAGGTTCAAAGTCTCTTCGATTTTCCTGGTCAACTCTTCCCTGGTCAGAACGTAGGCCTCTGGATGACCGGGCGACCGATAGAAAGCACAGAACCGGCAGCCGCATATGCAGACGTTTGAGTAATTGATGTTCCGGTCCACCACATAGCTGACAATAGGCTCCGGATGTTTTTGGAGGCGGACCTTGTGTGCCAGTCGACCAAGTTGATAAAAGTCGCCTTTCTGATAGAGCTCCAGAGCCTCATCAAAGTTGAGGCGTTCCCGCAAATGAATCTTGTTGATGATGGTTTGTAATGCCAAGTTCAATCGACCCTTTCAAAAAACGAGTTGCGTTCAACGGGCTCGAATCCACCTTCGCGGATAATACGTTCCAGCTCTGAGCGGGTCAGTGCCTGTTCGGACTGTGCCCCCGCCATATGGCCGATCTTTTCTTCGATCACTGTGCCATCAAAGTCATCGGCTCCAAAGTGAAGGGCTACTTGGGCAAGCTTTACGGTGAGCATGATCCAGTAAGCCTTCAGATGAGGAAAATTGTCCAGCATGAGGCGGCTGACCGCCATGGTCTTGAGATCAGCCATGCCGGTTGTAGGTTCCACCCCCGTGAGACCGCTGTTTGCCGTCTGGAAAGGGAGCGGGATGAAGCACAAGAACCCGCTGGTCTCATCCTGGAGCTCGCGCAAGGCCACGAGATGTTCCAAACGTTCCTCGGGGGTCTCGACGTGTCCATAGAGCATGGTCGCATTTGTCCTGATGCCCAGTCGATGAGCTTCGCGAACGATCTTCAGCCAGTCTTCACCGGTGGTTTTGTTTGGGCAAAGCATGGTCCGCACGCGAGGACTGAAGATTTCCGCACCACCACCCGGCAGCATGTCAAGGCCTGCCGACTTCAGCCGAAGCAGAACATCCCGTATGCTTGTTCCTTCCTTTTGTGCAAAATGATCGATTTCGACTGCCGTGAAGGCCTTGATGGTAATAGACGGGCGAAGGGTCTTTATTTCTCTTAAAAGGCTTTCGTAGTAGGACAGCGGTAAATCAGGGTGGCAGCCGCCAACAATGTGGACCTCAGTGATATGGCTGTCCCCGCGTTCCTTAATCTTTTCCAGGATGCGTGGCACCGACAATTCGAAAGCCAGCGGATCACCCTGTTCCTTGCCAAAGGCACAGAAGCGGCAGCCGTTAACGCAAATGTTCGAGTAGTTGATGTGTTGATTCATGACATAGTAGGCAGCTTTGTCATGAAGGCGGGTCCTCACTTCATGAGCTAAAGCTCCCACCGCAAGGATGTCCCGGCAGGCAAAGAGCTTGAGGCCGTCTACCATGTCAAGGCGCTGGCCTGCCTGAACTTTGCCATAGATATCTCCCAAACCAAGATCTTGGTAGAATCCGTAATCACTTCCCATCTGTCCCCATTCCCCTTTTGATAAGCTGGATGAATTCGTCTACCCGTCCCTCCATTTCCCTCACGGGGGCCTGGTAGAGACCTGAACCGGCATCGAGGAAGGAGACGCAATAGGCCTGGAGAAACCGGTCCATCAGCGCATCCAGGAAGAAGACTGCGGCGTCGATATCGAGGTCCCGACGCAGGTTGCCGCGAGCAATGCCCGACTCCACCAGGGGCCTGAGGTATTCAGCCGAAAAGAGATGGACCTGCTGCAGAAACTCGGCGCGTAGAGGAAAATCCTCCTGGAAAACCATTTTCAGATAGATCCGGTAGATCTTTGGATGCCGGTCGATGAATTGAATTCCAGCAATGAGGCTCTGGCGGATGCGTTCGAAGAAGTCGGTCTCAGCGGTGATCTGCTTGACCTGGCGGAGAGACCGTCTGACCAGTTCTACGGCGTGATCGAACACCACATGGAAGAGCCCTTCCTTCGTCCCAAAGTATTGAAAGATGGAACCCTTGGCAATTCCCAGTTTCTGCACCATCCGGTTGACACTGGCCTGCCGAAACCCGTGGCTGGCAAACTCCTCCACGGCAGTCTCCAGGATCCTTTCCTGCTTGTCGTTTTCGAGGTTCTTGAAAGTCTCACGAGGAAGCATCTATTGCCCACCGTAATCGTTAAATGACCACCCGGTCATTATAAGGGAATTGTCCTTTTTGTCAATAAGCTTTGATTGATCAACACGGATCATTCGGCGGGTCAGTGGCTCGCTGTGGCCGAGCGAGGATCGATCTTGCGTGTGATGGGCTGGACTTGGTTGACACTATAGCTCTCAAGATAAAGGCTTTGAGCTTTGTGGCATTTTGTAAGGATAAACACCTCACAGTTTTGTGTGGCATAATCAAAAACTCTACTCAAAGAGAGTTGTGCTATGCACAGTTTCCGGATCAATTTTCCAAGTTCAACTTCAAGGGTACTGAAAGAGATGCTTCTCGAGCCCGAACGCAGGCATGACCTTGAACTGGCCACGGCATCAAAAAGGCAGCATGCTTTGAACCCAAAATGAACTTCCACAACACTATAGACAATGGTATAAACGATGGCGAAGTCACGTTTTGATGATGGATGGGTTTCATAATTCTCCAATATTAGTTGCCGGCATTTCCTCCTTTTGAAGAAAGCTCATAATTCTTTTAGGCCGCCGGAGTAATCCTGATCCGTTTGAACTCTATGAAAAAAGCAACGAAGAAAAGAAATAAATCGCCAAAAATCAACAAAGCTTCACTTGACACCTCCAAAAGCCAATCTCCCATTACTCAGGTGCCAGGGCTAACTTTATCGAGCACCGCAGTTTCTGAGGGGGGTGGTTATTGGGGTTACTTGTTTGTCTTGATATGTGTCGTGCTTGCGGCCGCCTGGCTGCGCGCTTCGCGCCTTGACCACCCAATGCGCTACGATGAAGCCTACGCCTTCCTCTCCTTTGCTTTTCCCACATCACCCCAAGCCTGGTTTGATTACCATGAGCCCAATAATCATGTTTTACACACCTTATTGGTTCACCTGTTCACCCGCTTTGGGGGATATGATCCTACAACCATTCGCCTTGCTGCTTTCTTTTCGGGAGTTGCGATTGTTCCCGCTGGAAGCTACCTTGCACAGCGTCTAACCGGGCGATGGTCGGCAGCATTACTAGCCGCCATGCTACTGGCGACATCGAACCTGCTGGTTGAGTATTCTGTTAACGGTCGCGGTTATTCTATGGTGTGCCTTGCAAGTCTGTTAATGGGGATTTGGACTGTTCAAATCTGTCGAGAATTTTCGCGGACGCGATCGTGGGTTGCCTGGACGACGGCAGCAGTGCTGGGGATGTTCACCATCCCGATTATGCTCTATCCCGTCGCAATCTTTACGTGCATAATTCTTTTTGAAATCATGCTGCCACCTGGGGGCAAGAAAGAAAAACGGAACGCCTTGAGGCGTCTCGCATTTGCGCTGGGCGCATTTGCGCTGGCAACAATTCTACTCTATTTGCCGGTAATTGCCGCTAATGGCCTGGGCCCCATCGTGGGGAATCGCTGGGTCAGCCCGCTCCCGCCAAAGGAGGTGTTCAGCAAATTGCCTCACCAGGCTGTCATCACGCTGTCTCAGTGGATTCGGGACACAGACTGGCTGTGGCGGGCGCTGGTATCTCTGGGGGTGGCAACGTCCATTATCGTTGGGGTGACTTACAGAAGAATTTTCTGGATTTTACCCCTCGTCGGCGCCGTGCTCCTCGCATTGGCGGCGATCGTTCAGCGGGTCGTACCTTTCCCGCGAGTCTGGATGTTCATGTTGCCTCTGGTACTCGTTTTAGGAGCTTGTGGGATGGATTTCCTCACTACGACCTTTCGCAACCGACCTGCTCGTTTTTGGAGTTCAGCCATTATGAGTGCCCTGGTACTAGTTGCAGCTATGCACAGTGCATGGTATATCCATCACCGCCCCTTCCTGAATACTGAGGACGAAGACACGTTTGTGGAGGCCGAAGCGGTGTGCCGCGACCTGGCTGCAATGTGCGACGGGAAGACGGCCGTTATAGTGCTCAAAGGACCTGCACAAGCACCTATGAACTATTATGTTGCTTTCTATCACCCGATGAAACTGACTGATTATCGGAGCAAGAATTGTGAGCGGGCCCTGGTGGTTGTTGATAACCGCCAAAGCGTCGATAAAGTTTCTGCGGTCCATCCCGGTTTTGCCGAACACTATTATCCTCTAACCGTGTGGAAAACTTATCCTCATGCGACGGTCTACCTGGCTTTCCGTCAGCAAGCATCTGGTACCACAGTTCAGAAATAGGCATCCAGAAGAAATGGGACAAAAGACTATCAGCTGGGGTCGCGGCTCTAGATCGAATGGAGGCTCTCATACCCATTCCAAACCTAAGCACCGTCCTGTTGAGCAAACCGAGGCAAATCTTCCGGGGTATTTGTCGAAAACTGATAGGGAAGAAAGGCACAAATGGTTGCCTTTCTGTCTTATGGCGGTGTGTGCCGGTATTGGCGGGGCGATCCTGCTATTCTGCACCACCTGGGGTATAGGTGTCACCACTGACTCAACGGTGTACGTTAATGTGGCGCGCAACTTCCTGAAAGGGTATGGGCTTAGCCATCCGCCGGGCGCCCCCATGACCCATTATCCGCCCCTCTATCCCATCACCCTGTCCTTGAGTGGCCTTTTTGGGCAGGATCCCCTGGAGGGCGCGAGATGGCTTCATGCTCTTCTGTTTAGTGTGACTTTGATATTCTGTGGATTGACAATCTACAGAGAGACCCATGGGTCCACTATTGCCTGGGTTACTGGCCTTCTATTGCTCCTTTCTTCAGGCACAATGATCTTTGTCTATTCCTTTGCATGGTCAGAATCGCTGTTCATACTACTTTCTATTGCGGGATTTCTGATGTTGGGTGAATACCTTGAGAGATCAAAACCTCTGCTGCTCTTAGCCTCGTCGATTTTGCTCGGTTCCGCTTTCCTGACTAGATATATAGGGATTAGTTTAGTGATAACAGGATGCCTATGCATATTATTGTTCTCAAGATCGAATTATTTAAGAAGGTGCATCGATGCAACGATTTTTGGCATCCTGAGCCTTTGTCCGATAATCTTGTGGGTTGTTAGGAACAGAATGGTTGCCGGTACCCTGACCAATAGGGCCATGGTAAGCCATCCGATTACCTTCCACCATCTCAATTCTGCTATCTCGACACTTTCAGGTTGGCTCTGTATGCCTGAGGATTGGCCTTTGTATTTCAGAGGCATTCTTCTGGCAATCTTCACGCTTACAGTTTTGGCAGGTTACGCCATCTTATTGGGAAAATGGCTTACGTCTAAAGAGAACCGTCAAGACAAACGACTCTTATATTACCCCTCTTTATCAATACTGTTCGTTGTTATCTATATGCTATGTCTTGGTTTTTCTATATCTTTTGTAGATGCACACACTCCTGTTGATGCTCGTATTTTGTCTCCATTATACGGGTTAATCGTGATCGGAGTTGTATGTATGATTTATCATTTATGGTATATGTTTGCAAAAAGGCAGATAATCATCATATTAATTATTCCAATGTCTTTTGCATTAATTGTATGTCAGATTGTTTATTCAGTTCCGCTGGTTGCTTCTCTGCATTATGAGGGTAGCGGGTTTTCCAGTAGATATTGGAAACACTCCGACTTGATGGATATTATTAAATCACTCCCCGATAATGCGGTTATTTATACAAACGGCTCCGATGCCATTGAGATCCTCACCGGGAAGAGTTCAATAATGATCCCACCCAAAGTCCATGCTGGTACAAGACTGCCTAACGAAAAGTTTTCGTCTGAGTTTTCGGGGATTGTCGAACAAATCAACACTGGCAAAGCGATTCTGGTCTATTTCAATCTGATCACCTGGCGCTGGTATCTTCCCACTGAGGAGGATTTTTCCAGGAATTTGCGCACTCAGGTTCTTTATCAGGGATGGGATGGAACTGTGTACGGTGTCAGGTGAAAACGGAAGAGGCGCCATCTCCGTATAACCCAACCTTAACCTCCAAATCCTGACAATGAAGAGATCGTCCCCTGTGAGGTCTTTCGAAATCGACTTAAATTGCTCTCCTGCCTGGAAACCATTCGCTGCGATGAGAGCAGAAGCGCCTGGGTCTTTTCGGGGATTGGTGAGGGGCATGGGGAAGGGCTATCCGTTTCGAGAGCCACGGCGATCGCCCAAGCTGGTCATAATGCCTCGGCCATCCTGGCGGATGCATACAAGTAGCGTGAAGCTGCTCTTGTGGTTATTGATTGGCCCCGAGAAGCGATTCTCAAAATCATGAATCGAGTGGCAGGCTAATGATGAGATAGTTGGTATCATCCTCTCTTTTCATTTCGATATGCCCATCATGAGCTTCCAGAATTCTCCATGCCCGGAGGAGACTGAAACCCAACCCCAGAGTCCTGGAAGAGAAATCGAGACCCGAGAGCATGCCCATAACGTCTCCCGGCAAATCCCATCCCTTGCCGCAAATGGCTATGCTGACCTGATTCGTTGCTTGGAGTGGAGGTATCTCAACCCAAATCCTGACATCGCCTGCCTTCTTGCTCATTTAGATCATCGCGTGCAGGAGCCGCTGCAAGGCGCTCTTGATGGCTTCCTGATCAATGGCAATAAAGACAGGATCGCATCCGTAGTTTCGAATCACCTCTGTGTTTTTGGCATCAGCCAGACTCTCGAGTTCGGAAATGACCTCATCGAGGGTCTCAACGAGATTGAACCGAAAGCGTGAGGGATTGTAGGCACTGGAGAAGGCGGCAATCTCGTTCATTACCTGCTGCAGACGGCCGGATTCTTTAACGATGATACTTGCATAATTGGATAAATCATCCTTCCCCTCGAGATTCTTGGCCAATCTTTGAGCAAATCCCCCAATTGCCATTAGGGGATTGCGTATCTCATGGGCCACCGCATCCAGAACATTCCTGATGGTTTCCTTTTTGTCCTTGATGGCTTCCGGAGTTCTAAAAACGTCAGGTTCCTCAACCTCGGAGGCGAGGCCGATAGCCTTTGCCAGATTGACCCGCAATGAGCTATTCATCGTGGCTAATGCATGGTTGGCCTTTTCCATCACCTCCAAAACATCCTCGTTGGAATCCACGCTAAGATGAAGATGGCCTGCAATTTCTTCAACTTTCGAAAAAGACGAACAAAGTATTTCGTTGACTCTGTCCGCATCCAGACCCAGCAGGCGGGCGGTTTCTCTGATGAATCCAAAATCGCCTGTCTTGCCAAAGAATATTTGCGTGGACGATCTGGAAAACTCTATGATCTTACACAGAAACGGCCGTTGAGCCAGAAGGGCCTCAGATCCGAAGTACTTCTGAGTTTCGGTTAGGTGCTCCGGGAAATGCCAACGCTTGAAAATAACCCGCCCGATTTCTCGATGATTGATGCCAAGGTGCTCTTCCTCCCACGCAACGATTTCCTCAAGGGAGGCTTCTTCGTCAGGAAATGACTCCTTCAGTGCCTGAGGACAGAGGTGGTATAGCATCAAAAGACCTATTTCCAGAATCAGCGCAGCGGTGAAGACTTCCTCTTCAGGAGGTTTTTCCCGCATCTGTATCGATCGTGCAAAACCCTGTGCAATAAAAGCTCGATAAAGAGACGTCTTCCAGAAGTACTCGTAGTTCATCCGACCGACTTTTCCCATCGGGAAGGAGTCTCTCAATGACAGGGTCAAAGCCATGACTCGCAGCCTGTTAAACCCGATTACCAGGATGGCCTGAGATACGGATGAAACAGTCCTTCCACGAGAGTAAAAGGCAGAGTTGGCCATCTTTATCAACCGTGTGGTCAAACCCGAGTCCAACTCTATTATTGCAGCCAAGTCAGATGCCGAAGTGCGCTCATCGGCAGCGGCCTTAAGCAGCCGGAGGAGCACCGGTGAAGGAGATGGAAGATAGTCGCCCTGTGCAATTCTCTGTAGGATCTTCGTTCTGTCGGTCTTTTCCACTTTCGATCACCTCAAGAATCTGATCTTAAGTGAGGTTAACGTTTTTTTCAGTTCACTCGGCGATTTTTCTGTTAGCAAATCTCAGGATATTTAACAATTGCTTACGTTTCAAGCAGGATCGCGAACAATCTGAAAATACCTTTTCTGATTGACAAACCCATCGGTGTCTATTAGGGTTGCTCTGCTCATTTTGAAGGGTCATTCGCGATCTAGTGCTGATAGCTCGAGCAGCATTCTTAGTGGACTAGGCAAAATATAGCTGATCCAGACTTTTGGGGCGCTATTCCTCTGCTGCTGCCAGTTGACGCGTCGCAATTCTCATCATCTGCATCCATTCAAAAACAACTTCTCTAAGGCTCAATATCCACTCTTGTCTTGAGCCATATTCTTGAAAAGGGGGTGAATAGGCAATCGAAGGAATTGGTCTGTATCATTAGAAAAAGTTAAGAGAACGAGAGCAGTTAACCTTAGAAAAAAAACAACTGGAGGACAAGTATGCCCTACGATGCGACAAAACTCATGGACTGGCAGATTTCCGAAGCAGCTGAGAAGAACATGCCCACACCGGACGAGTGGCGAGAAAAAATGGGCTTGCAAAAGGATGAAATCCTCCCCATGGGACGGCTCTGTAAGCTGGATTTCCTCAAAATCATGAACCGTCTCAAAGACCGGCCCGACGGCAAATACATTGAGGTGACCGCCATTACTCCTACTCCCCTGGGGGAAGGGAAAAGCACCACATCGTGTGGCCTTATGGAAGGGCTGGGGATGCGTAAAGTCAATGTGGGCGGATGCCTGAGGCAGCCTTCAGGCGGGCCCACGATGAATGTCAAGGGGACCGCGGCCGGCGGCGGCAATTCTCTGCTCATCCCCATGACCGAGTTTTCCATGGGACTCACCGGTGACATAAACGACATCATGAACGCTCACAACCTGGCCATGGTGGCCCTTACATCCCGTATGCAGCATGAGAGGAATTACACCGACGAGCAGTTGCAGCGGCTCACCAAGATGCGCCGTCTGCACATCGACCCCACCCGGATCGAAATGGGTTGGATCATGGATTTCTGCGCCCAGGCGTTACGCAATATCACCATTGGCATGGGCGGCAGAATGGATGGGTATATGATGCAATCCAGGTTTGGCATTGCCGTCAGCTCGGAACTAATGGCTATTCTTTCCATTATCAGGGATCTGGCCGACCTCAAAGAGCGCCTGAACAACATCACAGTGGCTTTCGACCGGCGTGGTAATCCCGTAACCACAGGCGACCTGGAAGTAGGCAACGCCATGACCGCCTGGATGCGCAACACTATCAATCCCACCCTCATGTGCACCGCCGAATATCAGCCTTGCATGGTTCATGCCGGCCCATTTGCCAACATAGCCGTAGGTCAGTCTTCCATTATCGCCGACCGGATCGGCCTGAAGATGTTCGATTATCATGTTACCGAAAGTGGGTTTGCAGCGGACATCGGCTTTGAGAAATTCTGGAACGTGAAGTGCCGATACAGCGGTCTCATTCCTCATGTTTCCGTGCTCACCACGACCATTCGGGCGCTCAAGATGCACGGCGGGGGGCCGAAGGTCGTTGCCGGCATCGCCCTGCCTGATGCGTATACAAAAGAAGACCTGGGGCTGCTGGAAAAGGGTATTCCCAACATGGTCCACCACATCAACACCATTCGGAAAGCAGGAATCAATCCGGTGGTCTGCATCAATGCGTTCCACAATGATACCAAGGCTGAAGTTGCCTTGGTGCGCAAACATGCGGAAGCCGCTGGGGCCCGCTGCGCCGCGTCTTACCATTGGGCCAAGGGCGGTGAAGGAGCTCTGGAATTCGCCGACGCGGTGATGGATGCCTGTGGCGAAAAGAACGATTTCAAGTTCCTTTATCCAGTGGAAATGAAGCTGCGGGATCGTGTGTCAACGGTCGCAAGGGAAGTTTACGGCGCCGACGGCGTAGCCTGGACTCCAGAAGCCGAAGCCAAAGCCAAAATGCTGGAAGGCGATTCCAAGTATGATGACTATACGACGATGATGGTAAAGACCCATCTCAGTCTTACCCACGATCCGGCAGTCAAAGGCACGCCCAAGGGCTGGATCCTCCCCATCCGCGATGTGTTGATTTACTCCGGGGCCAAATTCTTGTGTCCCTGTGCCGGCGCAATCAGCCTGATGCCCGGGACCTCTTCCGACCCGGCTTTTCGCCGTGTAGATGTAGATGTCAATACCGGCAAAGTGTCGGGATTGTTCTAGAGACTGGCAGTGTTTCATGACGATCCACACCAGTCATTGCGCTTAAAATTGGATAAAAGCGGGGCAGGCAATGCCCCGCTTTATTAAGGGGGAAGACGATGCCGGCCAAGTTACTGAAAGGGGCCGATGTGGCCAAGGAAATCCGGGCGGAGCTCAAGGTAGAAGTCGAAAACCTACAGGCCAAACACGGGGTGGTTCCAGGCCTGGTGACAATTCTTGTTGGAGAAAATCCCGCCTCTCAGAGCTATGTGAGAGGGAAACAAAAGACCGCTCATGAACTGGGATTTTATTCGATTCAGGACAATCAACCTGCTGACTTGAGCGAAGAAAAGCTGTTGCAGCTTGTCGACCAGTATAACAAGGACCCCAAAATCCATGGCATCCTGGTGCAGTTGCCGCTGCCCAAACATATCAATGAAAATCGCGTGTTGCTCTCAATCGACCCAAGCAAAGATGTGGATGCTTTTCATCCGATAAACGTTGGGAAGCTCTTGATCGGTGAGCCAGATTACCTGCCCTGCACTCCAGCAGGGATTCAGGAATTGCTCGTGCGTTCCGGGACGGAGATTTCCGGCGCCGAAGTGGTCGTCGTCGGCCGTTCCAACATCGTGGGAAAACCAATTGCAGCAATGCTCTTTCAGAAGGCAAAGGGGGCCAATGCGACGGTCACCGTATGTCACACCCGAACGAAGGATGTCAAGTTTCATACCACCAGGGCGGACATCCTGATCGTGGCAGCCGGGGTTAAAGAGTATGTGAAGGGAGACATGATCAAACCGGGCGCCGTTGTGATCGACGTCGGCGTCAATGATGTGGGAGTGACCGCAGACGGGAAACGTATCCTCAAGGGAGATGTGGCGTTTGATGAAGCGGTGGAAATCGCCAGCGCTATCACCCCTGTACCGGGGGGAGTTGGCCCCATGACCATCACCATGCTCATGAAGAACACTGTCCGGGCCTGCAAGGTGCACAACAAGATCAAGGATTAAAGTCTCAGGCAGAACAGGGAATCACTTGCCAATTGACCCGCAGATGACCTCTCGTCTGCGGGTGAACCATTAGGGCCTGCCCAATAGCAACTTCCACATAAAACGTTATTCATGGCCAGATCCTCGGTCAAAAAAGAGCGTTCCTGCAACAGGGGCTCCATTAAGGGATTCTTTTCGGGATTTCTTCACTATTCAAAGCATGACAGCCTTTATAAATTATTTCAAATGCTTGTTTCCATTGTGCGAACTGCTCGGATTTTCCGCGCAAGACAATTAAGAAAATTGTGAAAAGTTTTCTATTGTTCTGGCTCATCTTTTGTGGTTTAATAATTATTTGAGAGAATTGAGCTTATTGGGCAGAACGTGATCTTACTGACTCGATGTTGTGGCTGATTTTTCTGTACCTCGCTGACTGTTCCCGCTGATTGATTCTTGCTCATAGTGCTTCCCCCAATCGACCATTGTTGACAGGCTGTGGTCATCGACCATGCGCTCCTCGGACGCTTTTCTGCTTCCCTATATTGGCGTGCAGAAAGCAAGTTGCCCAAAGGGGAGTTTGCTTTTTTAGGGGGTGTTTCCAATAAGTGTCATTTCGAGCCGAAGGCGAGAAATCTCTTTGGCCCCACCAAGAGGTTTCTAATTTCGCTCTGTTCCGGTTGAAATGGAAGGAAAGGGGTTTTTGAACCCGCTTTTGGTACCTGTAGTGAAGCTAGACCGGTTTTCTTTGGGGCGGGGACGCTGATGCGCGGGCTTGGGATTCAAGAAATTTCCATTGTTGGATTGGGAAAGAGCAGCAAAGGAGGCTAGAGTATGTATGAATTTGTTCGTGGCCCGCTATTGTGGGTTGCTTTCATCGTCTTCATTGTGGGTATGATCTATCGGGTCGCAGCCCTCATCAGTCTCAGCAAGAAAAAGGACAAAGTGGTGTATGACCACTTCAGCGCCAAGTGGGCCCTGAAGTCCATCTTTCACTGGCTGCTGCCTTTGAATCGAACGGTAGCCCAGTATCCCGTTTATTCAATTCTGACTTATTTGTTCCACATCATACTGCTGGGCGTGCCCATATTCCTACTGGCTCATAACGTTCTGTGGCATGAATCGTGGAAAATAAGTTGGTGGAGTCTGCCGGAAGACGTCGCCGATTATCTGTCTCTTCTCATGCTTGCCTTGATCCTGTTTCTCATGGTCCGACGGATGGTCGCTCCTTACGCGAGGATCGTGACCACTGCATATGATTACGCTCTGCTGCTTGTTGTCGCTATGCCTTTCCTCACCGGTTACATGGCGTACCATCAGTGGATCAACTATCAGTGGATGCTGATCCTGCATATACTTAGTGGTGAATTGATGTTAATCCTCATTCCCTTTACGAAGCTTTCGCACATGATCCTGTTCTTCTTATCCAGGGCTCACATCGGCAGTGAGTTCGGAGAACGAAGAGGGACCGTGACATGGTAAAGGAATGAGGGTTTAGAACAAAATGAAAAGGAGAATCAAAAGATGGGTGAACCTGTCAATACCCAAGTGATCAAAGAACGTCTAGATGCCGCAAAGGGCGCGCGCATGAAAATGTGGCTTGAATTGTGTGCGCACTGTGGCCTCTGCGCGGAAAGTTGTTTCTTTTATCAGGCCCACGACAAAGATCCGACCTACATGCCTTCCTACAAGATCATCAAGACCCTGGGAGAACTGTACAAGAAAAAGGGCGAGGTCAGCAGGGAATTCCTGGAGGAAACCAGGGAGATCGTATGGGGCAAGTGCACCGCTTGCAGAAGGTGCTCGATGTACTGCCCCTTTGGTATCGATATCGCCACTATGATTGCTACGGTTCGAGGGATCTGTAACACCCAGGGAGTCCATCCGGAAGGACTCCAGCGAGCAGTGGACAACTACTGGGCTGAGGGCAACCAAATGGCCATGACCAAGGAGGATTGGCTTGAAACCTGCACCTGGATGGAATCGGAAACGGGAGAGGAAATAGCAGGCCTCCAGATCCCCATGGATAAGGAAGGCGCAAACATCATGTACACGGTCAACGCCCGGGAGCCTATGTACTATCCTCAGGACGTCGGCATGGCGGCCACGATCTTTAATATCGCCGGCGAAGACTGGACGATGACTTCCGAGGGCTGGGATGACACCAACCTGGCCATGTTTGCAGGTGATGCCAAGTGCATGGCCCACGTGACGAAACTCACCTACGATGCGGCCATAAGGCTCAAGGCGAAACAAATCGCGATAACCGAATGAGGGCATGCCTACCGACACCTTCGGTACGAAGGTCCATACTGGCTAGGATATCCCAATGGTGAACCACCTGTTCCCGTCATTCATTCGATCGAACTTTTCGCCAAGTATCTGCGGGAAGGCCGCATCAAGATCGATCCGGAAAAGAAGCTCAAAGAAAGGGTCACTTATCAAGATCCTTGCAACCTCTCTCGAAACGGCAATCTGGCCGGATTCGGCAGAGAGATCGTCAGCTACATTGCAGACGATTTCGTTGAGATGCAACCCAATCGCGAACACAATCACTGCTGTGGCGGCGGCGGCGGCTTCATACCCATGGGGCCTCCCTTTAAACATAGGAGAATAGAGTCCGGTAAAATCAAAGCGGAACAAATCCGGGCTACCGGCGCCAAACTCGTGATTGTTCCTTGCCATAACTGTTTTGATCAGATTAAGGACCTGAACAAAGAATACGATCTTGGAGTCCACGTCAAGCAGTTCAAGGAAATCATCACGGAAATCATGATCATTCCCGAGGAATTCCAGCCGAAGGAAGAGGCTGATGAATAGAATTCCAAAGACGGGGGAGACTAGCACGGTCAAGGTCATCAGGAGAGGAGACGCTATTATGAGGAGGGGGTTGATCATCTTCCTGTCGAGTCTACTGCTCGCAACAATGTTTGTAACGTTTCACGACAGGGTGGGGGCTCAAGAAGATACTATTAACATTGATCACAAGGACGCTTTCAAAGGGCTTCAGAGACCGCCTGTGAAGTTCACCCATGAAAAGCATGCCGACCGATATCCCAATTGTACTGAATGCCACCACACTTATGAATATCAAGGTGGCAAAAGAGTGAACGACTGGAACGGAGAGGGACAGCCTTGTTCGGAATGCCATAAGGTGAAGGAAGATGGCAAGAAGCTCCCGTTGATGAATTCCTTTCACGAGACGTGCACGGGATGTCATCGTTCGCTTGACAAGGAAGGCAAGAAATCTGGCCCTGTGACTTGCGGTGAATGCCACATCCGTTAGCCTTTCTTGGCGTAACGGATAATGATGAAAATACATCTAAACCCGCTCCCGACCAGGTTGCTGTGATCAGGGAAGTCTGCAACGATTGCGGCAATAGTTGATGGGGAGTGGGTTTGTGCGCTTCGAGGGGACCCTGCTGGAGGCATACGTTTCATTTGACTCTCCGTTCCCTTTTGAAGTCCTGCCTTTAATATCAAACGGAATCAATCGAACCCCGCTTTCCGCGACCGGTGGGAAGATATCCCACTCTTGTTTCATAATTTTCTGGAGCGGTTTCGACAAGCGACCAACAAACCGGTTGCGGGGATTCGCGAAGATCCACTCGTGCTTCTTCAGACGTATAACTGGCCGGGCAATGTGCGGGAACTCCAAAATGCCATCGAACGAGCTTTGGTGCCGGCGAAAGATGAGGTTATAAAACAGGAGGATTTTGGCTTCCTCTGCTTTCATTATCCTGCTACGTTATCTTGCCCATACAGGTTGCTTTGGTAGTTTCTTCTGCCTTTGGCTCATGACAGGTAGCTCTGATTCTATGAAAGTAGCATCCCTTTCCCTTGCCTGTATCATCGCTTGCACCCTCTCTTTAAGCGGTTTCGCTGGAGCCCGGGGAAGCGATCAAGTACTCATCGTCGCAAGCGAGAAGCGTCTGGAGATTCAGGCAGAATACCTTCGGCAAATATACCCGGAGGTAAGGGCGAATATTGAAAACGCTCTTGGCTGGAGACTCCTATCAGCTCCGCGAGTATTGCTGGTCGGTGATAAAGAGGTTTTCGAGAAAATGAGCGGAAATCCCATGGTCTCCGCCTTTGCACTTCCCGCGCGGCATTCCATGGTCATTTACTTGCCATCGAGCGCTTTAGATCTCTATGTCTTGCACGAGACGTTCGAACATGAACTATGTCATCTTCTCCTCCATGACCACATCAGAGAAACGCTCCTTCCCAAATGGATGGATGAGGGAATCTGCCAGTGGGTAAGTGGCAGCTTTGGGGAAATCCTGGTGGGGAGGGGCGTTGCTCCCAGCGATATGGTTCTGTCCCGCCATCCTATCCCATTGCAGCTGCTCGCGGTAAGCTTCCCTAGAGACAAAGACTCACTCATTCAAGCTTATGCGGAAAGCCGCCTGTTCGTTGACTACTTGGTGGCTCAGTACGGTAAAGAGGCCTTCCTCAGCGTTCTGCAGCACATGAAGGAAGGAGAGCCCATCGATCTCGCTGTTTCTGAAGCTCTCTCCAAATCTCTGGAAAACCTGCAGGACGAATGGCTGAAAAAGCTCCACGGCAGGAGTGCGTGGTTGCTATGGGTCAGCCAGTACCTCTATGAGATTCTTTTCTTCCTTGGCGCGCTATTGACCATCCTGGCTTATGTTCGGTTGATGTTCAGGAAAAAAGAATATGACCCAGACGAGGAAGATGAGGAATGATTGTGGATCTTTATGGTTGCCTCTATTGAAATGGAATTGAAAATTGGTCAGCGCTTCGATTAGTATCGCTTCTGAATTTACTTCACTGAGGATGCCCTATTAAGGAGCTCTGTTGGCGCCCTTTTGATCTTTCCTCTAAAGCTGAGTGGCAGCAGGGCCTGATCACAGCCCATCGAAAATAGGTATCCTTCATTCCTCCATCATGCCGGTGAACACCGGAATCCAGGCTCCTTCTGGATTCCGGCTTCCGCCCGGAATGACGAGAGGGTTATCGGAAACTTTGTTGTGTGGAGCTGTACTAAGGGGCGAAATGTTGTCAACTCTTGAGAGGAGGATGAGTTTTATGGATAAAGAGATCGTAATGATGCTGGCTGCCGGGGCCCTGTTCTTGATCAGCACTATGGCATCTGCATCCGGAGGGGGAGGCGCTCCGGCGGTCACCGCCGATGAGGCTCTGCAGAAATTGATAGAAGGGAATCAACGGTATGTCGGGTATCAAATGACGGGTCAGAAGCGATGCGATGCGAGTACGCGCCAATCCTTAACGAAGGGGCAAAGCCCCTATGCGATCATTCTCTCCTGCGCAGACTCCCGCGTCCCACCCGAGATCGTTTTTGACAAGGGCCTGGGTGAGATTTTCGTAGTCAGGGTTGCCGGCAACATTCCCGATCCCGTTGTCCTGGGAAGCATTGAATATGCTGCCGAACATCTGGGTTCTCCCCTCGTCGTGGTTCTGGGGCATGAGCGCTGCGGTGCTGTGACCGCGGCCGTCGACGCCAAGGGCGAACCAGAGGGCAATATTGGCGCCATTATCAAGACTATCGCCCCGGCTGTGGGCCTGGCCGAAAAAGAGGCCAAGGGCAAGGATAAGGCAGAACTTGTAGAGGCGGCCATCGACTTCAACATCAAGCTGGTTTGTGATTCGTTGGTCAAGCAGTCAACGGTTATCAAGCACCTGGTTGATGAAGGAAAACTAAAGATAGTAGGCGCCAAATATGACCTTGACGACGGTAAGGTGAGACTTTTTGATGGGAGATAGTCTGTTGGTTCCTTGTCTGATAGGGCTTTAATATCTCGAGAAAGTGGGTGTGCAGCGCATAGATGCCTGATAAAATGGGCCCCTCCAGCCCTCTTAGCCCGTGCGCAAGGGGCCCTGATATTTTGGAGAAGTCCACTTCTCTTCATCCTGGCTCCAGTGCTCAGCAGCCAATCAAATCAACCAAAGCAAGAAGGAATGCGATTTTGCTGAGCAGCTCGCAGAGGTGGTTCCTGAAAGAAACAGCTGCCAGGGGACTACTTAAACCCGGGTTCTCAATTCTAGGCAAGGCCTAGCAATTTGGGGATTGTCATACTCAGTGCGGGTATGTAAGTTATTAATAACAGAACAATTACTAAGCTGATGATGAGGGGCAGAATCGGCTTTATCACCTCTTCCAGGGACATTTTCCCAACACTGCAAATGGTAAAGAGGCAGGCTCCGACTGGGGGTGTGATCAATCCAATGACCAAGTTCAGACACACGATCACTCCAAAGTGTAGAGGGTGAATGCCGATTTTGGATGCTAATGGAGCCAACACCGGCGCAAGAATGATCAATGCTGCGGTCTGGTCCATAAAGCACCCAACTATTAGCAATACAATGTTGATAATCAGGAGAACGAGATACTTGTTATCTGTTACTGAAAGGATTAAATCCGCTATTGTTTGCGGTAATTGCTCCACAGCTAATAACCAGGAAAAGATAGCGGCTGTAGACAATATAATAAAAACAACTGCAGTAATTCGGGTCATGTTAGTGAGTAATTCCACAACGTCCCTTAATTTGATAGTTCGATAGACAAGCCAGCCCAATATAAAAGAATAAAAAACACCTATCGCTGCAGCTTCAGTGGGAGTAAAAAGTCCTCCCAAAATTCCGCCGGCGATGATAACCGGCATTAGAAGAGGCAAAAAAGCATGTTTTGCTGAGATAATTAATTCGCGGAAATTGGCTCGGTGTTCAATTGTGCGTAAGCTACTCCTCGTGGCTGCCATATATACACAGATCATTAGTGCGAATCCCATGATCAGCCCGGGTAGAATTCCGGCTGCGAAGAGCCCGGAAATGGAAACCCCCATGAAGGAGCCGTAAATCACCATAACTGTCGACGGTGGGATGATGGGTCCTATACAGGAAGCAGCAGCAACAAGAGCGGCCGCGAAACCCCTGGAATAACCCTCTTTCTCCATGGCAGGGACCAGCAAAGTTCCCAGTGCAGCCGCTTCTGCTACAGCACTACCAGTTATGCCTGCGAAGAGAATGCTTGCTACGATACTGGCATGAGCAAGGCCGCACCGAGTGTGGCCTACCAAACACAAGGCAAGGGCAACCAAGCGCGTTGTAATGCCCGCTTTATTCATAATATCACCGGCCAAAATGAATAAAGGCATAGCCATTAAAGGAAACAAGTCAATGCCGTTGTATACGCGCAAAGGTATTAGTTTGAGAAACACCGGATCACCCATGTTTAGTATTGCCCCCAAAGAGGTGAAGCCCAAGACAAAGGCTACCGGCATTCCTGCAAGCAGCAAGCCGAAGAACAATAGGGCTATGAAGGGTGAAATCGAAGTGTCTCCTGTAGAAAAATTATCAGATAGACGTATTTATGTCTCAATTTGAAACGGGGATTTTGCAGTCCCCCATTGAATCACATCGACTAGCACCTGCAAACTCAACTGAATCAAGGTCAGAACACCGCAAAGAGGGACACATAGGAGTATATAATTCATAGTTATATTTGTAACAGGTTCTATCTGTAGTCTGGCATCAATCACCATTCTAATCCCATATACGATGAGTAAATAGAGAAAAACCATAATCAAACAGTCTGTCACTAATTTGATGAGTCGCTGCAACCACAACGGCAATTGACAAACAAAGTACAGCACACTCAGATGTGCCCGGTGACGGGTAACAATGGATACCCCGAGCAGCGCCATCCAATTCATCAGAAATCGTGCAGCTTCTTCGGTCCATGACATGGGGTTTTGTATTACATAACGTGCAATTACACCACTAATCACGACTAGAACCATACAGCTGCCTAAAATGAGACAAGGCACATTGGCCAGCGTTTCAACAAGGTCGGCTGCTTGATTGATCCAAATCACCACTCTCTGGCGTCGTCCTGATGGCATTCTTTTCGGATACCCCACTGAATTGACGTTCACATCAGTACCCGAGCTTCTTCCTCGACTCTTCAACAGCTTTGAGAAATTCATTCTGCAGGGATAAGCCCTCTTCCCCTAGATTCTCTTTGATGAACATTTGCATAGCTGATACGGTAATCGCAGCGAACTTTTCTCTCTCGCCGGCTGTGGGCTGATAGACTTCCATGTGCTTTGCAAGCAAGGGGAGACCCTTATCGGTAGAAGCAACAACTCGAGTAATCCCACGAGACGCCGCTTTTGCCACACGAGCGGCGTCAGTCACGACTCTTTTGTCCAATTCAGACAGAGATTGAAACCATTCTTCATTGATCAGAAACCAATGTGTAGAGAATATGTGGTTTGTCAATGATAAATACTTCTGCACTTCATATAATCTATTCTGAATGATTTGACCCAAAGGATTATGCTGTCCGTCTATTACACCAGTTTGCAGGGAGGTATAAACTTCAGTCCAGGAAATGGGAATCGCCGAAGCCCCCAAGGCTTCAAAGAAAGCGATATGGCTGGGGAGAGCCATAGTCCTGAACTTTATTCCTTTGATGTCATCCACGGTCTTGATCTGACGTCTGTTGTTAGTGAAGTTGAAAAACCCACTCGCGTCAGTGATCTCCAGGCAGCGAATGCCGGTCTTTTCGAAGATCAGCATCTTCAACTTCTCTCCGAACCACCCATCGAATACGTCATAAGCAACCGAAAAATTGGGGATAGCAAACGGTGTGTCCAACACACCAATCAATGGCCAAAACGTCGCCATAGCGCCTGCTGAGGCCAAATACCCCTGGATCAGGTTATTCTTCACCATTTCCATTGATTC
>Ga0209048_10001350_pt1 | contig 25376 bp, 22 predicted proteins | sample FrelakmetCRP12CR_FD_187146 | JGI IMG/M metagenome (GOLD analysis project Ga0209048, IMG submission 187146) | Freshwater lake sediment microbial communities from the University of Notre Dame, USA, for methane emissions studies - CRP12 CR (SPAdes)... | ecosystem: Environmental > Aquatic >... | reverse complement strand
CCTACGACGACACGACCGACCGCGCATTGCGCGTGGATGCGTTGATCGACGAGGCGGGGCGCGCGTGAGCGAGAGCCGGGATCCGGGGGCGATCCGCGAGCAGGTGCTCGAGCGTATCCGCGAGGATCAGCTGTTCGCGCTCGCAACGCACGACAATCCCGACGGCGACGCTCTAGGGTCGCTGGTCGGAATGCAGGGCCTGCTCACCGCATTGGGCAAGGACTCGGTGATGTTCATAGCTCCCGGAGATCTGCCGCTTCCGCACGAGTACGGCTTCTTCCCGCTGGACGGCCTGGTCCAGGCCCCCCCGCACGACGTTGCTCGGCGGACCGTCGTGTTCCTCGACTGCGGGAACATCGACCGCAACTCGGCGAGCGTCCTGCGCGACGGCAGGCACCTGCTGAACGTCGATCATCACCACGACAACACCCTGTTCGGCACGCTCGACTACGTCCTGCCGGGCGCCTCCTGCACCGCGGAGATCGTCTGGGACCTGATGAGCGGGCTGGGGGTGCGACCGACGCCGGCCGTGGCGCAGGCGCTGTACGTGGGGCTGATCACCGACACGGGGCGCTTCATGTACGAGAACACAGGTCCGCGCGCACACGAGATGGCGGCCGATCTGATCGAGGCGGGCGTCGACGTGCAGGCCGTCTACCGGCGGCTGTACGAGGAGATGCCGCCGGCGAGGCTGGCACTGCTCGCGCTGGCACTCGGGCAGATGCAGCGCTTCGACTCGGGTGAGCTCACGATGGTGGTGCTGAGCGCCGAGGACTTCGATAGCGTCGAGGCCGAGGAGGGATACTCGGAGGGCATCATCGACCATCTGCGGGCCGTCCAGGGCACGAAGGTCGCCGCCCTGGTGCGCGAGATCAGGGCGGGGGAGCGCAAGGGTCAGCACAAAGTCTCGCTGCGCGCGACCGACGACGACGTCGACGTGTCGCTCATCTCGCGCGCTCAGGGGGGCGGGGGTCACCGCCGCGCGTCGGGTTTCTCCACGAAGCTCGAGCCCGACGAGCTGATCGTCTTCCTGCGCCAGGCGATCAGCGCGCAGCTGCACCGCGCTGCGACGCCGGCCTGAGCGTGGAGGGCATTCTCCTGATCGACAAGCCCGCGGGGATGACCTCGCACGACGTCGTAGCCGCGGTACGGCGCTCGCTGGGAGGCGTGCGTACCGGGCACGCCGGCACGCTCGATCCGTTCGCGACCGGCCTGCTGCTCGTGCTGGTGGGAAGAGCCACCAAGATTCAGGGCAGGCTGATGAAGCTGCCCAAGCGCTACGAGACGGTGGCGCGGCTGGGGGCCGTGTCGAGCACGGGCGACACCGAGGGGGAGGTGACGGAGACCGGGCGCGTGCCCGCGGATCCGCCGCAGCTGCCGACCGGTGAGATACGACAACGCCCGCCGGCATACTCGGCGGTGAAGGTGTCGGGAGAGCGTGCCTACCGGCGCGCGCGCCGGGGCGAGCATTTCGAGATGCCCGAGCGGATTGTCACCGTGCACCGCTTCGAGCAGCTATGGCGAGAGGAGGGTGAAGGACAGGGCGCGATGCCCCGGGCGGGGTATCTGATCGAATGCGAGGCGGGCACCTACGTGCGCTCGCTGATCGCAGGGCTCAACGACGCCTACTGCGTCGAGCTCAGGCGCACGGCCATCGGCCCCTTCGACGTGGGCGAAGCCGTCGCTCCGCCGCCGCGGGGCGGATCCTGGAGCGACCCCCCGCTGATCAGCATCGAGCAGGCGCTCCAGATCGCGGGTCCGGATGCGCAGCTGCGCTAGGCAGGTGCGCTAGGCAGGTGCGTCGCTGAGCCGGCCGTTGCGCCGCCGGGCCCGGGGCGCGAGGGCGCCGGTGGCGGCCCGGACGGCTCGGAGCGCGGGCAGGGGCGCCGCCGAGCGGCGGGCCACGCAGCTACGACCGCAATACTGTGCGCCGTGAAGGTCACTCGCCTGCCCGACGTGGAGCGCACGGAGCGACGCAGCGTGGCGGTGGGCACGTTCGACGGCGTGCACCTCGGTCATCGCAAGGTGATCGAGGGTTCGAGCAGCGTGCTCACGTTCGACCCCCACCCGGTGTCGGTCGTCGCTCCCCGGCACACGCCAAAGCTGCTGACGACGCCCGAGAGGAAGGCCGAGCTGATTGCCTCGCTGGGCGTGGAGGAGATGATCGTGATCCCCTTCGACGCGGCCTTCGCCGAGCGCTCGGCCGATGAGTTCGTCGAGGACGTCCTCGTGGGGGCGCTGGGTGCCGCGCAGGTCGCGATCGGCGAGAACTTCCGCTTCGGGCACAAGGCACAGGGGGATCCCGAGTTGCTGCTCGCCGACCCGCGCTTCACCACCGTCGTCCACCCCCTCCTGGAGGTGGACGGGGAGGTGGTCTCCTCCAGCCACATCCGCGGCCTTGTACTCGCCGGTGAGGTGAGCGAGGCCAACCGTCTGCTGGGCACGCCGTTCCAGCTGCTGGGCGAGGTCGCGCACGGCGACGAGCGCGGGCGCGAGCTCGGGTTCCCAACCGCGAATCTCGTCCCCGAGGAGGCGTTCGCTTGCCCCGGCCACGGAGTCTATGCGTGCCTTGCCGACGGCCGCCCGGCGGCGGTCAGCATCGGCGTGCGCCCGACCTTCAAGACCGGCAGGGGCGAGCTGGTCGAGGCGCACATCCTGGACTTCGACGGAGACCTCTACGGCACCCGTCTGCGCCTCGAGTTCCTGGAGCGCCTGCGCGGCGAGCGGCGCTTTGACACGCCGCAGGCGCTGGTCGAGCAGATGCGCCAGGACGTCGAGCGCACGCGCGCGTTGCTCTCGGCGCTTCGGCCTGCGGGCTGAGCACCGGCGCAAGGGGCCGTCCGGCGCCCGTCGACCCCGCCGGCGCCTGCCGACCGTCTGCTAGCGTGTCCCCGCCTATGGCTGCGATAACAACTGAGCGCAAGCGCGAGATCGCGTCGAAGTTCGGCGCGAACGAGAAGGACATGGGCTCCACCAAGGTCCAGATCGCGCTCCTCACCGAGCGGATCAACCACCTGACCGAGCACCTGCGTGAGCAGGGCAAAGACCATCACTCTCGCCGGGGCCTGTTGATGCTCGTCGGGCGCAGGCGCCGGTTCCTCGCCTACCTGCAGCGCAGGGACCTCGAGGGCTACCGCGCGCTGATCAAAGAGCTCGGCCTGCGCAAGTGATTGGCGTCCGCCCGCGATGAGCGTCATCGGTCCCGGCGTGCCGGCTCCGAGCTTCAGGCTGGTCCGCCAGGACGGGGAGAGCTTCACCGAGCAGGACCTCAAGGGCCACACGACCGTGCTGGTCTTCTACCCGTTCGCCTTCAGCCCCGTGTGCACCGACCAGCTGCAGGTGTACGAGCAGCTGCGGGGCGAGCTGGTCGAGCGGGGCGCGGGGCTGTTCGGCATCTCCTGCGACTCCATCTGGGCGCAGACGGCGTTCAAGGAGAAGCTCGGCGTGAGCAGCGAACAGCTGTCGGACTTCGAGCCCAAGGGCGCGACGTGCGCGGCGTTCGGGGTGCTCAACGAGGGGGGCTTTGCCCAGCGCGCCCTGGTCGTGGTGGGTCCCGACGGGGTGGTGCGCTGGAGCTATGAGGCTCCCACGCCGGGCGAGTTCCCCGGCGTGGAGCTGCTGCGCGAGGGCCTTGACGCCGTCCCCGGAGACGGCGCTCGCGCCTGAGACCCGCCCTGGCGGGGCGTCGCAGGGGGAGTTGATCGGGGCGGCACCGTGCCCGGCCGACCGGAGGGCGCGGATCGGCCCGGCGCAGGGCGCCTTGCCGCATAACTGCGGGCCGCGCGCCCACGTGCGTTCATTTCGCGGCGTCCCGCCCCGGGGGCCTGGTCCGCTAAGCTCGGTCCGTTCGGATACGAGAAAAAAAGAATAAGGACCGCCGACCGACGGGCGGTACAGGAAGGCAGTGAATATGAGTAGCGATGCCGTTAAACGGGTCTCAGTGCAGATCGGCAACAGCGAGATCTCGTTTGAGACCGGCAGGATGGCCAAGCAGGCCTCCGGTGCGGTCGTTGTCCGTCAGGGCGACACTATGGTCCTTGCGACCGCGGTCGCCGGAAGTGTGCGCGATGTGGACTTCCTCCCCCTGACCGTCGATGTCGAGGAGCGCATGTACGCCACCGGGAAGATCCCCGGTTCATTCTTCAAGCGCGAGGGGCGCCCGGGCGAGAAGGCGACGCTGACCGCGCGGATGATCGACCGTCCGCTGCGCCCGCTGTTCCCCAAGGACTGGCGCTATGACACCCAGCTGGTGGCGATCCCCCTTTCGATCGACCACGTGCACCCCTACGACATTCTGGCCATGAACGGCGCCTCGGCCGCGGTGATGATCTCAGACATCCCCTTTCCCACACCCGTGGGCGCCGTGCGCATCGGGAAGGTCGACGGCAACTTCGTGATCAATCCCGACGAGGAGGACCTGCTCGCCGGCGAGTCCGCCGGGGGCTCGGACCTCGATCTGATCGTGGCGGGCACCGAGGCGGCCATCCTGATGGTCGAGGCCGGCGCCAACGAGATCCCCGAGGCCGAGATCCTCGATGCCCTCGACATCGCGCACACGGAGATCAAGAAGCTGTGTGCGCTGCAGCGTGAGCTCGCCGAGACGGTGGGCAAGGAGAAGAAACCGTTCGAGTCGGTCGGGGTCGACGAGCGGGTCCTCGAGGCCGTGCGCGCCTCGCACGGCAGCCAGCTCGACGAGGCCACCCAGGTCGAGGACAAGCTCGCGCGCCAGGACGCCTGCAAGGCGGCCCAGGCGGCGGCGCTGGACCGGCACGCTCCCGCGGCCCCGGAGGGCGCATCCGAGGAGCAGCTGCGCAGCGCAAAGGAGCGCCGTGCGGCGGTGCAGCTCGCGGTCGACAAGCTCGAAAAGTCGATCATCCGCGAGCGCATAGCGGTACAGAAGAAGCGGCCCGATGGTCGCGCCGAGGGCGAGATCCGCGACATCACGATCGAAGTGGGCGTGACGCCGCGTACGCACGGCTCCGCGCTGTTCACGCGCGGGCAGACCCAGGCGCTGAGTGTCGCCGCGCTGGGCACGCTCAAGGAGGAGATGCGCATCGACACGCTCGGCCTGGAGACAAAAAAGTACTACTGGCACCACTACAACTTCCCGCCGTTCTCGGTGGGAGAAGCCGGGCGCATGGGCGGGGTCAAGCGTCGCGACATCGGCCACGGCGCGCTCGCCGAGCGGGCGCTGAGCCCGATGGTCCCCTCGATCGAGGACTTCCCCTATTCGATTCGTGTGGTGTCGGACATCCTCGAGTCGAACGGCTCCTCCTCGATGGCGTCGGTATGCGGGTCCTCGCTGTCGCTGATGGACGCCGGGGTGCCGATCAAGCGCCCGGTCGCCGGGATCGCGATGGGGCTGATCAAGGAGGGCGACGACTACGTCGTGCTGACCGACATCGCAGGCGTAGAGGACCACCTCGGGGACATGGACTTCAAGGTGGCCGGCACCGAGCGGGGGATCACCGCGCTGCAGATGGACATAAAGATCAGCGGGGTAACCTTCGAGATCCTGCGCGATGCCCTGACGCAGGCCAGCTCCGCGCGCAAGTTCATCCTCGGCAAGATGGCGGAGGTCATCGAGAGTCCGCGCCAGCAGCTCAGCCCGTTCGCGCCACGCATCCAGACGATCCAGATCGACCCGTCGCAGATCGGCCTGCTGATCGGCAAGGGGGGCGAAACGATCAGGGGCCTGTCCGAGGAGTTCGACTCCCAGATCGACGTCAACGACGACGGGCAGGTGCTGGTGTACTCGGCCAACGGCGAGCTCGGAGACGCGCTCGTAGAGCGGGTGCGGATGATGATGAAGGAGGTCGAGGTCGGCGACGAGTACCTCGGCAAGGTGGTGAAGACCACGACCTTCGGCGCCTTCATCGAGTTGGCGAAGGGCACCGACGGGCTGCTGCACATCTCCAACGTCTCGCCCGGCGAGCGTGTCGGGAGCGTCGAGGACGTGCTCAACAAAGGCGACGAGGTCAACGTACGCGTCGTCGAGGTGGATCGCGAGCGGGGCCGTATCGGCCTGCGCCTGGCCCATGACCCCGACATCGCGGGCAAGTCGGTCGAGGAGCTCGCGGGCGTGGGCACCGGCGGCGGTGGAGGCGGTGGAGGCGGTCGCGCTCCGCGCGAGGGCGCAGGTCGCGGATCGGCCGGCAACGGGCGCGAGCGCTCCGGCGCCCAGAGGTCCGGCCCCCGGCGCGACGGTGAGCGAGGCTCGGGGCGCCCCCGTCATGGCCGCGACCGCGATTGAATCCTGAGCACCGGATAACCACGCTGGGGTCCGGCGTGAGGTTGGTCACCGAGCGCCTGCCCAGCGTGCGCTCGGTGGCTATCGGTTTCTGGATCGGAACGGGCTCGGTCTCCGAGCACGAGAGTCAGGCGGGGATCTCCCACCTGCTTGAGCACATGCTGTTCCGCGGCACCGACCGCTACGGATCGGAGGAGATCGACCAGATCTTCGATTCGATGGGGGCGGAGATCAACGCCGGGACCGACAAGGAAGCGACCTCGCTCTACACGCGCGTGCTCGACCGCCATCTCGAGCAGGCGTTCGACGTGATGAGCGACATGGTGTGGCGGCCTCGCTTCGGCGAGCTCGACGCCGAGCGCGAGGTGGTGCTCGAGGAGATCGCGATGTACGAGGACGATCCTCAGGACCGGGTGTTCGACCTCTTGGGTGAGGCGGTCTTCGGCTCGCACCCGCTCGGCCGCGCGGTGATCGGCACCGCGGAGGTGATCGGCGCCGCCACCCGCGAGCAGCTGGCGGCGTTCCACGCCGAGCGCTACACGCCTGCGAACGTCACGATCGCGGCGGCCGGGTCGATCGACCACGACACGCTGGTGGAGATGGCGCGCGCCGTGGAGGCGACGAGGCTTGCTCCTGTGGGCGCGCAAGGACCCCCAGGGACCCGTCGCGCGAACGGCGCGGGCGATCGGCGCGAGGCGCCCGCGACGGCCCGCTCGGGGGCCGCGGTCGGCACGGCAGGGGGCGCCACAGGCTCGACGCCGCCGGTCGGGGGGCGAGGGCCGGCCGCGGAAGCGGCGGCTGCGCCGGACTTTCAGCGGCGCGTGCGCTTCGTCGAGAAAGACACCGAGCAGTACCACCTGTGTGTCGGAGGGGCCGGCCTCGCCCGCGACGACGACCGCCGCTTTGCGCTGCGCGTGCTCGAAGGCGTGCTCGGCGGCACGTCCTCCTCGAGGCTCTTCCAGGAGGTGCGAGAGCGCAGAGGGCTCGCGTACTCGGTGTTCTCCTTCTCCAGCATGTACGCCCACACGGGAGAGGTCGGGCTGTACGTGGGCACCCGGCCCGAGAACCTGAAGCAGGCGCTGGCGGTCATCACCGGGGAGCTTGAACGGTGCGTCGAAGCCCCTGCCGACGAGCGCGAGCTGATCCGCTCGCGCGAGAACCTGAAGGGGCGGGTTGCGCTGTCGCTCGAGTCGACCGCCGCGCGCATGGGCCGGCTGGGGGCGTCCGTGCTGAACGAGCTGCCGATCCTCTCGACAGATGAGGTGATCGAGCGGATCGACTCGGTGGGCATCGCCGAGCTCGAGGCGCTCGCGGGCGAGCTGTTCGACGCCCCTAGCCTCTCGATCGCGTGCGTGGGCCCCGACGAGCAGGCGTTCCAGGCGGCGATCGAGCCTTTGGGGCGGGTCGCGCCGGTGAGCCGGGCCCCTGATGACGCGCCCGCGCAGCTCACGACGCCGGTGGCAGGGCAGTGATTCGGGTCGGGGTCGCGGGTGCCGCCGGCCGCATGGGCCAGGCGGTCTGCGCCTCGGTACAGGCCGCCGAGGACATGGAGCTCGTCGGACGCGCCGACCCGCTGCTGGACACGACGCTCGCGGAGATCCTGCCCGGCGCCGAGGTGGTCGTGGACTTCACCCGGCCCGAGAGCGCTCTGGAGAACGCTCTGGCCTGCCTGCGGTCGGGGGTGCACGTCGTGATCGGTACAACGGGGTTCGACCCGGCGCCACTGAGGCAGGGCGGGGCTGCGGAGGGTCGTGCGCGGGCGAACGTGCTCGTCGCCCCCAACTTCGCGATCGGGGCCGTGCTGATGATGCGGTTCGCGACGGAGGCAGCCAGGCACATGCAGAAGGCGGAGATCATCGAGCTCCACCACGACGGCAAGCTCGACGCCCCGAGCGGCACGGCCAAGCGCAGCGCGGAGCTGATCGCAGAGGCCACCGGGCAGGCTCCTCCCCCGATCCACTCGGTTCGTCTTCCCGGACTCGTGGCCCACCAGGAGATCATCTTCGGCGACGTCGGCCAGACGCTCACGATCCGCCACGACGCGATCAGCCGCGAGTCCTTCATGCCGGGGGTGCTGCTGGCCGTGCGCAGGGTGCAGGGGCTTGACGCGCCCCTGGTCGTCGGGCTTGAGAACCTGCTCTTCTGAGCCGTGGGATACTGCATCCATGACTGAGCTCGGCACGATCCTGACGGCGATCGTCACGCCCTTCGACGCGGAGGAGCGGGTCAACGAGCAGGCGTTCGTGGCGCTGATGCACCACCTAGCCGAGAACGGCTCGGACGGGTTCGTGGTCGCGGGCACGACCGGCGAGGCCTCAACGCTCACCGACGCGGAGCAGCTCGGGCTGATCGGGCTCGCGGTGCGGGAGCGCCCGTCGGGCAAGACGATCATCGCCGGCACCGGCACCAACGACACCCGCCACGCCGTCTACCTGACCGAACGTGCGACCGCGCTGGGGGCCGATGCGATGCTGTCGGTGACGCCCTACTACAACAAGCCCAGTCGGCTCGGGCTGAAGCGCCACTACGAGGCGGTGGCCAGGGCCACCGACAGGCCGATCCTGCTTTACAACATCCCGGGGCGCACGGCTACCAACATGCCGCCCGATCTGCTGGCGGAGCTGGCCCAGATCGACGGGATAGTCGGCGTCAAGCAGGCCAACGCGGATGAGCTCCAGCCGATCGACGGCCTCACTCTCTACGCCGGCGACGACGCCACGTTCGCGCGCACGCTGGACATGGGCGGGGCCGGGGGGATCCTGGTCGCCAGCCACATAGTCGGCAACGAGATGCGTCGGATGGTGGACGAGCCGGAGAGCCGCCAGGAGATCGACGCGTCGCTGGCCGACGTCTACGAGACGCTCTTCATGACCTCGAATCCGACGTGCACGAAGGCGGCGCTGAACCTGCTCGGTCACGACGTCGGGGGCCTGCGCCTCCCGCTCGTCGAGGCCACCGAGGAGGAGCTCGAGGCGGTGCGCGCGATGCTCGAGCGCCATGGGCTCCTGCCGGGTCGCGAGGCCCCTGCTCCTGCGGTCCGGGCGCACGGCGCGTGAGCTCACTGCGCGTCCTGCCCCTCGGAGGCTTGGGGGAGATAGGCAAGAACATGACGGTCGTCGAGCAGGACGGCCGCATCGTGGTCATCGACGTGGGGCTGCGCTTTCCCACGCCCGAGATGGTCGGCATCGACCTGGTGCTGCCGGACTTCTCCTATCTGCGTGAACGCGCGCGGGACATCGACGCGATCGTCGTGACCCACGGCCACGAGGACCACCTCGGTGCGCTGCCATGGGTTCTGCGCGAGCTCGGCGACCAGCACGTCCCGCCCGTCTACGGCGGCCCGCTGACGATCGCCATGGCGCGCTCGAAGCTCGACGAGCACAAGCTGCGCGACGTCGAGCTGAACGAGGTGGAGCCCGCCGACACGTTGGAGCTGGGCCCGTTCTCGATGGAGATGGTCCACATGACGCACTCCATCCCCGACTCCAGCGCGGTGGCGCTGGGCACCGATCTGGGCACGGTGCTGATCACCGGCGACTACAAGTTCGACCAGACGCCCGTCGACGGCCCGCCGGCCGACGTTTCACGCCTGGCCGAGCTCGGCAGGGAGGGCGTCCTGCTGCTCTGTGGGGACTCCACGAACGTCGAGCGCCCGGGCTTCTCGACCTCGGAGTCGGTGGTCGGGCCGCATCTGGAGGAGGTGTTCGCCCGTTGCGAGGGGCGGATCGTGGTGACGAGCTTCGCCTCGAACATCCACCGCGTCCAGCAGGTCATCGACGCCGCCGCCGCGCTGGACCGCAAGGTGGCGCTCGTCGGCCGCTCGATGCGCAAGAACGTCGGGATCGGTCGTACGCTCGATCACATCGAGGTTCCGGACGGCATGCTCGTCGGGCCCCGGGAGATCGAGGACTTCCCGGACGAGCGGATCGTGATCCTCTCGACCGGCTCGCAGGGCGAGCCGCTTTCGGCGCTCAGGCGCATGGCCTACCGCGACCATCGCCAGGTGCAGCTGCGCCAGGGCGACACCGTCGTGTTCTCGGCCACGCCGGTGCCCGGCAACGAGCGCTCGGTCAACGAGACCATCGACCGGCTCTACCACATCGGCTGCGACGTCGTGACCCCGCAGGACGCGCCGGTGCACGCTTCCGGTCACGGCTACGCGGAAGAGATAAAGCTGATGCTGAACCTCGCAAAGCCCCGCTATGTGATGCCGTTCCACGGCGATTTCAAGCGGCTGCGCCTGCACGCTCAGCTGGCGGAGGCCGTGGGCGTGCACCCGGAGGACATCTTCCAGGGCGAGAACGGCCTGCCGCTGGAGATCAGCGAGCGCGGTGCGCGCTTCGGCAAGCACGAGCGCTCGGGGATGATCTTCGTCGACGGCGTCGAGATCGGCGACATGGCCGACGTGGCCCTGCGCGACCGTCGCATGCTCTCAGCTGACGGAATCTTCATCGTCGTCGTCACGATCGCCGAGCAGGACGGGCGCTCGGTCGCCGATCCGGAGGTGATCTTCCGCGGCGTGCCGTTCCTCGATCAGGCCGATGAGCTGCTCGAGGAGATCCGGGCGACCGTCGATGCGACGCTGGCGCGCGCGGCCAAGGAGGAGATCCGCGAGGTGGACCTACTGGGGCAGCTGCTGCACGAAGACCTGGCGAAGCTGGTCTACGACCGTCTCAAGCGGCGGCCGATGGTCCTGCCGGTCGTCGTGGAGGTGTAGACGGGGGCCGCGACGCTGGCCCGGGGCCGGGCTTCGGGCCGGCGGCTCCGTCTCAGGAGCGTACGAGACCCCTGCGTTCGCCCTGGCGGCTCCTATCGCCCGTGCTCGTGTCGGCGGGCTGGGCCGGTAGGCGCACGACGAAGCGTGCCCCCTTGCTCTCGCCGGTCGGCTCGAGCGTGACCGTGCCGCCGTGGGACTCGGCTACGGCGTGGACTATGGCCAGGCCGAGGCCGAAGGAGCCGCCACGATCCCCGGCGCCGCGGACGAAGCGCTCGAAGATGGTGGGGGCCAGCTCATCGGGCACGCCCGGGCCGTCGTCTTCGACGATCAGCGTGGCCTGTCCGTCGTCCATGCCGGTCGACACGCGGACCGTGGTACCGGGCGGCGTGTGGCGCAGGGCGTTCTCCAGAAGGTTGATCGTCAGGCGGTGGACCTCGTCGCGCGAGGCCTCGACGACGGCCGGGTGGGCGTCCAGGACGATCTCGTGTTCGGCGCTGACGGGGCCGAGCTCGCCCGCCGCCTCCACGACGATCTGCGCGAGGTCGCAGGGCTCGCGTCGGACGACGCGCCCCACGTCGGTCCTCGCGAGCAGCAGCAGGTCGGCGACCAGGCGGCGCATGCGGTGCGAGGAGCGCAGGGCCGAGCGTGCCGCATCGCCCTGGTCTCCGTGCAGCGAGTCGGCGAGGAGCTCCAGGTTGGCGAGCACGCTGGTGAGCGGGGTGCGCAGCTCGTGCGAGGCGTCGGCGACGAACTGGCGCTGGCGGGCGAGCATCGACTCGGTCTCCCCGCGCGCGGCGTCCAGCTCGCGGAGCATTCCCTCGAGCGTGCGGGCCAGCTCTGCCACCTCGTCGTCGGCGGCGGATTGTGGCACGCCGCGGGAGGGGTCGCGGGTGCGCGCGATCTCCGCGGCCGTCGAGGTCAGCTCAGCGATCGGGGCCATCGCCCGCCGCGCGATCATCGCCCCGGCGAGCAGCGCCAGAGCGGTCCCGGCGAGCACCCCGAGCAACAGGAAGAGCTCCACGCGCCTGGCGGTCGCCTCGGTGTCCGAGGTGCGCCGGCCGTACTGGATGATCATTTCGCCGATCGGCTCGTTGCTTCCGAGCAGGCGCACCACGGCCCGGCGGCTGAGCACGCGGTAGCCGTTGACCGTCGTCGGCTGAAACAGCGGGGGCCCGAGCGACGGCGGTTTCTGCGTGGGTTCCTGGGCGATCAGGGCTCCCCCGAGCGTGAAGATGCGGATCGCGGCGTGATCGGCGGGGGCGGCGAAGTCGACCAGCGGCGGCTGGATCGTCAGGGTGCGGAAGCTCGACGGGTTGACTTTGATGCTCAGCTCCGACGGAAGCTGAATCGCCGTATCGGCGACCTGGCGGTTGAAGTCGGCGCGGATTCGGTGCACGGTCAGCGAGCCGATCGCGATCGCGAACGCACACAGGATCACGAAGGTCAGCAGAGCCGAGACGCCCGCCAGGCGCATGCGGATCGGCAGCCGGTCGAAGCTGGCGGAGAGGCGCGCGAGGGCGAGCCGCGGGACCCGAAGGCGACTACGCGCGAAGGACGTAACCGGCTCCCCTGATCGTGTGCAGCAAACGCGGCTCGCCCTCCGCCTCAAGCTTGCGACGCAGGTTGGAGACGAACACCTCGATCGTGTTCGTCGTGGAGAAGGGGTCATAGCCCCACACCTCGTCGAGCAGGCGCTGGCGTGAGATGACGATGCGCTCGTTGCGCATCAGGTACTCGAGCAGCTCGAACTCTCGCTGGGTGAGCTCGATCGGGCGCTCGCCGCGGAGCACCTCGTGGGTGTCGGCGTTCAGCGAGAGGTCGCCGACACGCAGCGGGGCCGAGCCGCGCGGCGGTCGACGGCGCAGCAGCGCCCGCAGGCGCGCGAGCAGCTCCTGGCGCTCGAACGGCTTGACCAGGTAGTCGTCCGCTCCCGCGTCCAGTCCCTCAACGCGCGAGTCGAGGGCGTCGCGGGCGGTGAGGATCAGGATCGGGACGTCGTCCTCCGCGCGCAGCGAGCGCGCCACCTCGACGCCGTCGATCCCGGGCAGGCCGAGGTCGAGGATCACGAGATCAGGGGCGAAGGAGCGCCCGTGCTCGAGGGCGCTGTGACCGTCGGCCGCTGCGCGCACCTCGTATCCCTCCATGCGCAGCGAGCGCTGGAGCGCTTGGGCGATGTCCTCGTCATCCTCGACGATCAGGACGCGTGGTGCGCGGGCGAAGTCGTTCATGGGTCTTATGTAGTGACTGGCGGTAAAGCGATGGTAAGGCCCCGGGGCAGGTTCCGGCATCTTGGCGTCGAAGTTGCGCTGGATGGCCCCCATCCGCAAGCCCACGCGGTCGCGCAGACCGGCCGCAGGACGGACCGTGCGCGCGCGCCCCCGCCGCAGGGCTCGCGGGATCTCGAGCATCGGCCTCTCCCTGCCCCGGGGCCTGCCGCGACTACCGGAGCTCGATCAGCGCGGGCGGGACGTGTTGGGCCTGGGGCTCGTGGCCGCCGGCGTGTTCATCGGGTTCGTGTTCTACGGCGGCTGGGACGGAGGGGGCGCCGGCCACGGCCTCGCGGTGGGACTCGGCTGGCTGCTCGGCAGAGCGCGGGCGTTGGCGCCGGTCGCGCTCGTGGTGGGCGGCGGCGCGCTGCTGCTGCGTCCTGTGCTGCCGGCCCTGCGTCCGCTGCGCGCGGGCGCCGTGTGCCTGTTCGCGGCGGTCACGCTCGCGCTTGCGGCAGACACGCTCGGTGCGGGCTCTCCTCGCCCGGCCCACAGCGCCGACTGGACCTCAGCCTCGCTACAGGCGCACGGTGGCGTCGTCGGCGAGGCCCTCTACCAGGGCGCCCACCGCCTGGTCAATGACCTCGGGATAGGTATCCTCGTCGTCTTCCTGCTCCTTGTCGGGGTGATCCTGCTGACCGGGCTCTCGCCGGCGGGCGTCATCCGCGGCATCGCCAGCGGATTGATCGACGCGACACGTGCTCTGCGCAGGCTGAGCGGTTCCTGGCCGCGTCGGGGCTCGGGGCGCCATCGGCCGCCGGCCGCCGTCGATGGCCGAGCGGATGCGCCGGCTGAGCCGAGCGCAGCGCGCCCCCCCGAGCCCGGCCCGGAGGAGATGATCGTGCGGGCCACCCACGTCGAGGCGCCGTCGCGGGACGCGATCGACGGTGATGGCGCCGAGGCGAGCGAGCCCCCGGACCTCGAAGCGCTCCGCGCCGAGGCCCCCGACCTCGACGCACACGACGCCGGAGCCACGGAGTCCGGGCCGCGCGACGCCGGGGCGCGCAAGAGTTCCGCCGTGGCCCGCAAGGACGCGGGCGGACCGATCGCGGATCGCCCTGCGGCGAGCGAGGATCCGGACTTCGTCTGGCAGCTGCCGAGCGCGAGCAAGCTGCTGACGCGCTCGACCGGCGAGCAGGCGCGCCCCGACACGGCCGGGCAGGAGCGGATCGCGACCAGCCTCGTGGAGGCGCTCGGGCACTTCGGCGTGCAGGCGAGCGTGATCGGCAGGGTCGCGGGACCGCACATCACCCGTTATGAACTGCGGCTGCAACCGGGGACGAAGGTCGCGAAGGTGGCCCAGCTGAAGGATGACCTCGCCTACGCGCTGGCGGCGACCGACATCCGCATCCTTGCGCCGATCCCGGGCAAGCAGGCTGTCGGCGTAGAGGTGCCGAACGCCCGCCGACGGGTCGTCAAGCTCGGCGACGTGTTTCAGGAGCCCCCCAAGGACTGGTCGCCGCTGACCGTGTGGCTGGGCAAGGATGTGGCGGGCAAGGCGATCGGCGCCGACCTGGCGAAGATGCCGCACCTGCTCGTGGCCGGCACGACGGGTGCCGGCAAGTCGGGCGCGATCAACGCGATGCTCTCGAGCGTGCTGCTGCGCGCGACGCCCCACGAGGTGCGGCTGGTGCTGGTGGACCCCAAGCAGGTTGAGCTGAATCACTATGAGTCGATCCCGCACCTACTGACACCGGTGATCACCAGCCCGCGGATGGCCGCGAACGCGCTGCAGAATCTGGTCAAGGAGATGGAGCAGCGCTACGGGATCATGTCGATGGCGCGGACGCGCAGCCTGGTCGAGCTGAACCGGGCGCGCAGCAAGGCGGGGCAGGCGCCGCTGCCGTACATCCTGTGCGTGATCGACGAGCTCGCGGACCTGATGATGGTGGCGCCTGCGGACGTGGAGGACTCGATCATCCGGCTGGCGCAGAAGGCGCGAGCGGTGGGAATCCACCTGGTGCTGGCGACGCAGAGCCCGCGCGTGGATGTGATCACGGGGATGATCAAGGCGAACGTGCCCTCGCGGATCGCCTTCTCGGTGTCCTCGCAGACGGATTCGCGCGTGATCCTCGATCAGAACGGGGCCGAGTCGCTCCTGGGGCAGGGCGACATGCTGTTCAGCCCGGTGGGCACCTCCCGTCTGCAGCGCATCCAGGGTGCGTACATCGACGAGGCGCAGATCGCGAGGCTGACCGACCTGTGGCGTCGTCAGGGCGAGCCAGAGCTGCGTGAGGAGCTGCTGGAGGAGGTCGAGCCCGAGACGCGGGACGGCGCCGCAGAGGAGCTCGACGCCGACGAGGACCCCCTGCTGCGGGACGCGATCACGCTGGTGGCGGAGATGCAGACGGCTTCCACCTCGATGCTCCAGCGCCGGCTGCGCCTGGGATACACGCGCGCTGGTCGCGTGATCGACATGCTCGAGCGGCGGGGGGTGATCTCGGGCTATGAGGGCTCGAAGCCCAGGCAGGTCCTGATCACGGAGGCCGACCTGCCGCGCGTGCTCGCGGCCCTCGGTGAGCCGGCGGCGGCCTCTAGCGACTAGCCTTCCGCGGAGATGCCCGAGATCGGTGCAACGTTGCGTGACGCGCGTATGCGCGCCCACATCGACGTCTCGGAAATCGAGGCCAAGACGAAGATTCGGGCCAAGTACCTGCGCGCCCTGGAGAACGAGGAGTGGGGGCTGCTGCCGGGCCCGACGTTCGTCAAGAGCTTCCTGCGCACCTACGCCGAAGCCCTGGGGTTGGACGGCAAGGCGCTGGTGGAGGAGTACCGCGTCAACTACGAGGGCCTGAACGAGGCCGCGCTGGAGCCGATCGTCGCCGGCTCTCAGCGCGCGCGCCCCCGGGGGTCGGGGGGTGGCCGGTCACCGGCCGGTCCCTCGCGCCGGTACATCGCGGCCGTCACGGTGGTGGCGGCGCTGATCGTGCTGCTGATCGTGCTGCTGATCACAGGCGGCGGATCGTCCAAGCCGGGCAGCGCCGGCTCATCCACGACGACCGGTCCCGCAGCGCACAAACACGCCACCCGGCAGTCGCCGCGCGCCTCCGGCGGCACGGCCGCTCGACCAGCGTTCGTCGCCCTGTCGCTGCAGGCCAGCGCCGCGGTGTACGTGTGCCTGATCGGCGACAACGGGCGCAGGCTGATCCCCGGGACGGAACTGCTCGCCGGCTCCAGCACGCCGACCTACCGCGCCAGGCGCTTCGAGGTCACGCTGGGTAACAGCTCGGTGACGATGTTCGTGGACGGGAGGGCGAGGGCCGTTCCGCCGTCTGCGCAGGCGATCGGCTACTCGATCACGAAGGCCAACGGCCGGCGGCCGTTGCCACCCGGACAGCTGCCGACCTGCAGGTGAGCGCGCGCGCCGGAATAGTCGTGACGGGAACCGAGGTCCTCAGCGGAAGGGTCAGCGACCGCAACGGCCCGTGGCTGGCCGACCGGCTTCGTGAGCTGGGCGTCGACCTTGCGGTCACCACGATCGTGGGCGACCGCCCCGACGACATGGACGCGGCGCTGCGGTTCATGGCCGAGCAGGGGATAGACATAGTGCTGACGAGCGGTGGGCTGGGCCCCACCGCCGACGACCTCACGGCCGCGGTGGTTGGCGGGTTCCAGGGCCGGGAGATGGTGCTGGACCGAGCGCTCGCGGAGCGGATCGCCGAGATTCTCAAGCCGCTGATCGAGCGCTGGCCAAACGTGGATCCCGAGGCCGTCCGTGAGGGCAACCGCAAGCAGGCCACGATCCCGCGGGGCGCAACGGTGCTGGAGCCGGTGGGCACGGCGCCGGGGCTCGTGGTTCCGCCCGGCGAGCCGGAGGGGGGACCGACGGTGGTCGTGCTGCCGGGCCCGCCGCGCGAGCTGCAGCCGATGTGGGCGCAGGCCGTGGAGACAGCTGCGCTGCGCGCCGCGCTGAAGGACGCGACCGTGTACCGCCAGCGGATGCTGCGGCTGTTCGGGGTCCCGGAGTCCGAGATCGCCGAGACGCTGCGCGTGGCCGCGCGCGCGGGCGTGCAGCTGGAGCGCCTGGAGATCACAACCTGCCTGAAACGGGGCGAGGTCGAGGTTGTCACCCGCTACGAGCCCAACGCGGAGGAGGCCTACGGGGCGTTCGCCGACGTGGTGCGCGAGCGCCACGCCGATGCCCTGTTCTCTCAGGACGGCAGCTCGGTGGACGACCAGGTCGCGGCGCTGCTCGGCGGGACGGCGCGCTCGGACCGGGAGGCGGGCGGGGGGCGGGAGCCACACCCCAGGGGCTTGCCCCGAGCACGCACGATCGCCACGGCCGAGTCCTGCACGGGTGGCCTGTTGGCCGCGCGGCTGACCGACCGCGCAGGTGCTTCGCAGTACGTGAAGGGCGGGATCGTCGCCTACTCGAACGAGGTGAAGGTCTCCCAGGCGGGCGTGGCCCGCGAGCTGATCGACATGCACGGGGCGGTGTCCGAGGAGGTGGCGCAGGCGCTCGCAGACGGGGCCAGGACGCGGCTGGGCGCGGATGTGGGGGTGGGGATCACAGGCGTGGCCGGGCCGGGCGGTGGCAGCGAGGAGAAGCCCGTGGGGCTCGTGTGGCTGAGCGTGGCGACCCCCGGCGGCGGGCACCTGACCCGCTCGGTGCACCTACCCGGCTCGAGGGCCGACGTGCGAGACCGCGCAACCACGGTCGCGATGCACCTGATCCGCCGCGCGCTCAGCGACCTGTGACAAGTCGCTGAGGTGGCTGGGCTGTGCCGCCGAGCGGACCTCGTCGGGGTTCCGCGGTCGGGGTCCGATCGGGCGCTGCGTCGGGTCCCGGACGCCCGCGGCGGACCCGTGACGCCGGCGTGCAGGGGAGCGGCCAGGCCCTCCTCGGCGCCGGGGGCGCGCCCGCGGCCGAAGCGAGGGCGGGCGCTAGCATTCACGGCGGCCATGTCGCGCGGCGTCACAGCCCGGCTGTTCGTGGCGATCGACCCGCCGGCACCGGTGCGCGAGGAACTGGCCATCTGGGCGCGTGGCGCGGCCTCAGGGCTGGGCTGGCGCGTGGCGGGACGCTCCGGCCGACCGCTGCGCCTGCTGGCGCCCGATCTCCTGCACATGACGCTGTGCTTTTTGGGCGAGCGGCCGGTCGGTGAGATCGAGGCGATCGTCGCCGCGCTCGGCACCTGCGGTGCACATGTCGGCCCGCTTTCGGTGGGCGCTCCGCTGTGGCTGCCCCCAAGGCGCCCGCACGCGCTCGCGGTCGAGATCCACGAGGCCGGGGAAGATCTGGTGCGCCTGCACGAGATGGTCAGCCGCGCCATCTCACGAGCCACCGCCTGGAGGCGCGAACGACGGCGCTTCAGGGCGCACGTCACGGTCGCGCGGATGCCGAGCGGGTCGGTACCAGGACGCCGAGGTGCGCGCGGCGAAGGCCTGTCTCTGCCCGCCACGCCGAAGCTGAGCTTCACGCCGCAGGCCGCCGTCCTCTACCGCTCGCGCCTGGACCCCGCCGGAGCGAGCTACGAGCCGATTGCGACCTGTCGCCTGTTGCCCTCCGATCCGTGAGCCGTGCCCGGCCCTCGGCCGGCCGTCAGCGGGCGCGCGCGGCGGCGCTGCAGACCAGGGTCGAGCCGTCACCGGAGAGCACCGGGATCGTGCCGTCTTCGCAGGTCGGTTCAGAGCCGTCTTCGCACCGGAAGGAGCCATCCCCCGTCGCGACCGCACCGTTCGGGCAGATCGCCGCAGAGGAGGCGGAGTCGGCGGACGCGACGTCGCAGACGAGCGCCGAGCCGTCGCCTGAGGGCGCCGGGCTCGCGCCGCCCGGGCAGGCCGGTTCGGAGCCGTCGTTGCACGAGAAGAAGCCGCTGCCTGCCAGGATCGGTTCGCTGCCGTTAGCGCAGACGGCCGCGGTCCGGCTCGAGGTGGCCGGGAGGTTTGCCCTGCCCCGCCGGCCGACGGCGTGCCTTGAGTGATGTCCGTTTGCCCTGCGGCGGGCATGGGCACGGCTCCTGTGCCCGGACCGGGCGCAGGCCCTGGCGCCGTGCCTGTGATGAGCACCGGGCAAGGGCCGGCAGGCGGCCCGGCGCGCCTGGGCCGTGGCCTGCAGTGCCAGCGCTAGCACCGCCACCGCCACGGCCAGGGAGAGAGCCGAGGTGAGGGGGGTGATGAGGCGTCGGCCGGGAAGGCTGGTCGTCAAGAGGGCCTCCGAATCGTCGGTCGAGTGTCTTGACGCATGTGATCGTCCCCGCCGGCCGCGGCCGCGAGCACGTGTCCCGATCCATGGACGAAGAGCCGGACGTCGGAGCTCGACCCCGGCGTGGCCCTTGAGCGGCCGCTTGGCGCAATGCTCGGCCGCCCGTGCCCTGGGCCCGGGCCATGCAAGCGAACGTTGCGTCCGAAGCACCATCTATCTTCACCTGTCCATCTCGAACCGGAGGAGTCAGACCATGTCCGTGACCGACCAGGAGAAGGCCGCCAAGGCGCGCGACGCCGCCCTTCAGGGCGCGCTCACGCAGATCGAGCGCGAGTTCGGCAAGGGCACGGTCATGCGCATGGGCGACGAGGGCGCCCAGGTGCGCTGTGACGCGATCCCCACGGGCGCGCTCTCGCTCGACCTGGCGCTCGGCATCGGCGGCGTGCCGCGGGGACGCATCGTCGAGGTCTTCGGCCCGGAGTCCTCGGGCAAGACAACCCTGATCTACCACGTGCTCGCCGAGGCGCAGAAGCTGGGCGGAGTGTGCGCATTCATCGATGCCGAGCACGCGATGGACCCGCTCTATGCGAAGGAGATAGGCGTCGACATCGACGAGCTGCTGGTCTCCCAGCCCGACTACGGCGAGCAGGCGCTGGAGGTTGCCGACATGCTAGTGCGCTCCAGCGCCGTGGACGTGGTCGCAATCGACTCGGTCGCCGCGCTGACCCCGCGCCTGGAGCTCGAGGGGCAGATGGGCGACCAGACCGTCGGTGCCCAAGCGCGCATGATGTCCCAGGCCATGCGCAAGCTCGCCGGCAACCTGAACCGCACGCAGACGCTCTGCATCCTCACCAACCAGATACGCGAAAAGGTCGGCGTCATGTTCGGTTCGCCCGAGACCCAGCCGGGCGGTCGCGCGCTGAAGTTCTACGCCTCCCAGCGTCTGGACATCCGGCGAATCGAGACGCTCAAGGACGGCACCGAGGCGGTGGGCAACCGCGTGCGCGTGAAGGTCGTCAAGAACAAGGTCGCCGCCCCCTTCCGCCAGGCCGAGTTCGACATCGAGTTCGGCAAGGGCATCTCGACCTCGGGCTGCGTGATCGATCTCGGCCTGGAGCACAACATCGTCTCGAAGTCGGGTTCGTTCTTCTCCTACGGCGACGAACGCCTCGGCCAGGGGCGCGGCAACGCCAAGGCCCACCTAGACGCCAACCCCGCGTTGAGCAAGGAGATCGAGGGCAAGATCTACGCCGCGCTGGGCCTGGGCAAGGACCTCGTGACGCCGATCGACCGTGACAAGGACGCCTCGCCGCCGATCGCAAGCGAACCGGCGGTGGCAGCCGCCTGACCCTCGCAGCAGGCGCCGCGCCAGCCCGGTGGCGGGACGTTTCACGGCTACCCTGTGGCGTCGATGAGGAGCTACCACCTAACGACCTTCGGCTGCCAGATGAACGAGCACGACTCCGAGCGGATGAGGGGCATGCTCGAGTCGCTCGGGTACACCGAGGCGTCGGACCGCGGCGAGGCCGACCTCATCCTGTTCAACACGTGCTCGATCCGCGAGTCGGCCGACAGTCGCTTCATCGCACACCTGGGGGAGGCCAAGCGGCTGAAGCGCGAGCAGCCCGAGCGGATCGTGGGGGTCGGCGGCTGTTGGGCGCAGTCGGTCAAGGAGGAGGTGTTCGAGCGCTTCCCGTTCGTGGACGTCGCGTTCGGCCCCGGGCAGGTGCACAAGCTGGCGGAGTTCCTCACCAGCGACTCGCTCACCGCGCAGGGCTACTTCGAGTTCGAGGGCTTCAGCGGCCGGCTGCCCGCGTGCAGGAGCCGCTCGTTTCAAGGGTGGTTGCAGATCAGCGTGGGGTGCAACTGTGCGTGCTCCTACTGCATCGTCCCCTCGACACGAGGGCGCGAGCTCAGCCGCCCGCCAGACGAGCTCGTGACCGAGGTCGAGACGATGGCCGCCGAGGGGGTGCGTGAGGTGACGCTGCTCGGCCAGAACGTGAACTCCTACGGCCGCGACCTGCCGAACCGTGCTGCGCCTCCGGGGACGCTTGTGGGCTCTGCTGCCCGGCGTATGAGCTTCGCCGAGCTGTTGAGGCTCCTCGACGGCATCCAAGGCATCGAGCGCATCCGCTACACGAGCCCCCATCCGAAGGACATGCGCGAGGACGTGATCCGCGCCCACGCCGAGCTCGAGAGCGTATGCGAGCACATCCACCTGCCGCTGCAGTCCGGCTCGAGTCGCATCCTGAAGGCGATGCGACGCACGTATGACCGACGCCGCTACCTGGACCGTGTGGCCATGATCCGCGGGCACCTTCCTGATGCCTCGCTCACGACCGACATCATCGTCGGCTTCCCTGGCGAGACCGAGGAGGACTTCCGCCAGACCATGGAGGTGGTCGAAGAGGTCGGCTACGACGGTGCCTTCACGTTCATCTTCTCGGCGCGCCGCGGCACGAGCGCGGCGGAGATCGCGGAGGGGCTCGTTCCCCATCCGGTCAAGCAGGAGCGCATGCAGCGGTTGGTGGAGCTGGTCCAGCGCAATGCGCTCGCTCGCGCCCAGCGGTTCGTCGGGCGCACGCTCGAGGTCCTGGTGGAGGGACCGTCCCGTAACGACCCCGAGCGCCTGCGCGGACGCACGCGTCACAACAAGGTCGTGAACTTCAACGGGCTCGCCGCGCCGGGCGAGCTCACCGACGTCCGGATCCTCGCTGCGACCAGTCAGACGCTCTCCGGGGAAGAGTGCCTGCTGGCCCGCGCGAGCGCGGCGTACGCGTGAGGGTGGCGAGCGGGGGAGGGCCGCTGGAGGTCCGTGGCGGCCCGCGAGGGGCGCTGCGCAGACGCCCACCGGCGCGCACCCGTGGGGGCCCCCGCCGGCCGTCGTGTCCTGGGGTCGGCGAACCTCTCTACTGGTAGGTCGCGCCGGCGGGTGGGCCGGGGTAGCTCGCGCCCGGGCTCGAGCCGGCGCTCGGTGTGGAACCGGTGCCCATGTGCGGGCAAGGGTGTTTGGTCGCGGACCCCGTCGCTCCCGAGTCCGGCTTCTGGGCGGGCGCCGGCGAGGCGGGCGTCGCTGTCGTCGGGGTGCTCGCCTGAGTGGCTGTGGCGGCGGTGCTCGTGCTTGGCGCCGCCGCCGCTCCGGCGATGCCGGTTGCCGCACCGCCGGAGGCGAGTGCGCCCGCAACCATCGTCGCGCCGAGCATCTTCGAGATCGTCATGTTGTCGAACCTCCTTGGGTTGGTTGGTTGCTGTGCCGTGCATCGTGCGCCCGGGCGCTAAGCGGACACCCAGCGGCGCCTAAGACACGCCGAAGGCCTCTGTAGGGGGCTCGTAAGAGGGGTCCTCCGCCCGGCGCGCGCCCGGCGAGCCGGGACTGTCCGGGCGCGATGCGAACATACGTTCGTGCGCTGGAGCAATCTGACGCCGGAGGGCGAGGAACAGCGTCCGTTGGCCGGATACCGCGACGAGGCGATCGTGCGACGCTTCGACGCCCCCGAGGCCCTCGAGACGCGCTTCTACGAGGTCCGGGCCCGCTCGGTCCTGAACCGGGTCCCGGAGAGATCCCGGATGCCGTTCCGCTGGACGATCAACCCATACAGGGGATGCACCCATGCCTGCGCCTACTGCTTTGCGCGGCCGACCCACAAGTACCTCGGCTTCGACGCCGGGCGGGACTTCGAGCGGGAGATCGTCGTCAAGGTCAACGCCCCGGAGGTGCTGCGGGCCGAGCTGGGGCGGCGTTCCTGGACGCATGAGCACATAGCGCTCGGAACGAACACCGACCCCTACCAGTGGGTCGAGGGGCGCTACCGGCTGATGGTCGGCATCTGGGAGGCGCTGCGCGACGCCGCCAACCCCTGCTCGGTGCTGACGAAGTCACCGCTACTGCTGCGCGACCTGGGCCTCATGCTCGAGATCGCTCAGACGGCGACCTTCAGCGCGTGTCTGTCGGTCCCGACGCTCGACGAGAAGGCCTGGCGGGCGACCGAGCCGCACGCGCCCAACCCCCGCGCGCGCCTGGAGGCGGTGGCCGAGCTCAACCGCGCCGGGATCCCGACGGGCGTTCTGATCGCGCCGCTGATGCCCGGGATCAACGACGCCCCAGGCCAGGTCGAGCGGCTGCTCGAGCTCGCCGCCGAGGCCGGCGCCACCAGCATCGGCGGCATTGCGCTGCACCTGCGCGGCGAGGTGCGCGGCGTCTTCATGGACTGGCTCACAGACCGGCGCCCGGACCTCGTCGACCGCTACCGCGAGCTCTATAGGCGCGGCGCCTACGCCCCCCGCGAGGAACGCGAGCGCCTGTCCAGGATGGTGCGCAGGGGCGGTGCGCCAGGGGGATTCCGCTCGCTCGGAGCCGCGGCAGAGCCCGCGCAGGCGACGCCGTTGCGGCCGGTGGGAATGCAGGCCAGGCTGTTCTGAGCGGCTCAGCGCTTGTGGCGCTGAGCCTCGGCGAACTGGCGTGCGACGTCGTCGGCGTGCAGCCTGCGCGCCACCCCGGCGGCGAGCTCGGGTGCGATACCGGCGATCAGGGCCCCCGCGCGCATCAACGGGGGGACCACGTCAACCTCGGCGCGGTCGCGCTCGATGGCGCTCACCACCCCCCGCACCAAGTCCTGCGCCGAGCGCGTGCCGACCCCCGGCGGAAGCGGGACCGCGGCGTCTGCGTACATGCCGACGTCGCGAATGAAACCCGGGAAGACCGCCGAGACCCCCACGCCGCTGCCGTGCAGGTCCGCGCGCAACGCCAGCGAGAAGCCGCGCAGGCCGAACTTGCAGGCGTCGTAGACAGCGGTGCGAGGCGATGTCGCCTTGCCCGAGATCGAGGACATGAACAGCAGGTGCCCGCGCCCCTGCGCGACCATTGCGGGCGCGAGCGCGTGTGCGAGGACGATGGGGGCGCGGAGGTTGACGTCGAGCGCCCTGTCGAGCTCGTTCACCGTGAAGGACTCGAGCGTGCCCGAGGCCGGCAGCGCGGCGTTGGCGATCAGGATGTCGACCTCGCCCGCCTCGGCGATCAGGCGGTCGACCTCGGCGCGCTCGGTCAGGTCGATCGTCAGCGCGCGCGCATCGAGCTCGTCGGCGAGCGGCTCGAGGATCTCGGTGCGCCGCCCGGTCAGGATCAGGCCGGCCCCGCGAGCCGCGAGGCCCCGGGCGATCGCCTGGCCGAGCCCTCCGGTTGCGCCGGTGAGCAGCACGGTGGCTCCGCGAATCTGCACGAACTGTGAGCCTATCCCCATGCGGATAATCGCGCTGTTCGGCCCGACCGGAGTTGGAAAGACGGCGATCGCGGTTGCCCTCGCCGAGCTTCTGCACGAGCGCGGCGAGAACCCCGTCGCCGTGTCGGCCGATGCGCTGCAGGTGTATGTGGGCCTCGAGACTCTCACGGGCGTGGCCTCGCCGGCCGAGCGGGGCGCGCTCGAACACCGCCTGGTCTCGTTCCTGCCGCTCGATGCCACCTTCAGCGTCGGCCAGTACGCGGAGCTCGCGCACGCCGAGATCGACGGGCTGCTCGCCGCCGGGCGGCGGCCGATCGTCGTCGGTGGCACGGGCCTGTACCTGCGCGCCGCGCTGACCGAGCTCGACCTGCTCCCGCCTCCGCCGGAGGGCGTGCGCGAGCGCTGGACCGCTGAGCTCGAGCGGCGCGGGGCGCCCGCCCTGCACGCCGAGCTCGCGCGGCGGGCGGCATGGGCGGCCGCAGACATCGACCCGAACGACCGCCAGCGGGTCGTGCGCGCGCTGGAGCTGCTCGACGCCGGGGAGCTCGAGCCCCCCGAGGGCCCGTCCCAGCTGTGGAGCGCCGAGCTTCGCCGTCCCGCCCTGCTCGTCGGTCTGACGATGCAGCGCGAGGCGCTGTACGCGCGAATCGACGAGCGCGTCGAGCGGATGCTGGCGGCGGGCGTCCGCGAGGAGGTGCTGCGGGCACGGGCCGCTGGCGTCTCGGACACGGCCCGCAAGGCCCTCGGCTTCGACGAGCTGCTGGCCGGAGACGTGGAGGCG